>Ga0163144_10007408_pt1 | contig 24067 bp, 18 predicted proteins | sample OliLak19BULKMAT1_FD_123175 | JGI IMG/M metagenome (GOLD analysis project Ga0163144, IMG submission 123175) | Freshwater microbial mat bacterial communities from Lake Vanda, McMurdo Dry Valleys, Antarctica - Oligotrophic Lake LV.19.BULKMAT1 | ecosystem: Environmental > Aquatic > Freshwater >...
CACGGGGATTGATGGGGGCTGGGCGGAGTGGGTGCCGGCGCGCTCAAGGACCGGCTGTGATGGTGCCCTGCTTTTTCGAGTTGTCGGCGGCTTGGGCATCGGCGAGAAGCCGAGCCTGGGCGTCGGCCGATCGCTGCTCAGGGGTCTTGGCGGCTTCAGCTTGCCGGGCAGCAAGTCCGGCGGGGGGAACGGCGTTCCAGAAGTTGAAGAGGCCGGCGTTCCACGCGAGCAAGAACGCCGCGGCGGCGATGCCGGTGACGGCGAGGGCCATTTTGATCTTGGGGGGATTGGAGCGGCGCGGGCGTGAGGGTGAACGGGCGGCGTGAGTGGCCATGAAAGCCTCCATTCGAAGATGGATTTGCCGGAAGCGGTGGCGAGCGCCACGCAGGTGCCCCGGACGGGAACGCAGAACGCGTCCGTAGAGTGAAGGCGGGCAGGGGCGGAGCGGGTTCAACAATCGGGAGACAAAAATAAAACAGGCCGCGCTTTGAGGGCGCGGCCTGCGAACTGGCTGTTGAATGAACGTAGGAAGAATGTCGTCGCGGGGAAAAGGTCAGGCGCCGGCTTTGACAGTGCCGGGGCGCTTCTCGAGTTCGCGGGTCTGTTCGTCCTGCACTTGCTTGGCCTTGACCTCAGCCGCCTTGGTCTCGGGTGGCTTGGCCGCTTCTTCCGCCATGGCGGCGACCTCCGCCGGGGGCGTTGAGTTGCCGAAGCCGGGGAGGAGATTGAAGTTCCAAGCGAGGAGGAGGGCGGCAACCGCCAAGCAGCCGATGGCGGCAAACATCTTGATTTTGGCGGAGTTGTCGGCCTTGGGAGCGGATTTGGGAAGTGACATGAGAATCTCCAAAAGAGTCTGTTTCGGTCGGGTGGCGAGCGCCACATGAAGTTCGGGCTGGGGCCCGCATCAGACGCAGATCGCGTCAATACGTTGAGGACATTATTAGCGGTACGAGTTCATGAAACGGGCAGTTCGGATGAGCACACCTAACAAAACACGTCATCCAACGTCGCGTTTCTGGAAGAGCAGAACGGCGAGGGAGAGGAACGCGACGATCTGAATGCCGGAATAGGCAGCGACACGAAGGATGTGAGTGGCGGGGACGGGGCGATTTTGGGTGACGGCATCGGTGAGCCAGAAGAACTGCATGTTGGGAAGGATTCCCCACGCGATGGCGGCGACGGGGTTGATGGCGGTGGGCTCGACAAAGACGAAATCGCCGGGTTGGGGGGGGCGGGCGACCTGAATAGGTCGGCCGCCGATGTTGCGGATCGTGATCTGGCGGCTGTTGACGGCCGTGATAACGAGGGCGGAGGGTGATGAGTCAAGGAGGAGGCCATCGGCGTTGGCGTCGCCATTGAAGCGGGCAAAGCTGGGAACAGCCAGATCGAAGCCGTTGGGGTTGGGGCCGTAGTAGAAGGAGCGGCCGGGGGGCAGGGCGGCGGTGGGGACGGTTTTGAGGGTGATGTTGTAGATATCGCCGGCGGAGCGGAGGGAGGTCATGACCTCTTTCTCCGGTGCGGCGGCGACAATCTGGCCGACGACGGTGTTGGTGAAGGCGCGCTTGCCGATGAGATAGTTGCTGAGCAGGCCCATGACGAAGACGCCGAAACAGATGACGATGGTCATTACCTGTCCGAGGCGGGACGAGGCAGCGATGGCGACGGCAGTCATGAGGAGGAGCGCGAGGATGAGGCAGACGCTGGCGAGGAGAATCTGCGGCTTGATGTCATGATCGGGGGGCTGCCATTCCCATTTTTTGCTGATGAACAGGACCATGAGCCAGGCGAAGAAAATGAGAGGGCAGAGGAGGAGCGAGGCGGTTTGGGTGAAGTGCCAGCCGTAGAAGAAGTTGCCCCAAACACCGATGCCAATGGCAAGGGCGACGGCGGCGAAGGAGAAGACGACGACAGGCATATCGACCTCGTCGCGGGCGGTGGACATGATGCCGTGGCGGAGGCCGAGTTGAAGGAAGACGATCATGGCGATCGTGGCGATGAAGATGGCGGCGGCGGCGCCGACGTACTTGCCGATCACGACGATGGGGCGTGGCACGGGTTTGGAGACGATGGTGAGGACGGTCTTCTTTTCGATCTCGCGCGAGAGGGCGGCGGTGGCGATGAAACCGGCGAGGAGTGTGCCGCAGAAGAGGATGGTGGCGAGGCCGACGTCGAGCAACATTTTGTTATCGCCGGAAACTTCGGAGGTGTCGCTGTAGCCGAGGGAGTAGCCGAGCGAGGCGGTGTTGATGATCTGAAAGACAGCGCAAAGGCCGATCATGATGAAGTAGATGGGCTGGCGGACGCTCTCAAGGAACGTGGTTCGGGCGATGGTGTAGATGAGGGTGGGCATGTGAGAGTGGGCAAGGGTACCGGGGATTCGGGCGCTTGGGCAGAAAACCGGGCGGTAGCGTACGGGGGTGGGGACAGAATGCGAGCTTGAGGACTTATAAGGAGGTAGGGAGGCGCAGCGGGTGCGCGGCGGAGCGGGGAAGAGGGGAGTCGCAGGCAGCGGCGGTAAAAAAACCGGCGGGGTGATCCGAACCGAGTGGAGGATCCGGCCGTAGATACGCGGTCGCGGGTGATGGTGTTCGCGCGCGCCTGGAGCGTAAACCCGGAAGGGATTGGCGCAAGGCGTGTTGTGAGCACTTGATCGCAACGGCTTGATCGCAACGATTCGGGTGGGCTGCGAATGTTTGCGGCTCGACCGGATTGAGGTTGAAAGCGTGAGGACGCTTGGCGACAATACCGCCCTTCGTTCTGAAGGGCCGTCGTGAGACGCGGCGGGGCTGCATTTTGGCTCTGTCGGAGTTGGCAAGTATTTCGGCGGCGTGAGGGATCGGGTCGGGGGCGTCGGGCTCGGCGAGCGGTTGCCGGGGGTCGGTGTCTTCGCGTGCCGCTCTCAAGAGCGTGCACCCTGTCTGGGCGTTGTCGTCGGCTGTTTGGCCTTTGGATGAGCCGATTGATTCTGGGAGTCGTGCATGAAAGCGGACTATGTCGCGTACTCCAAAGCTGCCAGCGTCTCCCTGCTTGGGATGGTGCTGCAGCTCGGTCTTGGGCTGGCGCTGCTGCTGTATTCGGTGATCGGAAACGATCATGCGGCGCAGAGCGGGGCCTATCTGGTTTTGTCAGGGGCGGCGATCTGGCTGGCCTTGGCGGCAGTGTTTGACCAGCACCGGCGCGAGCGGATTGAGTTCATGGAGCAGCAGACGCTGCAGGCCAGTGGCGGCGCGAGCTCGGCGTTTGAGACGAGCGCTGAAGATCTTCGTGTGGCGGCCCGGCGGCTGAACTGGATGCACTCGGTGCTGCTGCCGGTGTCGAGCGTGCTGCTGGGTGTGACGCTCATGGTGATTGGTGGCTTCCGGCTGCAGGCCAAGCTGGCGCCGGGCGCTTTGGATCTGGATAAGTTCGTGGCTCCGCAGCAGAAAGGCTGGGCCATTGCCATCGGCGTGGGCCTGGCGGTGATCGGCTTTGTGTTTGCGCGGTTTGTGTCGGGCATGGCCAAGCAGCCGGTGTGGGCTAATCTGAGGGCTGGGGCGGGCGCGATTGTGGGCGCGGCGGTGGTGGGAATTGCCATCGCGGCGGCGCACTTTGCGCAAACGGCGGGCACCGAACGGGTGCTGCTCTACATGCAGGTGGTGATGCCGTGCCTGCTCATCGTGCTGGGCGCGGAGATGATTTTGAACCTGCTGCTGAACTTCTACCGCCCGCGGAAGGCGGGCGAGGTGCCGCGGCCGGCGTTTGATTCGCGGATTTTGTCGTTTATTGCCTCGCCGGATCGGGTGGCGGAGTCGATCGGCGGGGCGATCAGCTATCAGTTCGGCGTGGATGTGACGGGCTCGTGGGCGTATCGGCTTTTGAGCAAGTCGGCGGGCGCGCTGGTGCTGATTGGGCTGGGGATCGTGTGGCTGCTGACGTGCTTTGAAGTGGTGGAGCCTGATCAGCGGGCGATACGGGTTCGGCTGGGGGAAGACCACGGCGAGGTGGGACCGGGGCTCTACTTGAAGTATCCGTGGCCGCTTGAGGTGTTTGTGACCGAGAGCACGGGCGTGCAGGAGATGCTTGACTTGGCGACTCCCAAGGGCAAGACACGGGGAGCGATTTTGTGGACCAACGACCACCAAGTGGCGGAGGTCTATGCGATTGTGCTGCCCACGACGCGGACAACGAGCAAGGCAGGCGGGGCGGGAACGCCCAGCGCTGAGCCGGGCACGGGCGAGTCGGGCGAGGCGGTGAAGGATGTGGCGATTGTGGCGGTAGAGATTCCGCTGATCTACACGGTGAAGGACCTGGCGAAGTTTGAGAACTTTGCAGCGCCCGGGGCGCGTGAGGGGCTGATCAAGGCCCTGGCACAGCGCGTGGTGCTGGGATACTTGAGCACGGTGACAGAGGATGATCTGCTGGGTCGGCAGCGGCCGGAGATCAGCAGCGAACTGAAGAAACGGATTCAGGCGACGCTGGATGCGGCCGGCGCGGGCGTGGAAGTGATCGTGGCCTGTGTGGAGGGCGTGCACCCGCCGCAGCAGGAGAACGCGGCGAAGGCGTTTGAGAAGGTGACGGAGCTTGAGCAGAACGGCATCGGATATGTTGAGCAGGGCCGGACGGAAGCGATTCGGGTGCTGACCGAGGCGGTGGGGAGCGTTGAACTGGCGCAAACGATCAGCAAAGAGATCGATGTGCTTCGACCGCTGCCGGAGGGGCCATCGAAGCTGGCTCAGGAAGAGAAGATCGAGGCGCTGATTCGGCGGGCGGGCGGGCAGGCGGCGGCGATGTTGGCGGGGGCGCGAGCCGACCGCTGGCGGACGCACATGGCGGCGCGCGGGCGTGCCGAGGCGTATGTGGCCCAGGTGCAGGCCTATCGGGCGGCGCCGGAGATCTATCGCGCGACGAAGTACTTTGAAGCACTTGCGGACGTGATGAAGAACGCCCGGGTGTACATCGTCAACGACGATGCGCGGTATGGGCTTCGGATTACCAACGACCTGAAGGACAACGAAGCGACGATCGACGCCCTTACGGCCCCGGAGCAGTGATGTTCGGTGCAAGGGCGGCGGGCGAGTGGAACGCTGGTGAATCGAGTTTGGTGTGGACTTGAAATCGGCGGGCAGGTGGCCCGAAACTGTGTGAGAAGGAGCTGGCTGTGCAGACGGCGATTCGGTTTATCGTGAGCGGGCTCATCCTGCTGGGCATCATCGGGTTCATGACGACGTACACGGTGCGTTTCACCGACTCGGCGGTGCTGTCAACGTTCGGCAAGGCCGATGAGTCGTCGATCCAGACGACGCCGGGATTGCGGTTCAAGCTGCCGTACCCGATTCAGTCGGTGACGACCTATGACACACGGGCACGGTTTGTAGAGTCGCGTCCTGAGACGCAGCAGACAGCCGACGATCGGCAGATCATTCTGTCGACCTTTCTCACTTATCGCGTGACAAATCCGCTGGCGTTCTACAAGTTGTTCTCGGAGTCGGGCAGTTCGAGCATCAAGCACTATGAAAAGGCTGAGAAGGTGCTCTCGTCACGTCTGCGCGAGGCGATGGGGCAGACTTCGAAGTACCGCTTTTCTCAGTTGTTCAACCAGGCCGCGGGCGGCAGGGGGTTGATCGAGCTTGAGGATGCGATTCGCACCAACCTGATCGGGGCCGACGGCGGCGCGGCGATCAAGGCGTACGGCATTGAGGTGCTGTCGGTGGGCATCTCGAGCACGAAGCTGCCGGAGGAGACGTCCAAGGCGGTGGCCGGTCGCATGACGCAAACGCGTCAGAAGCTGGCCCAAGAGGCGCTGAGCCGCGGCGAGGCGGAAAAGAACAAGATCAAGACCCAGGCCGATGCGGATGCACGGAAGATCATGGACTTTGCCTCGCGCAAGGCCAAGACCGTGCAGGCGCAGGGCGAGCTTGAGGCCAAGCCGTATGTGGAGCGGCTGAACGCCGACCCGCAACTGGCGGTGTTCTTGAAGAACATCGAGATGATGCGCGAGTCGATGGCGCGGAAGTTCACGCTCGTGCTGCCGGTGAGCATGCCCGGCATGGGCGTGTTCACACCTGACGCGATGGGCACACTTCGCAATGGTCAGATTCCCGGTGCGCCCGCTTCGCCCCCCGCCCCGGCCGCGACGGCCAAGCCGGCAGGCCCGGCACCGGCAGGTTCGGCACCGGCAGGTTCGGCAACGGGTGGCGGTGAAAAGAGCAAGGCCCCGGCGGCGGGTGACGAGGTTGTGGCGGAAGGAGCGGACAAGTGAGCGAGTTTTCCTCAGGCAACTCCAATGGCCCGATTGGCTCGGGCGCGGTGGTGGCAGCGGCGGGGCGGGCGCGGCGGCCAGCTTCGGTGCAGCTGCGCGATGCCAGTGCGGATGGTGACGACGCCTCGCTCGACCCGGCGACGAAGTCGCTGGCCGACGCGATGAAGATTACGTACCGGCTGGTGCAGGTGGCGATGGTGGGACTGGTGGGTCTTTATGCGCTGTCGGGCTTTCAGTCGGTGCAGGAAGGTGAAGAGGGCATCCGCCTGACGCTGGGCGCCGCGACGGCGACGAAGCTGCCGCCGGGGTTCCAGATGTCGCTCCCGGCCCCGCTGGGCGAGCTTGTGCGGGTGCAGACGAGCCCGCAGCAAATGGCGATGAAGACCGAGTTCTGGCCGGGAGTGCCGCCGTCGATGATTGACAAGCCGGCCTCGGAACTGAAGAGCATGGCGCAGGGGAAGGTTGACCCCGAGCGCGATGGCTCGGTGATGACGGCCGACGGCAACATTGGGCACGTGAAGGTGTCGATGACGTATGTTCGGCGCGACGCCAACGAATGGGCCGAGCATATTCTGGACGCGGCGACGGACCCCAACAGCGAGCGGAACATTGTGACGGCGGCGGTGAAGCGCGGCATTGTGATCGCGAGTTCGACGATGTCGATTGACGAACTGATGAAGGACCTTCCTGACGAGGGGCGGCCGGGTCAGTTTGTGGGTCTGGCGTCGCGGGCGCGGGTGCTGGCGCAACAGTCGCTTGATGCGATGAAGTCAGGGATCGAGATCGGCGAGTTCACCATCACCGACAAGACCCCGCCGCTGAGCACGCTGGATGCGTTCTCGCGGGTGCAGTCGGCCCAGAGCGATGCGAAGCGAGCGACCGAAGCGGCCGAGACCGAGCGGCAGGGAACGCTGGCGGCGACGGCGGGCGACGCGGCCCCGGTGCTGCTCGACTTAATTGATCGCTACGACTCGCAACTGGCCAAGGGCGATGTTGAGAACGGCGAGAAGACGTTGACTGCGATTGACGACCTGATGGAAGGTCGCGAGATATCTATTGACGGCACGAAGGTGACGGCGACCACGAGCGGCAAGGTGGCGGCGCTGCTTTCGTCGGCGAGCCAGTATCGCTCGAGCGTGGTGAGCCGCGCGGCGGCCGATGCGACGCTGTTTGATGCCAAGCTGGCGGCGTATCGGTCCAACCCGGCGGTGGTGGTGACTGGCGACTGGGCGGATGCGTACTCGAAGTTTCTGAAGGCCGACAACGTGGAGTTCACGTGGCTGCCGCCGGGGACATCGATTACGGAGCTCTTGATCACGGGCGACCCGTCGTTGCGGCGGGCGCGTGAGGTGCAGGACCTGCGGAAGGCCGCGGCGGCGCAGGCCGCGATGGACGTGAAGGCCGAGCAGGACACGAAGTTCAAGGACAAGGGCATTCCGACGACGGCGAAGCAATGATGAGTTGAGCGCGTGCTCAGCGCAGCCTGGGCGCGTGCTGGCCGGTTTGGGCGTGGCGGATGGCAACGGATGGACGTCAGCGATTGAGGCATTATGGCAAGCAGCAGCGGACAACCGATCGTCGCCGTGCAGGCACTGACCAAGACGTTCAAGGACTTCTGGCTGCGGACGCGTGCCAAGGCCGTTGATAACGTTACGTTTGAGATTGAGCAGGGCGAGATATTCGGGTTGCTGGGGCCCAACGGCTCGGGCAAGTCGACGTCGATCAAGATCATTCTGGGTTTGCTTCGGCAGACGAGCGGGCGGGTGGTGGTGTTCGGCAAACCGCCGACGGATGTGGTGATCAAGAAGCGGATCGGGTATCTGCCCGAAGAGTCGTATCTGTACCCGTTCCTCAACGCTCGCGAGACGCTTGACTATTACGGCAAGCTCTTCCAGCTTGAGCGCAAGACGCGTCTGCGGCGCATCGACGAACTGCTGGAAATGGTGGGGCTTGAGGCGGTGCAGTTCCGGCCGGTGCGGGAGTATTCCAAGGGCATGCAGCGGCGCATTGGTATCGCACAGGCACTCATCAACGATCCCGAACTGCTGATTCTCGACGAGCCGACGACGGGGCTCGACCCGATCGGCACGCGTCAGGTGAAGGACCTGATCCTGGCCCTGGGCAAGCGGGGCAAGTCGATCCTGCTTTCGAGCCATCTGCTGGCGGATGTTGAGGATTGCGTTGATCGGATGGTGATTCTGTACGGCGGCAAGATTCAGCGTGAGGGCACGTGCGAGAGCCTGCTGTCGATGGAGACGGGATCGCTCATTGAGACCGATCAGCTTGACGAAGCGACGATCGCGGAGATCGACGCGGTGATCCGTCGCCGGACGGGCGGCGTGAACTCGATTATGAAGGTGACCCGGCCGCGGCAGAAGCTCGAAGACCTGTTTGTGGACATTGTGGAGAAAGCGCGGGCGGAGAAGATCGAGACGAGCGGAGCGCAGCAGGGCGGGATGACGGCGGCCTTCCTGCGCGGCAACGAGGTGGGCGGCGCGGCGCTGATCGACAACCTGCTGAAGACTGATGAGCCGCGGATGCCGGTGGTGGTGACGAGCGCGCCGGTCGTGAAGACGGGGCCTGATGACAACGTGCTGGGCTCGCTTTTGAAGCCGGTGGAGGATGTCAAGCCGGCGCGTGGGGCCGGGGGAGCGGGCGGCGCGCCAGCGGCACCGCTGCCGGCACAGAAGGATGTGGACCGCGGCGTGCTGGATTCGCTGCTGGGCGGCGGTGGTGGGGGTGGCGGAAGCGGTGAGGGGGAGAAGCGGCCGTGAAGTTCTGGAACTTGCTGTCGCGATTGGATCGGATTCAGAAGTCGATGCTCTTTAAGATCATCGCTTCGGTGGCTGCGACGGCGCTCGTCATCGCGGCGCTGGTGACGTATGGCATCCAGAACAGCAAGCTGCGCGAACACTTGGCGCTGGTGCAGCCTGATGCTGAACTGAACAGGGCGCTTGATGAGGACATCAAGAAGGGCGAGGCGGCGGGGAAGGATGCCTCGGCGGACCCGGCGGTGGTGAGCGGGGATAAGCAGCGGGCGGAGTTGGCGGCGACACTGAAGGAACAGTCTGAATCGATGGTGCGGTCGCTCAATGAAATCAAGGAGCGGCGGCTGGACCTGACCACGGTGGGGATCGGGGCGGCGGTGCTGTGGGTGGTGATGCTGGTGATCATCTGGCTGGGCGTGGCGCTGACGTATCTGGCGGCGACGCTTCTGGCAACGGGCCTGGGCGTGCCGCTGATTGGGTATGGCGGGCCGACGGCGCGGGGCATCGGGGTGTTCTTGCTGGCCTCGATCGTTCTGGCGGCGGCGTTCTTTGCGCTCATCGAGGGTCTGCGGGCGTCGCTGTCGGCGAGTCATCCGATCACGAGCATTGCGCGCAACGTGGTGAGCGAGGCGATGCGGATGCGGGTTTCGCTGATCTTTATCGTGATGCTGGTGTTCGGGCTGGCAGCCCTGCCGGCCCTGATGGACAGCGAGAAGGCCCTGCGGTATCAGGTGCAGTCATTCCTGACGTATGGCGTGGGCGGCACGTACTGGCTCATCGCGCTGCTGACGGTGTTCCTGGCGTGCGCCACGGTGGCGTTTGAGCAGCGTGACAAGATCATCTGGCAGACGATGACCAAGCCGGTGCGGGCGTGGGAATATGTGCTTGGCAAGTGGCTGGGGGTGGTGGGCGTGGCGGCGGTGCTGCTGCTGGTGTCGTCGGCCGGATGCTTGATGTTCACGGAGTATCTCCGCCAGCAGCCGGCGCAGGGTGAGTCGAGACCGTTTGTGTCGGCGACGGAGGGGCAGGCGATCACACCGGATCGGCTGCTGCTGGAAACGCAGGTGCTGACGGCGCAGTCGCGCGTGCGGCCGAGTTTACCGGCGATGGACTTTGAGGCGCGGCGGAAGGCTGTCGATGAACGGATCGCGAAGGCGAAGCTCGACGACACGTTGTTTGTTGCGAGCGAAGAGGCGCGGCGGCGGATCGAGTCGGACCTCGACAAGGACGAGATTACGGGGTACTTTGCGATTTCGCCCGGCCAGGGCAGGGATTATGCCTTTGAAGGGCTCTCCGAAGCGAAGCGACGGGGCGCGCCGATCACGCTGCGGTACAAGATTCATGCGGGGAGCGATGCGCCGACGGACACGTACCGGCTCACGCTGCAGCCGCAGGGCGCAGCGGAGTTCGTGCGGGAGGTTCGGCTGGGCCAAGTGCTGACCGAGCCGCTCTCGGCGGGCGCGGTGCAGTGGTTTGACGATGGCCGGGGAGGGCGGGACGGCAAGCTGATTCTGGGCGTCTTCAACGGCGACTGGCCGAAGCAGACGATGAACAAAGAGACGATCTCGTTTGGGAGGACGGACTTTGAGATTGCGTTCCCGGTGGGAACCTTTACGGCCAACTTCGCGCGGGTGGTCTTTGTCATGTGGCTGAAACTGGCCTTTCTGGCGATGGTGGGGATTGTGGCGGGCACATTCTTGAGTTTCCCGGTGGCAGCGCTGACGAGCTTTGGCGTATTCCTGTGCGCTGAGGGCGCGGCGTTCCTCGCCGAGTCGCTGGAGTACTTCGAGCTTGCCGACGAGACCGGCACGCTGTGGTGGCGGTATCCGATCGTGTTTATCGGGCAGGGCGTGACGGGGGTTTTCGGGGCGTATTCGAACCTTGCGCCGGTTGAGAATCTGGTGTCCGGCCGCACGATTGAGTGGGGGACGCTGGCTTTTTCGTCTATTGTGCTGACGATCGCGACGGCGGCGCTGTGGGCGATTGGTTCAGCGATTTTCCAGCGGCGCGAACTGGCGATCTACTCCGGACAGTAACAGGTAGTGTGGACGGCCCGGTGAACCCGGGGGGACGGATGTGACAACTTCATGACCCGCGACTCACTTGCACAACTTACGGCCGCTGGAATGTTCCTCGCCTCGATGGGCGCCTCGGTGTTCATGAGCGCGGAGATCTCGGCATCGTTCGGCCGCAACAAACTGGGATATGCCGACCGGGCGGAGGATTCGGACCCGCCGGAGGTGGGCATCGGCATCGCGATGGGCGCGTTCCGTGGCGTGTTTGTGAACTATCTGTGGCTGCGGGCCAACAAGGCCAAGGACAAGGGCAACTACTACGAGGCGATCGATCTTTCGAAGACGATCACGAAGCTGCAGCCTCGGTTCCCGCGGGTGTGGGCGTTCCATGCGTGGAACATGGCGTACAACATCTCGGTGGCGACCAACACGGCCGAGGAGCGGTGGCAGTGGGTGAACGCGGGAATCCGTCTGATTCGCGATCAGGGCATTCCGGCCAATCCGGGCGATCTGCTGCTGCACAAGGAGCTGGCGTGGATCTATGTGCACAAGATCCAGGGGACGATGGACGACGCGAATCAGTTGTACAAGCGGCGGTTTGCCGCCGAATGGAACGTGATTCTTGGGAGTCCGCCGAAGTTTGACCTGAACAACCGGGGCCGCGACAAGGCCGTAGCGGACTATGTGGCGTGGCTGAAAAGGATCGCCGATGCGCCCAACTCGCTGGAGGACGTGGCCAAGAGCAAGCCCATCGTGAGCGAGCTTGTGAAGCGGCTCAAGGACGAGGTGGGGGCCAATCTGGATTCGAGCGAGGATCGGATCCGGATCCTTAATGGGATTGAGCTGGGGCGGTCGATTTCGCGCCTGAGCGCGAACCTGCGAGGCGTGGCGATGCCGCGGCTTGAGGGGTCGCTGGTGACGCTGCTGTCTGATGAGACTCTGTTTCCGGCATGGGAAGTGGTGGTGCCGCACCTGCGCAAGCGGGTGCTGGTTGAGGACTACCACATGGAGCCCGACCGGATGATTGAGTACACCAGGAAGTTCGGGCCGATTGACTGGCGACATGCCAGCGGGCACGCGGTGTATTGGGCCCAGCGTGGGGTGGATATGGCCCAAGGTCGTGTGGGCACCACCAACGCCGGCGACTTTGACTTTCTCAATACCGACCGCGTGGTGATTCAGGCTGTGCAGGATTTGTACCGCTCGGGGACGCTGTTCTTTGACGTGCTCAAGCCCGACCACTATCTGGCCCTCCCCAACCCGCACTTCATTCGGACGTATCGCGACTGCCTTCAGGACATGATGAAGCGCGAGCAGGCGTACTTCATGGCCATTCGCGGCAATGACGGGGCGAAGAACCCGTACAACATGTACAAGGCGGGGTACGAGAACTTCACGCGCGACGCGATTGCGTTCCTGTACCGTCGCGGCGACAAGGAAGCAGCACAGAACTTCAAGGTTCAACTGCTGGCCGACTACAAGAACAACAAGCTGAACTGGAATGATCCGGAGCTTGAGCGGCAGCTCGAGATGCCGCTCGAGCAGTTCGTGGTTGACCAGGTGAAGGACCGGATTACGTCGCCGGAAATCGCGCGGGCCGAGGTCGTTGGCTCGTTGTACGGGGCGTTTACGGCGCTGCTCACCGATGATCGCGCGCAGTATGAGTCGCAGATGGCGTACGCCGAGCGGTTCCACGAGGCGTTCATGAGCCAGCAGTACCGGCAGGTGGGCGTGGACGAGAAGATGGCGCGAATGGAAGTGATGCCCAAGGACTGGACGGAGGCGCAGACGACGATCTTCGCTTCGGTGCTCAATTTTCTGGGTATTGAAGAGGCGTCGATCATTTACAACCGGGTGCCGGAAGACACGCTGCGGTCGATGGCGTATGACGAAATGTCGATGGCCATGAAGGCGGGCATGGACGAGCAAGCCAAGGCACGCGGAACGCCGAACTTTGACACGCTGTTCCCACCGCCGGCGGGTCTGGCGGCCCATCGTGAAAAGGTGGCGGCGAAGCGGGCGGCGCAAACAAAGAAGGCCGACACAGAACTGAAATGAGTGTGCGGGCGCGTTCCGCGACTGCTGCTCGCCGGTGCGCAGGCAGTTTGAGTTGCCCCGCACGGATCGATGGCCCGGGCGCGGGAAGCGCGGGGGTCAAGGGTCACAAATCGGATGTGCCGGCGGAGCGCAAGAAGAAGGCGCGAGCGGCCCGGCGTGGGCTCACGCCTTGACGAGTTTGGGCGGGGCCTCGGCGGCGGCGGCGGGGACCGAGGTGCCGTTATCCCACGTGATGAGGCCGGGGACCATGGGGGTCGCGAGGCGGTCATCTTCAGGGAGAACGCGGACGGAGTAGCCGTGCTGGCCGGAGTTGCCCGGAGAGAAGGTGCCGCTGAAAAGATGCTGGCCTTCGCCGAGGTCCTTCTGGTGGGTCATCTTTATGGCCTTGGCGTTGGTGAGCTCGCCGAGGGAGTTGACATGGCCGTGGTAGAGTTCAACACGCACCTCGGTGGCGAAAAGTTCGCCAAGCTCAACTGTGGCCTGCACGCCGACGCTTCCGCGGACGGGAACAGCGCCGTTGGGGCCGATGTGGTTGCTGACATTGACGACACTGACCTGGTGCCAGAGGTGGCGGTAGCGGTCGAGGTGGACGGCGAGGTCGCGGGCCTGCTCGTATTTGTTGGCGACCAGGCGCGATGACGCGTTGTGGGCGTTGAAGTAGAACTGCTTGGCGTAATCAACGACCATTCGGTGGGTGTTGAAGGCGGGCGAGAGGTGCTTGATGCAGCGCTTCATGTAGCCGACCCACTTGCGTGGGATGCCGCCCGCGTCGCGGTCGTAGAACGAGGGAATAACCTGTCCTTCGAGAACCTGGTAGAGGGCGCGGCTCTCGATATCGTCCATGTCGTCGCGGGAACGGTCGTCGTAGTTCTCGCCGCGGCCGATGGCGAAGCCGACCTCTGGGTTGAAGGCCTCGGCCCACCAACCGTCGAGAATGGAGAGGTTGAGGCAGCCGTTGAGGGCGGCCTTCATACCGGAGGTGCCGCTGGCCTCAAGGCCGCGGATGGGGTTGTTGAGCCAAACGTCGCAGCCTTGAACCAGGCGGCGGCCGACCTGAATGTCATAGTCTTCGAGGAACACGATGCGCAGGTTGTTCTTGCTGACGCGGGCGAACTCCACGATTTCGCGGATGATGGCCTTGCCGCCGCCGTCGGCGGGGTGGGCCTTGCCGGCGATGAGGAGCTGGATGGGCCGATCGCTCGAAAGGAGTTTTTGCAGGCGGACCTTGTCGCGGAAGAGGAGCGTGCCGCGCTTGTAGGTGGCGAAGCGACGGGCGAAGCCGATGGTGAGCGCGTCGGCATCGAGGGCGGCCGCGGCGGCGTCGATCTCGCTGGTGCCGGCGCCGCGGGACGTGAGCTGGGCGCGAATCTTGCGGCGAACCCAGGCGACGAGGCTCTCGCGGCGGCGCTGGTGGGCGGCCCAGAGTTCTTCGTCGGGGATTTCGTCGATGCGGTTCCAGATCTGGGCGTCCTGGGGCTGGTCGTGCCATTCGAGGCCGAGGTAGCGGTCGAAGAGGCGGATCATGTCGGGGGAGAGCCACGAGCGGGCATGGACGCCGTTGGTGACGTGCTTGATGGGCACGTCGGCATCGGGGGTGCCGGGCCACATCTGCTTCCACATGGAACGGGAGACGTGACCGTGCAACTCGCTGACGCCGTTGCAGAATCGGCTGGTGCGGAGGGCCAGAACCGCCATGGAGAAGAACTCCTTGCGGTCGGCGGTGTTCTCACGACCGAGGGCGAGCATGCCTTCGAGGTCGAGCCCGAGGATGGGGCACATGTGCGAGAGGTATGTCTCGATGAGGCGTGGGGGGAAGCGGTCGATGCCGGCGGGAACCGGCGTGTGCGTTGTGAAGACGCATGAAGAGGCGACGGCCTCGCGCGCCTGGTCGAAGGTCATATCGGGCTGCTGAGCGCGTACGTTGGCGATGCGTTCGAGGGCGAGGAACGCGGCGTGGCCTTCGTTGATGTGGAAGACGCTGGGGTCTTCGCCGATGGCACGAAGGGCGCGAACGCCGGCGACGCCTAGGACGATTTCCTGCTTGATGCGGTGTTCGATATCACCGCCGTAGAGGGTGTTGGTGATGTCACGGTCTTCGCGACTGTTCTCGGGGAGGTTTGTATCAAGCAGGTAGAGGGGCACCTTGCCGACGTCGCAGCGCCACACGCCGACGGCGATGGTGCGGCCGGGGAGCTCGACGCTGACGCGGAGCTGCTGGCCGGTGCGCTTGTCAAAGACCTTGGAGACGGGCTGGTTGGGCGCGTCGATATCGGGATAGGTTTCCTGCTGGAAGCCATCGGGCGAAAGGTACTGATGAAAGTAACCGCGGCGGTAGAGGAGGCCGACACCGACGAGGGGCACGCCAAGATCGGCGGCGGATTTGAGATGGTCACCCGCCAGACAGCCGAGGCCGCCGGAGTAAATCTGGAAGCACTCGGTGAGGCCAAACTCAGCGCAGAAGTACGCGACTTTGAAGGGCTTCTCGGTGGAGAGGGCCCCGCCGGCTTCGGAGTACCAGCCGCGGTGGAGCATGTGCTCAACCAGTTGGGAGTGAACGGCGTTAACGGCGTGGATGAAGGAGCGATCGCCAGCGGCGCGGTCGAGCTTCTCTTGGCTGATGGTGCCGAGCATGAGCACGGGGTTGTGGCCGGTGGCTTCCCAGAGGTCACGATCGAGGCGGCTGAAAAGGTTGACGGCCTCGTAGTTCCACGACCACCAGATGTTGTGGGCGATGTCGGAGAGAACCTTGATGGGTTCGGGGAGCGCCGGAACGACGCGGAACGACTGGATTCGGGCTTGGTTCGGGCTCAGCATGGGAGTGGTCTTGGAAAGGTCAAGGCCGTGAGGGAGTGAGTCCATAGGAGAGTCATCTTCGGCCGGATCGGGCAGATAAGTGAGGGTATGGGGGGTGTGTGGTGAAGGTGGAGTGACAGGCGGACACCATATAGCTGTGCATACTGAGCGCGGGTCAGAGCGAAAACGTGAGTGGTAGCGATCCCGGGCATAGCCGCGAACACCCTCGCGAACAACCGGATGTCGGGCGGGCGGCGGTGGTGGGGTGCGGAGTTGCCGGTCCCGCGGCGGCGACTTTCCTCCGCAGGCGCGGATGGAACGTACGGGTGTTTGAGCGCGCCCCGGTGCTCGGGCCGGTGGGAGCGGGGCTTTTGGTGCAGCCAACTGGACAGATGGTGCTGGCGCGATTGGGCGTGCTTGATGAAGTGCGGCGGCGGGCGGCGCGGGTGGAGAGGCTGCTGGGGGTGACGGTGGCGGGCCGGCGGGTGATGGGCCTTGAGTATCACGACTTGGCCCCGGGGCTGCACGGGTTGGGGGTGACGCGGGGAGCGTTGTTTGGCGCGCTGCTTACGGCGCTGCAAGAGAAGTGGTGCCACGGTTGAGGCCGGGCGCGAGATTCGGAGCATGCGCGACGAGCAGCACGGAGCGTTCCTTACGGACACAACGGGGCGCGAGGAAGGGCCATTTGAACTGGTCGTGGTGTGTGATGGAGCGCGGTCGGCGCTTCGGCCCGTTCGCGCGGGCGCACGCGCCGGTACAGACGGGACGGCGTACGCGTGGGGCGCGTTTTGGTGCGTTCTGGCCGACGAGAAGGAGGAGTTTGCGGGCGTGCTTGGGCAGGTGTACGAAGGAACCGGGAAGATGGTGGGCTTTATGCCCTCGGGCAGGCCCGACGGCATAGGCGCGGCGACGGTGAGTGTGTTTTGGAGTGTTCGGACGGCGGAGTTTGCCGCCTGGCGGGCGCGGCCGATCGATGATCTGGCGGCGGCGATGGGGGCGATGCAGCTGGGGGCGAAGGGGATTTTGAAGCAACTGCTGTCATGGGACCAGGTAGTGTCGGCGCAGTATCACGATGCGTGCGCGCGACCAAGCGGGTCTGGGCGGGTGGTGTTCCTGGGCGATGCATCGCACGCGATGAGCCTGCAACTGGGGCAAGGTGCGAACCTGGCGTTGTGGGATGCCTGGGTGCTGAGCCAAATGGTGCCCGAGGGTGGGCACGCGCGAGACGACGGGGGCGCGGCCATTGCGGCGAGCGTGGCGCGGTTCACGCGGGACCGGGCGGCGCACACGGAGTTCTATCGGCGGGCCTCGCGTTGGCTCACGCCGTGGTTTCAGAGTGATCATGAAGGGTTGGCAGTGTTGCGCGATGCGCTGCTGCGGCCGCTGAGCCGCGTTGCATGGGTGAGGCGGCAGATGCTGCTTTCGCTGGCAGGGGTGAAGACGGGCGTGTTTGGGGAGGTGGAGGGGTGGAAGTGAGGGAGCGGGGGTAGGGTGTGGCGAGCAAAATGGCCTGAAACGTCTGCACCCTTGACGAACGGCATATCGTATGTCATACTAAGGCATGGACAGTCGAAAGCTGATCCGGCGGCTGGTCGATGATGGGTGGGTGTTGGTACGCACGAAAGGGAGCCATCACCAGTTTCGACACCCCTCGAAGCCCGGGCTGGTGACGGTGCCGCATCCGAAGCGGGACCTGCCGATCGGGACGTTGCGGAGCGTGTTTCGCCAAGCGGGGTGGCAGCTCGATTGAAGGTGAAACGATGAACTATCCGGTAGCCATTTTCAAGGACAAGGACAGCGATTTTGGGGTAGCGGTTCCGGATTTGCCGGGGTGCGTCTCAGCCGGCGCGACGATTGACGAAGCGCTCTCGATGGCGCGGGAAGCGATTGAACTGCATCTCGAAGGGCTCATTGAGGATGGCGAGATGATGCCGCGTCCCACGGCGATTGAGGGGCACTTTCGGGATGCGGCTTATCGGGGGGCGACGTGGGCGTTGGTGGCGGTCGATGAATCAACGCTTCGAGTCAAGATTGCCCGAGTGGGTGTAACAATGCCGCAGCGGGTGCTTGACGCGGTGGACCGGCACGCGGCAAAGACCGGGGAGACGCGGTCGGGGCTGCTTGCGCGAGCGGCGGTGGCGTATATCGGTCGAGGTGGTGATTCAATGCCCAAGGCGGAACGGGGGGGGGCGCGTGTGCAGCGGATTCGGCGTGGGGCGAAGAAGGTGCGGAAAGGGTGACGTCGCCTTCGTGAAGTGGCGCGGCTGATAACGTGCGGAATCGGCCGAAGCTCGTGGCCGCCGCGTCGTTCTCCTACCCTTTGCCTTAGTGAGCCAGAAGAAGCCCAAAGTGCTGTGTGCGATGTCGGGCGGCGTTGATTCGTCGGTCGCGGCGGCGCTGCTCATTGAGCGGGGGTATGAGGTGGTGGGGTGCTTCATGCGGCTGGGGTCGCCCGGTGAGTCGATTGACGAGATGGTGCCGGCGGAGGATGCCGCGGCGTGCCGGCCGCTCAAGATCGGCCATCAGGGGTGCTGTTCGATCAATGACGCGGCCGATGCGCGGCTGGTGGCGGCGCAGCTCGGGATTGCGTTTTATGTCTGCAACTTCAAGAAGGACTTCGGGCGGATCATCGATTACTTCGTTGCTGAATACGCCTCGGGGCGGACGCCTAATCCGTGCGTGCGGTGCAATGACTGGCTGAAGTTCGGCAAGCTGCACGAGTATGCCAAGCAGATTGATGCCGACTTTGTGGCCAGCGGGCACTACGCCCAGGTCGAGAGCGCCGGCGGCCCCCCCCGTGGGCGCGGCGCGCGGATGCTGCGCGGGCTCGATGAGGACAAGGACCAGAGTTACGTACTGTTTGGTGTGCCGCGGGCGCAGCTGGGGCAGATGCTGCTGCCGGTGGGAGGGATGCGCAAGAGCGAAGTGCGCGAGCTGGCGAAGAAGCTCAAGCTGCCGGTGTTCAACAAGCCCGACTCGCAGGAAATCTGCTTCGTGCCCGACAACGACTACGCGGGGCTGGTGGAGCGGAAGCGGCCGGAGCTGGCGCGCGAGGGCGCGATTGTGGACGAGAGCGGCCGCGAGGTCGGGCGGCATGGCGGGCAGCACAAGTTCACGCTCGGTCAGCGTCGGCGCGTGGGGGTGGCGCTGGGGTATCCGATCTATGTCGTGGGGAAGGACGCCCAAACGAACACGATCACGGTGGGCAGTGCCGAGGGGCTCAAGTCAACGCGGTGCACCGTCGCCGAGCCGAACTGGTTGGTGGACGCGTCGCGATTTGCCGAGTGGACGGATGTGCTGGTGAAGTATCGCTACAACAGCGACGCCGTGGCGGCGCGGGTGCGGGTGCTGAGTGGTGAGGGGAGCGCACCGAACTATTCGGGGCGGGCGGGGCGATTTGAGCTGGAGTTTGCCGCGGCCCAGACGGCGGTCACGCCGGGGCAGGCGGCGGTGGTCTATGACGCGCGCGAGCCAGCGTGGGTGCTGGGCGGTGGGTGGATTGCGGCGGTGCAGAAGTGACGGGGGGATGGGGATAGGTCACAGGTTACCGGGGCGTGCCGCACTCCGGGCACACTGGGGCCGCGAGTCCACGGCAGTTGTACCCACACCGGGCACATCGTCCGCTGCGGACCCTCAGCCGACACCGAATGCGGCTGGCCAACAGTGGGAGCCCACGCACCGCGCCAAGCCCGACCACGCCCCAGAAACTCACTGACGCCAGGAACGGCCAGAGCGCTGTTGGCACGACGGGCGCGAGGCAGACCTGATCGATCTGACACGTCGGTGTCTGGAAAACCCGCGCACTTCCGCCCCACCCGACCGTGACCTCCTGCCCGAGCATGCCAGTCGGGATACCCAACGCGATCCCGCAAGAAAACTGACTACCGCCCCCCCCCGCCGTCCCGCCCGTTTGTGCGTACCACGCCTCCCAGCACGGCCACGGCCAGCCGAGCCGCTGGTACCAAACCACACTCTGGGCGGGCCAGATGACAATATCCTTGATCGGTGTGGAAGTGCGGATGGGCGCTATCTCGTCCCGCACCTGCGCCAGCACGTCTGGATCGGCGGACCGCCGTGCAACGACGTTCGAGAGAGCCATTTGCCAACGAGCCCGCGCCTCCCTCCGCCACTCGACGTGGCCGGGGTTGTATGGGGAAACCCATCGTATATTGTTCAACGGGTTCAAGCGGGCCTCCTCGTACCGCCACTTGAATGCGAGTGTTCCTACACCGGTCACGTATTCAAACCCGAGAATCGGCGGCTCTCGAAGTCCTTGGATTGCAGCGACTGCCCACGATAAGCCGAGGCCAAGGAGCGCGAGGAGTGCGGCCTCTCGTATTGTTCGGTGGACCAGCGGACCGGCGCAGCGCCACGCCGGTTTCCACGGGACGTGGATGGGTATCGTGAGCCATGCCCATAAAGTACACAGTTTCGCTTTGGACTGCTGCGTCATGCCGACCCTTCAATGAGCTTGGGCAATATGCCGTGGCACCATGCCAAGCGACATCGCCGCCGTCGGGCGGCGCGGTCGCGCGGATTTCTTACCCATATATCAATAGGGCTCTGGTGGGGACCGCGTGGTTGGGACCAATGGCGGCGGAGGGCCGAAGGGCGGGGTGGCTCACATAGTTGGTGGACCGGTTTAACGGGGGCAGGTCAAGAGGGCAGTTGATAAAGCAGGCGGCTATATGTACACTATGCTATGCTTGAGAGTCCGGCGGCTTATTTAGCTATTTTCCTTGTCGCGCAGTTAGCGCTGGGCGCTGCCCAATCCAGCCGCACTGACGATGTCGGTTCGATTGAATGGTTTAGGGCCGCATGGTCCAAAGCGAGTGAATGGAAACCCGCGCGGCCCCTGCACATTCAAGTGAAATTCGAAAAACACAGCTCCGTCACGCTGGCAGAGTTGGAGAATCTTCGGAAGGAAGTTGGCACGGCCAAGTCAGGTTCGGACAAACGAAAACTGGATCAGATGGAACGCGATTTTGCGAGCCCATTGCTGCAATGGACGGTGGATGTTTGTACAGACGGCGACCGTGTTCGGTACGCTGCTTCGCCCGTGCAGGGGGGAGGCGCTCTTCACTTCGCTCTGGACAAGGCAACAGACTGGCTCTTGGTCAACAATCAACTTCGGATCGCACCGTCAAAGATGGAGAAGGCCGAATACGGTGTCAGGAATTACGTCTACACGTCAGACTCTGTCGTTCGTGGTACTGTATGGGCGGGGTTGGGCGAGGCACCAGGCGGTTCGTTCTCGCCACTATCCAGTAGCGTGCAGGGTGGCCGGTGGGAGGGCAGCGTTTCAGTCGGTGGTGCCAGCCCAGCCGTATCGGTAATCCGCGGCCGCGTTGCACGGGCTCAAGAGCCTTCCGTCGAAGGGATTATCGTCGAACGTTCTATGCTCGCCGATGAGAAGCTTCGCACGGCCACGCCGCTTGGAATCATGGATTATTCGGATTGGTCGATGAATACGGAACTGAATCGGTGGGTTGTAGGGACCACCAAATGGGTGACTGCTTCCGGGCGAGTCGTACAAACGAGAAGCCTACAGAAACTCGAATTTTTGGAGTCTGAGGAATTTGATCGTTTAATGCAAATCCCCGTCGATGGTACCGATGACCCATGGGCGGGCAAGGTCTCAGTTCATTCGATTCAGGATGTTCGGCCCGACCACCTTTCCCAGGTGACGATAGAAAAGGGTATCGAGACGCCCGTCCCGCTCCAAATCCCCTTGCAGCCCCAACCGCGGAACCGCTGGGTAGTTTTCGGAATAGCGGTGATTCTTGGCTTTGGAGCGGTCTTTGCTGCATGGCGACTTCGAAGGATCGGTTGAGTTGGCTTAAGAAAAGGAGTTGTAATGAAACCGAATGGACTTGTACTTCTTGGCTTGGCGTGGACCTCGTTGTTTTCCATTAGTGTGTCAGGGGCGTGCTACCAGCTGACAAATATCGGAAAGGGTTGTGATCTCGTTCCCGTTACTGCGCCCGAATGTGTTATCTCAGAGTCGACCAACCTGCCTTTGCACGGCACTACCACATCAGGCACGGGCGCGGGCATGACCGAAACGGATTGCCCGATGACGACGGTCTGCAAACAAATCATCGGGAAACTCGACGGATCAGGCCATTGCGTGGTGTATGTTCCAACTGTCACAAAGGCTGATGACGCGGCCACGTGCAGCCTTAAAGGCGATCCATGCGTGATGGCCGGGCAATGAAAGCTGGGCATGTACAACTCTGGCTCAGACTGTCCATTCGAATTGTCATGGCGATTTTGCTCGTCGCTGGAACGCTGAAATTGCTAGATCTGCCAGACTTTGCCGCATCGCTCGGCTCATGGATACTCGTCCCGCGGGCATTTCGGCAGATCGCGATTTACGCGGTTCCTACGATGGAGATATTCTTGGCTCTAAGCTGGTTTTTCGCGACGCCGCGAGTGTGGGTGCTTTGGTCTGCGGTTCTGCTTTTGACAGCGTTTACTACCGTCTATGGGCTGCATGTGTTCACGGTGGGTCCTCCGACCTGCAAATGCTTTGGACTACTCCAGCAATTTCGAGAGGTCCAGACAAGTTCCAGGCAAGTGATAGTGCAGAATGCGGCACTTTGCGCGCCGCTGGTTTTCGGTATTATGTACAAGAAGCGATTCACGCCGGGAGGAGGTGGTGACGATCGATCAGCATGACGATAGCCTGAAGTCTGGGTTCTCTATAGTCGAGATGTTAGTCGTGGTTGGCCTGATTGGGCTTCTCCTGGCAATCACTATCCCAGCGATCGCACGGTCTCGCCAGAGCGCTCGTCATGGCAGTATCCAAGCTACGACACGTCAACATCTGACAATTTTTCAGCTGTATCTCGGAGACTACCGCGACGTGCACCCATGGTTTGGCATGCCCGACGAAAGTGGTCGATTAAACCTTAGTCTGCCCAATGGCGGTAGCCCATATCAAGCATACTACTTCGAAACATGTTCAGCGTGGGCCATCCCGATGGCAAGCTATTATAGCGACATGTGGCCCCATGCGTCCCAGACTTATCCTGGTCCGATTGGTACGGCGCGGTACTTATATTCTTGTGCGATGATTGCGGACCCTGCGTTCTGGAACACTCGTTCACGCCTCGGCGCTTCACAGTGGCGAGCCACTCGGTCTTCCGAGGTCCGTTATCCAGCGCGAAAAGCGCTTATCACAGGTGCCGTGGACCAAGAGCCTTTCCCCGATTGGATCTCCGACGGCCTGACACTCGGATTGTGCGACGGGGCCGTACGATTCATTTTGAAGCCTGACCTCTGCCTTCCAGTCGTGGCTGGCGATGGACCTAGTCTCGGTCTGTATCATGTGCGAGGCTATTACGGGTTGGACACCGTCGACGGGGTGCATGGAGTTGACGTATCGCCTCAATAGCGAGTCTTTTCAGTTGGAATCCAAATGAGCGTTTTCGCTGCATTGGCTTCTTCTCACGTCTGCTTTCCCGCCCCGGCTCTCGACTCCGTATGCTGCTTCAGGTGCCCGTCGATCCGCTCGACCAGCCGCTCCTCCAGCCGTTCAAGGCCCTCCATCCGCCGCACGATGTTCATGATCTCGGTCTGGGCCTTCACATTCACCTGGTAATCAAGGTCCGTGCGCAGGCGGTCCTTTTCGCTCTGGCGGTTCTGGCTGACCATGACAAAGATCGACAGAAAGATGGCCTCAAGCGAGACGACCATGGTGAGCAGGCCGAAGGGGAAGGGATCGAAGTTGAAGAGCTTGGGCGGGGCCTCCATGAGGGCCCCGATCACGTTGAGGCCGATCCAGCCGCCGAACCAGACGAGGTGGAAGAGCGTGAAGTATTGACTGGCGGCGACGGAGGCGATGACATCGCTGACGCGCTGCCAGAGGGTGATGCGGCCGCGCTCGAAGACCTCATTGGGGTTCTTCATAGCGCGGAGCTGCTCGGTGCTGGCGCGTTGGCGCTGACCCATGACAGTCAGGACCTCAATGGCGAGGTCGGGCCGATCACGGAGGAAGTCGTGAAAGGCATTGCGGCTGAGGACGAGCATCTCGGTGGGCTCGGTGGCGCGAACCGTGGCGGTGCGGAGGCCGCCGTCGAGGAGCGAGATCTCGCCAAAGAAGCCGCCAGCGCCGAGGGTGTTGAGCGTGACGTGCTCGCCCTTTTCGTTGGGCACGGTGACGGCGACCTCGCCGGACTGAACCAGGAAGA
>Ga0163144_10007409_pt1 | contig 24062 bp, 18 predicted proteins | sample OliLak19BULKMAT1_FD_123175 | JGI IMG/M metagenome (GOLD analysis project Ga0163144, IMG submission 123175) | Freshwater microbial mat bacterial communities from Lake Vanda, McMurdo Dry Valleys, Antarctica - Oligotrophic Lake LV.19.BULKMAT1 | ecosystem: Environmental > Aquatic > Freshwater >...
CGCCGATTCGACAACCACTTCGACAATCCAGCGCTCCGGCAACCCAAACGCGCGTCTCGATCGACACGCCCTCCATCGCGCACATCGATCAAGTCCCGGCCAGGACTCGCGCCACATCGCGCGCCATCTGAGTCGCATGCAGCCGCTCCGCGACCACGGTCGCCGCGCCCGCACCTAGCTGCCGAGCCCGATCTGGATCACGGAGCAGCGTGAGGAGTCCCTCCGCCAGCGCCGCGGAGTCGTTTGGCTCGACGAGGAGGCCGCCGCCGGTGGCCTCCAGAAGCTCTGGGAACGCCCCATGGCGCGGTTGGACACACGGGACGCCGCTCGCCCAGGCTTCGAGCAAGTAGAGGCCAAATGACTCGCCATAACAGGCCGGGACCGAGAAAACGTCGCAGCGCCGGAGCAAGGCGAGCTTCGCGTCGCGCGACACGGGGCCCACGAGCTCGACATCGGCGCCGAAGCCGCGCTCGACGACGCGCGCGCGCAGCTCCTCGACGAGGGCGCGGTCTTCGTTCCACACGGCGCCCGCCGCGACGAGGCGCGCCGTCGGCAGCTCGGCCTTCACTCGCTCGAAGGCGTCGAGCAGGAGCGGCAGGCCTTTGTCCCTGCACATGCGCGCGACGTAGCCGATCGTCGGCCCACCCGCGGCGCGTTCCAGGCCCTCCAAATTCGGGGGCGCGAACCCTTCGAGATCGATCCCGTTCCAAACGACATGCACGCGCGCAGGATCGAGCCCCAAGCGCTCGGTCATCAAATTCGCGGTGTAGTGGCTCACAGGCAACACGCCGTCGAGCTCGCGAGCGCGCTCGCCGAGGACCGCCCAACAGCGCGTCGAGTGCTCCCTATCGAGGTGGTCGAGAAACGGCGCTTCGCCCTGCAGCGTACTGAAGATCGGACACTCGAGCGCAACACGCAGCTCGCGCGCGAGGCCGGCCAGCATCACGTTCGAGAGGAGCACCGCGTCGATCCGGCCGAGCGTGCGCGCCCACTCGACGAGGCGCCGCAGCTCCTCCCGCTGGCGGCCGTGCTCGCCCTGCACCATCGACAGGGTCATCGGGCCATGGCCCGACGCGTCGGTCATGTTCGCGCGGCGCGAGACGAAGCGCAGCAGCCCCGGCGAATCCAATCGATCGCGCACGAACCGCGGCAGATGCCGCAGCGCCGGCAGCTTCTGCTGCAAGTACACGTTGATGCCGCCCATGTGGATGGCGAGGTCATGCACGGGCGGCGCGGCCACACCGGAGTCCGAGGCCCTGCTGTGCTCCTCCAACGCGAAGGGCAGATACAACGGCGCGAGCACCGCGTCGTGCCCGAGGGCGCAGAGCGAGAGCGCGAGTTGGTTGTCCCGCAGGCAGCTCCCGCACAGGAAATTGCCAGTCCCCGGCGTGAGCAGCAGGATGCGCATGCGCCCTCAGACGTAGCGGTCCGTGATGTGCTCGGGGCGGAAGAAGGATGGCAAGAGCGTGTCGACGATCAAGAGTCCGGCGCGGGTCGTCGTGATGCGATCACCCTCGACGACCATGTTCCCGTCAGCGATGTGGCCCGCGAGTGCGTCGGCGAAACGCACACGCGGATCGACGTCGAACTTCGCTTGGAACTCCGCCGCGCTGACCGCGCCGGTTTTCAGTTGCAACACGAACTCGCGGATCAACCGCTCGTCATCCGAGAGCTCGAACGCGCGCCACAACGGCCGCTCGCCGCGCTCGACCTGCTCGAGATAGGAGCCGAACGCGGGGTCGTTCTGCGCGTGCACACCACCGAGGTGCGAGAACGACGAGACCCCGAGCCCCAAAAGATCCGATCCGTGCCACAACGCGTCGCGGTACAAGAAACTCGGGCGCCCTTCCCCGCGATCACGATAGGCGGTGTACGCGCTGCTCTGGGTAAAACCCGCGGCACGGAACGCGGCGAACGCCTCGTCGACCCAGCGGCGCTTGGTCTCCCAATCCGCCACGGGCGCCTCGGCCACGCCGCCCTCTTTCATACGCGCGTAGAGGGTCGTGTTGTAAGGCACCTCCATCTGGTAGATGGTGACGCTGTCCGGCGCGAGGCGCAGGGTCTCGGCGATGCAGTTCTGCCAATTGGCGTCCGTCTCGCCGACCATGCCCGCGATCAAGTCGATGTTGACCTGCGGAAAACCGATCTCGCGCGCGAAGCCGTACGTGCGGTGGATCTCGTCGGAGCGGTGCGCGCGGTTGTTGCGTTCGAGGATCTCGGGATCGAAGTTCTCGACACCGAGCGAGAGGCGCGTCACACCGAGCTCGTGCAATGTCTTCAGCTTCGAATACGAGAGCGTGCCCGGTTCACACTCGAAAGTGACCTCGCGCACGCCGCTCCAATCGAGGCGTGTTTGCAAGCCACCGAACAGCGTCGTGAGCTGCTCGGACGAGAGGTAACTCGGCGTGCCACCACCAAAATAGACGAACTCAGGCCGACGGCCTTTGAGGTAAGGGGTCTCCTTGTATGCGTCGAGCTCGGTGAGGACGCCGTCGAGGTAGCGCCGGATCTCCTTGGCGTTTTTGTCCGTGTAGACCTTGAAGTAGCAGAAGTCGCAGCGTTTGCGGCAGAACGGGATGTGAACGTAGAGCCCGAGCGGACGCCCATCGAGCGGCGGCGCGGCGAGGCGCGCCTCGAGCTGCGGCAGCGCCTCGTCGGTCCAACACGAGTACGGCGGGTAGTTCGAGATGAAGTAGTTCCCGACGGTGGTGCTCGCGGTGCTACCGGCCATTCGCTCCCCCCTCTCTTGCAGCGCCGTCCTTGGACGCGTCCCCATCACCCTTCGACTCGCGTGGCGCGCCGAAACAATAGAGGAGCCCGTCATTTGCGCCGACGTACACATGACCCGCGACAACCGCCGGCGATGTGAGGATCGGCTGCCCTAGGTCCTGCATCCAGAGCTCGGCGCCATCCGCGAGACTCAGCACGTAGAGGCGTCCGTCACCGGATCCGAACACGACCTTGTCCCCAGCGATCACCGGCGAGCTGTCGACCTTGCGCTTGGTGCGGAACTTCCAGAGGCTCATCCCCGTGTCGCGCTTCACACAGTGCAAGTGCCGGTCGCGGCCGCCGAAGACCACTCGCTCCGCGGTGATCGCGGGCGAAGAGAAAAACGCTTGGTCCTGGGACGTGTAGGTCCACACGACGCGGTTCTCCGCGACGTCGACGCACACAAACGCGTTGCCATAGTGCCCGAAGTACGCGCGCCCGTCGACGAACGCGATCGAGCCCGCGATGTGGCAATCGGAGCCGAGCTCGAGGCCGCTCACGCGCTCGCCCTTCACGACGTCGACGACGTGCAGGATCGCGTCGCAGCCGCCGAAGATCGCGCGGCCGCCGTGGATCGCAGGCGTGCCGTTGACGTAGTTGTCAGTCGTGTAAGCCCAGCGCTCCTCGCCCGACTTCATGTCGAGGCAATAGAGCTTTGTGTCGTAGGACCCGACGACGATGGCCGGACCCGCGGCGAGGTCGACGCGGTTGGCGCTGCCGAGGATCTTGTCCGCGGTCGCGTGTTTCCAGCGCAGGGCGCCCGTCGCGGCCTCGACCGCGTAGACAAAACCATCGTTCGAGCCCACGAACACCGCGCCGTCGGCGGCGAATGGCGGGGCCTCGATGAAGTCATCGGTCGCGAACGCCCAGAGCCCCTTGCCAGTCGCCGCGTCGAGCGCATGCAGCTTCTGGTCGTCGGAGCCGAAGAAGAGCCGCCCGTCTTGGAGTACCGGCGAGGACGTGATCGCGCCGCCGGCCTCGTAGGTCCAGTGCAGCTCGAGCTCGCGCGGCAGCTCCGTCGCGGACACCCCCGAGAGGCTCGCATCGCCGCGAAAGATCGGCCAATTCACCTGACCGGGCGGCGGCACCGGCGCGCCAGCCGGCGCGATCGTCTGCACCAGGGTCAGGAGCGCTGCGGAGATCGACATACAACCATTCTGGACCAACGGAGGCCGGAAGAGAACCGGTAGCGTCAGGGACCGGGCAAGAGTTCGGTCAGAGTCCGTGTGGCCGGGAGAGTGTGCAGTTCCTCGCGCACCCCCGCCGATCGTTCTTCGGCCGATCGGCGCGGGCACACCCCGCGCCCGATCCGCGACGCCCTACACTCTTCGAGTCCTCCACCACGAGCCGTTACTTCCATGCAGATTCTCACGACGACTCTCCTGACCTTGTCGACCACGATAGCCGCATTCGCCCAGGATCCAGCGGCCCTGAGCCCGGTCCCCCACTCGAATCCACTCCTGCGCGAGTCCGCGTATCCGTTGGGCGCCATCGCGTTCGACAAGCTGGAGGTCGCGCACTTCCCGAGCGCGTTCGATCAGGCGATGGCGCGCCAGAAGGCCGCTGTGCGCAGGATCACGATGGTGCGCTCCGCGCCGACGTTCGAGAACACGCTCGTGCCCTTCGAGCGCTCGCGCGTCGAGCTCGAGCAGATCGGGTCGATTTTCTCGATCTTCACCTCCAATCTGAGCAGCGACGAGGTGCGCAGCATCCAGTCCGAATACGCGAGCAAGCTCTCCAAGCACTCGACCGACATCCTCCTGGATCCCGAGCTCTTCGCGCGTGTGCGCGCGGTGCACGAGATGCTGGACCGCGCGAACCTCGACGCTGAGTCGAAGCGCCTCGCGCAGGTCACGTTTGATCAGTTCGTGCGCGCTGGCGCGGCGCTCGCCCCGGAAGAGCGCGCGCGCGTCGCAGCCCTCACCCAGCGCGAGTCCGAGTTGCAGACACAATTCGGTCAGAACGATCTCAGGGACACGGACGCGTTCCGCCTGGCGCTCGACGCTGAGGACCTCGACGGGCTCCCGCAAGGTGTGCGCGACGGAGCGGCCGAGACCGCGCGCCAGCTCGGGATGGTGGACAAGTACGTCTTCACGCTGCAGCGGCCGAACGTCGAGGACTTCCTGACCTACTCCTCGCGCCGTGACCTGCGCGAGAAACTCTTCAAGGCGTTCACCCAACGCGGCGTGAACGGCAACGACTTCGACAATCGCGGAAACATCACGGAGCTCGTGGCGCTGCGCGCCGAGCGCGCGGCGATCCTCGGTTACGCGAGCCACGCCGCCTACATCACCGCCGACAGCATGGCGCGCACACCGGAGGCGGCGCTCGACCTGTTGCAGCGCGTCTGGGAGCCGGCCCTGGCCCAAGCGAAGAGCGAGCGTGAGCGCCTGCGCGAGTCGATGTCCTCAGGGGGCGCCGAGCACCCTCTCGAGGCCTGGGACTGGCGCTACTACGCCGAGCAGCTGCGTCAGGCCGAATACGACCTGGATCCGGCCGAGCTGCAGCCCTACATGCAGCTCGCCAATATCCGCGCGGCGGCGTTCTACGTCGCGGGGCGCCTGTTCGATCTGACCTTCACCGAGCGCTTCGACATCCCGGTCTATCACCCGGACGTGCGCGTCTTCGAGGTCGCCAAGCGCGACGGCGGGCACATCGGCCTCCTGTATCAGGACGACTTCGCGCGCCCGGGCAAGCGCAGCGGCGCGTGGATGTCGAGTCTGCGCGCGCAGAGCACCCTCGATGGGCCCGTGACGGCGCACGTCACGAACAACCTGAACATCTCCGAGCCGCCGCTCGGCAAAGCCGCGACGATCTCGGTGACCGAGGCCGAGACGCTGTTCCACGAGCTGGGCCATGCGCTGCACGGCCTGCTCTCGCGCGTGCAATACCCCTCGCTCTCGGGCACAAACGTCCCGCGCGACTACGTCGAGTTCATGGCGCAGTTCATGGAACACTACGTCACGCAGGCCGAGGTCCTGACCCAGTTCGCGCGCCACGGTGAGACCGGCGAGCCGATGCCCGCGGCGCTGCGCGACCGCTTCATCGCGGCGAGCAAGTTCAACCAAGGTTTCGCGACAGTCGAGTTCCTCGCGTCGGCGCTCGTGGACCAGATGTACCACGCGCTCTCGGGCGACGCGGCTGTCGGCGTCGAGCCCCTCGCCTTCGAGGCCGCGGCGATGGAGCAGCTCGGCGCGCTGGACGAGATCCCGATGCGCCACCGCAGCACGCACTTCAACCACATCTTCGCGGGCGGTTACAGCGCCGGGTACTACTCGTACCTCTGGTCTGAGGTCCTCGACTCCGACGGCTTCGAGGCCTTCGCGGAGACCGGCGACATTTTCCATCCTGCGACCGCCAAGCGTTTGGAGGCCAACGTCTACAGCCGCGGCAACACCGTCGACTGGATGGAGGGTTACAAGGCCTTCCGCGGCCGGGCGCCGGCGGTCGAGCCGCTGCTGAAGAACCGCGGCCTGGCTGCTGCAGAAGAGAGCGGCAGCTGACGCAGACGCGATCACAGCGCGCGCGCCGGACTATTTGCCCGGGCGCGGGACGTGCTGATCGAAGAGGATCGGGTTGCCGTCGGGGTCCGCGAGGGTGAAGCTCGCGGGCCCGGTGGTCGACGTGTCCGCCTCGGTCGTCAACTCGAGTCCACGCTCCTTCAGGACGCGCTGCAATTCGCGCACGTCCTGGAAGTCCTTTAGCGTCTCCTTGCTCGAGTTCCAGCCCGGGTTGAAGGTCAGCATGTTGCGCTCGAACATCCCCTGGAACAGACCGATCGTCACGGTCCCGTTCTGGAGGACCAGCCAGTTCTGCGCGAGGTTGCCTCCGACCTCCTTGAAGTCGAGCTTCTCGTAGAAGGCCTTGGAGGCCTTGATGTCCTTGACGGTGAGGCTCACGGAGAAGTTGCCGAGCTGCAGAGACTTCGTCGTTTGGCTCTCGTGCTCGTCGGCCTTCTTCGCCTTGTCTTGACCGGACTGGGTCATGGCCATGCCAGCGATGGCGGTCAAGGCCGAGGCGGCCGCGAGGGTGAGGGCGGAGAGTGTGTTCATCGGAGACTCCAGATCGTACGAGTCACGGCCGCAGCAAGACCTTCGTGGCCCGCTCGAGGCGCTCGTCGAAGATACGATAGCCGTCGCGCGCTTCCTCGAGGGGCAGCTCGTGGGACACAATGCGGCCGACCCGCGCGCGTTGGCCGAGGGCGAGGGCGCGCTCCATGTAGTGCCGCGCCGGCGCGCGGCCCGCGCGGTAGGTCAGGTTCTTGTCGTAGGCTTCCCCAGGGGTGATCGCGAAACGATCTTCGGTGTGCACACCTGCGGCCGCGATCGTCCCGCCGACACGCACCATGTCGTAGGCGAGGAGCGTCGAATCCGCGGAACCGACGGCCTCCAAGACAGCGTCCACGCCGCTGGGCAGCGAGCTGTGATCATCCTTCACGTGCAGCGGTGTCGCGCCGAAAGCGCGCGCGAGCTCGAGGCGCTCGGGCTGCATATCGAGCGCGAACACCTCGCTCGCGCCGCGCTCGCGGGCCGCGACGACGGCCATGAGGCCGACGGGGCCGCAGCCTACGACCGCCACCGTGCGACCTGGTCCCGTCTCGCCGAGCTCCGCTAAGTACATGCCGGTCGAGAGAATGTCGCCCGCAAAGAGCAGCGCCGGGTCGATGCCCGAGGCGACCCGCACGAGGGAGCCGTCGGCGAGGGGCACGCGCACGAGCTCCGCTTGGCCGCCATGCAGTCCGCGGCCGCCCTGGACCCAGCCGAACAGCTGGCCGTGTGTGCAGCGCGAGGTCAGCCCGCGAGCGCACTGGGGACACAGGCCGCAGTTCGTGGAGAAAGGCGCGACGACGTGGTCGCCCGGCTTCCAACGCTCGACGGCAGCGCCGACCTCGACGATGACGCCTTGAAACTCGTGGCCCAGCACCGTCCCGACATCGAGGCCCGTCTCGTGGCCGCGGAACGGGTGCAGGTCGGAGCCGCAGATCGCGGCCAATTCGACGCGCACAAGGACGTCCGTAGGCTCGACGAGGCGCGCGTCCGGCACGGAGTCCACGCGCACGTCGCGCACGGCTCGAAAGGTCAAGGCGCGCATCAGCGTGACCCCCCGTCCGCTGGGGCGCCTCCGTCACCGTTGTCGGGACCCGGCGAGGGCGCCGCCGCGTCGATGGTCTCGACGCGATAGAGATGCGTCTCGGTCCTGAGCAGCAGCGCATCCCCCGCGACGGCGGGCGACGCCATGAAGCCCGCGTCGAGCCTCGACGTCGCGAGCTTCTTGTATTCGCGCGCGGGCGCCACGACGGTGCTCACACCGTCGCGATCGAAGTAGTAGATCCGCCCTTCGGTGTGCAAGAGCGACGCGCACACACTCGCGCCGAGGCGCTCCTGCCACAGCGTCTCGCCGGTCGCGACATCGACACACGAGGCCATCCCTTTGTCACTCGATTGGAACAAGAGGCCATTCGCGTGGACTGCAGAGGGCATCGTCGGGACCCCGCGCCGATTCGTCCACTTCACATGGCTCTCCGTCACGTCGCCGCGGCCGCCGAGGCGCAGCGCCCACAGCTCGGGGCTCATGTAGCCCGTCGTGATGAGCACCGTGTCCCCCACGAGCACCGGCCGCGCCGACATCGAGAAGCCCGGGTGCCGTATACGCCAGAGCTCGGCGCCGGTCGCGGGGTCGTAGCCATAGGTCGCGCGCGCGGCCGAGCTGACGAGCTCTTCGACGACGCCCTCTTCCGTCATGACGTGCGCGAGGATCGGCGTGCTGTACGCCTTGCGGTAGTCCGGCTCCAGCGAGGTCAAATCGATGGAGCGGTCCGTGCGCCACAGGGTCTCGCCGGTCTCGACGTCGAGCGCTGTGAGGTACTGCACGTCCCCGCCGTCAACGTGCAGGAACACGCGCCGGTCATGCAGGAACGGCGACGAGCCGGGCCCCTCGATGTGGTCGCACTTCAAATCGCGCCGCTCCCAGATCACCTCGGCGATCTCCGCGTCGAGGCACGCCGTCCCGTAGGTCCCGAAGTGCACGATCACGCGCCCGTCGGCCACCACGGGCGAGGGCGACGCATAGCTGTTGAGCGAGTTGCGCGGCTCAGGCGACTCGATCTCGTACAGCACCTTGTCGACGATTACGCGCCCCGAGGCGAGGTCCAGCGCGAGCACGCTCAACTGCGTGCCTTTTGGCGTGGCCGTGGTCAGCCAAATGCGCTCACCGAGCACCACGGGCGTGGACCAGCCGCGCCCGTGAATCGCTGTTTTCCAGCGCACGTTGCGCTCTTCGCTCCACTCGAGCGGCACGGCCGCGCCGAGGGCGACACCGTCCGCGTTGGGGCCGCGGTATTCCGGCCAGTCGGAGGCCAGGGAAAAGAACGCGCCGCTGTAGAGCGGCGCGAGCGACAGAACCATCGACAACATGGATTGAGCGTACCACGCGCTCGCCATCGAGCGCTCGGCGCCAGCCCAGGGGAGTCGTGCGCGCACGGCCGAAGCCGTCGAAACCTCAGTCCAACGTGAAACGCAGGACGATGAGCGTCGAGTTGCCTCCCAAGGAACCGACGACGGTCTCTTGACCTTCACGCAACGTGAGCTCCGTCCGCAGCTTCTCGCGCGATTCACCCTTGAAGCTGGTCCCGGCCGCGCGGCTCTGCGCGCCTTCCCCATTTGCCTCGTTGCTCACCGTGGGCCGACTGGTCTCGAATTCGCAGCTCGCGAGGGCGAGCGTGCGGCTCTTCTGGTCCCAGCTGCGCGCCCTCGCCTCGAAGTTGAACCGCCCGCCGTTGTTGCCATCACCGCCAAAGCTGGACTCCAGGCCGAGTCGGGCATTGCCGCCAGCAGCGCCACGCAGGAGGAACTGCACGCTCCCGCGGCGCGAGCACCGCGAGGGCGCGATCGATCCACGTGGAGACCTCGTTGGACGACGCGACGTCGACCGGGTCCGGCGCGCTCGACGGCGCGAGCTCGGTCTCGGCTTCATGGCGCGCGCGGCGCGCACTGGCGCGGTCGAGGTCGCGGCACAAATGCAACACCACACGGTTGCGCCAAGGGCCGTAGGGCCGCGTCGGGTCCCACTGTGCGAGCTTCTGTGCGAGGTGCAACATGGCGTCCTGGGCCGCGTCATCCGCGGCGGACCGACTCGCGAGGAATCCTTGGCACAGCCGGTGCACCCGCGGATACTCGGCCTGGTACCAGTCCCCGAGGACGTCGTCGCCGCTCTGCAACCTCGCCGCGAGACCCGCGCTGGAGTCGCTTGCGGCGTCGGGCCCTGCGGGCGACTCAGCGGGCGGCGGGGGCAGTTCCATCGGTCGGCCCCCCTGATACGCCGGAGGCGTACAGGGCGCTGGGTCGATTCCGTCGGTTCTCCGCCTGGGCTTGCGCTCGCCGAAGCCGCGCGCTGCCTGGGGCCCTCGCCGATGAGCGTTTCAGCGGCGTTTTCGCCGCGCCCGGCGTGCTCTTCGCGGTCTCCGTGGCGATCCGATCGTCGCCATGGGCGCCCTCAGCGCACGGACTGCAGCTCCATGTCGAACTCGAGGTCACCCTTCGCGGGGCCGTAAGCGAGCTCTTTCGGCACCTTGACGGTGAAGCTGTCGCCGACCCGCATCTTCGCCACGATCACGTCCCAACCCGCGATCGCTTCGCCGGAGCCCACACGGAATGAAAAGGGTCGCGTGCCAGGGTCGAGCACTTCGCCGCTGATCTTCATCGCCTTGTACTTCAGCGTCGCGGTCCGACCCGTCCCGCAGACCTCGCCGCTGCCGTTCTTGTGGACGGTGAGGATCTCGACCGGCGCGACGCCTGCGCGACCGGAGGGGATCGTCCCGCCTGCGGCCCAGGTCGAACGCGCCTCGCCAGCGGCGCCGGACGCGCCGGCCTCATCCGAGGTCCCAGCATCATCTGCGGTCGAGGGCGACGTCGTGTCGGCGGTGACACCAGCGCCACCACATCCGAGGACGCCGAATGCGGCGAGGGCCGCGACGATCGCGATTTGAGGTTGCATCCGAGCAGTGTGCCCGCGCCGCCGCGCCCGCGCCAGAACTCATCCGTGCCAACTCATCCGTGCCGCACACGTGTTGTCGTTTCCGACATGACGAAGTACCGGAGCAACCGTACCCCTACGCCGTCAACTTGCAGCGTCAGGTCTGTCAGAAGGAGGAGTGGTGTGCGGCACCAATCGTGCGGCTCTGCTCCCTCACACGCTGGACGCGGCCCGCAAGAGGTCGATGAGGGCCGAGGCGGACACAGGCCGTGGGTTGAACCCAGCGGTCCATTGTTGGGCGGCTTCATCCGCGAGGGCCGCGACGCGGTCCGGGGTCAAACCGAACGCGCTGAGACTCGTCGGCAAGTTCGCGGAACTAAGTACGGCCGCCAAGCCGTCCGACAGCGCCGCGGCTGCCGCGGTGTCCGTTGTCGTCTGAGGAGCGAGGCCCACGTCGCGGGCGAGGGTCGCGTAGATCGCACAGACCTCGGGGTCCTCGGCGTTGAAACGCACCACGTGCGGCAGCATCGTGCCGACAGCCTGGCCGTGCGGCAGGCCTAGCCGCGCAGTCAGCGGGTTCGCGAGGGCGTGCGCGGCGCCCAGCATCGAGTGCTCGATCGCGAAGCCCGCCAGCGCCGCCGCGCGCAGCATGTGCGCGCGCGCAGCGAGGTCGTTCGGTGTCCGCAAAACGATCGGCAACGCGCGGAACGCGAGCGCGAACGCTGCGCGCGTGTACTCAGCCGAGCGTTGATTTCGCACACGCGTTACCGCGCTCTCGACCGCGTGGCCGAGGGTGTCGAGGCCCGTGCACGCCGTCACGAACGGCGGCATCGTGCGCGTCAACTCAGCGTCGAGCAGCGCGATCCGCGGCGCGGCGCTCGGGTCTCCGCAAGCCATCTTGCGGTGAGTCACCGCGTCACCTATCAGCGCGAACGACTGCACCTCCGAGCCCGTGCCCGCCGTCGTCGGCACCGCGATCAAGGGTAAGAGCGGTCGCGTGGCCTTGTCATGGCCCCAGTAGTCCTGCATCGCGCCGCCGCAAGTGTGCAAGAAGTTGATGCCCTTGGCCGCGTCGATCGGGCTGCCGCCGCCGACCGCGACGAAGAGGTCCGGTCGCAGACGCTGAGCGACAGCGAGGCCCCGCGCGACGTCGTCCGTCGTCGGATTCTCCGCGACCTCCATAAAGAGCTCGACCTCGAGGCCGGCCGCGCGCAGCAACTCCAACGCACGCGTCCCGTGCCCAGCGGCCATCACGCCCGGGTCGCTGACCAAAAGCACCCGTGTCGCGCCGAGGTCACGGGCGAGAGAGCCCAGCTCGTCGAGTCGGCCCGCCCCCTCGATCACACGGGTCTTCTCGTCGGATCGCCACGGCGAATTCGAGTCCCACGGCGAGTCCGAGGTATTCGGCGAGCCCAAATGCCCCGGCGAATGGGAGTCCCTCGGCGAATTCGGGCGCGACGTCGGATCAGATTCCATGTGCGAAAGACAACGCCGCGAGCATCGCGCTCACCAACCCGCGGCCCGCGATAACGCGCGCCGCTCGTACAAGAACTCGAACAGGTTGCCCTCGTGCGGCTGGTCCCACTCGACCCGTGACGTCGGCAACGGGCCCAAGTTCAAGCGGCTGATGTGCTGGGCGCGCAGCAGCTCGGCCTGGAAAGCCGGATCGCGTGTCACCGCCGTCACCACGAGGCTCGGGCCGATCGCGCTCACCATCTCCGCCTGCGGCACCTCGACGACGCTCGCGAACGGGAACATGTACTCAGTGTTCGCGAGCGGGTGCGTGAGCGCGTCGCAGTGCACCACCGTCGGTGAAAGGTACGTCGCGCCCTCGAAGGTCACGCGGCGCGGGCCGCCGCGCAACTCGGCCGTCACATCGCGCGCGCCGCCGCCGGCGAGCGCGGTCTCGATCGCGCCGTCCATCGCCTCGGCGAAGGCCGGGTTCGCGAACGCGGCGAGGCCTGCAGCCGGGTCGTCGAACCTGCGCGGCACGATCGCGGCGAGGCGCGCGCCGAGGGCCTCGGCGAGCTCGCGCCCGTGGCTCGGGGTGTACACGGCTGAGGCGTTGACGCAGCTGCGGCCGCCGTTCGCCGCGATCGAGGTCGCGATCACGTCGAGGTGCGCCTCGAAGTCCTTCGCGACGTCCGCGCCGAGCAGCACCTTGCTGCGGCCGGGGCCGTGGATCTCGATGCGCGGGTCGCCCGCGTATCGCGCCGCGACTTTGGCGTCGCCGAACAGGAGCGAGCGCCCCGCGACCTCGAGCAGCACACCCGCGCCCTCGTGGTCGGTCGGATACAAGCTGAACGCGTCCTCGGGAAAACCCGCCGCCATCAACGCGCGCGCGATGCGCATCGGCGTCCAAGGCTCTTCGCGGCCGGGTTTCAACGCGATCGGCGTACCGAGCGCGAGCGCCGGGATCCAGAGCGAGTGCACACCCGGCGAGTTGCTCGGCAGCACCGCGCCGAGCACGTCCGCGGTCGGCGTGTACCAAACGGGCACGCCGTCGTGCGCGCCGAACCCACCGTCGAGGACGTCAGGATCGAGGCCGCGCGTCAAGCCGCGCAAGATCGTCGGCATCTCGCGCAGGACGAGCGCGCACTTCTCCATATTGCCGCGGCACATGACGTGCGGCAGGCCGCTCGTCTGCGACAGCGCTGCGACGTAGTCGTCGGGGCTCTGCTGGAAATCGCCTCCGATCGGCAGCGAGTCCTCGAGGAAGATCCGCGCCGCCGCTTGGCAGCGCTCGATGCGCTCGGCGATCGGCATCGCGCGCAGTCGCCGCGCGCGCTCGCCCGCGCCGCGCAGGTCGCGGCGCACGATGCCGGCATTGACCTGCGACACCGCCGCGACGGGCGCGCCGTCGCGATGCGACACCAGCGTCGCGCGCTCGAGGCTCTCGTACTCACGCCCCGCGCGCAGGGCGGGGAAGTGCGGGATGAACTGCGACTTCGCGCTCAATAGACGCCCTCGACGATCTTCTCCTCGTTCTTGGCGTAGGGCTTGACCTCCGCCACGCCGTCCCACGGATAGGGTTCGCACGGCAAGGCCCGCTTCGCCGCGTCACGCTCGAGGAAACGCGGCAGGAAGAGCTCCTTCGTGAGCGTCGTCAGCTCGACCCGCCCCCACTCGCCGTGCGGCACCGTGCGGCGCGGATCGTCGGGGTCCGTGACACGCAGCACCGCGCGCGGCTCGGGCGCGTAGTACGTGATCGAATAACCGTCGCGCGCAAAATCGGGGCGGTGGCACGCGAGGCCCATCAGCGTGTTGCCATAGGTCGGCACGAGCTCGACGCGCCCCTCGAGGATCTCCTCGCACAGGAAGCGCACGGTCTGGGGCGACATCTCGGTGCCGCCGCAGAACACGCCCTTGATGCCGGAGTCCGGGATCGAGATCTCCTCGCCGAGGACCTCGAGCAGGCGCGGCGTCGTGAAGAGCGCAGAGACCTTGCGATGTTTCAAGATCACGAGCGCCTGGTCGATGACGTGGCGCATATACGCCTGCGCCTGATCGGCCTGGCCGCTCGACATCAACTTTTTGACCCAGCGCGGGTCGAGGTCCACGAAATAACACGACGAGCCGCGGAAGTTCGCGAGGTGCTCGATCGCGAGGCGCAAGCGCCGCGGGCCGGTGGGTCCGACCATCAGCCAATACCCGCCGCGCGGGAACGACTCGTCGCGCAGCGTCGCCGAGAACTGCTCGTAGTCGAGCTTGTAGTCGTCCCAACCGATCCGCTGTTTCGGCATCCCGGTCGAGCCGCCCGTCTCGAAGATCGTGAAGGGGCGGCCGGCGTACGCGCGCGGGATCCAGCGCTCGTGCGGATCGTTGCGCAGGCGCTCGCCGTCGAAGTTCTCGAAGCGCTGGACGACGTCCTCGTAGGACTGGAGCTCGCGGCGCGGATCGAAACCAGCGCTCCGCGCGAAGTCGAGCCAGACCGGCGTTCCGGTCTCGGGCGAGAAGTGAAATTCGATCACCGCGCGCACGTGCGCATCGAGGCGCGCCCGGGCCGAGGCGACCTGGTCAGAGGTCGCGGCGGGGACCGCGGTAGATTGGGCAGCGCTCATGCGACGCTCTTCGGTGTGACCATGAAAGCCTCGACGTGTTCGTCGGGCGGCGGTGAGGTGACGAGGCTCGTGACGACCAAGGCGATGGCCGAGGCCGCGACGATGAAGGCCACGGGCATCATGCCCAGGATCAACGGCTCCGCGGTCTTTTCGCCGGCCAGTGTCGGTTGGACGAGGCCATTCCAGAAGAACCAGCCCCAGGTTCCGGCGGTCGCCAGAATCGCAGCGTAGGCCCCGGCTTTCGTCGTCCGGCGCCAATAGATCGAGGCGAAGACCAACGGGAAGAGCCCTGCGAAGCCGCTGAAACACCACACCGCGAGTTCGAAGATGTTCGGCGGCGGGAAGAGCGACGCGAGGTAGGTCAACGCCACGATCGCGACGATGAACCCGCGTCCGAGCATCAACAGTTGGCGGTCGCTGAAACGCTCGCGCCCGAGCGTCGCGACGACGATGTCCTGGGTGAACATCGTGCCGAGGCAGACGAACTGCGAGTCGAGGGACGACATGATCGCCGCCAGGATGCCCGCGGTCAGCAGCCCAGTGAGAAATGGGCTGTGAAGGTAGACGTCGACCATCTTCGGCAAGAGCGCGTTGGCGTTGTTGCCCGGCGGAATGACGCCTGCGCCCGCGGCCCAGATACCGATCAAGATGCACGGCACCCAGACGACGCCGATGAAGAGCGGGTGCGCGATCGTCGTCAGCTTGAAGCTGCTGGCGCGCTTCGCCGTCAACCAATGCTGGAAGAGGTGCGGGAACATGCCCACCGAGAGCGGCACGAACATGTAGGACAGGAACTGCATCTTGCCGATGCCCATGCCCTCGCGGCTGAGGTGCTTCGGCGAGTTCTCGAGCACCTTCTGCGTCGCCGCGGAGAGGCCCCCGAGCTCCTGAGCGATCAACCAAAACGCGATGATGCCGGTGGCCATGAAGACCATGGTCTGGAACGCGTTGGCCCAAGCGGCGGAGCGCAGGCCGCCGGTGAAGATGTAGTAGAGCACCACGCTGCAGACGACGAGGCCCGTCAGCCACATCGGCACCGCGCCAACGAACATCATCTTGCCGGTCGCCGCGTTCAGCGTGCCCGCGAACGTCTCGGGGAACATGCCGACGGTCACGCCGCGCAAGGAGACGCCCGCGCCGAGGATGCCGATCAAGAGGTACGGCACGACGAGCACGACCAGGATCGGGAACAGCAAGTAGCCCATGTGCTTGGACTGGAAGCGCGCGCGGAAGTACTCGACCTGGGTCATGAAGCCGTGACGCTTGCCGATGGCCCACAGCTTGATGCCGACCAGGAAGAACACGAGCGAGTGCACGATGCCGGAGGCCGATGCCATGAGCCCGTAGACACCCGCGCCCGCCTGCCAGGCCTCGCCTGTGGAGCCTACGAGCGCGAACGCAGTCATCGTCGTGCCGAAGACGCTCATCAAGAGCAGGAACGGCCCGATGGAGCGCTCTGCCACGAAGAAGTCCGCGCTGGTGCCGCGGAAGAGGCGCCCGACGGCGGTGCCCAGGATGAGCAGCAGCACCAGATACACCCCGACCACGTAGATCGGAATCCGCGAGACGGCGTCCGCGACCGGTGTGAGCAGCGCGACCATCACTTGGACCTCCCGAGGCCGGCTGCCGCACGCGGCGAAGCCTCACGGGCTGGCTTGGCGATCGGCCCTTGATCGGCCCACTCCTCGACACCGCTAGGCCAAGCGAAGCGCATGACGAGCGCCCACGCGAGCCCGGCGCCGAGGGTGATGCCGATCTGGTGCGCCAACGTCAGCGGCACGAAGCCGAAGACGATGGCCGTGGAATCCCACCACCAGAAATCGAAATGGAGGACCGTCACGAGGGCGACGAGCCCCCACGCGAGTTTACCGCGGGTCGTCAAGCGTGCACTCACTTCGGGGAGCCGCCGTCACCGGCCGCCGCGTCGTCGGTCTCGCCGCCGGCCGTGTCGTCCGATTGGGGCTCGGCGATGGCGAAGAGGTGCGTGTGGGTCGCGATGTAGAGCGCGCCGTTGGCCGCGATGACGGAGGAGTAGATCTGCGAGACCATGTCGATCTCGGTCACGTCCTTCTTCAGGTCGACCTTGCGCTGCGCGGGGATGATCGTCAAGAACCCGTCCTCGTTGCCGAGGTAGACCTTGCCGTCGGCGACGAGCGGCGAGGCCCAGATGTGGCCCTTGGTGTCGTAGACCCACTGCTCCTCGCCGGTCTTCGCGTCGAGGCAGTACATGAAGCCCGAGAAGTCCGCGAGGAACACGAGCCCGTCTGCGGCCGCCGGCGTCGACAGCGAACGGTTGATCTTGCGGTAGGTCCAGACCTCTTTGCCGTTCTTGTCGACACACACCATGTTGCCGAGGCCGGGCCCGTGCTCGGGGTCCTGGCCGATCGGCGCGTAGATCAGGCCGTCGTAGATGATCGGCGTCGCGAGGACTTCGCTCGGACCTTCGCGGTGCGTGTACGGCAACGGCTTGCCGTCCTTGACGCGGTACTCGGGCGGGTTGCAGTCGTAGCTCCAGAGGAGCTGCAGCACGGGCCAGCCTTGTTCGCCGTCCACCGGCGTCGGCGAGAACGCGTAGAGCACACCGTCGGGCCCGCCGAAGACACAGAACTCGGTGTCCTTGTCGCGGTAATACGCAGGCGAGGACCAGTTCGAGTGCAGGATGCGCGACGAGAGGCCCGAGGCCTCTTCGGCGAGCAACGTGCCCGTCTTCTTGTCGAGCAGGAGCAAGCTCGGCGCCGTCGGCGCAGGCGTCTCGACGTGACCGTAGTCGACGCCGTTCGACGAGGTGACCCAGAGCTTGTCGCCGGCGACGAGCACCGAGCTCGTCGTGATGTTGTGCGGGAACACGCCACACTCGTCGATCATGTTGAAGACCCAGATGATGTCGGCGTCGGTCGGGTCGACCTCCATCGGCGTCTCCGCGGGCCACGCCATGTACGCGCCCTCGTCCTGGAACGGTCCGTCGTTGCCGTTCGCCATGCCGTGCACGTCGAGGCACATGACCTCGCAGCGGTTCGTGACGAGATAGATGCGATCGCCGTCGATCGTCGGTGACGAGCAGATGCCGAGGTATTCCCAGTCCGACACTTTGCCCGTGCCGAGCTTCGGCACGTTGAGCTGCCAGATGAACTCGCCGGTCGCTTCGTCGAAAGCGTAGAGGCAGCTGCGATCGCCCTGGAATCGCGGACTGCGCGGCGAGTCGTTGTTCGTGCCGACGTAGATGCGGCCGTTCGAGACGGTCGGGTTGCCGTAGCTCTGCGAGCCGAGCTTCGCGACCCAGCGCACCTTCTCGGTGGTCGCGAGGTCGACCTCGTCGGTGCCCGCCTTGAAGGAGCCAGCCTTGAACGTGCTGGGCAGCCCCTTGACGGTCGAGGCCATCGAGCGCGATTCGCCGCCGCCCCACGCGGGCCAGTCCTGGGCGTGCACGGTGGGCGCGAGGCCCGCGCACACAGCGGCGAGGAGCAACGGAGTTCGGGGACGAATGTCAGTCATTGGAAGTCACGCTCAGATTGTCCAGGTAGACGGGGAAGCGGCTCTGGGGAGTGAACCCGTACAAGCCCGGCGCGCCGTGGGTGTGGCCGTGCGGATCGCGCACTTCGATGGTCCAGCTCGCGGGCTCATCCTCGCCACGCGGCCAGGCCTTCGCGCGCACGACGGCCGCGCCATCGTCCTCGATGTCGACGCGGGTCAGGAGGGTGTACCACTCCTTGGCTTTCCAGGCGAAGGGCGCGACCTCGCGCAGGTGCTCCATGTTCGAGCTGACTTCGATTTCCTGGTGGTTGCCCTTCAAGATGATGAGGTAGCGCTGGTGGACGACACCGACGCTCGACATGCTGCGGCGCGAGCCGTCGGACATCACGTCGACGCGCGTCGTGTAGTTCGACTCGCGCGGGTCGCCGATGTACGAGATCGTGCGCTGGAACAGCGGGTTGGACATGTCGCGCACAACGACACGTTGGCTGTCGAGGTCGACGACGTGCCACTTGACGCGTCCGCCGAGCCATTCGCCGGGGGGGAACGCGAACTTGCCGTCTCCCTGATCGAGCGCGATCGTGTCGAAGTCCTGCACCAGCGGCAGGCCCGGGACGACACGCAGACGCGCGCTCGCCTCGAGGCCCTGGGCTTTCGCCTTGAGGACGCCTACGCCAGTCTTCGCGGCGATCCAGCGGCCTCGCTCGTCCAATCGCAAGAGCGGCGATGGGCCGAAGGTCACGTCCTTGTTCGGCACGACGTCGACGACGCGGCCCGAAGCGTCGAGGCGACGCAGCTCGAGCGCGACCTCGTCTCCGACTCGCACCGTGTCGTCGGCGGGCACGAGCTGGAGCCGCGTCGGGGCGCCGGCGGCGGTCACCGGCGCGACGGGCCACGCCGTCGCCTCGGCCTTGGGCGTACCGAAGGCGTAGAGCCGAGCGGTGCTGTGGACGTAGACGAGGCCAGCGGCGACCGCCGGTTGCCCGAGACAGCCGCCTTCGAGTTGGACGCTGCCGAGCACCTCGGCCTTGTCGCCACCGGCGCGCAGCACGAAGAACTCGCCCTCGGGCATCGGCACATAGACCTTGCCGTCGGCGACGAGCGGCGACGCGTGCTGTTGGCTCGTGCCGAGGCGCACCTGCCAATGATCGGCGCCGGTGTTCGGATCGAGGCAGTGCAGCTCGCCCGTGTTGGTCGAGACATAAACGCGACCATCGGCGAGGGCCGGTGAGCTCGAGAAGGTGGTCAGGTCGCGGCGCCAGACCTCGGCGTCGGGCGCGAGGACGCCGTCCACCGGCGCTTGCGTCAGGTCGAGTGCGATCAGCCGCCCGATGACGCTGCTGTCCACGTTCTCGAGGCCATGGATCGCGAGCAAATGGTCGCCGTGGAGGAGCGCGCTCGAGTTGTAGCCGCCTTTGAGGCCGTGAAAGCGCCACAACACGTCGCCCGTACGTACGTCGATGGCAGAGATGTTGCCGCAGCCGAGGCCCGTGTACATCACGGTGCGCCCGCCGCGCTCCTCGACCACCGGCATCGCGAGCGAGTTGTCGTACGGGGTCTCACCCGGCACACACACCCACACCACCTCGCCGGTGTGCTTGTCGAAGGCGTAGAACCGATCGCGCGCCGGACCGAGCGGCCCCCAGCTCGCGAAGATGAAGTGCATGATGACGAAGTCATCGACGATGAGCGGCGCGCCGTTGCGGCCGTTCGGGAACGTCAGGCGCCCGAACTCTTCCATCAGCGAGCGGCGCCATAGCAGCGCGCCATCGCGCGTGTAGGCGTGCAGCAGACCGGGCAGGGTCATCGCGAACACGTTGCCCGTCGCGGGGTCGATCGTCGGGCTACCGATCGCGTAACGCGAGTACACGACGTCGGACACAAAATCCGGGAAGCGCTCGCTCCAGAGCTCCTTACCGGTCGCCGCGTCGAGGCAGAACAGCACCTCCTGCAGCTCTTTGCCTTCGCCCTCGTAACCACAGCCGAAGAGGCGGCCGTCGGCGATCACCGGCGTCCCGCGGCCGTGCACAGGGTAGGTCCAGAGGAGGTTCTGACCTTCACCCTCGAGCACCGGGGCGTCGATCAGGCCGGTCTCCGGGGACGCCCCCGACTGCGACGGGCCACGCCAATTGAGGAAGCCGCGCGGCGCGGCGCCAGCGGCTGCCTCGAGAGCGGACCGGTGGGCGGCATCGGCTGCGGGCGTCTGCGCCGTGGCCAGTGCCACGAGGGAGAGCGCCGCGAGGGTGAACGCTGGGAGAGTCTGAATACGCATGGTCGTCTGCCATCAGGCTGCGCCCGCAGTCGAGCGGGCGAGCGAAGGACCCTCCCGACCCAAGGCGCGCTGGGCTCGAGGATGGTACTCGCCGCGCATGCGGGACGGCGCTTCGCGGCGGACGCCGCCGGTGGAGTTTGCGCGGACCTTGCACGGCGGCCGCGGGTGGCGAACGAGATTGCGGTCGCGAAGTCCGGTATGCGAATCGTCGTACGGTACCAGGTACGCGGCGCCGATTGGCGCGGGGTGCAGGGCGCGCGCTCCGCGCGCGCCGCGCGCGCGGAGCGCGCGCCCTGCACCCCGCGCCAATCGGCGCCGCGTACCTGGTACCGTACGACGATTCGGCAACCGTACTGAGTCAGATCAGTTGAACAGCACTGTGAGGCCGTTCGTGAAGTTCGACTCCGGCTGGCCCATCGGGCCCGTGTCGCGGAACCAGGCTTGGAAGTTCCAGGTCTGCCCGGCGATGATCGCGACGAACGTCCCGCCCGCCGGCGTCTGGGTCAAGTTGAGCGCGAGGCTGAACGTGCCGCCCGCGCCCGCGTTCTGGATCTGACCCGCGCCGACGTAACGACCGATCGTGCCGCCGAGGCAGAGCGTGCCGTTGCTGCCGCCCGGGTTAGGGACCGAGGCCTGCGACATGCTCGCCAGGAAGAACCCGAACTGGTTCTGCGGCATGTTGCTCGCGACCAGGGTCAAGTTGTTGCTCGCCGCGATGTCCGAGCCCGAGGCCGAGATGTTGGCCGCCGCACCGGTGGTGTTGACCACCGCCGGGCAGTAGTTCGTGCCGACGGAAGTGCCAGAGGCATCGGTGTACGTGCCGGCCGAGAAGACGCGCGAACCCGTGATGGAGTTCATCGGCGGCGCGGCGTCGTACATGCTGGCCGAGATGATGTAGCGGTGGAGCGGCTGCGGCTCGTCCTCGAGCATGTAGACGACTCCGGCCGGGTCGAACGCGAGGCCGTCGACGTCAGTGCGCTGCGCGCCTCCGACCAGCGGGTACGGGTAGGTGTTGACCTCGGTGATGACCGGGGCGAAGAGGTCGAAAACGATGATTCCGCGACCGATCGTGCCTTGCGGATCGGTGTAGCCCGTCGAGTCGTTGGACCCGTAGGCGAGGCCCGTCGCCGGATCGAAGTCGAGGCCGCCGATGTCGATCGTCGACGCCGAGAAGGTGTACACAAGGTTCGTCGTCAGCGCGACGACGTCGATGGAGTACATGCCCTCGATCGAGATGTTCGGGTTGCCGTACAGCACACCGTTGTGGTGTGCGAGCGACACAAGCGAACGGACCGCGCCGTTGTACGTGAGGCCGCCGAGGGTGGTCGCAGCGCCCCCGGAATAGGGCGCCGTACGCAGGGTCGCGCCGTCGTTCATGTAATAGAGCTGCGCTGTGTCATCGTCCGCGAGGCCCCAAGCCTCAGAGCCGGTGAAAACGGGGCCAGCGCTGACACCGGACGCGACGTCGAGACGGAAGTTCTCGTCGGCGGTCGCTGAGTCGGTGCCGTAGAAGACCTGCGCGGTCGCGAGCGGCGCCGCGGCGAGGCCGAGGATCGGGAGCAAGAGCAGTCGTTGCATGTCGGTAGAGATCTTTTGCGTGATCGGAATTGGAGAAATGAAGAGCTTGACAGAGACCGAGCACAAGGGTCGTTGCCTGAGTTCTATCTTATGGATGACGGCAAAAAATTGCCTGCCGGTTCCCAGATCAGGAGACTATCGCGAGGCAAGGTCGCGTGCGCCGAGCACCGCGCCGATGTACGTTCGCAGTGGGCCGCGGCGCCCAGAATGAGCGACGATGAACCGTAGCAAGACGAAGATCGTGGTGGTGGTGGCCTGTCTCGCGCTGGCACTCTGGCTGGTGCAGCGCGTCCCCAGGTCCGCCTCCGCCCCGGCCGTGGGCCTCGGCGACCCCGGGAACAGCGAGAATGGGTCCACCTCCGCTGCCCTGTTGACACCCGGGCACAAAGTGACTGACCGTGCCACCGGAGTCCGCGCCGCACGAGCGAAGTCGTGGAGGGTCGAGGTCGTCGATGGCGAGGGCACGCCCCTCGACGAGGTGAGCCTCCAGGCCACGCTCGGCGCAGAAGTGCTCGAGGCCACCGGCGCGGTCGATTGGCCGGAGCCGACGGCGGGGACGTGGCAGCTCGAGGTGCGTTCGTCTTCCCACCCGACCTGGTTACGGACCGTGCTCGTGCCCGCGGATCGCGCGACCGTGACACGCGTCACGCTCGGGATCCCCCACGCGCTCGCCGGCCAGGTGTTCGACTCCTACGGCGATCCGCGCAGGCACCACTTCGTCGGTTTCGTGCCAAATGGAGGACGAGCGCCGCAGTCGCCGAGCGAATGGCTCGAGCTGCCTCACGGCCGCACCGACCTCGCGGGGCGCTTCACGGGTACGGTCCCGCGTCAGGGACGCTGGCGACTCTTCGTCGGCTTCGGCGGGCGCGTCATGTTCGAGGACGAACGCCTCGTGGAGTTCACCGAGAAAGGGCCCTTCGACGTCGAGATCGTCGTGCAGGCGCCGACGCGCCTCCTGCTCGAGGCGCACGAACCAGGCGGCCTGAACTCCGGCTTGCCCGTCGGCGTCTCGGTCTACCGTCGCAAGGACATCCTCGACCGCGAGCGCCCTCTGCCGCCGCAAATTCACGACGACTCGTTGCCCGACCTCGACGACCCGAGTCTCGACGAGGAATCGCGCCTGGAGTTGGCGGCGGCCATCGAGGCGCAACAGGCGCCAGTCGACGAAGCGGTCATGGCTTATCGCATGAGCGTGGTGCCCGCGGGCTGGCGCGTGGACCGGAGCAGCCTGCTCGATGCCCAACGTCGGCTCTTGCTCGAGTTTCTGCCGGCGAATGAAGAGCTGCGATTCGCGGTTTCGCGCGGCGCGGAGGTCTTCTTTGTCGAGGGCAGCGCGTTCGTGCCCGAGACTCCGCCGCTGCGCGTGCGCTTCGATCTGCCGGCGCCGCTCGAACCCGGGGTGCTGCCGGGCGCAACACCGGGCGCGATCCGCGCGACGAGCGAGCCGGTGGTTTTGCCGCGGGCGGTGCGTGAGGTGGGCGCGACGTGGCGTTGAGGTTACGCGATACCGAGTCGCACCACTTCTACCCGTTTTCTTCCGCGCGGCCAGAAGCTGAATGACAGAGCTCGAGGGCAGCGGCTCCGATGCTCGCCGCCCTGTGAACGTAGGCCGGGTCATCCTCGAGCAAGTAAAGGTGCAAGCCGTGCCGCCGCTGGCACGCGGAGAGCGTAGATTCGATCGTGACAGCGATCTGCTCCCAGGTTAGTCCCGCCATCGTGCGAAGCAAGCCCACCTCGATCAGTTCCCATGCACACCGTTTGTGTCCGTTGGGCGAGACTATCCACGCTCCGGCGACGTCCCGCGCACTTCGGACAGCGTACCCGTTCAGGGGGTGTGACCACGCCTGGCGGGCCCCAAAGGGGGTTGAGGCAACGGAATCCGGAGTGGCTGCCCCGTGATCCTACTGGAGGAGCCGCGGTTCGGGGCCACCGGCGAGGAC
>Ga0163144_10007410_pt1 | contig 24061 bp, 47 predicted proteins | sample OliLak19BULKMAT1_FD_123175 | JGI IMG/M metagenome (GOLD analysis project Ga0163144, IMG submission 123175) | Freshwater microbial mat bacterial communities from Lake Vanda, McMurdo Dry Valleys, Antarctica - Oligotrophic Lake LV.19.BULKMAT1 | ecosystem: Environmental > Aquatic > Freshwater >...
GACGGCCTCTTCGCCGTAAAAGCAGATCTCTGCCTTTGGCCACAGCTTCTTGATCTCTTCGTAGATGATGATTCGGTCGCCGTCATTGAACGAGGGGCTGTAGTCGATCTGTACGCTCTGAGGGCCGATTTGCTGCACCTTGGAGAATTCCAGCCGCTTGTCACCGAGCCACTTTGCCAACATCTCGACGACTGCCGTGTTGTCGGTGCCAGCGTCGACAACCCTGACGGATTTCCAACGGAACAGACGGCTGCGAACTTCTTTTCCACCCGGCATTTAGTTTCCTTCTCCAAAGATCTCGGTAAATCGCCAGTTCCCGTTCTCGTGCTTGTACGGGTTGGCAGCGATTCGCAGCTCGTATGGACGGCCATCTTTCGCGTTGGCCTCCTGGATGCTGTGAATGAACTCTCCGCCGTCGCTGATTCGCTGGATACGGTCGAACTCTGTGTTGATCTTGGCCATGAACTCGCGAAGCTTCTCGGGGTCGGAGAAGACCACGATGAACAGGTCGTCGGTTCCCGCCATGCCGATGAGAACGGGCTGCCGACTGGCGTGAGCTGGCATGAAATAGCCGGTAATCGACAGCTCAATCACCACACCGGAGACGACTCTGGGTTCTAGATCAGTCACGCTTCTTGGTCTTTCCGGCGTGATAGTCCTCTGCCGCCAGCAGGAACGGCGCCCACTTCAGGTAATCCGCACTGGTGCGCGGGTCCGAGAAGAAGATCCTGTAGTCGCCCGGCGTATACGCGGTGACGTTGAACAGTGACGACGCCGGGCAGGTGAACTCGGTGCCGATCTTCTCGTCCGAAGGCTTCATGTAGCCTGGATTTGAGGGGTCCCTGACCCACTTGGTGGTCTTGCGCTCGCGCTCCCACTCGAAGGTGCAGTCACCCTTACGGCTCAGCTTCGCCACAGGCGCGATGAACCCCGGCCCTGGGTTTCCGTACGGCGTGAAGCGCTCCAGCTCGTAGTCGGAGCTACGCGAACGCCAGCTGCGATCCCGGCGGTCCTGCTCGATCTTGGCCATGGCCCTCTCCCAGAGGTCTTCCTGGCCGATGGTCAGCGTGCCGCGCACGATGCTCTTGTTGAGCTGTGCGCGATACTCCTCGAAGTTAGGGGCTGCGCCAGGCGTCAACGCCTTGGAGTCGTCGTAGACCAGCTCAATGCCAGCCACGAACCCCTCAGGCGTCCACAGGCGCCACGGCGGGTGCGGATGCAAACACGGAGAGCGGTCCAGGAGTCCCTGCAGGACCACAGCGATACGATTGTGCTCCATGGCGGCGCGAGCCACCTGCTTCATCGCGTCGTCGTAGTAGACGCTGTCAGGTGTACACAGCTCCCAGCTCTTGAACTGGTGCGGCTCCCAAACATGCCTGCCGAGGATGCTGAACGAGTTCTTTTTGTCTTCCTTGGACAGGGCTTCATAACGCGCCTTGAGGGCCTTGTACTCATCCAGTTCTTTCTGCCAGTCCTCCATGTATGTGTCGTACTCGCGCTGGCCGATGACTTCTTTGCTGTGGCTCCACTTCGTGTCGATGTAGATGTTCCCGCCGCCCAGCAGCGTGGAACGATCCTTGTCGGGGAACAGCTGCTCACCGAAGTCGATGGCCGTGCTCAGGCGAAACACCTGCTCGCCGTTGCGGATGTAGAGGAACGTCTCCTTGTCGGCCTTCTCTTCCGACATGATGCGGATGAAGTCGCTCAGGCAGTTGCCGTGGCGCTCTTTCGTGTGACGGCGAATCTGGAACGCAACGATGCAGCGGTCGAATGGGAGGATTCGGTTGAGGTTCTCTGGGCGCAGGAGCCACTTGTCGAATGCTTTGATGCTCTTGAAGTCCATGCCGCCGGCCTCGTAGTTGGCGAGGCACTCCTCGTCCATGTAGTGGCGGCGCTGGAACAGGCAGACCTTGGTGTCATTGTGGGCTGCCTGGCCTTCTTTGATCTGAACCAGCTCCTCGGTGAGACCTGCGTACAGCTCGACGGTGAAGATGCGGTCCTCGATGATCTCAATCGAGGTCTCCATTTTTGACAGCTCAGCCTTCATGGGGAGAAGGTCGGCATTCATCCAGACGGCCATGTGTTCGTGCTGTACTTTGATTTCCTTGAACAGGTCGGGGAGGGTCTTCTCCTTGGCCTTGATCAGCGCCTGCTTGTGAGCCTTGACGTCGGCGGTTCCATGGGCGACTGCCAGCGCTTGCGACTGGCCATGTCCTTGGCTCTCCTCGGCGATGGCGTCACGCGGTGCGACGCCGAGGGCTGCGGTGATCTGCTTGACTCGGTCGAGTAATGAAGCGACTTGCTGGCGGTGTCCCTCAATCTTGGCCTTGATGTATGGCTCTGGATTGGACTCCGGCGTCAGCTCGATATCGAACTCGTTGAGATGGATGCGCCGGGTTGGGTCGTTCCTGCCGACACCCGTGACCTCTACGTAGTTCGAGCCGATTTCCGTGATGCAGGTGAGGCGCTTGGAGGGCGGAATCGTCTTCTTCTTCCGCTTCTTTGGCTTCTCCTCCTCCTCGTCATCATCGTCGTCGTAGACGTCCTCTTCGCGGGCGTCGATCTTGAGCCAGTACCACTGTCCTAAGGCAAGAGGAGTCGTCTCGTCGGGCATCCGTCCAGTGGACGCGGGCTCCACGGTGGGGACGAGGGTCGTCTTCTCGGTCATGTTCTATCTACAATCAGCCCGGCAGTAATTTTCAGTCGAGGGGCGGGTACTTCTCGGTCGTAGCTCCGCATGACAGCAGCGAATACCGTGTGAACGACGTCGCTCTCGGTGTCGGTATTTGAGATGAGCCACTTACGCGACTTCTGCAGCTCCTCCTTGCCGGTGACGACGTCGGCTTCGTAGTAGGTCACCTGGAGGTGCCAGCCGAGGTCTTGGCCGTACACGACGTCGGTGATCTGGAACTCGCGGTCGAAGCACTTGATGTTCGAGAGGATGGCCTGGAGCTTCCCTCTGGTCATGGATGGCTCATCGGCGATCGTCATCGGAGCGGTCATCGGCCGAACCTCCTGGCATTCGGAGCCGGTCCCCACTTGAGGTACGGCATGTTCGGCGCAGTCCAGAAGCGACCGACGTTTGCCTCGAAGTACTTCCAGACCTTGTCAACGGTGACACGGTCGCCCCACGTACCCTCGAACGTCTTGATGTCGAGCGGAAGATCCATGTTCTGGACTACCAGCTGAACCGCAGGGCCGTCCTTGATCTGCAGGATGGCACCAGAGCACAGCGGCCGACCCTCAGGCTGGCTGTCGGTGATCGTGATGTGGTTGCTCTGGGCGCTTGTGAGCGTGTGTTCGAGCGTCTTCACGTCGACATCGAACACCGGCCAGGCCGGGTCCATGCCGAAGCCTCTGATTTGATATCTCGTGCCCTCGCCGAAGTGATTCGGACCGGACTCCAGCAACAGCGCATGGCAGTTGGTGCGTACCTCGTTAAGGGAGACGTAGTCGAGGTTGAGGAAGAGGGTGTATTTGGTTGGGTGGTCGTTGCGGTCCGGCATGGTTCTTTGGCTACCTACAGGCCTGCTGCCTGGCAGTTTCGACAAAACGACCGTCAACGCGCTTCCACTCACGGCCCAGGTCAGGACACTCGATGCGGACGATATTCGGCATGTCCTTCTCGGCCTCGATTACCCACTGCTCGGCCTGGTACCCGTAGTCCACCTGAACAGTAGCGGCATGCGTGTGCCCTCGATGCCCGTGCGTTGGCTCAAAGGTCGCCGGGTTATAGAGCGCCTTGTTGGGCTCGCCACCCTCGTCGAATAGTTTGGCGTCGTCGTGGAAGTAGACGTCCATCAGTAATCGGAGACTTGCTGGTCATCCGCCAATTGTCAACGCATGCTCGGTGATTGGTGGGCCGCCGAAGTCGAACTCGTCGTTTCTGTGAACCGTCATGAGCACGTTTCGCTTCATGTAGAAAATCCATTCGATGCCGTCATCGGTCACCGTATAGAGGTCCACTCGTTGCGACTTGTTCTTGCCCTTGCCTGGCTTGGTGCGCTTGGTGTGGCTCGTACCCTGCGCCTTTTTCTGGCTGCTGTTGTAGACGGACAGCGGATACAGGCGCTCGATCATAATCGCGGCGTCGACGACTGACACGAAGCCGGCGCGTATCTTGGCCATCTTGAGGGCGTGTGGCGGGATAACGATCTTCTCCCACGGGACCTTCGGCTCTGGTGCCGGCGGAGGAACTCGCACCGGCTTGGTGTGCTCGACCTTCTTGCGTGGATCGTTCTCTTTGCTATAGACCTTGCCGTCTACGTAGATCTGCGACCCGCGCATCCGCACCTGGCACTGCAAACAGTCGTCGGTGATGATGTGCGTTACCTCGCCAGCCCAGCGTCGCTCGCTCTCCAGTCGGCATGGGAGGCCACATGGAGCCTCGTGGTCGCGATACTTCTGTCCGATCTTTCGGCCGTTCTTCATCACCCAGATGCGCCGTATGGTCTGTCCGCAGCACGGGCACTCCGCAGGCGGCAACTTGGCCACTAGAAGTCTCCGCCGAGGTCCCAGTCTCGTTCGCGCCTTGCTTCGGCCTTCTGCTCCATAGCGTCCTCGTAGGCATCGCGTCGAGCCTGTTCGCAGGCCTCGAACAGCTCATCCTCCACGAAGCTCTCGGCCTTCTGGAGCGCAGTCTTCCGGTATGGCTTGTCCGCTGGGTCGTCCTTGAACTGCTCGCTCTCGATGATGCCTTCAAGGAAGACGGAGTACAGCACGCCATCCCAGGGGGAGTTCTTTGGATCCGTCAGACGGCGACGCACAGATCCAGTGTCGGACGATGCGTAACCGCCCTCTGCCGGGTAGCAGTTCTCAGGCGGTCCAGAGATCTTCGCCGGCACGTATGGCTCGTATCCGTCCTCGTCGATTTCGTACTCGTATTCGACGTGCTCATCGCCCAGCTTGTGTTCGATATAGAAGCTCTTACTTGCCACGACGCTTCTCCTATGCGGTTTCTGACTTGCGGTGCTTCCCAGTCTGGATCAGTGAAACCAGAGAGATGGAGACGCCGTTAATAGGTGCCAGTTTGGTTGGGGTGCGGTGGTCGTTGAAGATTTCTTTGATCTGTTCACCGGAGAGCTTCGTGTTCCTGTGTTTTAGGCCTCTAGGTGTGGTCCCGAAGATTTCTCTGTCGGCCAGATTCTGATCCTGTGTTCCAGCATATAGGTGCGTTGGTCTGACGCATGACCTGAAGTTACATAGGTGGTTGATCTGCATCTCTGGCGGGTACTCACCGCAATGGATCCTGAATGAAAATGTGTGAGCGCCGACGGTTTGGCCATTGATGCGGAAGTTTGCGTAACCTTTCTTGGAGATCGCGCCAGTCCATTCCCAGCATTCGCCGAGTTCGGCGACTCTGGTTTCACCTTGCTTGTTGACCTTCGGCCAGAAGCGGTCGGCTGCGGGCTTCTTTCGGCGACTCATTTTTTGTTTTTGCGCCGTTCCTTTTCCAGGAGGTCTTTGACGCGGTTGATTTCTTCTGGGGTATGAACAACGCCGCCAGTGTTAAGATCGCAGTACCACGTCAGCACCAGCTCTCTGGTCGCTAAGTTGTTGACGTGCATGCGGAATGTGGCGTCTACGAAACCCAGCTTCCCCTCGAAGTCGGAGTATAGCCAACCCCTCTGAGATTGGGGTTCCTTCTTGCTGCGCAGCACAGCGAAGACCGGCAGCTCATTGCGAATGAACTTGCGAGCAGCCTCCATGCGCTGCTTGCCATCAACGATCTGGAGCGGCCCCTTACCGCCGTTCATCCAATCCTTGCAGTTCCACCAGAGGCTCCTAGACGACTCTCCGCCGCGAAGAACGTACTCGACGTAGGCGGCGCGCTTCTGGTCATCCCAGACGTGGCCACGCTGGAAGTCGGGGTCTAGGTCGAGGAGTGATCCATCCTCCTCGTGGCGGCTGAGCCACTCCTCTAGATACGTCCACGGAACGTCACAGGCATAGCTGCCGCCGTGGATGAACTTGGGGATGTCCTTGAACCTCATTTGCGACCACGCTCTTCCTGGACCTTCTCGTAGGCCGCTTCGGCCTGCTCGACGGTGGTGACGATGCCTTCTCGCGCTTGCGTGGCGATGATGGTTGGCACCATCAACTGCTTGCGGAGTACAGGGTCGGCCAAGATGGCTCGAATGTCGACTCGCTTTCCCATACACTAACTACAGGTCAGGGAGCGAAATCTTTCATCTGGGCGGTCTTGATTTCGACCGTCACACCGAATAGGGCCGCGAACCTCTCGGCCATGATTGGATCTACCGTGAAGAAGAACCCGTTGTCCAGCTCCAGCCAACCGACGCACGGGTCATCGTAGCCAGGCTCGAACTTGATAATGTTGTCGAGTCCGACGTGCTCACGAACCCCCATGCCATCGGGCCGATTCTTGCGAGAGTCGCGATAGCAGCAACTCTCGTCGACTGCGAGGTAGCGAACTCGCTTCTCAATCTCTTCCTGGTCAGCCTTCTGGCCGACGATGTAGACCGGGCACGTCTCGTTTGTGCGCGGCTTACCTAGGCCGGAATTCTCTTCCTGCCATTTGACTGCAAACGCCTTCTCTAGCGGGTTCTGCTTGTAGCGGTGTGCGTTAGCACCTTTGAACCCATCCTTGACCGTCTTACCCATGCCATACCTACAGGCGTAGGCCGAGAATCTTTCAGTCAGCGAAGTCGCAGTTCCCTCTCAAGACCTGCGTTGAGTAGGCCAATTGCCTTAAGTAGGCGCTCCTGCGTGGCGACATCACACGTGTCCTCAACCAGCATCTTCAACTCGCGCACGGTGAATGCGACGAGGATTTTGGCTTCTCCGGTATGAAGGAGTCGGATGCAGTGCTCGCAAGCCATCAGGGATAGCGAGCCTTACTCTCGGTCTTGCGCTTCTGCCGGTAGTCTCGCTGGTAGTCACGGCACTCTTCGCAGGTCTTAAGGCCTGGCATCGGCGCCTTCTTCTTGCACTGCGCACACACTTGCGCGGGTCTGACTTTGATCCGTGGCTCCGAGTAGAAGATGATCAAAGCCACTGCAAGCCGCCCCTCAGTGGAGATGGTGTGGAGGTGCTCGACGGTCACCGGGCCGGCCTTTGACAGGAAGTCGTTCAGCTCGTCTTCAATGTCCTGGGGCCTACCAGGCTCAATAGACAGGACTCTTGCTCGCATTTGACTTCTGCAGCTTCAGGCGGTGGCGAACCCACTCGGTTAGCATCTCGGACTTCATCGTCCAGGTGGGCTGGCCGATCGGCGCGAGCATGTCGGTCTTGAACTCCTCGTAGAACTGGAGCGCCTTCTGGTCATCCTGGAGGAAGTCACAGAGGATCGCAAGGGCCAGCTGAGCCGCTCCGCTACCGTTGAAGCCCCACTCGAAGAGCCCGGACGGGGCGTGGTTGCGCAGCTCGTTGCGCGGTTGCAACTCGACGCCATCACAGGTGACCAAACAGCCGGCAGCGCCGCGAACGCCCTTGTAGACAACATTGTGCTTCATCTCAAATCCCTTCAGTCATCGTCGTGGTAGCACTCGTGCGGATCATCGCCGCCATGGAACTCCCACATGTGAGACCATCTGTAACACGATCGCGGATCCATGTGCATAGGCTGATGCCGTCAGGCATGTCTTTGCTGTAATGCATCAGGTCGATGGAGTGCGATGGCGCAGTCCCCTTGCTTCGGCGTCCGAAGTTGTACTGGTTGTACCCGTTGACGTATCGCGTGGCGCTGTAGACCTCCTTGCCCATGACCGTCTTCTTGACGAAGTAGTCCTCGATGTATTGCTGAAACCCACTGGGTGCCGTCGGGACATAGTCGACGTCTACGATGAGATGGCTGGCCATCAGGCGGCCTTGTGCTTTGTGTTTGACAGGCTCTTAGCGACCTCGTCCGCGCGAAGCTCGATTTCGTTGAGATTGCAGATGACCTCCATGCCGTTGAACGGAACCTCGAAGAACGCGTACGGGCCAGTGACGTCCGTGCCGTCTCGAAGCTTGGTGTGAACCGTCTTGGACTTCAGCTCGCACGCGAGCACGGTGCCGTCGGGCCACCTGACATGGAAGGATCCGAACAGCTTGACTGGCATCTCGGGATTGTCCGGGTGCGCATAGGTCGGGATGCCGCCTTTCAGGCGCACCATTTTGATCCAGGTAGGTTCTTTCATCGCTTTACCAGGTTATCGTAGAACTGCTTGTTCCACTTGGCGTCTGCGAGAGCGTTGTGCGCGTTAATGGGCTTCGGCGGCTTAGCGCCTTCAGGGCGTCCTAGGGTGATCCAAAGCTGCTGTAGGTCCATTGGCAGTATCGGGAAGTCCTCTGGCAGGTTGACCATGGCGCCGAACAACCAGCAGAACGCGACCCAATCGTACGAAGCATAATACGCCCAGAGAATTGGGTCATTACCGAGGAACTCCTTGATGCCGTCGCGGATTTCGGCTCTGGTGACTCGCTTATCGTCAGGTCCGAGGTGCGGGATGACGTTGTTGCAGACCCAGGTGTTGCACCGTTCGAGGCTGAACTCGGACGACTCCGCGTAAAATTCACGCCCGTCCTCTGCCACGATGCCGATACTGATCAGCTCGATGGTCGGCGGGTTTCCGCTACCTGGCTCTGCGAATTCGGTATCGAAGAAAAAATTCACGGGACCTTCCTGGAGTGCGGGCTGTCACCACGGAGAGTGATCATCAGGTTGTAGAGGTCGGCGGACTTGTCCGTGGGCAGGTCTCGCTCGTATAGCTCTTCCATTTTGGCCCAATTGTCCACAAAGGGCTTCCACTCGGGGAACCGCGCTGAGACCTCGCCCATGCGCTCTTTCCACTCAGGGAAGGCCGTGAGCAGCCGGTAGCAGCGCCCGAAGTCCGACGGGTCCCAGGGGATGCCGTGGCGCTTCACAGGGACGCCGGTCATGGTGTCGAAGATGGTCTCGGACGAGGTGCCGGTGTCGCCGCTACGGAACCACTGGATGGCCAGGTCTCTGATCGACACAGCCCCAGGCCGGATGGGAGTCCAGCTGTAGATGTCGCGCATCGCAAGCTCCATGCCCATCTTCAAGATCTCGTCATCGGTCAGGTCGTACCTATCACCGAAGATGGGATGAAGGACCCCGAACAGCTCGCTCAAACGCCTCCATTTGTCGCGGCCGAAGTAACCAAACAGGTAGCCGATGTTCTCGTCGGCGTACTTCGGGTTCTCCAGGCGCGATAGATGCAGGAACTCCTGCGCCTCTTCCCTGGTCGTGATGGCGCCAATGGCCTCGCAGGACTCACCGAGCGTTTTGATCTCTTTGCCGTGCCAGAACATCTCAATACCCCGTAGTGAACCAGTTGTTGGAGCCGACCCGTACGATCTCTGCTCGACACGTCAAATGAACATTGCACACAGGGGCTGCGATACTTGGCGCCGCCTGTGTGGCCTCGATTTGGTCGTTGATCTTACTGATGCCGTTGCCATGGGTGTGGCCACAGATGACCGTCACCTTGCAGTCTGGATGCTTGGCGGATTCCTCGACGATTGCATCACCGACAGCCTTACAGGAGAACCACGGCAGCCAGTCGCCATCGCTGTGAGCGCCCTCGTGCCACGTGGCTTCCTTCCAGGGAGGGACGTGGGTCATCAGAAGGACGCGCTTGTACTTCGGAAGCGCCTTGCGCAGCGTGAGGCGGATGGCTTCGCCGGCACGGTCGCCGTATCGCCGGAGCAGCTTCGCTCTCGCCTCTCGGTTATAGAGGGCGTCTTCCTTGGCGAACTCCTTGATGAGATCCCAGTCATTGAGCATAACGTTCGAGCCACGAGGGTTGCCGAGTTGGCCATCACCCCAGCCGTCGACGCCGACAAGACAGACATCGCTGTTTAGCTCGACAACACCCAAGCCCTCGATCCAAAACAGCGGGACGTCGGATGCGGTGATCTCTTCGGCCCAGCTCCGTCCGAGCGAGATGTGCCCTCCGTAGAAGTCGTGGTTCCCCATGTTGAAGTAGATGGGGATGCCGATTTCCTTTTGAAGTGCTCGGAGCATGCGATCAATCAGCTTCGCGTTCGCGATGTCGCCCGTGAGCAGTAAGGCGTCGGCTTGTTGGTTGACGATGCTCTTGGCGAACAGGGAGCGTGACGCTTCGTCAGCGAACTCTAAGTGGACGTCAGTGCCCCAGACAAGACACTGCATTAGAATGGAGCCTCGAACGTGACGAGCTGCTGGACGATGCAGTACACAGAGAACACGCCAAACGATTCCCGGATGTCGTCGGGCATTAGCTGGCGTACGTCCTCTGCCTCGTCGTAGGTGAGGTAGAGGCGGTGATCGCAGGTCTTCTCCATGCCGGGCATCTTCTTGTCTGCGCGCTTGGTCGCTACGATGTAGACGAGGTCGTTCACTGCTTCCACTGACTGACGGGCCGCAGAAGATGCCACGTCAGGAGTCCCAAGGAACTGTCCTGCTGGAAGCTTCTGATGAAGCACCACTGCGTGGTGTCGAATTCCTCTCCGGTGGGCACAACGAGGTATGTCCAGGTCTCCTCTGGCTTCTCTGGTACCACCATCGCCCAGAGGCATGGCGTGCCAGTTCCATCGATGCCGACGTGTACAACCTCGCAGAATCCGTTGATTTTTACGTCAAACGGCTTCCCGGCTTCGGGCATGGGGTACTTGAAAATTCTAGCCATCGCCCTATCTACAGGCGACCTCAGGACTTCTTCCGCTTCATGCGGCCGTTCTTGAACGTGTACGTACGGCCGCCAGCTGCATCCCAGCCTCTAGAGTAGTCAGCGATGTGACTCTCATGGATGCTATCCCAGCTTCTGATTAGTCCAGTGGCCGAGTCCATGAACCCAGCCACAAAAGCCACGTTTGCGCGGCCCTTGGAGATGTCCTTGGATAATGTCTTCACTAGGCGACCGAAACCCTTCGTGCTCTTCGCTGAGATCGTGCGCAGTGTTTTTTCGGTGTCATTCTTTGGCATGTGATTCCCTCCGCGCAAGCGTCTGCGCGGGTTACTCGGCGTCGGCCTTAGCCTTCTTCGTTGTCGTCTTCGCGGGCGTCTTGGTCTCGTCCACCTTAACGTCGTCCATGTCTTCGTCCGCAACGGGCTCGGTTGGCTCAACGGGCCTGGTCGGTCTATTCGACTCGACAGGCTTAGCTCGAACCTGGCCGCTCGCGTTGACGCGAACCGACTCAGCCTCATCTGGAGTGATGGACGTCCAGTTCTCGATGAGCAGGCAGATGCTCGGGACGTCAGCCTTGATGTTAATGGTCTTGATTGACCACTCGGTGTCCGGGAAGGCGCGTAGGCGCTCCTTCATCGTGGTCATAGATCCAGACGCAATCGGCTTGGCAGTCGCCGAATTGCCAGGAGTACCAACGGGCTCAGCTACATAAATCTTTGGCATGGGGCCGGAGTATATGCAGGTAACCCCTATTTGGAAGCACGGAACGAGCCTGCGATGCGCTTGAGCCGCTGCCTCAGGCCGGATAGCACCTCGCGGTTCCGATGCTCGGAGAAGTCTTCTCGAACGGTGAGCCCACACGTGGGGCACGTATGGGCCTTGTCGTTGAGCTGTACTTCGATTTCTTCAACTTCCAATGCAAGGCGTTCGAGGCGCAGGGCCATTTCTGGGTTCGTCATCTCATCTCCCTATGTCCAGGTTCTCTGGGTTATGTGCATAAGGAGGCGAGAAATTGCGTGCGTTACACGAAATCGTAGCCATCTTCGCGATCATGCCGAAACCACAGAAGTTCGTTGAGGAAATCCTGGTCGACAGTTCGCTCTATCACGTGCTGGAGTGTGGCCACGTCCACACGGCAGTGAACACCGGCTACGCGTCGACGCCAGCGGAGGAACAAGACTGCGAGTCCTGCGAAAAGGCTGAGCTTGGCCAGCTACCGAACTAGAACGTCTCGATACCGAGAGCGATGAGCATCGGGTCTGGCAACTGACGCTGGTATTTTCGAGCGAAGTTCGTCGCCATCCAGACCTGGCCGTCAGTCAGCTCGGCGCAGAGCGCCAGCTTGTGGCCCACGCCTGTGTCGATCTTGTTGAAGCCAGCGCCGTCTTCCACACGAGCGCCGTCGCACCTGCCGGCAAGGAGCTGCATGGCCTGGAGGGCAGCGACGCGCTTCGTGGGGCTCGCCACGGGGTACTGGCCGGGGCGACGGGTAGAAGTCGTCGGGGTGGCGACTTCGATCTCCGTATCTCGGTCGAGCGCCTTGTCGGCGATGTCCTGCTTCTCCACGAGGATGGTGGCCATCCGTGCGTCGAGTGATCCGTCTAGTACGAGGTGCTGAACGAGAACCTGGTCGTGCTGGCCGATGCGGTGGCAGCGGTCCTCGGCCTGGGAGATGTTCGCCGGGACCCAGTCCAGCTCTGCGAAGATGACCGTAGAGGATGCCGTCAGGGTGTGACCGACGCCAGCTGCGCCGATAGATCCGATGAACAGCTTGACCTTCGGATCAGTCTGGAAGCGGTCAACTGCTGCCTGACGATCCTTGTTTGAGGATACCTCGCCGGTCAGGGCAACTGCGCAGGGATAACCCGGGACCTTAGATTTTTTGACAGCATCTCCAGTTCCTCCAGGCTCGCATTGCTCTTGATCACGTTCGCTCGCCAGCTGATCACCCAAACGTTCCCCAGAACGTACCCCTTGGCTAGTTCGATTCGGTCCAGTGACGGGTTCGATGGGGAGACTCGCTTGCGGCTGAACTCGATCGAAATACCCAGGAGGGGACACCTTTCCGGGATTACGATGTCCTCCAGCTTTATTGCGAACGGAACGCCCGCCTTTCGCGCTCTTTGCTGGGCTTGCATCAGCATGCGATAGCGAGGAGTTCTGGCTTGACCGTGCGTTGTCTGCGTCAGCAGCGCCCTGCATTTCATGCATTGCGTCGATGTTCCGTTCCTCAACGAGCCCCCTGCTATTCCTCTCTCCAGCCCGCAGCTGCATCTGCATAGCCACATCGGTTTTTGATACTGATTCGGAAGCCGACAGATCACCATCCATCGCCCGAACACCATTCCGGTCAGATCTAAGAGCGTCCCCAAAGTGGCTCATCATAGCGTTTGCTACATCGTGATGCCAACAAAACAGAACAATCTTGTCGATGCCCTGCTCGAAGGCGTCTTCGATGTGGGCGATAACCATGGGGAGCTTGGCGACAGCGACGTTGCGCCGCTCCTTGGCGATCTCCTCGAATCCGATGCGCGCAGCAGCCTTCAGCGCATCCACGGCGGTCTTGTAGGCGTCCTTGTCGCCAGATGCGTGGGCGAAGTCCGCCTCGCCCCTGAGCGTCTCTAGACGCTCCTCGTGCATCTTCCAGGCTTTCGCCTCGGCGGCCACGGCCTTGGTGGCTCCGTCGGCCGGCAGCATGATGACCTGACGACGCTTGGGCGGCAGCTCCTTGAGGACGTCTTTCTTGAGCCGGCGGACCATGCAGTTACTGACAAGGATGCCGCCGACGAAGAAGTTGTGATCATCCTCTACTTCGAGGCAATAAACTGCCTGATCTTCTCTACTGCTGCCTTTACGTCCGCACTGATCTCGCGATTTGAGAACCTCAACACACACCACCCGAGAGCTGCGAGTTGACGTTCCTTCCATCGATCGCGAGATTGTTGCTTGCGACCTTTGTGCGACTGGCCGTCCACTTCGATCGCTAACTTCGTTGGCAGGTGAACGATGTCCACCATCAGAAAATGATCGGCTTGCTTGAAGGCCCCAGAATGACGCTTGAACGGAATCGCGTACTCCATCCACTCCATCGGAAATTTCAATTCCTGAACGAGCATCTTCTGCTGAAGTGAAATTCGGCTGCTCGAATGGAGGCGATATGCGGCACCCTTTCTGGCCCAGGCCGCCTTGAGCGAGGCCGACAGCTTCGCCTTGGCTTCCTCCGACCAAATATGACCTTTCATCCGTGCAGATGTGTCCGGCCTCGGCCTTCCCGTGAGCCATGCCGTTGCCTTCATTTGCATCACATGCATGTGAGCTTTTGATTCCTGGAGAGTTGACTTCCATTTGTTCGAACAACTCTGAGAACAGAACCTTTTGGTCAGCCACAGGCTGTCCCTTCCGAGCTTGTTCTGTGGCCTGATCACGACCTTGCCACAGGTTTCGCAGATCTTCGCTTCGGGGCCAGTTCTCTTGATAAGCTTGGCTGCTGCCATTTTCTTCGTAGCAACTCCAGCTGCTACTCGCGCCTTGATGGCACAAGGCAGGCTGCAATACTTCAACGTCGTTTGCTTGCCGTGAGATCGCTTTTCTGACGGGCAGCCGCAGAACTGACAGGTGATGAGTACTATCAAGCGAGTCGGCCCTGGTGTACCCGGCTTCTTCTGTCCAGATTTTATGATCTGGGGTGCAGATGAACCATCCATGCTTGTGATGGACGCATACGAGGTATGCGCTGAACTTTCGCTTGTGGTGTCCGATGACACGACGGAGCCGGACTTTCCCATCCTCGCTGCGCGACCAGACTTTGACGTCGATATTATCTTCGACGATTTTTCCGATTTGAATCGGGCCATGTTCGCAATCTACAGTCATTTCATATGGAAAGCAAGTCGCCCGGAGACGCTCCTGCAGTTCCTCCAGGTGCGAGGCGCCCTTGAAATCCCAGTGGCCGCGATCTGTCTGGTGCGCAGCGCAATAGCGCTTGGCGAACTTGAAGAAGTTGTCGAACTCCTGCGGAGCCAGGGCATTCAAGATTGGAAATAGCTCGACGGGGCGGTTCAGGAACGGCGTGCCCGTCAGGAAGATGTTCCGCGCAGCCTGGTCCTTGAGACCACGGACGGGCAGCTCGTTCTTCTTCTTGTTGCCAGGGGAGCCGAGGACGGCGACAGCCTGGAGGGACTTCGGGTCCTTGATCCGGTGGCACTCGTCGACAATCATGACGTCCCAGTCACGCTTCATCAGCTGCGCGTGAATCAGCGAGCCCTGGACGATCTTGAGCACCTTGCCATTGGTAGCCTTGGCGCCGTTGGGATCGTCGACGCGCTTGCCGCGAATCAGGTCGTAGTTGACGATGACGAAGTTCGCCGTCTCCGGGATGATGTCCTTGTTCTCGTCGACGACGAAGGTCTCGAACGTCCGCGTCAGCCACTTCAGTGACTCGCGATTCCAGTTGAGCTTAAGTGAGGCCGGGACAACGCAGAGCACGCTCTTTACGGTCGCAGAGGCGTTGATGGCTCCCAGTGCCTGGATGGTGTTGTGAGTAACGATGCAATGCTCAGTGACATACAACTGGTCCTTGGCGGCGACCGAGATGCAAATCACATCACCTTCTCCATGAGGTTCAATAGAGCGAATCAGGCGTGACGGCGGATATTTCGAACGTCCGGCGTAGCCATTGACGGCACGGAATGGATTGACTCCTTCAGGGAGTGCGATTTGAACGTTGAACGCCCGACGGCCGGTGCGAAGTTCATTGTTGTGGGTGTATTTTGGAGAGTTCTTGGTGTTGATCCTGGAAGTCCCACCGAAGCTCTGAACAAGGAATTGTACTGCTTCAGCAAGAGCCAGAGACGTTGAGCAGTAACCGACATAGCCGTCAGGGCGCAGCTCGCCGTCCGTGTCCATGAGTCCTTGGAGGAGGGCCAGCCTTTGCGCTGGAGCCGAGAACTTGTACAGGTCCGGAACGAATCGCTCATACGAGCGCTTGCCCTTGAGTCCAAGGTTCAGGAGAGACTGATTGACAGGATTGAAGTAACTGTCGCTGACCACGTTCCACGCTGTGGCGCGGTTGTCATAGTCGTGGCGCGTAAGCATGATGCCCGGCGGCAGAACTTTACCGACCTCAACTGGAACGTTTTCGTCCCCGCAGCAAAACGTCACCGCATTCTGGGTGAGTGCGCCGTCTGCAAGCAGGACACCGAGGAGGTATGGATCGATTGGCAGCGATGCCTCAGCGAAGACTACAGGATTGACCATAGGGATTCGCCAGCGGCAGTTGTTGGCAGCATCCCGAAGCTTGCCCATGTCCCTGGTAGCGATGGTCCGCGCAGGCTTGCCGCGATGCCAGTCGTTGTGCTCCCACACGTTCCAAAGATGGTCACCATCGACGAGAACCGATGAATCATCTGAGAAGTTGACCGAGAATACCGGAAGCTTGCCACGGGCGAATACCCCGGTGACCTTGGTCGCTTTGCCGTCAGAACCGACAACGTCATCTCCGACTTTAATGTCTGCGATATCTGCCCATCCGACAGGCGTTAGAAGCTTGGTTCCGACTGGATGCCCCTTACCGAGGCCCATCTCGTCGCCGATGAGCGTGTTCTGATGGGCCATCGTGTACGCGATGCCGCCCTTCTGGTAGGGCAGATACGCGAGGCCCTCGTTGCAGGGGATCTCAATGTCGGCGTCGACGGCCTTCGAGGCCTCGACCGTCTTGATGTGACCAGAAAGAAGGTCCAGCGCAGCCTGGTCGCACTGCGACTTCAGCCGTGCGGCGCACTCGGACTTCGGCGTCCACCACACCTTGAGCTTGAGGCCAGCCTTACAGGCCTCGCAGGTGTCGCGGCAGGGAGCGCCGTGCCACCAGAAGCCCGCCGCCTTGGGGACGTCGCGCTGTTCGTACGGGTACTGCGCAACCCAAACGCCGTTATTTGCTGTGACGCCCATGGGATATCTACAACCGAAGTCCTGATATTTTTCAGTCTACCAGGGGGATACGACGACGATTAGGAATCGGGGCTATCTACCCAGCGGATGTGCCCGCAATCGAAGCACTTAATCTCGTCGTCCTCGTAGCCGCCGCACGATGATTCATGGACGCGGTACTTGACGTTGAGGCTCTTGCACTTGAGGCACCGCGATGGTGAGCCGTCGCTGTAGTTGCTGCAGGGCTTCCAGTCTTCTGTGGGTGGGTCGAATTTAACTGGGACGCCTGGCATGTGGGTCATTCGCGATTTCCTTGTGGTGGCCGCACGGATCCTCGGCTAGGCAGCAGTCGGTGATGCCGATGCGGTTCCCTCGTTCGTCGAAACAGGCCTTCAACCAGACGCGCTCTCCGTCATGGTTGACGACGCAGTGATCGACATCCCAGCGGAGCATGCGCATGAGTTCGTCTGGCATTACCGCCGGACTGTAGCGCGGACGGCGATCATCGGACCACCGTCCTCATCGCAGAACGGCATGCCGCGATTCGCCTCTTCGTAGGTGATCGTCTTTTTGTGCTTCTTGTTGTAGACGCACTGGACATCGATACCGCCGGAGATTTTCTGTTTGGCCTTGGTGGCCGGCTTCTTAGCCATGGTTACTTCTTGTCGACCTTGGCCGTCATCTTGTCGAGGTCGAACTCGATGGAAACGCTCTCACCGTAGCGGATCCACTTTCCGAGCTTCTCTTTGGCCGCCTCCTTCTCTTCCTCGTCCAGCTCTCGGCCATCGTCGCTGCCGTCGGAGTAGTCGCGGTACTCGTCGAGTGCGTACTCGATGGCGTCGGGCGTCTTGAATCCGATGGTGAGCTTCATTGGTTGGCGAACCTCATCATCGCGTTCGTCGATTGTCAATCTTGTCTACAGCGTGACGTATCCGCCGGTCTTGGCGGAGAGATCGAAGTTATCGTTGATGAAGTTGATGACTTCCTGCGGGTCGATCTTGCTGTTGAACACGATGTTCGGTCCGTGCTGATCCAGGAAGACGGCGCTGAGGTTGCCGAACTTCTTGAGCCCGTTGCTCGTGTTCCTTCCACACTGGTGGCTACCGCACTCGTACTCGCGCTGCGAGACTGTCGGCACCTGCGAGCCTGGCTTGATAGGGCAGTGGAAGTGAACGATGCAGTCGTACTCGGGGTGGTCACTGAAGACGATCCGCTGCGACTGACCGCCGACCGAGGGCTTTGCGCCGTAGGCGAGTACGGTGTCAGGGCCGTCGGTCTTGATGCGGACCAGGCCGATCTTCTCCAGGTCGTTGAAGTTGGTCTTGCGCTGCGAGGTGATGAACGTGTCCTGCGACAGCTTTGCCGCAAAGTGGCCGACCGTAGCGCCTCGGAACGGCTTGTACGCATTCATCGCGATGCAGTAGTCGACCACCATACGGAGCGACGCCGGAACGACGGGGTCGCTCCAGGGTACAGGCTCGCCAGCGATCACTGTACTGCGCGTGAACGTCAGATGGGAGCGCAGCTTCGCCATCTCCACGAGGCCCTTGAGAGCTGCGTAGCGGTCCTCTGTGACGTGGTAGCGAGCCTCCTCGGGCGTGATGACCATGTTGAGCTTGGTCTTCACGTCGTTCGCGAGCACGAGGTTGCAGCTGCCTTCCTTTAGGAGCCGCAGACCGGCGATGTACTGCTCGTCCTCGGAGACGCCGTCCGTGGTCTTGAAGCCGACCAGAAAGATGTCCTTGCGGCCATCGCGCACCGTGGGGATGAGCTTCTCGGCCGGCTTGAGGCGCAGGGTGTAGTGGCCGTCGCCGTGCGTGGAGAGACGCTTGGCGTCCTTGCCAGGCTTCTGGGGCGTGATGCGGCCGGAAACAAGGGCGACCTTGCCAGTATCGGCGACCTGCTGCTTGATCTCTTCGTAGGTGCCTTCCGGGTTCTTCTTGGTGTCCCAGTAGTCGATCGTCTCGACCTCGAAGTCACAGAGGGCGACCGGCATGAACACGATCTTCACGCTCAGGTCGTGCTTGAGGGCCCCAAGGAGACGCTTGACGTCATCATTGGTCTCCAGCTTGCCGTCGTACCAGGTGCCGCCGAGATTCTCGGGGTCACGGCTGCCGGTGACCATCTTGGTCTCGTGGAGTACGACTTCGAGATCTGGAATGTCGTAGTTACAGATGCTCTGCAGAGAGCGCCCGGTCTTGCCGAAGGCGCGAGCATGCAGGCCAAGGTGGACTGCGATGGGCGAGGTGGTTCCGCCGGAGATGATATGGATCGTTTTCTTGGTGTTCATGCGAATCTTTCTAGTCGCAGACTTCGAGCTGCGAGTCGTCGTATTTTGTGTGGGCGAACCGGATATCTACCGAGTGATCTTGGGTCTTCACGGAAGTGAGCATCCATGCAGTCGAATCCGATCGGAGCAAGGCATTCCTGGCACGCAACGATTAGATGCCTGGCATGCGTTCGTACAAACGTGACCTGTTGGCCACGTCGCTCGCAATACGACCCAGGCGGCTGCTTCATCGACACTCACTCATTGGCAGCAGCGTCGACGGCGTCAGCCATCACGCGCAGGTTCTTTGCGAGCCCACGCAGAGCCTCACGGGGACTCGCGCCGCCGCCGAAGCCTTCGTTGTCCACGAAGCTGGCAGACGCGAAGTATCCGTGTGCGCCGCAGACGCCGCGAAACTTCACGTATGGCCAATGCTGCGGCTGACGTCCTGGAATCTTGATCTGAACGCCGCCTTCGAGACGGCCGGTCGGAAGTTCGTCGAGATTGGTCATACAGGTGTATCTACACCGGAGGCTTCTTTTCTTTCAGGCAGTGCCGACAGCGACGACGAAAGGCATTCGTTGGTCCGATGATGTCCTGCCTACGATGAATTACGTGACCGCACTCTAGGATATCGAGCTGAACACCGTGTTCGCTGGTGTCGTAGCCGATGATCTTCCTGAGCGGGCCGATCGCCGCACCGCGCTTCCGCTTCATGGGCGCATGGCTTGTTCTGCGAGTTCCTTGGGGCACTCAGGGTCGCAGCCACGGAACGCGGTTCCACACGTGCTGAGATGCCGCGTGTGCCAGTCCGGGTCCGCGTGAGGGTCTGCGGCGACGCCACGCACGGGCCGGATGTCGCCAGGCAAGCGCCGGATGTTGTCTCGCTCGAAAATGCATTCCTTGCAGCTGGGATGCTTGAGCGTATGTGAGTCGACGATGACTTCGGCGTTCTGTTCGCACTGTCTCAAGATCTCTATCAGCTCGTGGACTTTCATTTGTCTCCGCACTTTTCTTCCAGCGTGTCGTAATACGGGTTCTCTCCGGTGCGCTCGCAATACTCCAGATACTCAGCCCGCTCCTCGTCGCGCTTGCGCAGCTCTGCCGGAGAGAGCATTAGGCAGCCGGGGTTCGCATGCGTGTGGCCGGTATCCTTGCGCTCACGACAAGCTTGGCAGGTCAGATCTCCCATTACTCGATGTCCTCCGGTCGGCATCCATCCGCCAACGCAGCCAAGATCTGACCGTGGCAGAGCAACTTGCCCTGGAATCCATTGATTGGCTTGCACCAGCAGCCGAGGATTTTCCCCTTCAGCTCTGGAATGGCCTCCATTAGCTCGGGCTGCTGCATGATCCATTCAGCGTACCGAGGTAAAACCTCGTCCTTTGGCACCACGAACTTTGCGAGCGTGCCTTCTTTGAAAATTTATCGCGCTTGCAGTGAACGACTGTGGTCACGAACGAAGCCTCTCGGGAATCTCGGCTAATGGCAAGACCGTGCCATCGCCAACGTACAGCTCGAACAACTTCATCGAGCGGTCGCCTTCGTTCTTGAGACTCTTTTTAGCCATTGGAGTCCTTCTTTCGGTCGAACTCCACGCCCATGCGACCAAGCGGGTGGTGCATGTTGGTGATGGTCTTGAGTAGATCGTGAACAGACCGCGCTGACATCCCTGCCTCGATGGCATCGCGGACAGCGTCGTGGATGACACTCGACAGCCATAGGTCGAGATCTTCTGGCTTGACCCCGGTGGGGCGGTTAATGTTCATGATGGCAGCAGGTAGAAGCTTGGCTCGGTGTCGGATTTTCTTTTGAATCCAATCCGAACGAGACCCTCTTCGAATTGCGTGGTTTGTACTTGTTCCACGTAGATAGCGGTGCTTGGGTAGGTCTTCTGCAGGTGCGTGACGAGGTTGCGGAACGTGCCCTTGCCGTACTTCAGGGCTTCGAGGTTGGCCAGGTCGATGACCGTGAGCATCTCGTGGTTGTAGATGCGCTGGCTGACGCGCACGTACAGGGACTTCCACCCGGGGTACTTCACATACGCATTGCGCGGGAACATCCTGAGGTCGCTGAGCCTCGGGGCGATAAAATCGTCGAGCGCGGGTTCTCCGCTCATGGAATCTTGATCCCCTCCAGGTCCCAGCCCTCGTACTTGTGGTCCTTGCGGTCATCCATGACATGGAAGGCTGAGAGGCCGTCCTTCTCTATGATGACCTTCTGGATTAGCTGCCACTGCTCCATCGCACGCTCATAGCGCTTGGCGGCGTACTTATTGGAACTCTTGTCAGAGAGCGCCTTCTTCTTCATGGCCTCGGGCAGCCGGTCGACGACATCGTCCGGTACCTCCTCATGTAACGCTTCCACCTTGGGCTCGTAGTAGTACCGCTGTTCGATGCGCATGTTGATGATCTGCAGGGCAGCTCGCAGGAGCGCATCGATGTCATTGATCAGGAAGTAGTCGTTCTCGTGCTTGTCCTTGAGGATCAGAAGCTGCGGCCACTTGCTGTTGCTGTAACGATTTTCCAGATCCTGGCGGGTGAGCGTGCGGTTCTTCATCGAGGCGAATACTCCAAGAGGTCCCTGTCGGACGGTGGCCCCCAGGTCGGAGAGACCCGGCTGCCGTAGTGGTTGAATATCCATACGACGAGGCATCCGTCAGCGTCGCGGATGCGGTTGACGTCTGGAATGCGCACGCCCAGCTCGTTGAGCGGCGGTCCCTTGCTACACACCTTGCTGAAGTCTTCGTTGTGGTGAGCCATTATCGACTCCAGTTCCAGGGCGCGTCCTTCTGCTGGCGACGACGGTCTAGCAGCAGCTCACGGCCCCAAGATCCTTTATCGGGGCAGATGCGCGCGAACCTGCGGTTGAGCTTCGCCATCTCATCGAGGTTGTCGGTACAAAGTCCGTCCCAAATATCGAACCAAGCGCAGTCGAGCTTCACGCCCTTCGCCGGCTTCCACTCGAAGATGTCGGCGTTGATGATCGTGACCTTGCGACCGAACGACTTAGCCTTGTAGTGCGCTTCGACGAGCTTGATGACGTCGGGGGACAACTCGATGACCGTGACGCTCTTGACCTCTGGCTTGACGGCACAGCCCTGGAGGACCATGCCGATGCCCAGGCCAGCAATGAGAACGTCGCCGGTTGAACGACGCATGAACCTGCGATGGTCACGGATCTCGTCCGGCGTGTCCGTCATGATCGGATCGCCGCCGCGATAGAGCCCCGTATACGTACCCGCCGGAACGTGCCGACCATGCCCACTAAACAGCGACATAGCGGCCTCGTGCAGGCCGGCTTCCTTGGTGACGGTGAACCTCTTGATGGACCACGCGCCCTCGCGTCCCTCGGGAACGTCGACCTTGTATTCTTCTCCGTAGCTGGTCATGTCTTATCTACAGCCGTAGCTGTCTCGTTTTTCACGGGATGTTCCTGGATGGTCCATTCCTCGGCCGAGAACGATGCGTGCGAATCGCTGCGCTCCATAGCGTTACGGCGTGTAGCCTCTTGCTCTGCCAGCTCCTGGCTGATCCATAGGGAGTCGACGAATGTTCCGGTGTACTCGACGTTGACCTCGACGGCCCAGACGGTCAGCGGCGGGGCGATTACCTGCATGGCGTCGCGGGTGTCGTCGCACTGCTGGCAGTTGATGTGCCAGGTGAGACCGTGGTCGACGCACCACTTGGTGTTATTGATCGGCATGTGCTCTCGCTGCTGCGATGACCCTTATCCAGCACGTCAGGTTGATGCCGTGGAATGAGCGGTCAATCGCCCCCTTCTGTGCCGCAGCCTCTTCGCCGCGAGCCCAGCGCATTAACGCGTACTCGATGACCATGACGGTCTTCGGATCGTCGTAGCCGCATTCCTTTAGCTCGCGGAGACCTGCCGCCACGTCAACCTTGTCGACGTTGTGCCCGGGTATTCTTTGACTTGGCCTGTTCATGGTTCCTTAGGCGTTCCGAGTTCACGGAGCGGAGCCATGAACTGGTTATTGGCCAGCACCTTGTCGATGATGGCGATGGCCTCGACGGCGACCGGCGGCGCCTCGGTGTACTGATTCTCCACCCAGTCGATGATCATCGGCCGGACGCCGGCCATGAACTCCATCAGTTCACGCTTGCTGACGACATAGACGGCGTCACCGTGCGTAAACCCTTGTCCGCTCGGAACCGGGTGACCGCCATCGGTGGCGCTCTGGACGAATTCGTAGGTCTTGAGCCCATAGCCACTGAGCTTCATCTCGTGCTCTGCAGCCTTCCGTTCGGCCAGCAGGGCTACCTTGGTCTTCTTCGCCATAGCCTTATCTACAGTCGAGTCATGCCGGTTTTTCACGAAAACGCTTGCGCCGGTCAGGGCTCGTCGGCGCAGTTGCAACCACCGCAAGGGCCAATGGTTCCTAGGGCGTGGCCGCACGGGCAGTCCTCGTGGTCATGCAGACCATTCGGAGAGAAGAAAGTACAGCTGCCGTTCTTGATGGGCAGCTCAGCAAAGTACGACTGTCTGAAATCACTTGGCTTGACGGTGGCGCGGTAGCAGATTTTCCTGTGTGGGCAGACCTGGCCGTTCTTTTCGCCGTAGCACATTGAGATATCTGGCATCAGAAGACTCCTGGATTGCGTTCAAGGCCGGCCTTGGTTAGGGCGACGCCGACGGGGCAGTTCGGGTCAGTTTGGTCGACCTCGCGATGCACCAAGGTGATCGCAGCAAGCAGGGATCGGACGCGGTCGACGCACGGCTGTCCGGTCGGTTCCTCGGTGGTAACGACGACGTGCTTCAGTTCGTCGGAGATCTCCTTATAGATCTCCATCATCTTGTCGGACTTGGCGGCGGCTGCCAGATATAGACCGCGCCAGTCCTTTGCGTCGCAAGTCCAGCCGCTGCGCTCGTGGATAAGACTTCCGTCGTCATGATAGACGGCCTTGTAGTGCTCTTCTTCGTGCGTGATGTCCTCGTCGCAACGTTCACACTTCATTTCTACCTACCTACAGTCCAGCCGCTATTTTGTTTCAGCAGGCTTCCGGCTCCTCCACCAACGCCGCCATAGTGGGTCCGAGTTCATGCTTGACTCGGCAAAGATTGCGACAGTGCAGCGGTGAAAAAGGTGCTTCGTACGAATTCGTGGTCCGAGTTCATGCTTGACTCGGCAAAGATTGCGACCAGCATCTGGCTGCTTGCTGGTGACCTGGGTAGCGTCGTCCGAGTTCATGCTTGACTCGGCAAAGATTGCGAC
>Ga0163144_10007411_pt1 | contig 24061 bp, 17 predicted proteins | sample OliLak19BULKMAT1_FD_123175 | JGI IMG/M metagenome (GOLD analysis project Ga0163144, IMG submission 123175) | Freshwater microbial mat bacterial communities from Lake Vanda, McMurdo Dry Valleys, Antarctica - Oligotrophic Lake LV.19.BULKMAT1 | ecosystem: Environmental > Aquatic > Freshwater >...
GCCGTGAGCCAATCGCTCGGTGGCGTTGCCGCGAGGCTCGCGTCAGCGGCGGCCTCTTCGGGCGTCGATGGAAACACCCGCGGCACGCCACCGGGCAGCGCGGCATCAGGCGGCGGCGGTGCGACCATCATCGGCAGCGGTGCGCGAACGAGCACCGCAGCGCCGGCGTCTTGAGCCCGCAGCGCAGCCGCGCCGATCGCCGCTTGCGCAGCGAGCAGCACGACGAGCAGCACGACGAGCAGCGAGCTGAAGCGCCGAGACACCCGGACGGCGTAACACGTCAGCCGCGAAACGTCGGCCCGAGCGCGCCGGACTGCCGCAGCGCCTCGAACAGCACGACCGCGACGGCGTTCGACAGATTCAGCGAGCGCACCGCGCCGCTCATCGGGATCCCCCACACGCGGTCTGGATTCGCGGCCAAGAGATCGCGCGGTAAACCTACGGATTCTTTGCCGAAAACGAGCGCATCGCCGGGTTGAAAGGGCGCCTCGAGGTAGCTGCGCTCGGCGTCGCCGCTGAACAGATGCAGGCGCGCCGCGGGGTGCGCGCGCTCGAACGCGCCGAGCGTCTCGTGCTGCGCGACCTCGACGAGATGCCAATAATCGAGGCCCGCGCGACGAACGCTGTGCTCGTCGAGCCGAAAGCCGAGCTTGCCGACGAGGTGCAGCGGCGTGTTCGTCGCCGCGCAGGTGCGCGCGATGCTGCCGGTGTTCGGCGGGATCTCCGGCTCGACCAGCACCACGTGAAACGGGGGCGTGAGTGGCGCGGTGCGCAGCTTCGGCGCGTTGGGCTCCCGCTCGGTCATCGTCGCGCTCACTCTTGACGCGAAACCACGCGGAAAGATAGCCTCGCGGAGCCGTGCGCACATCTTCGCTTCCTCGCTCCTCCGCAGCTGGTGTCGCTGCACCGCCGTCCGCTCGTGCGACAGCACACCGCCCGACACGGCGCCGCGTACTCGGCCGCAGCGTGTCGCGCATCGCTGCTGCGGTCGTCGCGCTGGCCATCTGTGTGGCAATGCCGACGCGCGTCGACGCGCAGTCGATGAACGTCACGCTCGCGCGGCTCCGCATCGCAGCTGCGGACGGCACCGATTGCCCCCCGACGGTGATCCCGCCAGGCGGGGTCGGCACCTCGACTCGCGCGTACTGCGCCGACAACGCCGCGTGGGAAGGCATCGCGCAGCAGCTCGGCATCTCGATGGCGCCGCCGGTGCTCACGCCTGGGCGCACGCTCGGCCCGGCGGGCTTCTACGTCGGCTTCGAGGGCTTCATCACGAACATCTCCGGCGGCCGCGGCTTCTGGCAGCGCGGCACCGAGGGCGACGCAACGTCGTCGATCGAAGGCGAGAATCGCTTCGCTGCGAATGCGCTCTATTGGCAGCGCCTGCAGGTGCGCAAGTCGTTCCCGCTCGGCTTCGAGCTCGGGACTTCGATGGCGCATCTGTTCGGCACTTCGTACTGGTCGCTCGGCCTCGACATCAAGTGGTCGATCCTCGAGGGCTTCCGCACCGGTGCGGAGGGCTTCATCCCGGACATCGCGATCCGCGGCGCGGTGCAAACGCTGCTCGGTGAGAGCGAGTTCAACCTCACGATCCCGAGCGTCGAGCTCATCATGAGCAAGAGCATCGTCATCGCCAGCGCTGGCACGATCACGCCGTACATCGCGGGCCAATACGTCTGGATCCTCGCCGACAGCGAGCTCGTCGATCTGACGCCGCAGACCGACGCACGCAGCGCCATGGTGAGCACCAGTTCGCCCGACGACTACAACAACAACGACGTGTTCTCGCAGGTCCGCTCGTCGCGCATCCGCGGCGTGATCGGCGCGCAAGGGCGCTACGGCGTGCTGACGATCACGGGTGCTGTCGTGTTCGACCTCAACCAGGTCGACGATCCGACGTCGGAGGAGCCGAACAGGATGCTGCCGCGCCAGTGGACGGCGAACTTCGGGCTCGGCCTCTCGTTCTGACGCGCTGACCCGGTTTCCGGCAGCTCTTCAGCCGATCGCCTTTTGCAGCGGCGTGTACTCGACGCCGACGCCCTGCGCGACGCCCTCGTACGTGCATGCGCCGTCCCAGCAGTTGACGCCGAGGCTGAGCGGCTTGCTGCCCTCGACGGCGGCGACGATGCCCTTGTCGGCGATGAGCTGGCAGTAGCGCAGGGTCGTGTTGGTGAGCGCGAAGGTGCTGGTCTGCGCGACCGCGCCCGGCATGTTCGGCACGCAATAGTGCACGACGCCGTGCAGCTCGAACGTCGGGTGATCGTGTGAGGTCGGCTTGCAGGTCGCGATGCAGCCGCCCTGATCGACGGCGACATCGACGATGACCGAGCCCCGCTCCATGCGCTTGACGAGCGCCTCGTCGACGAGGTGCGGTGCCTTCGCGCCGGTGACGAGGACGGCGCCGACGACGAGGTCCGCGTCGATGACGGCCTTCTCGATGTTCTTGGGGTTCGAGTAGAGCGTCTCGATCGACGAGCCGAACACGTCCTCGAGGTACGCCATACGCTGACCATCGACGTCGAGCACCGTGACGTGAGCGCCCATGCCGATGGCGATCGTCGCAGCGTTGGCGCCGACGACGCCGCCGCCGAGGATCACGACCTTGCCGCGACGTGTGCCCGGAACGCCGCCGAGCAGCAGTCCCTTGCCGCCGCGCTCCTTCTCGAGGCAGGTCGCGCCGACCTGCACCGCCATGCGACCAGCGACCTCCGACATCGGACGCAGCAGCGGCAGCGAGCCGTCGGCGTTCTGGATCGTCTCGTAGGCGATCGCGCGGACCTGCTTCTTCATCAGCTCGTGCGTGAGCTCCGGCTCTGGCGCGAGGTGCAGGTACGTGTAGACGATGAGCCCTGGGCGGAAGAAGCCGAACTCTGCGGGCAGCGGCTCCTTCACCTTCATCACCAGGTCCGCGCTCCACGCATCGGCCGCCGTCGCGACGATGGTCGCGCCAGCTGCGACGAACTCGGCGTCGGAGATGCCAGCGCCCTCGCCGCCGCTCTTCTGAATGAGCACCTGATGACCTGCGCGCGTCAGCGCGAGCACGCCGCCCGGATTGATGCCCACACGGTACTCACGCGTCTTGATCTCGGTCGGCACGCCAATCTTCACGTCGTCCTCCTCAGCGAAAAATCTGGCGCGAGACTACCCGTGCGCCCGGCGCGCGCAAGAAGGATCATCGTGCCGCGATGCGTTACTGCGACTCGAAGCTCACGGCGCTGCGGGCGGCCCTGCGCTGCCGTCGGCCGGAGTCGCGTCGATTACGAGGTGATTGGTACCTGCCGCGGTCGAGACTGCGAATCCGAACGACTCGTCGCCGACCGGCAAGACGATGTCCGGCACCAAGTACCATGCGCCCTGAGCGCGCGCGGGTGTGAGGTCGAGCACGTAGTAGCCGCGCTGCCAGAGGTCCCACGCCTTCGCGTGCGGCGCGCCCGTGCGGATGCGGCTGTCGAGCGTTCGCGCGATGCGCTCGGTGAGTCCGGGCGAGGTGATCCCCGGCGCGACCATCTCGACGGCGAGTGAGCCCATGCCCGTCGCGGGATTGTATTCCGCGGGCACGGTCGGGTTGCGCGCGAGGTCGCCGGCGATCGACATGTGGATGTCACCGGTCAGCACGATCACGTCGTCGATCGCGTTGGTCTCGAGCAGATCGAAGAAGCGCGTTCGTGCCGCGGGATAGCCGTCCCAGGCGTCCGTGTTCAACAGAAGCGGGAACGGCGCCATCACGATCTGCTGCGCGATCAGCTTCCACTGCGCGCTCGTGGTGGTGAGTCGATCGCTGAGGAACGCCTCCTGATCGGCGCCGAGCAGCTGTCTCGCGGGAGCCGTGAGCGACGGATCCGTCACCCCGGCCGCCTGTTCGTCGCGGCCCCAGCGGCGCGAGTCGAGTACGACGATCTCGGCAAGATCGCCGTAGACGAGCGCGCGCCAGATCTTGCTGTTGTCGCTCTGATCGCGGATCGGCATCCACTCCGAATACGCCTGCGCGGCGGCCGCCTTGCGATCCGCGTAGCTGCCCTCGTCCGGCTGGTGGTTCTCCGCCCCGTCACGCCACGCGTCGTTGGTGGTCTCGTGATCGTCCCAGGTCGTGATCCACGGGTGCTGGCGGTGCGCCTCGCGGAGGTCGCCGTCGAGTCGGTAGTGCGCGTAGCGCCGCCGGTAGTCGCCAAGCGAGACGATCTCGGTGGGCGGATCGTAGTCACGCACGTTGCCGTAGCCGCCGGTCGCGTACTCGTAGATGTAGTCGCCGAGGTGCAGAACCGCATCGAGATCGAGGCGCTTGGCGATCTCGCGATAGCCGAGGAAATAGCCGTGCGCGTAGCTCGAGCAGGCGGCCACCGCGAAGCGCAGGCGCGCGACGCTGCCAGTCGGCGCAGTCTTGGTGCGACCGATAGCCGAGGTCTCGCCGAGCCCGCGGAAGCGATAGTAATACGTAGTCCCCGCGCTGAGCCCGCTGGCGTCGACCTTCACGGTGAAGTCGCGCGCGATGTTGGTCGTGAACATGCCGCTCGTCACGAGCGTCGCGAACGCGGGGTCGGTCGACACTTCCCACTCGACCATGACGTCGCCCGCGCCCGCCGGAGCTTCGGGCGTCACGCGTGTCCACAGGATGACCGCGTCCGGCAGCGGGTCACCGCTGGCGACGCCGTGACGGAACGGGCCGGTCGGCGGCGGGCCAGCGTCCGGCAGGTTGGCGTCCGGCATGCCCGCGTCGGTGGCACCCATGTCGGATCCGCCGTCGAGCATGGGCGGCGGTGCGTCATCGTCGCCACAGCCGGGGATCGACGCCGCGATGCCGAGGGCGCCCGCTGTCTTGAGGATGGTCCTACGCGTGATGGTCATGGCGGGGGAGTGTGGCCGGATTCCACGATTTTGTGAATCGACTACACCAGACTTCGCACACGCGTCACACGCGCAGGAGCGCGTCGTTTGGTCACGGCTCGCTCAGCCGACGCGCCTCAGAGGCGCCACTCCGCCCCGATACCGAGCGCGGGCCCCCCGGAGTTCCTGCTCTCGCAGAAGCCGGACGCGTCGCACGATGCGCTGCTACCGAACAGCGCGACGCCGCCGATCACGCCCTGAATGAAGAACGAGCCCGCGCCGCCGTCGCCGGAGACCCGGTAGCGCACGCCAATGTCGCCGAAGACGTAGCCAGCAGGTCCACCGCCGGCGCGGGTTATCAGCCACCAACGATCGATCAGCGGAACCTGCACCACGCCATTCAGCCCGCCGAACTCAAAGCCGCTGTTGAGGACGAAGACGTTCGTCTGAAACGCGAGGTGCAGGCCGTCGAGCGCGCCGATGCGCAGCGACATCAACGTCGAGAAAGCGACGTCGGTGCTCTCGGTGGTGGAGCTGCCGATGCCGAGCGCGAGCTCGAGAAACTGCGTGTCGAGTCCGAAGACGAGGTGCGCCACGAACGCGCGCCCACCGCCCTCGTCGAGAATCGCGAAGCCGAGCGGCGAGATCTGCGCGCGCAGCACGAACGGCCCGTCAAAGTGACGACTCACCTGCGCGTCGACGAGTCCACCGACGCCGATGGTGCCGATGGGCAAGAAGAGATCGGCGTTGGTCGCGATACGCCAGATGCCGCCGATGCGCTCTGGCATCAGCCGACTGAAGCCGCGGCTCCGGGGCGCTTGGTCGTCGACCGCGCGGCCGGGCGGGGCGAGCTCTGCGTAGCCGGGAGGCGTCGGCGCGCCAGACGGCACGGTCGGCAGCGGTGGCAGCGTATTCGCGGGGTACGCCGCTGTGTTCTGCGCGCCCGTGTTCAGCGCGTCCGTCGGCATGTCGATCGGCTGCGCCTCGATGCGCGCGATCTGCGCCCAAACGCGTCCGCCGCCGCTGAAGACGCCGACGACATCGCCGCCGATCTCGCGCCGCTCGATGAGCGTCGGCGCGGCGGGATCGGCGAGGCTGAGCACCACGACGCCGCGCAGGCCGCACGCGACGTAGAGCCGCGCGCCGTCGCGGTGCAGCGCCACGCCATCGCAGCCGATCGGCACCTCCTGAACGCCGCCGGGCAGCAGCACGCGAACGACGCCGGGCGCGAGCGCGTAGCTGACGTCGGACGCCGCCGCTGGAGCAGGAGTGGGCGCAGGCACGGGTGGCACCTGCGCTGCGATCGTCGCTGGTGCGGCGAGCAGCAGTCCAGCGAACAGCAGCGCGCGAATTCTCACGCCGGCGGTCGACATCAGAGGCCCGCCGGGTGCCAGACCGTCTTCATCTCGAGGAAGCGCTCGACGAAGCCGAGCCCTTGGCCCGCGCGCTCGTCGCGAAGCGCTGCGATCGCCTCGGCGCCGTGCGTCTTCACGCGCTTCACGCTGCCGGCGCCATCGCGCTCGACCTGCGTGCGCAGCGCGGCGTCAGGCGTCCACACATCGAGCCCGTTGATCTCGCGGTGCTTCGCCAGGTGTGGGCCGAGCTCTTTGGCGCGGCCGGTGAGCACGTTGACGACGCCGCCTGGTAGATCGCTCGTCGCGAGGCACTCGCAGAAGATGACCGCCGTGCGCGGATCGCTCTCGCCAGCGACGACGATGCAGGTGTTGCCGGACACGATCGCCGGCAGGATCGTCGACACCAAGCCGAGCAGCGTCGGGCTCTCCGGCGCGACGATCGCGACGAGGCCCGTCGGCTCGGGAAGCGTGAAGCCGAAGTGGGGCCCGCTCACTGGGTTGTGCGACGCGACCAGCGCCGAGACTTTGTCCGCGATGCCCGCGTACCAGACCGCGCGATCGACCGCCGTGGCGACCTCGATCTGCGCGGCGCTCTCGGTCGCGCCGGCGCGCACCAGCGAGGTGACGAGCTCTTCGTGGCGCGACTCGAGCACCTCGGCGAGGCGATAGAGGATCTGGCCGCGGTTGAACGCGCTGCGCGACGACCAGCCGTGCTGCGCGGCCTTTGCTGCGAGCACCGCGTCGCGCGCATCTTTGCGCGAGCCGAGCGGGATGTTCACGACCTCGGCGTCTGCACTGCCCTTCGTCATGCCGCTCACCTGGTAGTACCTGCCCGACTCCGAGCGAATGAACGCCCCGCCGACGTACATTTTGTACGCCTTCGCTACCGACAAGCGCATGCCGAGGCGCTTCGTTTCGTTCGCCATGTTCAGCCGACCTCGACATAAGCGGAGAGGCCCTGACGGCCACCTTCGCGTCCGAAGCCGCTCTCCTTGTAGCCGCCGAACGGCGACGAGGGATCGAACTTGTTGAACGTGTTGGCCCAGATCACGCCGGCCTGCAGGCGCTGCGCCATCCAGAAGATCTTCGCGCCCTTGTCCGTCCAGATGCCGGCGGAGAGCCCGTACATCGTGTTGTTCGCCTTTTCGAGCGCCTCGTCCGGCGTGCGGAACGTGAGCACCGAGAGCACCGGGCCAAAGATCTCTTCGCGCGCGATGCGCGAGGACTGCGCGACGTTCGTAAAGAACGTCGGCGGGAAGAAATAGCCCTTCTTCGGCAGCGCACACGGCGAAGACCAGCGCTCGGCGCCCTCGCTCTCACCGGCGGCGACGAGCGCGCGGATCTTGTCGAGCTGCATCTTCGAATTGATCGCGCCGATGTCGGTGTTCTTGTCGAGCGGATCCCCGACGCGCATCGTCGCGACGCGATCGCGCAGCTTGCGCACGACGATGTCGTGAACGCTCTCTTCGACGAGCAGCCGCGAGCCCGCGCAACACACATGGCCCTGATTGAAGTAGATGCCGTTGACGATGCCGTCGACGGCCTGATCGAGCGGCGCATCGGCGAACACGATATTTGCGGCTTTGCCACCGAGCTCCAGCGTGAGGCGCTTGCCGGTGCCGGCGACCTCCGCCTGGATGCGCTTGCCGACATCGGTCGAGCCAGTGAACGCGATCTTGTTCACGTCGGGGTGCGCGACCAGCGCCGCGCCCGTCGCGCGCGCGCCGGTGACGATGTTGACGACGCCGGGCGGCAGCTCGATCTCCTCGAATATCTTCGCGAGCAGCAGCGCGGTCAGCGGCGTGGTCTCCGCCGGCTTGAGCACGACGGTGTTGCCACAGGCGAGCGCTGGCGCGATCTTCCACGCGGCCATCAGCAGCGGGAAGTTCCACGGGATGATCTGCCCAGCGACCCCGAGCGAGCGGTACGGACGGCCATGGAACGCGAGGTCGAGCTTGTCGGCCCAACCTGCGTGATAGAAAAAGTGCGCAGACGCCGTCGGCACGTCGAAATCGCGCGACTCCTTGATGGGCTTACCGCCGTCCATCGATTCCACGATCGCCAGCTCGCGCGCCTTCTCCTGAATCGCGCGGGCGATGCGGTAGATGTACTTCGCGCGCTCGCTCGGCCGCATCTTCGACCAGATCTTCTCGTACGCGCTGCGCGCCGCGCGCACCGCCGCATCGATGTCGGCGGCGTCGCCCTCGGCGACCTCGGCGATGACCTGCTCGGTCGCCGGGTTGATCGTCGCGAAGTATTTCTTCGACTTCGGCGCGACCCACTTGCCGCCGATGAAGAGCTCGTAGCGCTTCTGCAGCACGACGTGATCGGTCGACTCGGGCGACGGTGCGTATTGCCAGAGGCTCTCGCCGGTGAAGCCGAGGTCCGGCTCGCTCGCGGCGATCTTGGCCGCGTCGGTTCGCTTGATGGATTTGCGTTGCGTCGCCATGGCTCAGTCCTTCGAGAAGTCTTCGGCGGCCTGGTAGAAGCCGGTGCGCTCTTTCTCGAGCTGCATCAGCACATCGTTGAGCAGCGCGCTCGCGCCGAAGCGAAACAGATCCGGATCGAGCCAGGCATCGCCGAGCGTCTCCTTCACGATCACCAAGTAGTGCAGCGCCTGCTTCGCGGTGCGCACGCCGCCGGCCGGCTTCATGCCGATGCGCTTGCCGGTCGCGTAGTAGTGATCGCGGATCGCCTCGAGCATGACCAGCGTCACCGACGGAGTCGCCGCTGGCTGAATCTTGCCGGTCGAGGTCTTGATGAAGTCGCCGCCCGCCGCGATGGCGATGTCCGAGGCGCGTCGCACGACGTCGTAGCTGCCGAGCTCGCCGGTCTCGAGGATCACCTTGAGATGCGCCGCGCCGCACGCGTCCTTGGTCGCCGCGATCTCGTCGAACACCTTCTGGTAGTCGCCGGCGAGCATCGCGCCGCGATCGATCACCATGTCGATCTCGTCGGCGCCGAACTCGACCGCGCGTCGCACGTCGTCGAGCTTGATCGACAGCGGCGAGAGGCCGCTCGGGAACGCCGTCGCGACGCTCGCGACCTTCACCTTGCTGCCGCGCAGCGCGTGCTTCGCTACCGGCACCATGTTCGGATACACGCAAATGGCGGCGGTCGGCCCGATCGTCGGGTCGCTGTCGAGCGGCAACATCGCCTTCGCGCACAGCGCGCGCACCTTGCCGGGCGTGTCTTTTCCCTCGAGCGTCGTCAGATCCATCATGCGGACGGAGAGCCTGAGGCCGGCGATCTTCGCGCTCTTTTTCAGCGAGCGTTTGGCGAGTGAGGCAGCGCGCTCTTCGACCGCGACCTGGTCGACCGAGACGTTCCGCGCGAGGCCATTGTTGGCGACGGTGGCAGATGGAGTCACGGGCCGGAGGCTATCACCAAAATCGCGCGGCTGATCAGCGTTGCGACTGCGCGCGCCCCGCCGAGCGCGGACCGCGATCGCGTAGCGCCGCGAGCGCGGTTTGCGCGACGCGCCACGCGTAGCGCGGGCGGTAGTGATAGGAGACGTACGCCCACTCGCGCAGCGTATGGATGCGATCCGCGGCGATATTTTCGTGATCGAACGTCGAGGTCCAGCCGTTGTGTGCCTCAGGCGCGGTGAGCCGCATCCGCGGCGCGGCGTGCGTCTCGAGCGTCGTGCCCGGGTAGGGCGTCGCGACGGTGAACTGGACCGCGAACGTGTTGAGACGCTTCGCGTACGCGACCGACGCGCGGAACTTCTCTTCGGTGTCGTCCGGCAAGCCGAGCACGAAGTTCGCGACGACGCGCACTCCGACCGCGTGCGCCGCCGCGACGACTCGCTCGATCTGCGCGGCCTCGGGCGGCTTGCGATGTTCGCGCGACAACATCGCGCGGTCGACGCTCTCGACGCCGATCTCGAGCGAGCGGAGCCCGGCGCCGTGCAGCTCCGCGATCATCGCGCCGTCGAGTCGATCGGCGCGCATCTCGGCGCTGAAGCGTACGCCGAGCGGCCGCAGCCCGCGGGCGAGCGCGCGCACGCGATCGGCGTCGAGGTTGAACAGCGGGTCGCGAAACGCGATCGCGCGCGCGCCGTAGCGCTCGACCATCGCGCGCACCTCGGCGACGATGCGCTGCGGATCGCGCTCCCGGAACGGCGCGGTCACACGCCACGGACAATAGCCGCAGCCGAACGCGCAGCCGCGCGCGCCCGCGACTGGCAGCGTCGTACCTGCCGCGAGAAACGCGTAGCGATAGCGCGCGATCGGGAAAGCTGACCAGTCGGGCAGCGGCAGCGCGTCGAGATCGGCGACGAAGCCGGCGTCGACGACGCCGCGCAGCATCGGATCGAACAGCGCTGCCCCGAGCGCCTCCGGCTCGCCGCGCACCACGACGCTCGCGACGTCGGCAAAGAGGTGCGGGCGCGCAGTCGCGAAAGCGCCATGCGCGATCGTGTGTACGCCAGCGCGGCTGAGTTCGTCGAGCACTGCGCGCTCCGCCGTCGCGTCGACGATCGACGTCTGCACGAGGGCGACGTCGATGCCCGCAGGGACAGCGTCGTGTCGCGGGCCGATGCGCCGCACGTCGACGACGCGCACGGTGTGCCCCGCCGCGAGCGCCGCCTGAGCGATGTGCCCGGCCGTGACCGGCGGCAGCTCGGCGACGTGCGCCTTCGCGCGCGTCAAGACACGCGCCGGAAGCGAATCGCCGATCTGAAAGACGGTGCCGTAGCCGCCGGCGACGTCCTTCAGCGTGCACTCCGCGTGCGAATAGACAGTGATGATCGCGACCCGCATCGGCCGGGCAGCCTACCGCGGGCGTGCGGAAGCGCCATGCCGGGCGGTGTGGTGTACGCGCGCCAAAGCGAGATTTTTCGTATTGATTAGGCGGCCTCTCCAATGCGTCGCGCTCGACCCTGACGAGACGCGCAGCGACGTGTGGGTCGCTTCGACGAGCGCCCGCCGGTGCTCGACCGCGCGTGGTGTTCGCGACGCCGAAGGCGTGATAGACCGCGCGCGCTGCCATGAACGAACAGACCGCGCAGACGCCGCCGCGTCGTAGGCCGAGTGGTCTCCTCGTCGCCGGTGTGGCCGTGCTCCTCACGGCGGGCGCCGCCGCGCTGCTCGCCGGCCGCTCGCTGCCAGGGTGGGATGTGCTCGAAGCCGAGCTGCGCGATCGCGGCGACGTGCTGTTTCTCGGCGACGACGATCTCGAGCGCTTGGCCAGCGGCACCACGCGGGTCCGTCGCGCCCATGACGTCCCAGGCGTAGACGCCGCGCTCGCGGGCAGCAATGGGCGTGCGCTATCGGTCGCGCTCAGCGCGGCAGGAGTTCGTCGCGTGGTGGTCGACGCGCGGCGCGGACGTGACGCGCGATCGACGACCGCGATCGGCGCGCGTCTCGCGGCGCTCCAGCATGTCGATGGCTTCGGCGGTCGTCTGATCTCGCCAGTCGCCGGCATCTACGACGTCACCGAGCCGCACGACGTGCAGCGCAACATCGGCGACGCGATGGCGCGCGTCGCCCGTGAGCTGCTCGTCGGGGCACGCGCGCCCCGCTTCGGGTCGTTTCCAGAGGTCGTGCGGCGCACGCGCGGCTTCGTCGAAGTCCTGATCATCGTGCGCGAGAACGGCGCGCCGAAGCTGTGGCGCTCGTCGCGCGGCTCGTCGATCGCGCGCGGACTGCTCACCGCCGCGCAGGTCGCCCGTGGGCGCTGGGCCGAGCGTGAGCAGGCGCTCGGTGGTCCCATCGAGAGCGCGCTCGCGCGCTGCGACGTCGAGCTCGCGCTGATCGAAGAGGACGGCACCGTCAGCGAGACCGCGGCGTCGTTCGTCGACCGCGCGATCACCGGAGTGCACGGCGTCGGCTATGAGCGCCACGGCGCATGGCGCTACCACCTGCCCGAGCAAGCCCACCGACAGCCGAGCACCACCGGCGTTCGCGCGTTCGAGACGCTGTTCGCCGAGTTCGGCATCGCCCGCGACGAGGGCTTCTCGCGCGGTGATCTGCGGCTCTATCGCCTGGTGGTGACGCCGCTCGGCCGTTCCGTCGCACCGGCGAGCAGCGGCGTCGACGTGGCAGAAGACGCGCCCACGGCCGCGACCCGCTGATCCGCTGCGCCTGCGCCACCGAGCAGCAGCGCGGCGATCAACGGCGCGCTCGCGCTCGCATCGTCTGCGGCCGGGAGGCGCACCGAGAACGTCGTCCCCACGCCCTCTTGCGTGCTCACCTCGATGTGGCCGCCGACGGCGGTGACGATGCGTTGCGAGATCGCCAAGCCGAGCCCAGTGCCGTGATCCTTCGTCGTGACGAACGGTACGAACAAGTTCGCGAGCACCTTCTGCGGGATACCGGGCCCGGTGTCCTGCACGCGCATCTCGACGAAAAGACGACGCTGACCGGAGGCGTCATCGCGCGCGCGCGTGTCGGTCGAGACGACGAGTCGGCCGCTGCCGCCCATCGCCTGAAACGCGTTCTGCACCAAGTTGATCAACACCTGACGTAGCTGCTCGACGTCGATGCGCACCGGCGGCAGCGCGTCGGCGAGCGCCAGCTCCCACGCGATACCAGCCTCTTCACACTGCGCGCCGAGCAGCTGCATCGAGCGGCGCACCGCGGCGTTCACGTCGATCGGCGCGGTGTCACCCTTCGACGGACGCGCGTAGTCGAGGAACGACGAGACGACGCGATTCAGGCGATCGACCTCTTCGACGATGATGCCGAGGAACTCGCCGTCGGCTCCCGTCGTACCGCCGGGCTCTTCCGCGAGGTATTGCGCGCTCGCCTTGATCGCGCCGAGCGGATTGCGGATCTCGTGCGCGAGACCCGCCGCCATCTCACCGAGCGCCGCCAGCCGATCGCGCTCCTTCATCCGCTGATAGACGCGCGAATTCTCGACCGTCGTCGCGGCCTGCGCTGCCAGGCCCTTCAGCAGCAGGACCTCTTCGGGCGCGAACGCGTCGCGCAGACGCTCGTCGCGCACGCAGAGAAATCCGTAGACCTCGCTCTCTCCGCGGACCGCGACGCACACCGAGGCGTACGTCGACGCGAGCGTCTCGAGCGCCTCTTTCAGCAGGCCGACCTCGCGCTCCTCGCCGAGCTCGCGGCGCTCCTCGAGCTCGCGCTCGAGCGTCTCGGCGACCACCGCATCGTCTTTGCGCAAGCGCTCGAGGAACGAACGCGCGGGCGCCACTTCGACATGCGCCGCCGGACGTGGACCGGTGAACCCGGCGAGATCGTAGCCGCGTCCGGTGTCGTCGAGCAGGTAGAGCGAGGCGTGCGTCACGCGCCGCGATTGTTCGAGCCCAGCGACGATGACCCGCGCGACGTCGTCGACCTCGAGCACGCGTGCGAGCCGCGCGCGCAGCTCGGTGATCGTGCGCTCGAGATCGTGGCGCTCACGGAAGAAGAACTGCGAGATCTGCTCCTCCACCTTGGTGCGCAGCGGGTCGAACAGCAGCAGCACGACCAGCGCCGCGACGACCGAGTGGAGAAAGAAGCGGCCGCTCGCGAGCAGCACCAGCACCCAGAAGATCGACGCGAGCGTGAACGCGACCGCCGTCATCACGGTGAGGCGGCCGAGCAGCTCGTACAGATCGAGCAGCCGAGAGCGGACGATCGACTGCGACAAAATGTAGAGAAAGACGAGCGTCAGGACGGTTCCGACGGGCGGGATGTCGAGGCCGACGTAGGGCAGATAGTCGAGGATGGTGAACGCGGCCGCGAGCGCGCCGACCAGCGTGAGGTACGTCACCCGCGCGCGATCGAAGCGCGAGGTCGCGGCGCGTGCCCGCCCGAGCATCATGAACAGCGAGGCGCCCAACATCAGCACGACGAACACGAAGATCGCCGAGGCGACGACGATGTGCGCGTAGATCGGCGTGAGGATCACCGCCGTCAGCACGCCGCCGGCGACGAGCGAGAACCGCGCGAGCATCGTCGCGCGCTTGTGATCGCTCGCGACGAAGGCGCGGAAGAACTGCACCGCGGTGACTGGCAGCAGCACGGCGCAGGTCAGGTTCACCCGTCCCCAGGTCGCGACGTCGTCGGTGACCGCGGCAAGGAACGCCGTCAGATACCAGGCGCCGATCGTCGCGGCGAACAGCGCGAACAGCCAATGCACGCGGCGCTTGCGCGTCCGCAGCCCGACCGACGCCGCGATCGCGACGCTGAGCACTGCCGCGATGAGCGACGTCTGAGTGCGGAGATCCACGGCGCGCGCTGATTGTGAAGCAATCGCGCGGCGTCAACCAGCGACGTGACTAGCCTGCTTCGCCGACCCGCCGCGCCTGCTCGAGCGCGTCCGCGAGCTCATCGACGAGCGGATGCGGCGGCAGCGCGCGGGCCGCCAACAGCAGCGCATCGAAGCGCGCGAGCTGCGCGTCGCGACCGCGCTTGAACTGCGACCACGGATCGCCCCAGTCGCGCGCGCACACGGCGATCGATCGGAGATTGTCGATCTTGTCGGCGAGCGTGATCGCCTGCGCCTCCCACGGCTTGTGCGGGAAGCGCTCGAGATACGCGGCCTTGCGCTCCTCCCACGGGAGCGTCTTGTCCTCTTCGCTCGCGTGTCGCACGAGATCGGCGACGCGCGCGCCGAAGCGCTGCACGAGCTGCTCGTAGTGCACCGACTGATCTTCGATGACGTCGTGCAGCGCGCCGGCCGCGAGGACTTCTTCGCCGAAGCCGTGCCGCGCCAGGATCACGGTGACGCCCGCGAGATGGCTGATGTACGGCACGTCTGCGTTCGGATATTTGCGCCGCTGATCGCGATGCCAGCTCGCCGCCCAGTCGAGCGCCGATTTGACCAGCAGGCTCATGCGCCGAGCGTAGCGCGAGACCTCAGCGGCGGGCTCGCCGTCTGGCGGGCGGTGTTCGCGAGCCGCTCTGCTGCGCGCCAGACGAGCGCCATGATCGAGTGCTGCGGGTTCACGCCAAGGTTCGTCGGGAACACGCTCGCGTCCATCACGTAGAGCCCGGACACCGCGTGGCTCTGCAGATCGGGCCCGACGACGCTGGTGCGCGGATCGGCGCCAGCGCAGGCGGTGCCGAACAGATGCGACGCCATCATGTGAAAGTCCGAGGGCCGCACCTCGCCCTGCGCGAACGCGGCGAGCTCGCTCACGTCGCGCAGCACCTCGGGGCGCCGCGCGACGCCTGGATACACCTCGCGTGCACCGGCAGCGAACATCATCTTGCACACCGTGATGACGGCCGTGCGTGCGCGCTCGAGATCGCGCGGCGCCGGTGAGTACGTGACGACCGGCACGTCGCCAAAACCGCGGCGCACGGTGCCATGCGCCTCCATGCGGATCTGCGCGCACCACTGCGCGTAGTGATCGAGCTTCGCGAGGCGCTCCTGCCATTCCGCGCCTGCGCCTGGCAGCCGCGCGGCGAGCGTCTCCGGCGGCAGCGCGAGCGCCTCCATCTTGAAGCGCTCTTCGCGCATCGGGACCTCGTAGCCCTGCGTCGCACCGAAGCTCATGCCGATCGGCTCGTCGAATTCGCCGACCACCGCGACGCCCGGATGCGCCTGAAAGCGCTGCCCGACCATGCCACGCAGCCCAGCCCGTTGAAGCAGCACCGGCGTGTGCAGCACGCCGGCCGCCACGATCACGCCGAGGCGCGCGCGCACCTCGAAGGTGCCGACGCTGCGCCGTCCGTCATCGCCGATCACGTCGCCCATCACGCCGACCGCGCGGCCGCGCTCGAGGATCAGCTTGCGCGCGCGGCAGCGCACGTGGAGGCGCGCGCCATCGGCTAGCGCACGCGGGATGTAGCTTACGTCCATGCTCTGGCGCGCGTCGTTCGGGCAGCCTTGAAGGCAACGTCCGGCACCTTTGCAGTCCTTCGTGTTGCGGTGGATGACGCGCCCCGGCAGGCCGAGCGCGGCCGCGCCGCGGGCCATGCGCTCGTTGTTGCCGCCGCGCAGCTCGGCCTCGGTCTCGTGCACGCCGAGCTCGTCCTCGAGGCGCGTGAACGTGTCGTCGAGCGCGCGCGGCTCGAGCAGGTCGCCGAGCCCGAAGCGCGTGGTCCAGTCCGCGCGGATGTCCTCCGGCAGACGCCAGATGATGCCGCTGTTGATCGCCGTGCTGCCGCCGACGCACTTGCCCTGTAGCAGCGGGATCGGATGGCCGCCGCGCGTGGTCTGGGTCGCCATCTCGCGCACCGACTGCGCCATCGCGTCGAGCAGCTCGCGTGGTCGCGCCCCGGCGCGCAGCTGCGGCCCCTCTTCGAGCATCACCACGCGGTGGCCCGCCGCGGCGAGGACCCGCGCGGCCGTGGCACCGCCAGCGCCAGTGCCGATGATCACGAAATCCGTCTCGTCGACGAGGCGCTGCTTCGCCATCACGCGACCTCCTTCTTCGCTGCGAGCTTCGTCGTCGGCTTGATCGCGCCGAGCGCCAGCGGCAGCCGCACGCGCTCGCGTTCGCCGGACTCTTCGAGCTCGTCGTGCGCGTCCCCGAGCGGCTCGCTGCCGGGAAGGGCGGCGCGGCTCGGCGCGGTGCGCGCGACCTGTGCGTCGTCGTAGTGGGAGCGTGTTCGCAGCGCGGCGACGCGGAAGATCGCGAACGAAGCGCAAAGCTTTAGCAGGAGCGTAAGCTCGCGCACGATCATGAAGCGGTGCGTGAGCATGTCGCCGAGCAGCGCGGCGCGACGCTCGGGGGAGAGCGCGAGCGCCGTCGTCGCGCGGCCCCAGACGACGATCGGCGAGAACACCGACATCCACAGCGCGACGCGCAGGCCGAACGCGGCGAGCCGCGTCGTCGAGCGGCACATCAGCTCGAACGCGCCGACGTAGTCGACCTGTCCGAGGGTCGGCGCGAGGCCGGGGCCGCTCGCCGGTGCAAAGCCGCCCACCATCTCCACGGCCCAGCGCCTCTCGAAATCCGTCAGTCGATGTAAGCCGATCATCGGTCGTCCTCCTCGCGGTCGTCATCCGTCAGCTCGTCTTCGTCGCCGAGCGCAGCGTCGCCGAGCGCAGCGTCGTCGCGCAGCGCAGCGTCGTCTCCCCGCGTGGCCGTCGCGCGTCCACGCGGCTGCTCGACCAATGCGTCGTCGAAGCTGGCGGCATCGCGCGCCCGCTTGCGCTCTTCGCGGCGCATGCGCTCCGCCGCCTCGGCGAGCTCGCTCACGACCTCGAGCACGCGCTGGTCGAGCCGATCGAGCAGGCGCCGCGTCATCTTGCGAGCGCCGCGCGCGTCACGCGCTTCGACGAAGTCGAGCATGCGTCGATACGTCGCGAGCGTGCGCCGCGGCTCGGCCATGAACGCGCTCTCGATGCCCGGCTGGCCCTCGATCTGCCGCACGATGGTGTTGAACAGCAGCTCGAGCGCGAGGTTGTGCGTGGCGCGCACGAGCTTTCGCGCGAATGCGAGGTCGGCCGCCATCAGCCGCGCAGGCTCCGCGACCAGCGTCTCCTGCATCTGCACGTGTGCGCGCAACATCACCAGCTCGGACGCCGAGGCGCGCTCGGCCACGAGCCCAACGACCTCCACTGCGAGCGAGCGCCGCACCTCGAGCAGGTCGGCGAGCAGCGCGACCGGCACGCGCCCGCCTTCGAGCGAGTACCGCGCCAGATAGCCGATGAGGTCGAGGCCGCCAGTCTCGCGGTAGTCGAGGACGCGCGTGCCGGAGCCGTGCTTTGGGCGCAGCAAGCCTTCGCCTTCGAGCCGGGTGATGGCGGCGCGCAGGGTCAGCCGGCTGACGCCGAGCTCCTCGCACAGCTCGCGCTCGGCCGGAAGGTCGGTCCCCGCAGGAAGCGTCCCGCCGAGAATACGGCTGCGAACACCGTCCGCGACCTCGTCCACTGCCGTCGTCTTGCGCCCCACATCGGCCATCGGAGCCTCCTGCTGCGCCGCGTCCAAGACCAGACCAGCGACAGCGAAGAGGTAGTACCAGCCAGGTGGCCGGTGCGCACGATCTTTTACGGATGGTGCGTAAAATATTTCGCAGCAGTCGAAGCGGACACGCCGCCAACGTCGCCTTTGCGCGGCGTAAGTGATGGATAGCAATATGAAAAATGCCTCGCTGGGCGACCGAGGACGTGACTCGCGAGGCGCGCCAAATGAAAAGGACCGCCTCCCGGGGGAAGGCGGTCCTCTCGTGTCGCGGTCGGCCCGCGCGCTGCGTTAGCGGCTTACTCAGTACTTGATTGCGTCGTAGATCGGCTGGCTCGGCTGTGGCGAGGGGTCGCCCGCCGTTGGCCGCGCGCGGTTGCTCGGCTGTGGCGACGGATCGCCGCCAGTCGGCGGCGTCTCCATGCTAGTCGTCTGCGGCGGCGCGCTCGGCTGCGGCGACGGATCGCCCGAGACCAACCCGGTGTGCGTGCTCAGCGTTCCATAGATGCCGGGCTCGGCCACCATCTCGAGGTGCTCGGCCACGTTGCCGACGTCGAGCACGCGCCCTACGAGCTCCTCGGCGACCGAGCTCGCGGAGTCGACGCACAGGATGTCGCTGCGCAGGAGCACGACGCGCAGCGACGGCTCTCCGTCAGCGAGGCTCACTGTGAGCGGCGCGTTCACGCCGAGGCGACCCTCGCAGCCGGCAGGAGCGCTGAGCCATGCGGCGCGTGGTAGCACCTGCCGCGCGGCGAACGTCAGCGCGGAGGCCGAACCGCCGAGCTCGTCGCCGAGGTCATCCGCGCTGCCCGCGCAAGCGCCGAGCGAGAGGCAGAGCAGGGCCGCGAGCGCGGCAGTTCCGAGACTTCGATATTGCTTACGCGTTGCCATGATCACGCCTCACCCGCGACTGCGAGTCCGTACTGCTTGACGAGCTGCGAGAGCCGCGGCCGCTTCATCCCGAGCAGCTGTGCCGCCCGCGTGATGTTGCCGTTGGTCTCGTCGAGTGCGCGCAGAATGCACTCACGCTCGAGCTCCTTCTTCATCTCGAAAAGCGACACATCACCGCCGCGAATCCGCCGGTATGCGCGCTCGATCTCGGACTCACCATCCGCAGCGCCCGCTGTGGCGGCGGCCGCGAGGCTTGGCGTTATCGCCATCTCCGGCTCCGGATCTCCGCCGCGGAATGTCTCGGCGAACGCCGCGAAATCTTGCGCGCCGAGCACGGTGTCGTCCGCGAACAGCGTCGCGCTACGCAGCACGTTGTCGAGCTCGCGGATGTTGCCCGGCCAGGTGTGCGTGGCGAGCAAGCGCAGCGCGCCCGGCGAGAGCGTCTTTGCGGTCTCGTGGCGCTCGCTGGCGATGCGTCCGAGCAGGTGCGCGCAGAGCTGCGGCAGATCATCGCGACGCCGACGCAGCGCCGGCATCTCGATGGTCACGCCGCGCAGGCGGTAGTAGAGGTCCTCGCGGAACGTGCCGTCGCGGACCATCTTCTCGAGATCGCGATGGGTCGCGCAGATGATCCGCACGTCGACCTTGATCGGCGTCGTCCCGCCGACGCGCTCGAACTCGCGCTCTTGCAGCACGCGCAGCAGCGCGACCTGCGTCTTCGCGGAGATGTCGCCGATCTCGTCGAGGAAGATCGTGCCGCCATCGGCGACCTCGAAGCGACCTTTCTTGCGCGCGCTCGCACCGGTGAAGGCGCCGCGCTCGTGACCGAACAGCTCGGACAGCAGCAGCGTCTCGACCAGCGCGGCGCAGTTCACCTTGACGATCGCCTTGTCGCGACGCGGCGAATGGTGATGTAGCGCGTCGGCGACGAGCTCCTTGCCGGTGCCGCTCTCGCCGCGCACCAGCACGATGGCGTCGCTCGGCGCGACCCGATCGAGCAGCGAGAGGACCTGCTGCACCGGCGCGGAGCGGCCGACGATGTCGGGGTAGCGAGCCTCCCACGCGACGAGCTTTGCCTCGGCGGTGTGGCCGTCTGGCGGCGGGATCGACGCGGGGGCAACCGAGCTGCGCAGCGGCGCGCGCTCGCGGCCGAACGAAGACGCGACGAGGCTCTCGACCTGCGCGAGCTCACGGCGCTCGGGGCGGTCGGTGAACAGGGTCCGCGCTTCGTCGGGAACGCGCAGCGCGAGGCGCGCCTCGGCGTCACGCGCGTGCTCGACGGCGCTCGCTGCGCCGCCGAGGTCACCACGATCTGCGAGCGCGCGGGCGAGCCGCACTTGGGTCGCCGTGCGCAGCGCGTCGTCATCTGCGCGCTCGGCGAGGGCGACCGCCTCACGCGCCGTCGCGAGCGTGTCCCGACCCGCCGCGCGCTCGACGTCGTTGCGCACGATCGCGACCTCAGCGCCGCGCTTCGGCGACTCCGGCGGGCTGATGCGCTCGAGGAAGACGCGCGCCGCGTCGACATCGCCATCGACGAGCGCCATCCGCGCGAGCTCGAGCAGAGTGTCCGCCACGCGCGACATGCCGAGCCGGTCGAAGGTGCGGTGCGCGGCCTCGAACGCAGCGCGGGCCGAGCCGATGTGCCCATGCGCCGCCTCCACGCGGCCGCGCAGGAGCAGGCCTTCGCCCGCGACCGAAGGCGGCAGCGCGGCGCCGCCGACGTGCGTCGCGAACTCGCACAGCGTGCGTGCCCGATCGCGATCGCCGATGCTGAGGTACAGCTCGCCGAGGTTGTTCGCGACGCGGGCCAACATCGCGCGGTTGCCGAGCCGCTTCAGCAGCGCGACGGCTTCGTTGTAAAAGCCCTGCGCGCGCGCGTAGTCGTGGCGGAGATGGGCGAGGACCGCGAGGTTCTCGGTCGCGATGGCGCGCTCGCGCGCGTCGCTCGCGCTGGTGGCGACCTCGATCGCGGCGGCGAAGCTGCGCTCCGCGCCGGCGAGATCTTGCGTGCGCAGCATCGCGACGCCGAGGTTGGTCAGCGCCTGACCTTCTTGGCGGCTGAGTCCAGCGCTCTGCGCGAGCGCGCGATTCTCGTCGAACAGCGCCGCCGCGCTGCGCGCGTTCTTCTGCGCGAGCGCGACCTTGCCGAGCGTGTTGCGCGCGGAGATTGCCAGTGGAAGCGAGCCCAGTGACGCGGCGCTGGCGAGCGCGCGCTCCGCCCAGGAGTGCGCCTGCGTATACGAGGCGCGCTGGTAGTGCAGCTCCGCGAGGCCCGCCTCGACCTCGGCGGCCTGCGCGGGATCGCGGCTCTCTTCGGCGAGTCGGCGTGCGTCCTCGAGCGCGACGGCGGCCTCCTCGAGCATGCCCGACAGCGTCAGCAGATCGCCGACGCGCCGTGCCGCGGTCGCGTCGTCCGGCGCGGTCTCACGCGCGACCGCCGCGTGGCGGAGCGCCCGGCGGTAGTCGCCGGTCATCCGGTAGAGATCGGCGAGCTGCTCGCGCAGCGCGAGCGGCACCGCGTTGCTCGCAGCGCTCGCATTGTCTGACGCGGCGCCGGCGGCATCGATTACTCGCTCGAGCAGCGTCGCCGCCTCACCGGGCGCGTGACGCGCGGCGAGCGACTGCGCGGCGTGCATCGCGAGGGGAACCGCGCGCACCACGTTGCCAGCGGCGAGAGCGTGATGGGTCGCTTCCTGCACATCGCCTTCACTGGCGAGCGCGTCGACGCAGCGCGCATGCAGCACGCGCGCGCGCTCCGTGCCGAGCAGCGCGGCGCAGCCGTCGCGATCGGCGTCGCGGGCGAAGTCGAACAAGATCGCGCCGTCGACGATCGTGCGCTGCACGATCTCGGTGCGCATCGGCTCGGAGCGCACGAACTCTGCGCGCGCCGCGGCATCGACGGGCACGCCGCAGACGCGGGTGAGGCGATCGACGTCGCTTGGTCCGCGCAGGACAGCGAGCGCCTCCACCAGCGCGCGAGCGGGCGTCGACAGCTGCGCCATCCAGCGTGAAAGGCGTGCCTCACGCGTCGGCGGCTCGGCGTCGAGCAGCAGATCGATCGCCTCCGGCAGGCCGCCAGTTCGGCGCAGCACACGCTGCACGGTCTCCGGCGACTGCAGCAGCGCGCGTACGCCATCCGCGTCGAGCGTGCCGACTGGGACGCGCGCCGATGCCGGATGGCGAATCAGCTGCGCCAGCGCGCTGCCGGTCTCCGTCGCGCCGAGCGGCGCCTCGAGCGGTGAGCGCAGGCTGCCGATGAACAGCGCGCGCAGCGCATTCTTCGACGCGTCTCCTTCTCCGAGCGGCGCCGCCGTCTCGAGCAGGAAAGCGAGCACCGCGAGCGTGCCCTGATCCGCGCGCTCGAGATCGTGGAGGATGATTACCGGCGCGCGAACCCGCGCGACGTCGCGCAGCAGCCCGCGGATCGCGTCGAAGAAGCGGATGCGCTTCTCGAGCGCTTCGGCCTCCGAGATCGCGCCCTGCGGCGCGGGCCGCGCGAGCTCGAGCGAGGCATCGACGTGGCGCTCGCCGTGCAAATGCCAGAAGCGATGGCAGCCGTCGTGGCAGGCCAGATCGCTCGCCTCGATGCTCGGTGTGGCGCCGACCTCGCGGAGAAAGCGCAGCGCCTGCTCGACGACCTCGGCGAATGGGCCGAATGCGCGCCCGGGCTCGCAGCGACCATCGAGCACCACGCCGCCCTCGAGCCGCACGCGCATGCGGAACTCCGACAGGATGCGCGACTTGCCGACGCCGCTCGGGCCCTCGAGCCAGGCGACCCGCTCACCGTGCTCGCGGGCTTCTCGATAAAGCGTCGCAAGCCGACCGAGCTCCGCCTCGCGGCCGACACAGGGGGAAGACGTACCGTGCTGCTCCATGCGTTCGCACTCCGGGGCAGCGCGCTCGGCGCCGCCAGACCCGTAACCGTAAAGCTCTCCGGTCGCGGACACAAGCAGGCGCAGGTGACGTGAGCTGGGCACGGCTCCACGCACTGCAAACCGCGTGCGCGCCTGGAGTGTCCGTTCGCGCACCGACATCATTGAGAAAATCGCGACGCACGCTGGCCTGAGCCCCGCTCCGCCCGTCGCGCTGTGCAGATATTGACGAGCGCGCTCAGCGCGACGAAGGAGCTGTGCGCGCCGACGGCTCGGTCATCGTGCGCACCTCGACGAGCCACTCGTCGATCGCGGCGCGCGGCACGTCGAGCCGTGTCAGCACGCGTGCGACCACCTCGACGCCAGCCTCGAGCTCTTCAGCAACGATCTCGGTGGCGCCCAGCGCCAACAGCTGGCGACGATCGCTCAGGTAGTGCGTGCGCAGGATGATCGGCACCTTCGGCGCGGTCCGATGCGCTGCCTCGACGACGCGCTCGACCGCCTGCGGATCGTTCATCAGTAGCACCAGCGCTGCCGCGGTCTCGAGCGACGCATGGTGCAGCGCTTCGATGCTCGTCGCGTCCGCGTAGAACACTTCTTCGCCGGCGGCGCGCGCCCTCTTCACCGTCTCCGCGTTGAGCTCGAGCGCGACGTAGCGAACGCCCGAGCGTGTCAGCGCGCTGGCGACGAGCTGCCCCGCGACGCCGTAGCCGACGACCACTACGTGCCCGCTACGCTTGGTGCCATCAGGTTGCTCCATGGACTCGATGCTCTGCGCGCCGAGCAGCTTGGTGAGCGGGCCGAGCAGCTTTTCGCCTGCGGTGAGGTGTGGCGCGAGCCGCACCAACAGCGGCGTCACGAACATGCTGGCGATGCCGGCGGCGAGCAGCGTCGAACTCGCGCTCGCGTCGATCACCCGCGAGCTCTCGCCGAGCCGCACTAGCACGAAGCCGAACTCGCCGAACTGCGCGAGCCCAACGCCCGCGAGCCACGCGGCGCGCGCAGGAAAGCGCATCGTCGCTGCGGCGAACGACGCGACGACACCCTTGCCGAGCAGGAACCCGGTGAACAAGACCGCCACCGCGACCGGATGCTCGATCACCGCGCGAATGTCGAAGAGCATGCCGAGCGAGACGAAGAAGACGCTCAGGAACGCGTCGCGGAGTGGCAGCACATCGCCCATCGCGCGGTGGCCGAACTCGGTGTCGGCGACGACCATGCCGCCGAGGAACGCGCCGAGCGCGAGCGACAGCCCGGCGAGCGAGGTGAGCCACGCGGTGCCGATGCAGATGCCGAGCACCGTCAGCAGGAACACC
>Ga0163144_10007412_pt1 | contig 24061 bp, 18 predicted proteins | sample OliLak19BULKMAT1_FD_123175 | JGI IMG/M metagenome (GOLD analysis project Ga0163144, IMG submission 123175) | Freshwater microbial mat bacterial communities from Lake Vanda, McMurdo Dry Valleys, Antarctica - Oligotrophic Lake LV.19.BULKMAT1 | ecosystem: Environmental > Aquatic > Freshwater >...
AACTTGTCCCCTTTTTTAAACACACGGCCATCTTTTGTTTTGAATAATTGTCCGTTTGTTAATTGTTCAACCAGTAATACGCCTTCTTTTTGTACATCATAATTTTTTAATACCCGCATTAAATGTTCTTCACCACAACTGGTAGCCGCAGGATTTTGCAGCGACTTGAGTAATGCTTTTTCAATATCAACAGGGAACAGTTTCTTTAATAAAAACTGTGCAAGGATCTTGCTGTACTCATTCTTCCATTCTTTTCCATGCGGCGCAATACGATGACCAAAATTTTCAAATGCAAGGAGGTGTGCTACTTCATGCAGCAGTGTTACCAAAAAAGAATATTTATTCAGGTTGCCATTAACACTGATGCGGTGATTTTTTTGATTGATGGCGTGGCGGTAGTCACCTAAGATGCTGTTCCGCTCACGGGTAATGGTGAGGTGAATTTTGTATTGATGCAGGTACTCTAATACCGGTTCTAATGAGCCTTTGGGTAAATACTCATCCAGTGCATGTAATGGAACCTCTTTTTTACTCATTGTTTTTCTTCTGCTTCAGCAACCGGAACAGCATCCTTACTTCAATGAATGAATAAACAAAATACAAAGCCATACAAATGTACAGGGCAGGTTTATTCAGGTTGGGTTTTGATAACAATGCATAAATAACCACTGCAGCAGCGCAAACCAACATTTTCACCATTAATGCGCCATATACACTTCTGAAAAAGACCTGGATATTCTTGTGTAAAAAACCTTTTACATGAAAGTACAGGGAAATCACTGTTACCAAAAACAAAATGAGGTTACCCATCATGAGTACATTCTGGCTGAAACCATATTTCTGCAACCAGTTTTTTCCTATGAGAAAAAAGGCATTTAAAATGATAAACAATAAAACAACCGGTACAAATAATCTTCTGATCTCTTTGCTCATAGTTTCTTTGATGTGTCTTTGAGTATGCGGTAAAACATTGCAATTAAAACAATCAATGGAACCAGCCACCCCAGTAAAGGAAAAGAAAGTTGCAGCCATTGATCGGCTTTGAGCCCCAAAAATACAGCTAAGCCCAATGCAACAATCAACTGGGTGGCCAGTCCTCCATATTGCATGAGATAAGAAGAGTTACTGCGGTTTACTTTTTTTGGTTTATTGGTCGTTGGCGACTGCATTCATCGATTCTTTATGAATATCCACCACACTGGCCATGGATGCATTTGAAACTGCAGCATTACCCATATGGCACTCACCGTTGAAAGCAGCTGTAGCATCAACCTGTAACTGACCAGCATAAATATTTCCATTTACCTGGCAAGTACCTTTCAGGTACAGCAGTTCTGTTACTTTTAATGTACCGTTGATCTGTCCTAATACATCGGCTTGCAGTGCTACAACATCGCCGGTAATTTTTCCGGATGGACCAACTAACACTTTAGATGAAGTGGACAAATTGCCGATCAAGGTTCCATCAACCCTGATGTCGCCTTTACTTTCAATATTGCCACGAATTTCGGTTCCTGTTGCAACAATGGTTGCAATGCCGGTGGAGGTTTCTTTCTCCATAGAATTGGATTTGTTGTTAAACATATACTGTTGGTTTATTGAGTTGATTTTTCTACTTCAGGTATTTTAAGGGTAGCTGTATCAAAGGTTGTCTTTGCATCACCACTCAGCACTTTCTTTAAACTTTCAAGATATTGATCTTTATAAAGCATTGATTTCTCCAATGAATCAATGGTGGTTTTGTAAAACATCAATTCTTTCCGCTGGCTTTGTGATCCGTAACCCGGTAAATAATATTTCAGGTTCGTAAAAGTAATCAGGGCAACGGTAAGCCCAACTAACATAACAAAAATGGTGCTAAGAGTAATATAAACGCTTAAACGGGATAGCTTAAAGGTTACCACTTCCTCGTACGTATCATCGTTCATCACCACTAACCGGTAGCGGTTCCGTAAACGTTTTAAAGTTGTATCTGCATCAATTAGTCGTGCCATAATGAAAATGAGCCTTAAATTTACTGCTTAATAGGCGGCAAAAAAGAAATTCTTCGTGTTTTTAGATTGATTTAAAATATTTTTGGCCGTATTGAGTTAATAAGAAAACTACCCACAGCCTGCATGCAGCATATTCTTTTAGCAAAACACCGATGGATTTTTCTCTTACTGCTCCTGGGCTGTTTTACCGCTGAGGCTCAACCCAACTTTACATTGCCCCTTACAAAACCGGAAAAATACCGTAATAAAACGCTGGGATCTGAAAAAACAGATGATAAAAAATTTACGCTTCCACGCAAGCTTTACCAGGGTATGGTTACGCATTACAATTTTTATTATAACGCTACCACCAAAATAAATGCCATTGTTGAAAAAGCAAAGCTCATTCATAGGGATGATTATACACAATTACTCCCCTTTTATAATTATTCCACTTTTACAACAGCAGGCGATTCTACTGAATTGGATTCAGTGATGTACAAAGCAACAGCAGGTATTGTATTACATGATTTACGGAACAACTATATTGATAATATGTATCTGCTCCTTGGGCAGAGTTATTTTTATTGGAGAAAATTTGATTCAGCTTATCGCATTTTTCAGTTTATCAACTACAATTTTTTTCCAAAAGACAAGGATGAATATTTTATTGTTGTGGGATCGAACGATCGCTCCAGCAGTGGTGAACTGAATATCGGCACCAAAGAAAAAAATGGAATTGTTCGCAAAGCATTTACCCAACCTCCAAGCCGCAATGATGCACTCATTTGGCTGGCCAAAACCTATGCTGAAGATAGTTTATATGCCGAAGCTTACAGCCTCATCAATCTCTTACGTAAAGATCCCATCTTCCCCAAACGACTGCACACTTCATTAGATGAAGTACAGTCTTATGTTTTTTATCAGCAGGAGCAATGGGACAGTACTGCCTTTTATTTACAACGTGCATTACCTAAAGCAATTGATAAAACAGAACTGGCCCGTTGGGAATATTTACTGGCACAGTTATATGCAAAGATCAATCAACCTGCTTTAGCTTCAACTTATTTCAACAAAGCAAAAGCACATACTACTGATCCTGTATTATACATTCATGCCCGCATTTATGAAGCACAGTTGGTGAAAAAAGAAGGTGGCAATTCAATTGAAGAAACATTGGCCGATCTGTTGAAACTTTCTAAGAAGGAACGCTTTGATGGATTTGAAGATGTGCTCTACTTCGCTGCAGCAGGAATGGCTTTGCAACAGAAAGATACCGCACAAGCCAAAAGGTTGTTACAAAAAAGTGTAACCTATATAACCGAAAACCAAGGTACAAAAAACAACGCTTTTTTATTGCTTTCAGAAATTGCTTATACACAAAGAGATTATGTTCTTGCGTCTAACTCATTAGATAGTCTTAATTATCTAGATCCGGCTATTGCCAACCAAAGCGCTCAATTACAACTAAGGCAGCAACTGTTGAAAGAACTGGTGAAGCAAATGACGATTGTAAAACAGCAGGACAGTTTACAGGTAGTTGCAAAAATGCCGGAGAAAGAAATGGATGCTTATCTCAAATCACTGGTAAGGAAACTACGTAAACAAAGGGGATTAAAAGAAGAAGCAAACTATAACCCGGCAATTTCAATTGGCAATCCTGATCAGAGTTCTCCTATCTTTTCAAATACTGGTAGCGGTAACAGCTGGTACTTTTACAGTGCTTCACAAAAGTCAAAAGGTTATAATGAGTTTAAAGCTAAATGGGGTAACCGGCCCAATATAGATAACTGGCGCAGACAATCAGCCGTTGACCTGGCAATTGGACAAAACCAAACAAAAAACAATGCAGCTGGAACAGGCGATGCAACTGATCCCAGCAATATTGCAGAAGAAGACTTGAGTGTGGATGGTTTGAAAAAGAATCTTCCCTTAACAGAAGAACAACTCATTGCATCAAACAAAAAAATCCTGAACGCTTTGTTTGAACAGGGACAGATCTATAAAAATCAACTGGAAGATTATGCACAGGCTGCAGTGGTGTTTGAAGAGATCTGGAAACGCTTCAGCAATTATGATAAAGAAGAAGAAACCCTGTTTGAATTGTATTATTGTTTTCTTAAAGCAGGCAACAAAGAAAAATCTGCTTACTTTTTAAACCTGTTGAATCAGAAATACCCCAATGGTGATGTGGTGAAGAAGATCAATGACTCAAAGAATCAATCAAGCGGAACAAAGGATGCAAAAACCAATGCTTACGAAAACATTTATAACCTCATGATCGAGGGTAATTTTGATGAAGCATTGCTACAAAAGAAAACAGCGGATTCAATTTATGGCAGAAGCTACTGGACACCGCAGTTGCTGTATATCGAGTCGCTCTATCATATCAAGCAAAGAAATGATAGTGTGGCGATGGTTACATTAACCAATATTGAAACCAGTTTTCCCGGCACGGCGATGGCCGAAAAAGCTGGCGTGATGAAAGATGTACTAAACAGGAGAGCAGAGATTGAAGGTTATTTAACGAATACTGATATTGTTCGCCAAACTGAAGACAGTGTGTACATTCCTTTTGATGACGGGCCGAAGGTGAATAAGACCAATCAACAGGTGCTGAAAGATTCAACTAATAAAATCGGCATCGGTAACCAACCTGCACAGAATAATGCCAATATCACCAAACCCATTGCACCCGTGCAAAAAATTGGCAATGAAAAAGAAAACCGAAACAATCCAAACAAGGTGAGCATTGGTAATAAACCCGGAACTGATACTACACGTATCAAGCCCATTAAAGATGTAAAGATCGAGATGGCTTATATCTATAGTGCCAACGAGCCCTATACTGTGATGATGTATTTTGATGAAGTTGATCCTATCTATATCACAGAATCTAAAAATGCATTTCAACGTTACAATTCAGGTACACATGGCGGAGAAACTATTCCGATAAAAATTAATGATACCGACAAAGAACTCCTCCACATGGAACTGGGATCTTTTAGTGATGTAACCACTGTACTCAGCTATATGGAAGAACTCAAGAAAAATGCCAGACAAATTGTTCCCTGGTTGCCTGTAGCGAAATATAATTTTATCATCATTTCTGCCCGTAATCTTGAAACCCTCAAAACCCGCAAAAGCATGGAAGAATACAAATTGTTTATGCGGCAGTATGTTAAGGATAAGTTTTAAGCCAACCATTCCTTTTTTACTTTTTTGAGCTCATCATTCCTCCTTTACTCAAAAAGATAGGGCAATTTTAACCAGTCATAAATATTCTGCTCCCTGAATTGATTTAGCTTTGTCTGGTATTGAATTTGCTTTAAACTGCATCTCATTCATTTTCATTTATGCGTAACTCTATCAAGTATCTGTGGCGTACATTTTTTATTGGGGCCGCTTTATTCCTGCTAATTGTGGTGTCTGCCAACTTTGGGTTGTTTGGTAAAATGCCCTCCCTGGAAGAACTGGAAAATCCCTCCGCTTCTTTAGCCAGTGAAGTCATTGCATCCGACGGAACAATGATGGGTAAATTCTATTTGCAGGACCGCACCAATGTAGAGTATAAAGACATCTCCAAAAACATTGTTAATGCCTTGATTGCAGCAGAAGATGAACGCTATTATGAGCATTCAGGAATTGATGGCCGTGCCCTGGCAAGAGCCATTTCCAGGTTGGGAATGGATGGAGGCGGCAGCACCATCACCCAGCAATTGGCATTAAACCTCTTCAGGGAACGGGCAAAAAATAAAATCAGAAGGGCCATTCAAAAAGTGCAGGAATGGATTATTGCAGTAAAGCTTGAACGCAATTTCACCAAAGATGAAATCATAGCGCTTTATCTCAACACCGTTGAATACAGCGATAATGTATTTGGCATCCGCAATGCATCGAAAACATTTTTTCAAAAAGAACCTTCACTGGTAACTGTAGAAGAAGCTGCCTTACTGGTAGGAATGCTCAATGCACCTTATGCCTACAACCCAAGAATATTTCCTCCCCGTGCTATGCAAAAAAGGAATGTAGTGATCAATGATATGGTGCGGAATAATTTTGTAAGTGAAGCAGAAGCAACTGTAATAAAAAATAAACCCATCCGCCTGAATTATAAAAAGCTGGATGAAAGTACCGGCCTTGCTCCTTACTTCCGTGATGTGCTGAGAGAACAGATGAAAAAATGGTGTAAAGAACATACAAAGAATAATGGCGATGCTTATAATATGTACAGGGATGGTTTAAAAATTTATACTACCATTAACCCACGCATGCAGTTATATGCGGAAGAAGCCGTTGCAAAACATATGAGTGCCCTGCAAAAAAATTACTGGACATTGCCATGGATCAAGAACAACAGTATCTGGAAAGGCCATGAAAAAATTCTGGAGCGTGCCATGAAAGAAAGTGACCGCTGGAAAAAAATGGAAGAAGAGGGAATCAGCGAAGCAGATATCCGCAAAGCATTCAAAATAAAAGTGAAAATGAAAGTGTTTGCATGGAATGCTAAACGGGAAACAGATACCATCATGACACCGTTTGATTCTCTGCGTTATCACAAGATGATCATCCAAACCGGTTTTATGGTGATGGATCCTTTTACCGGTGAAGTAAAAGCATGGGTTGGCGGCGTAAACTTCAGGAACTTTAAATTCGATCATGTTAACATCAATACCAAACGGCAGGTAGGTTCAGCCTTCAAACCTCTCTTATATGCCTATGCAGTTGAAAACGGGTTTACCCCCGAAACTCCCTTGCCTGGTGGTCCCATTAATCTTGGTGGAAAGATCATAACCGGAAGTGGCGGACCAATGGCTATTTGCCTCGCTTATTCAAAAAACCCCGGTGCCGCCTATTTAATGAATCAATTTGGCGTAAAGAGTGTTATCAACTTTGCGCAGAATGCAGGGATAAAAAGCAATATGCCTCCTTATCCTTCCATAGCATTGGGCAGTGCTGATATCAGTGTATATGAAATGTTGCAGAGTTATACCATGTTCCCCACCAATGGCATGAGCACACAACCTGTTTATATTACACGTATTGAAGACAGGAATGGAAATATTTTACAAAGCTATGCACCTGAACAAAAAGTAGTGATGAGCGAAGCTGCTGCTTATACCATGGTAAAGATGATGCAGGGTGTAATTGATTTTGGTACGGGCCGCCGTTTGCGTGGTATGGGTCTTACAGGAGATATTGCCGGCAAAACAGGAACAACCAATGATAATACGGATACCTGGTTTATTGGTTATACCCCTCAGTTGCTCGCTGGTGGCTGGGTTGGTTGTGATGATCCTTTTCTGAAAATGGTGGGTGAAGGTAACCGCACAGCATTGCCCATTTGGGGTTACTTTTTTGAAAAGGTATTGAACGATCGTACACTTGCTATTTCAAAAGATGTGAAGTTTGTGCAGCCTGAAAGTATGAAGGTGGAAACCTTTATGGATTATGAAAACTTTGCCGATAAATACCGCAATGAACCCGATGCTGAAAATCCTGATGCAGGTAATGGCACATCGGCTGATTATGGTGACCTGCAATTAAAACCCGATCAAACCCTTGGGCCTGAATCACAATTAAGTGAAGAACAAAAAATATTGCAGGAAGCAAAAAAAGATGACAAAAAACCCGACCCTAAAAAAGAGGAAATAAAACCTCCGGCCATTTTAACAGATAAAGATAAAAAAGCCATTGATCCCAAAAAGAAAGACGAGAAAAAGAAAACAGAAACAAAACCGGGTGGTTAATCCATTCAATAAAATAAACAAACGGGCTGATCGTTGATCAGTCCGTTTGTTTTTGGCCTTTCACCCATGGTTGCTGTTTTCACCGACCGCTAATAAATTACTCTTTGTAAAGAAGCATACTTAAATAAAATATCAGAAGCGTTAATTATGAAAGAGCTCCTGCACAACATGAACATTGAAGCAGTCATTTTTGATCTGGATGGAACATTGATTGATAATAATTCCTTCCACCTGCAAGCATGGAAGCAATATTTGAAAGATATTGGTAAACATATTTCTGAAGAAGAATACAAAGCTCACATTAATGGAAGAACCAATAAAGATGCTATAGAATATATCTATGGCAGGCAAATGAGTGATGAAGAAGCAATGATCTATACTTTGCAAAAAGAAGAGATCTACAGAAACATTTATCAACCTTTCATCAAACCGTTAGATGGTCTGCTTCCGTTGCTTGAAAAATTGAATGAGTTGGAAATACCAATGGCCATTGCCACTTCAGGTATACAGGTGAATATTGATTTTATGTTCAGCCATATTCCCATTGAGCAATATTTTAAAGTTGTGGTGAACTCTGTGCATATTAAAGCCGGAAAACCTGATCCTGAAATTTATTTCAAAACCGCAGAACTCCTAAAAGTGATTCCGGAAAGATGCCTTGTATTTGAAGATGCTGTTGTTGGAGTGCAGGCTGCAAAAGCAGCAGGTATGAAAGTAATTGCCATTACTACAACTCATACTTCAGAAGAGTTAAAAGAAGCAGATATGATCATTGCTGATTATTTCGCTGTATTGGCAAAGCACTGAAAGTAGCATTTATGAAAGAGAGGTACTCCATGCTAATTTGTAAACGCCATCTTCTCCTTTAATACAGGTAAACAGAAAGCTGGTAATAAAAGGCATATTGAATTGTTCATCCTTTTCAGCAAAATCAACTGTACCACTCAGGTAAATGGTGGATGAGGCAGTTTCCAAAGCCTCCTGATTGGTTGGAACTTTCTGGCTTCCATATCCGATATCATAACGTCGGTATGCCAGCTTTTCTACCAGGTCTTCCAGCAGTTCGGGCTGGTCCAGTTTTGCGGTAATGTTAATTGAAGCTTTCATGATCTTTTGTTTTATTGTATATGAACTGATCCTTTCTTTTGTTACCTTTTTCTATACTATTGATGCTGCAACACTGAAAATGATTAATAAAGAAATGTGAAAGCTTAAAAGAACTTTACAGCCGGAAAGGTTGAATAATTTCTCCGCTACCGAACAGCCGCTTATTTTTGCATCTTTACAAGCTTAAAGAACCATTTAAACTATGTGTGGAATTGTAGCCTATATCGGAAGCAGGGAAGCTTACCCGGTCATACTGAAAGGATTAAAACGTTTGGAATACCGTGGCTACGACAGCGCAGGTGTTGCATTGCTCAACAATGGAATGAAAGTGTATAAGAAAAAGGGGAAGGTTGCTGAGCTGGAAGAGGAAGTAATAGGCAAAGATCTCCACGGAAATATTGGTATTGGCCACACCCGCTGGGCTACGCATGGTGAACCAAGCGATCATAATGCCCATCCACATCTGTCAAAAAGCGGGAAACTGGCAATGATTCACAATGGCATCATTGAAAACTACGGCCCTATTAAAAAAGAACTGGTTAATAAAGGGTATATTTTTCACAGCGACACCGACACAGAAGTGTTGCTGAATTTCATAGAAGATATCAAAACAAATAACAACTGCTCTTTAGAAGAAGCCGTTCGTATTGCTTTAAAACGAGTGGTTGGTGCTTATGTTATTATTTTACTCGATGAAGATAATCCTGATACATTGATTGCAGCAAGAAAAGGAAGCCCGCTGGTAATTGGTATTGGAAAGAATGAACACTTTTTAGCTAGTGATGCTTCTCCTATTATTGAATACACCAAAGATGTAGTGTATGTAAACGATTTTGAATTAGCAATCATTAAAGCCGATGAATTGATTCTGAAAAATCTGGGCAACGAAAAGATCACACCATTTGTTCAGAAGCTTGATCTTGAACTGGCAGCAATTGAAAAAGGTGGTTACGATCATTTCATGTTGAAAGAAATCAATGAACAACCATATACCATTTATGATTGCCTGAGAGGAAGATTGGATGTAACAGCAGGCACTATTACCATGGCCGGTGTGCAGAACAATATTGAACAGTTAAAAAATGCCAGCCGTATTGTTATCATTGCTTGTGGCACCAGCTGGCATGCAGGTTTAGTAGCTGAATATATTATTGAAGAGCTTTGTCGTATTCCGGTTGAAGTTGAATATGCATCTGAATTTCGTTATCGCAACCCGGTAGTGAATAAAGGCGATGTAATTATAGCCATTTCGCAAAGCGGTGAAACAGCAGATACCATTGTTGCCATTGATAAAGCAAAAGAACAAGGTGCATTTATTTTTGGAGTAGTAAATGTTGTAGGCAGTTCCATCGCCCGTCTTTCCCATGCCGGGGCATACACACATGCAGGACCAGAGATTGGTGTAGCCAGCACGAAGGCTTTCACTGCACAATTAGCTGTGCTAACCATGATCGCTTTAAAAATTGCACAGGAAAAAGGAAGTATCAGTCATGAACGCTACATGCATTTGCTGAATGAATTGCATGAGGTGCCCGAAAAAGTGAAACAGTTATTGGAAGCATCTGACAAAATAAAAGAGATTGCATTGAAATATAAAGATGCCAGGGACTTTTTATATCTCGGTCGTGGATATAATTTCCCTGTTGCATTGGAAGGTGCTTTGAAGCTGAAAGAAATTTCTTACATCCATGCAGAAGGTTATCCTGCTGCTGAAATGAAACACGGACCCATTGCATTGGTTGATGAACATCTCCCTGTTGTATTTGTTGCAACTAAAGATGCCTACTATGATAAGATCGTCAGCAATATCCAGGAGATCAAAGCACGCAAAGGACAAGTGATTGCCGTGATTACAGAAAACGATGAAACCATTCCTGCGATGAGCAATGATATCATGATTGTTCCTGAAGCAGATGAAATTGTTGCACCGATGTTGAGCACTATTCCATTACAACTCCTCTCCTATTATATTGGTGTTGCAAAAGGATTGGATGTAGATAAACCGAGAAATTTAGCAAAGAGTGTTACGGTAGAATAGTTAATAATCAAGTTAATGAGTTTGTAGTTTGTGGTTCAAGCTCATACATCATCAGTTTGATGTTGTATGCTTAAAGTGCCCCTCCTGTAACTATAAACTAAAAAATAAAAAAATGAATCCAATCATAAAAAAACCAATCGCTGAAATTGGTTACAACTTTATTCCGAAAGAATATCTTCCTAAAGGGAAAGATGAATACTATCTCCGCAATAAACAAAACCGCAGCGGCATCAAATACCGCAAACTCACCGCATTCGAAAAAGAGGTACTGATAAGGAACAGGAATACATCCGACAATTGGAATCAACTACTGGTATCGGATTCTTTTAACCCTGAGCTGGTGCAGAATTGTAAATTTTTCGGGTTGGTACGTATTGCTAAATTAGAACCTTATACACTTGAATTTCATGCCATAAAGTTGCCGGTGGGGTTGTACAACAGTACCATCATCAGTTGCGACTTTGGTGATAATGTAGTCATTGATAATGTGAATTACCTTTCGCATTACATCATTGGTAACGAAGTAATTATTACCAATGTACATGAAATGGGCACTACCAACTATGCAAAATTTGGTAATGGTATTTTGAAACAGGGCGAAGCAGAAAATATCCGCATCTGGCTGGAAGTGTGTAATGAAAATGCAGGACGTAAAATCATTCCTTTCAACGGGATGCTTCCTGCTGATGCCTGGCTATGGAGCAGGAACAGGGATAATGCAGCTTTGCAACAAAAACTAAAAGAGTTTACAGAATTAAAATTTGATAAACTGAGGGGTTACTATGGAAAAGTAGGCAACAGAACAGTGATCAAGAGTTGTGCTATAATAAAAGATGTATGGATCGGTACCGATGCTTATTTAAAAGGAGCCAACAAACTGAAAAACCTAACCATCAATTCTTCCCCTGGTGCCACTTCACAGGTTGGTGAAGGTTGTGAACTGGTGAATGGAATTATTGGTGAAGGTTGCCGTGTGTTTTATGGCGTGAAAGCTGTACGTTTTTATATGGCCTCGCATTCACAATTAAAATATGGTGCTAGATTGATCAACTCTTATCTTGGTAACAATGCAACGATCTCCTGTTGTGAGGTATTGAACTCATTGATCTTTCCTGCGCATGAACAGCATCATAACAATTCTTTTTTATGTGCTGCAACCGTTATGGGTCAAAGCAATATTGCTGCAGGTGCAACATTAGGCAGCAACCACAATAGCCGAAGTGCTGATGGCGAATTGATTGCTGGCAGGGGTTTTTGGCCGGGGCTCTGTGTAAGCATTAAACACAATACAAAATTTGCAACCTATACATTACTGGCAAAAGGCGATTATCCATCCGAATTGAATATTCCTATTCCCTTTTCATTAGTAAGTAATGATGAAAGTAATAATCAATTGAATGTTATGCCGGGTTATTGGATGATGTACAATATGTATGCCCTCTCCCGCAACGCATGGAAATATGTTGACCGTGACAGGCGAACTGATAAAACGCAAACATTAGAATATGATTTTCTTGCCCCGGATAGTGTGAATGAAATTTTTGATTCATTACAATTGATGGAATTGTTTACAGGAAAAGCACTGCTGCAAAAACAAAATCCGGGTATTATTTTTTCAGATGATGATTGTATCAAAGCTGGTAAAAAAGCATTTGATATAAATGATGAGCAATTGAATGGGTTGGAGATAGTGGCCGATGGCTTTGAGAACAGCAACCGAAAAGTGCAGTTGCTGAAAGTTGAACGCAGCTATATACTTTTTAAAGAGTTGATTGTTTACTATGCAATGGAACAAGTGTTGAAACTGGTTACTTCAAACAAACTGAAATCTTTTGATGAACTGTTTCTACATCTACCCAAAAAACAAAAAAGAGGCAACTGGATCAATGCAGGTGGGCAATTAATTGAAGACTTTGAATTTGAACAGCTCAAAGAAAAAATTGTCAGTAATAAAATAAAGAACTGGAACTCCGTGCATGCATTCTACAAAACCCAGAGTGCAGCATACAACAACAGGAAACTATCTCATGCATTGGCGTCATTATCTGAATTGACAGGAAACAAACAACTCAACAAAGAATTTTTCAAAACTTATTTGCAGCAGTACATTCATACGAAAGAGTGGATGGTAAAAGGAATTTTTGATTCAAGGGCAAAAGATTACAGCAACCCCTTTCGTAAAATGGTTTATGAAACAGAGGGAGAAATGAATAGGATTACCGGAAGGCTCAAAGACAATTCATTTATCCTGCAGCAGCAGGAAGAATTAAAAACAACCAAGGCAATGGTGAAGAAAATAATGAAACAATTTGCACTATAAATTATTTATAAAAAAGCCGCTCCTTTGCTGAAGCGGCTTTCTATGATCCTTTGATTACTTTTATTCTCCCCAAATATTATCTTTTCCATCGATCCATTCCTTCACTAATTCTGTAGTTACTGATTTAGGTCTTTCTAATGGAAAAGCTAAAGCCCTGTCCCAGCAAAGACTTGCCAATACACCCAATGCACGGCTTACTGCAAACAACACGGTATAATATTCATATTCAACCATACCATAATGTACCAACAACGCACCACTGTGTGCATCTACATTCGGCCATGGGTTTTTAATTTTTCCCATTGATTGCAAAATGGGTGGCACCGCTTCATAAATATTCCATACAGTTTGTACTAATGCATCATCGGGCATATGCTTTTTACCAAATTCCATTTGTGCTGTAAACCGGGGATCAGTTTTGCGTAATACAGCATGGCCATAGCCCGGCACCACTTTGCCTTCACTCAATGTTTTCTTTACATATTCACTGATCTGCTCTTTATCGGGAGTTTCTGTATCAAGTGATTTTCTCATTTCAAAAATCCATTTGATAACTTCCTGGTTAGCCAGGCCATGTAAAGGACCGGCTAATCCATTCATACCAGCAGCATAACTTAAATAAGGATCGCTTAATGCGGAGCCCACCAAATGTGTTGTATGTGCCGATACGTTTCCTCCTTCATGATCGGCATGAATGGTCATATATAAACGCATCAATTCTTTGAACCCTTCATCTTCAAAACCCAGCATATGAGCAAGGTTACCAGCCCAATCCAGCAATCCATTGGGTTGAATATGTTCACTGAACTTATACTTACGGCGATAGACATACGCTGCAATGCGGGGCAGCCTTGCTATCAGATCCATACTGTCGTCATAGATCGCATTCCAGTAATCTTTTTTATTGAGTCCCTTTGCATATTCCTTTGCAAAATTTCCTTCTGTTTGCAACGCCATCACACCCGTTACAAACATGGTCATGGGATGAGCATAGAGTGGCAATGAATCAATAGCAGCAAATACATGACTTGGCACATGGCTGCGGCGTTGCCATACATTGGTGATATGGTTGGCATCTTCCTCTGTCGGCAATTCACCAATCAGCATTAAATAAAACAATCCTTCGGGTAAAGGCTCACCCCCTTCTTTGGCTTTTGGAAGTTTTTCCTGTAATTCCGGAATAGTATACCCACGAAAACGAATTCCTTCCTTGGAGTCGAGTAAAGAAGTTTCAGTCACCAATCCGGTAATTCCCCGCATACCCTGGTAAATCTGTGCAAGGGTTACTTCACCAATTACTTTGCTGCCATGTTCTTTCAGCAAATCTTTAATTTCAGTACCGGCCACATCGGCTTTAGCCTTGAACTTGTCCTTAAGGATTCCCATGTTTTGATCGTTTGTTTAGATATGTTGATTGGTGAATGCTGTATTAAAATCAGCCATCCCTTCAAAGGTAACCAAACATGTGTTTCACAAACACTCAGCCGTATGAAAAGTTGATGAAGTTGTTTTTATTTAGGGGCCTTCCGGTATAAAATCAAGGCTAAGAGGGAGAAAATAAAATTGGGAATCCATGCTGCAATGATGGGTGGTAAATTTCCCTTGGTAGAAAACACCATCGAAAACTTATCGCAGATAATAAAACTGACTCCTATTATAAATGCCAGTGCCAGATGAAAACCGCTGCCACCCCTTATGTTCCGGCAGGCAAGGATAGCAGCTATCATCGTCATGATAATTACAGAAACAGCGCTTGAATCCCTCCGGTAGCGTTCAAACTTGGTTGCATTGATGGTTTCGGATCCACGGATCTCTTCCTGTTTAATGAGCCTGTTGAGTGCGGGGGTTTTTAATTTATCTTTTTTGAATTCATCTTCAGAAATATCAGCCGGACGATAGCCCAATTTTAGATAATGAGTGGGCAGGATCTTTACCTCCTCTTTGATGCCATTGATTTTTCTTTCAATTGCATTTTCCAGTCTCCATTGTTTTTTGGCTGTGTCCCATGTAATTGTTTCGGTGCGAAGATTATAAACGACCTGGTTGCCCTGAATTTTTTCAAGAAAAAACCCGTTCCCGACTTTTGAAGTTGTATCATAACTCCGCATACCAGCATAAGTGAACGTATCAACACGGAAATGAATATTATTTATATACTGACCTTTCTGTTTGTTGATATTGCCCATATCTACATAACGGTTTTCAAAATCGGTGCGGATAATATTGGCGACGGGTACCACAAAATGATTGGCAAGCCCTAAACCTACAGCCAGGAAAATTCCGCCAATCCAATAAGGACGAAGGAACCGGTTTAAACTCATTCCAATACTGAGCATGGCCACCACTTCACTTCTACCTGCCAGTTTTGAAGTAAAAAACACCACCGCTATTAACACAAAAACAGGAAACAGCAGACTGATGATATGCGGCAGAAAACCATAATAATATTCTGTGACTATTTGGCTGAACCCCAGGTTGCTCTTTACAAAATCTTCACTTTTTTCACTGGCATCAATAGCAAGTGTGATCATGCTGAATATTAACAGCAGGAAAACAAATGTTTTGAGAAATGATTTTAATATGTACCAATCGAGGGTTTTCATCAATGGATGCAAAGTAAGGATAGAAATTGGAAAAGAAATTGTTAAGGGGATAGCCAATAGTAAATGCTATCAACTTTACAATCTTGTCTTCATCACTTCCACCATCTCCTTTTTCCAACTAACAAAATTGCCAGCTATAATATGTTGCCGGGCCTGCTTCACCAACCATAAATAAAAAGCAAGATTGTGCACACTGGCAATGGTGAGTCCTGTAATTTCTTTTGCTTTGATGAGATGACGGAGATAAGCCTTGCTGTAATAATTACTCAACTCACAATCTATTCCATCATCCAATACGGAGAAATCTTTTTCCCATTTCTTGTTATCAATATTAATAACTCCTTTACTGGTAAACAGCATCGCATTGCGTCCGTTACGAGTGGGCATTACACAATCAAACATATCAACACCCAATGCAATACATTCTAAAATATTCCATGGTGTTCCAACTCCCATTAAGTAACGTGGTTTTTGTTCCGGCAATTCATCACAGCACAATTCAGTAAATTCATACATCATCTCTTCCGGCTCGCCCACACTCAATCCGCCAATGGCACAACCTGTAAGATTGGTGTTGGCCATAAACTGCGAAGATGCAGTGCGGAGATCTTTATGGGTACTACCCTGTACAATCGGAAACAGGTTTTGTGTGTATCCATATTTATCAGGTGTTTCATTGAAATGCTTGATGCAACGATCGAGCCAGCGATGCGTAAGTTCCATCGACGTTTTTGCATAGTTATAATCGCTTGGGTAAGGCGGGCATTCATCAAAAGCCATTACAATATCAGCACCAATGATTCGCTGAATATCCATTACACTTTCCGGAGTAAATAAATGTTTGCTTCCATCAATATGACTTTGAAACAGCACTCCTTCTTCGTTGATCTTTCTGTTTGCTGCCAGAGAAAAAACCTGGTAGCCACCACTATCAGTTAAAATGGGTTTGTCCCATCCGTTGAATTGATGCAACCCTCCTGCTGCTTTTAGCACTTCGGTTCCGGGACGCAGGTACAGGTGATAAGTATTGCCTAAAATGATTTCAGCCTTCACCTCTTTTTTCAACTGTTCAATTGTAAGCGCTTTTACGCTTCCTGCTGTACCAACAGGCATGAAGATGGGTGTTTGAATAATGCCATGATCTGTTAATATTTCTCCTGCCCTTGCTTTCGAAAGAGTATCTGTATGTTGCAATTGAAATTGTAAAGCCGCCATAAGGGCGCAAAGATAGGCTCCCTCCTGACTTTACCCAAAGGAGGAACTCATCAAAACACAGGATATGGTTGATTTTGGAATATGAATAGCAGGTGGGTAAATAGTAAACCCTGTTTGACGTCAATACAATATTTTCGCAGCTGCTTATGAGTTTGCACTGGCCCGAAATCATTTTTGCTGCTTTTTGTATAACTGCAGCCGTACAGGTTTTTTATTACCTGTACTTTTTTGTGCGTTTGGCTTTTTATAAAAAACCAACACAGGAAAACTCCATCCAACATGCCGTATCAGTGATTGTGTGTGCCCGGGATGAAGCACAAAACCTTGCCGATAACTTACCCCATGTTCTGCAACAGGATTACCATTCTACATTTGAAGTAATTACCGTCAATGATAATTCATTCGACGATAGTAAGTATGTGCTGGAGTATTTATCAAAACCATTTAAAAACCTGCGGCCCATTGAGCTGAAACAGGAAGCAAGACATATACCCGGGAAAAAATTTCCTTTATCTATTGGCATCAAAGAAGCAAAACATGAATTGCTTTTATTAACCGATGCTGATTGTAAACCCGTTGGCAGCAAGTGGATTGAACTGATGCAGGGTGCTTTTGCCAATGGAAAAGAAATTGCATTGGGTTATGGTTCCTATTATAAAAAGCCCGGGCTGTTGAATAAGATCATCCGCTTTGAAACTTTTTTATCAGCGCTTCAATACTTTTCTTATGCTCTTGCAGGTATGCCTTACATGGGTGTGGGAAGAAACCTGGCTTATAAAAAAGAATTATTCTTTCGTAACAAAGGTTTTTCAGCACAAAATCAATTGCCCGGTGGCGATGATGATCTCTTCATTAATAAAGTGGCAACAAAGTTAAATACAGCTATTGTCATTGATGCAGATGCATTTACAGTCTCTGAACCAAAAACAAAATGGAGTACCTGGCGCAGCCAGAAAGCAAGACACTATACAACCAGTAAATACTATAAAGCATCGCATCAATTTTTACTGGGTTTATTTTCATTTTCTCTTTTTTTATTTTATCCTTTATTGGTTGCCAGTATTTTGTTCTTTAACTGGTGGATGGCATTAAGTGTATTTGGATTCAGGTTTTTACTGCAGGGTATTATTTATTACCGCTGTATGGATAAGCTCAAGGAAAAAGATCTGTTCTGGATCTATCCCCTGCTTGACATCTGGCAATGGTTTTATTATCTTTTATTTGCAAATTCACTTTTTAAAAAACCGGCCACATCTTGGAAGTAGTACTGAAATATTTTTCTGATTTCACCCCTGCACAATTACAGCAATTTCAGCAGCTTGAACATTTATATAAAGAATGGAATGAAAAGATCAATGTCATTTCCCGAAAAGATATTGATAGCCTGTATGAAAAACATGTGTTGCATTCTCTATCCATTGCTGCAGTTTTTCAGTTTCAACCGGGTACACAGATTGCTGATCTGGGAACCGGTGGCGGTTTTCCCGGAGTACCGTTGGCCATTTTTTTTCCTGAAGTACAATTTCATTTAACTGACAGTATTGGTAAAAAATTAAAAGTGGTGAATGAAGTGGCGCTGGCAATCGGGTTAAAAAATATCACTACCCAACATATCCGGACAGAACAAATTGAAACCCGGAAATTTGATTTTATAGTGAGCCGTGCGGTAGCTCCGTTAAAAGACCTGTGGAACTGGAGCCTGCCGATCCTTAAAGCAAAAGGCCAGGGGAAATCGGCCATTGCAGATGACGAACCCGTTCATGGAGGATTAATTTGCCTTAAAGGCGGCGATCTCACAAGTGAAATCAAAGAAAGTGGCCTTACTCCAATGGCTTGGGAAATTGATCATATTTTTAAGGAAGAATCTTTTAAAGAGAAATTTATACTGGCCGTAAAGCGGTAAAGGCATTTTGTTTCATCTATTACCACTTTGTGGTATTTTTAATAAACAATAAATCGTCAATTTTGCCAAATGAAGAAAATTTCTGTGTGTATTGTTGAAGATGTGACGGATATCCGCCAGGCGTTGGAACAGATCATTGATCTCAGTGAAAATTGTGTGCTGGGAGGATCATTCTCTTCAGGTGAAGAAGCATTGGTGAAAATTCCATTAGTGAAACCCGATGTTGTGCTGATGGATATTGGTCTTGGCTCAACCAATGGTATTGATCTTGTAAAAGAATTGAAACCGCAGCATCCTGAAATTCTTTATATGATGTGCACCATCTATGAAGAAGATGAAAAAATATTCAATGCTCTGCGTGCCGGGGCCAGTGGATATATTCTTAAAAAATCATCTCCTGCTAAATTAATAGAGGCCATTGGCGAATTGGTTGAAGGTGGAGCACCGATGAGCAGCCAGATAGCGATGAAAGTGGTATCAGCATTTAAGGGATTACCCGTGCAGGAAGCGATTGTTCCTAATTATCAATCATTGGAAATTGCTATTTTATCTCGCCGAGAAAAAGAAATTCTGGAATGGTTGGCACAAGGAAAAATTTATAAGGAAATTGGAGCTGAGTTAACGATTAGTCCGGAAACAGTTCGTAAACATGTATATCATATTTATGAAAAGCTGCATGTAAACAACCGTGTAGAAGCAGTGAATAAATTTTATGGACGATAACCAAAAAGGGCAAATATAAAAAACCGCCTCTTGATGATGGCGGTTTTTTATTTACTCAAAGATTGACAGGTTGGTAAGCTGTCGATGTAACCAATCAACTTTAATCTTTTCAACTTGTTAACCTTCCATCACCACTTCAAATCCAGTTTATTATTTCTTCTATCCACATCGGCCATTCGTTGTGTAGGATCAATTTCAACAGTTGTTAATTCACTCAGCCGTTTGTCAAACTCAATAATATAAGTAGGGTGTGTCCATTTCCATGCAGGATAAACAAAACGTTTCATATTATTTTCTGCAGGCTTTTCACCAAACATTAAATACATCGGTATATAATGTAATTGCTGTGTTCCATCTTTAAACGTTAATACCAAATCAATAGGCATGGGCACTTCTTTCAGGCGTTTGATTCTCACTTTTGATTTACCAGCTTCTTCCCATAAACTGTCAATGGCATAATCAATTGTTTTAGTGCCGTTGATCCAATACTCTTTATACCAATCCAATTGAAGGCCACTTACTTTTTCTGCTACCCGTATAAAATCATTTACGTTGGGATGTTTAAAACGCCATTGTTTATAATATTCTAAAAGGATTTTGCTTCTTGTTTCTTCCCCGGTAATATATCCTAACTGGGAAAGGAATACAGCACCTTTGGAATAAGATGCAATTGAATATGCATAATTGCTGTTGAAATGATCAGCATGCGTCGTCATGGGTTCTTCCACCCGGCTTTTTACCAGGTTGAAATAATTGTTATAATTCGCCGAATGGAAATAAGGAAGATTTGTGTCGCCAAACATCTGCCCATTTCGCCTTGCCATCTCGGCATTGTAAAAATTCTCCACTCTGTCAGTGGCAAACTCTGTAAACCCTTCATCCATCCATGCATATAAACTTTCGTTAGTGCCCATTAACATTTGATACCAGGTATGTAGCCATTCATGAAACACTGTACCAAGTCCGGGCCCGTTGAGTAATGTTGCCATAGGATATTCCATGCCGCCATCGCCGCCTTGTATAAATGAATATTGTTTGTAAGGATACTCTCCAAAATTTTGTTTAATGAAAGGATAAACCATCTCAGCAGCATTAGCTACCAGCTTCCATTCATCTTCATTTTTTTGATTGGCAGGAGTAGCGTTATATAATACATGAAGGGTTGGTCCACCTTTTACTTGTTTTACAATATGTTTAAAATCAATATCAGCAGCCCATACAAAATCATGCACGTTAGGTGCAGTAAATTTCCATGTAAGTTTATCACCGGCAGGACGGACAACTTTTACACCCGCTGCCTCATAACCATAACCAATTTGATTAGCATTGGTTAAATAACCTGTGCCGCCAATGATATACTTTTTATCAATAGTGATGTTCACTTCAAAATCGCCCCACACGCCATAAAATTCACGGGCCACATAGGGGTTGGGGTTCCATCCATCATTATCGTATTCGCATAATTTGGGGTACCATTGCGACATAGAAAATTTAGTTCCATTCGCTGCGTCTCTTCCGCTACGGCGCACCTGGATAGGAACCTGAGCCTCATATTCCATTTCCAATACCACTTTTTGTTTGGGCAGAATTGGTTTGCTGAGTTTTACTTCAAGAATGGTTTCATGTTCTTTTAGTTGCTGAATAACTCCATTCATCTTCAGCCATTTAATTTTCTGATAGCCGATTTCATTTTCTTTCAAATTCAGAATACGGTCTTTCACACGGGCATCCCAATCAGCCTTGCCTGCAGCATTTAATTTCTGCCCCAATTCACGGCTTCTTGTATCCATCATACTGTTAGGCTGAAATGCGTTCCAGTATAAATGATAAAAAATTTTATCTAAGGTATCAGGTGAATTATTTGTGTATTCCAATTTTTGCTTCCCGGCATAACGGTTGGTAACAACATCCATCTGGATATCCATCACATATTTTACATGCTGTTGCCAGCGGCCGGATTGTGAAAATGCAGATAGGGAACTGATCAAAACAAATACTCCACATAAAATATTTCTATACATTTTCATTAATTGAGCTGTAAATATCTTTAAAAAAGCATTTCAGCAAATGTTAATTGATAAGCGGAACTAAAGTGACTTCTCTTCTTTAATAAATTCTTTACGGATACCGTCGAGCATATGAGTTTTGGTCAAATACTGATCCTTATTGGCAAATGCAGCAAGAGCCGCAAACTGTACTGCATTTAAGATAGATGCTCCGCTCATTTCGTATAGCTTGGCCAGCTCCGGTAAATTGACAGTTGCATCCGGTTGTAAAGAAGCAGGCATTGCTTTTTGCCAAAGTTGTAATCGCTCCGCCACATTGGGCATAGGGAAATGAATGACAGCATGAAAGCGGCGGATAAATGCTTCGTCAAGATTTGTTTTAAAATTAGATGCAAGAATGAGTAATCCCGGATAATCCTCAACCCTTTGTAATAAATAACTTACTTCCTGGTTAGCATACTTATCATGCGATGACTGCACATTCGTTCGTTTGCCAAATAACGCATCGGCTTCATCAAAAAACAAGATCCAGTTCTTTGATTCTGCACGACGGAAAACAGACTCGAGGTTCTTTTCTGTTTCACCAATATATTTTGAAACAATCTGGCTCAGATCAATGCGATAAACATCTTTCTGAAATTCTTTTCCTAACAGAGCAGCCGTTAATGTTTTTCCTGTTCCGGATGGACCATAAAATAAAACCCGGTAACCCGGTTTTACTTTTCGCTTGAGGTTTTCATCTTCAAACAAAAAATGATGATGTTGGAGCCAGGTGCTGATATCTTTTACCTGTTGTGCCGTTTGACCATTCAACACTGCATCATCCCAATTCATTTCTGTTGTAACACGTTTTGCTGGAAAGTCTAAACCAAAGCGTGGAGTAGTTTCTTTGTTCAATAAAATTTTGTCAACCACATCCTGTGCAAGAATAATTCGGCCACTCATAAAGGGCTCACCTTCTTTCACCGGTTCAAGCCACAATATATTTTGTGCAAAGAAAAAATGATCTTCAGCAAAATAGCGATGCACATTTAATCGCTCTTCAATCTTTGTTCCGGCTAATACAAACTGTACTGTTTCACCTGTTGGTAACATGCTCCGATGATTGGTTCCTTTTACACCACCAAACTCAGGGAAGTCGCCACCAGTTGGTAAATGCTCCTGAATCATTGTTTCAAAAAAATTAGGACTGATATGTGGTACAAGCCCCAGCATTAAAATAATCCATTCATCGGGATGCTGAATTTGCGGCACTTGCTTTAAAATATCCGCCTTCATTAAGTTGCCATTAAAATGTTCACTGAGCCATTGATGAAAGTGAACCGACTGCTCGTCGAAATGTGTTTGCATACGATGGGCAATGATTTTCTTTAAATCAGTTATTGCCGACTCAAGTGCGAAGGAGGAAATAATATTTTTATGGAGTGTGTAAAGCATACTTAATATTTTCTAAAGATCCTTATTTTATTTAGAAAGAGGATACGTTTTTATCAGCAAATCTATACTTTGCTTATCTGACTCTGCCAAAGCAGCTGTTCCTTCTGGGGTCAGAAAATCAATTCCCCAGGCTACAGCTTTTTTAGCCCCTTTTTCTGAAACTGGAATCTTTTTCGAAAGTTTTGTCAAATTCAATTTTCTTATTTTAATAAAAGATTCTACATTTTTCTTAAAAGTTTCATACGAACTTTTATTAGGATTCTGAGTAAGATAGAATTGGCTTATTTGATCAAAAACAAATAGCTCTTCCTGTGCAACCATATAATAAACCATGAGGGTTTCAAAATTATCTGCAATTGCTTTATCACCTGAAATTTTACGTTTTGCTCTTGATGATTTATAAACAGCTTCTGCATCAAAGTTATAATTGATAAGCAATGTGTGCAATAGCTCATGAAGCAATGTATCTTTTAACTCTTCTGCAGTTGCGGCAGGAACTGTATCTGTTTTACCACCTGGAACAGGTATAATGCCACCTGTAAGCATCATTAATGGTACGGAGATAGCTGCATTTAATTTCTTCTCATCTCCAACATCTGCCAAGTTCACAAAAATACGGGCAGCATAGGCAGCTACTTTACCACCCAACAAATCGGGTTCTGTTTGAATAAAGATATTAATAGGCCCTTTTGCTTTTAAGGTTTCTTTTAGTTTTGCACGTATAGTTTCATTTTTAATCATTTCAGCTTTGTCTTTGGCACTCGGTAAAGAGCCAAGATCTGCAATAATTTGAGCGACTGCTTCTGTAATTTTCTTCTTGGCAGATTTGATATTAGCAGATTCCCCTGTTGACATTTCTGAAGAAGGATATGCAAATTTGATTGTTGGCCCGTTTGCTATTGTTGTTACAGTAGGATCTACAAATACTCTTTCACGAGCTTGTGCAGACATTTCTATTTCACCCGCTTTGGGTTTTTGTTGCTTGT
>Ga0163144_10007414_pt1 | contig 24056 bp, 23 predicted proteins | sample OliLak19BULKMAT1_FD_123175 | JGI IMG/M metagenome (GOLD analysis project Ga0163144, IMG submission 123175) | Freshwater microbial mat bacterial communities from Lake Vanda, McMurdo Dry Valleys, Antarctica - Oligotrophic Lake LV.19.BULKMAT1 | ecosystem: Environmental > Aquatic > Freshwater >...
AGGCCGAGGCCGCACACCATCACGCTGCGGAACGACAGCGTCACGCGGACATCCAGAGAGTGAGAGGAGGCGAACTCAGGGAGCCCATCGTTGATTGGCGGTGTTGATGTCCTGCCGCGTACGCAAGGCGTCCGGCACGATCGATGTCACCGATCCCGCACCCGCGATCGGCAGCGTCTGCACCGGATTCCGTGGAACGGCGGCCAGTCCACGCCGTACGTTATCAGCCCGCGCACCGGTGCCGAATCGCCATCCTCGGCACGGAACGCCCGCAGCATGACAACCAGCTTGCCAGCCTTTCATCCATCAATGCTCTGCCGACCATGGTTTGCGGTGCGGCGCCAATCCGTCATGCGAGGACGGGACAGCGCCTGTACCAGCACCGTGTCGAGCGTCGCGGCGCCGCGACGAGAGACGATCGTGGGCATCGCGTACCAGACCACGTCGCGCGCGGCAGAGAACGCAAAATCGCGCGCGCCTGTGCCGCGCCCCAGAGTCAATCGATCCGCCGGACCGCTCGTTCGCCGTCGAGAGGCGCCTCGGCACTGAGTGACGTTGCAAAAACACACGCACCAGCGGCAATCAGCCAGTGCGTGTGCGAGCGCACTTACGAGCGTGCGTTCCTGGCGCCGTTCCAGAGTTGACGGAAGAACGCAATGCCGATCGCGATGATCGCGGCGAAGATCACACCAACCGCGAGGCGGGCCACGTTTGACGAGCCGACATCCAGTCCGGCCGTTTCCGGGGTCACTGGAGTCATCACCATATAGTACCAACCGAAGTAGAACGCCGCCGCGAGGAGGGCGACACCGAGAGCCGCGAAGGCCTGAAGCTTGAGCATGAAATTGGCGAGGTGAGCGTTCGGTCCGCCGGAACGGGAGAGTCGGCCAGACTCCGGAGCCGGAAAGATCGCCGAGCCGACCAGCGGACACCAGAGCCTTCGATTTGTGAATGACTCACGGGAGGACTTCGGTCCCCGCCGACGTGACCCGATGGCTCACCCAGGGAAGCATTGCCGCCTCCTCGCCAACCTCGCCCAGCTGGACGATGCCTCGGACCCTCGCCTGCGCCTCGGCCAAGGCGGACGGGTTGGCCGCATGAATCGTCGCCAATGGCTGACCAGAGCGCACGGCGTCACCCACTCGCACCTTGAATACGATGCCGACTCTGGGATCAACCCGATCCTCCTTCGTGGTCCGGCCGCCGCCGAGCGCGATGATGGCGTGGCCGACCGGCCGCGGCGGAATCGCCAGCACGACGCCGCTGCGATCAGCGACGACGTCTCCGATTTCAGGGGCACGAGCCCACTCGGGGGTCGGCGCATCGATTGCGCTCACATCGCCCCCCTGAGCGGCGACGATCTGCCTGAACTTCTCGAGTGCGGCACCGCTGTCGATCGCCGCGCGCAGCGTCGTCCGGGCGGCGGCGGCGGACATGGTGGGACGCGCCAGCTGCAGCATCTCGATCGCCAGCCCTTCGGTCACCGTCCACACGTCGGGCGGGCCGCCGCCACCGAGCGTGTCGAGACACTCGACGACCTCGAGGGCGTTCCCGCAGGCGTTGCCCAATGGACGATCCATGGCCGTGATCAGCGTGACCACCGGCACGCCAGCGGCGGCACCCAGCGCGATCATGGTGTGCGCCAGCTCCAGGCCGCGTTCGAGCTCGGGTAGAAAGGCGCCGCTGCCGGTCTTGACGTCGAGCACCAGTCCCGTCAGCCCTTCCGCCAGTTTCTTGCTCATGATGCTGGCGGCAATCAGCTGAATGCACTCGACCGTCGCGGTCGCATCGCGGAGTGCATAGAGACGTCGGTCGGCCGGTGCAATTTCCGCAGTCTGGCCAATCAGCGCACACCCGATCGCCTTCAGTTGTGCCTCGGCCTGCGCCAGGGTGAGGTCGGTGCGAAACCCCGGGATGCTCTCCAGCTTGTCGAGCGTGCCGCCAGTGTGCCCAAGCCCACGGCCCGACATCATCGGCACGCTGACGCCGACCGCTGCCAGCAGCGGCGCCAGAATCAGCGAGGTCTTGTCACCGACGCCGCCCGTAGAATGTTTGTCGATCCACGGGCCGGCACCGGCAGGCCGACGCAGGGTGCTGCCCGTGGCAAGCATGGCTGACGTGAGTGCGCTCGTTTCCGCAGCATCCAGCCCACGCCAGAAAATCGCCATCAGCAGCGAGGCGAGTTGGTAGTCGGGCGCCGTTCCGTCTGCCGCCGCGATCGCGATTTCGCGCCATTCGGCCGGCGCCAGGCGACCGCCGTCCCGCTTGCGTTCGATCAGGTCTCGCAGGATCATGCGTCGAACCACCGGTCGATCCGCGGTGTATTTGCCGGAACGGATCTCCGCTCAGCATCACGTTCGTGTCCCGCATTCCAGAGATATGCCATCAGTTCCTCGTGGTCGTGTCATCGGATTCTGCCTCGCCGCCACATTGACTGCCGTGGCAGGGCGCGCTCAGGACGCTGCGGCGGTCATCGATCTGGCTGATCGCGACCGTGCAGCATTCAACGCGTCGAGCGCACTCGGCCGGTATGAAGGGGCGCTGGCCGGCGCACCCTCGAACTACGAGTTGCTCTGGCGTGCCGCCAGAGAGGCCTCCGACCTGGGTGAATCGGCTGCCGACGCGCCCAGACGATCCGAGTTGTACCGCAAGGCGGAAGGCTACGCGCGCCGCGCGGTTGCCGCCAATGCTGCAGGCGCCGATGGGCACTTCATGCTGGCCGTGGCACTCGGCCGGACGGCGCTCACACTCGGGAGCCGGGACCGCGTACGCTATGCCGCCGAGATTCGCACCGAGGCGCTCGCGGCCGTCAAAGCCGATTCGAGGCACGCCGGCGGATTGCACGTACTCGGCGTGTGGAACGCCGAGGTCATGCGACTGAACAGCTTCGCCCGGTTTGCGGCACGCAACTTCCTTGGGGGCAAGGTATTCGAGCAGGCCAGCTGGCCCGAGGCCATTCGTTACATGGAAGCCGCGGTGGCGGCGGATCCCGCGCGGATCACGCACAAGCTCGATCTCGCCGAGATCTATGCCGACACCGGCGACAAGTCGAAGGCGCGAGCGTCGTGCGAGACCGTCGCACGCATGCCCTCGGTCGAGTTCAACGACGCGCGGTACAAGCAGTCGTGCGAACGGCTGCTTGCGAAACTCCGGTAGTGCACCTCGGCAGCATTGGGACGGGTCCCTCCGAATTCTGCAGAGATTTCATGAAACCGACGGGTCCGATCGCGAAGCGCGGCGGCCCCCTTCAGAGGGTGCCGCCGCGCACACTGGATGTCTACCCCACGTGGGCACTACGCCATCCGATCGAGTTTTCGGCGAAGCTGACGGCCACGCCGACGCAGTTCACGCGTCAGATCTTCAGTGGTATCGTCGATGACGCCACCGGCGGTCTCCCGCAGGCCGTCCGCACGCTTGGCGATCACCCGTCGCGTTTCGCGCCCGCTGCGAGGCGCGAGCAGCAGCGCCACTGCGGCGCCGATTGCGGCACCCGCGAGCACCGCAATCGCCATCGTGCCGCCGCCTGACTCACGCGTCGTGGTGTGCGAGTCCAGGCCAGTGTCCTCCAATGCCTCTTCGTCTTCGTAGATCATGGTCGCGCTCCTGATACGGTGTTGAATGCAGCGAATCTTTTTACACCTCGGGGCAGTTTTCGTGCCGCGCACCGGCGCGGGCATACTGAACCGCTACGTCGCCGCAACCGAGTGTAGATTCGGCGTCGACCTCAGCCGACACCGCCATGGCCACTCCTTCCCAATCCGGTGCCCCCGCACCGGCGCAACGCGCCGCAGCGCTGCGCGAGCAGCTCACGCGCGCCAGCCATGAGTATTACGCGCTCGACCGGCCGACGCTGAGCGACGCGAGCTACGATGCGCTCTTCCGTGAGCTGCAGCAGCTCGAACAGGCGCACCCTGAACTGCAGCGCGCCGATTCGCCGACCGTGCGTATCGGGAGCGAACCACAGTCTGCCCTGCCGAAGCACACCCATCTGGTGCCGATGCTCTCGCTCGACAACGCGTTCGATGCGGCGGAGCTGGCGGCGTGGGACGAGCGCGTGCGACGACTCGCAGGCGACGCAGTGGACGCGGACGGTTACAGCTGCGAATTGAAGATCGACGGCGCCGCGGTGTCGCTGACCTACCGTGACGGGCTGCTGATGAGGGGCGCGACCCGGGGCAGCGGCACGATCGGCGAAGACGTGACGCCAAACTTGCGCACGATGCATGATGTCCCGCTCCGACTGCAGACCGCGACACCGCCGACACTGATCGAAATCCGCGGCGAGGCGTACTTCCCGTTCAGTCGCTTCGCGACGATGAACGAGGAGCGCACCAAGGCCGGGGAGCCGGTGTTTGCCAACCCGAGGAACGCGGCGGCCGGCGCATTGCGCCAGCTCGATCCGGCGATCACCGCGCAGCGACCGCTGCGATTCTTCGGCTACGCAGCCGTGCATCCCGACGGAGCGGCGGCCCTGCCATTCGCGACGCAGGAATCGCTGCTGGCGGCGCTCACCAGCTGGGGCATTCCGGTGGCGCCGCAGCGTGTGACCTGCCGCACGCTGACCGAAATCGACGCCTGGGCCACCCGGGTCGAGCACGAGTTCCGCGCCGAGATCGACTTCGCGATCGACGGCGCCGTGATCAAGGTGAATTCGCTGCCGCTGCAGGAGGAATTGGGCGAGGTGAGCGGCCGCGTGCCGCGGTGGGCGATTGCGCGGAAGTTCGCTCCGGACATTGCCGAGACGACACTGGTGCGCATCGGCGTCAACGTCGGTCGGACCGGATCGCTCAATCCATTTGCAGAGCTGGAGGCGGTCGAGATTGGCGGCACGACGGTGCGGATGGCGACGCTCCACAATTTCGACCTGATCGCGGCGAAGGATCTGCGCGTGGGCGATCGTGTGCTGGTGCAGCGTGCCGGTGACGTCATCCCGCAAGTGATCGGCCCGGTGCCCGAGAAGAGACGCACCGTGGAGCCACCCGAGCCGTTTGCCGCTCCGGTCGTGTGTCCGTCATGCGGCACGCCAGTGCGCCGGGACGACGATGAAGTGGCGCTCTATTGTCCGAATCTCGCCTGCCCTGGCCGGCGGCTCGAGGCGCTGGTGCATTTCACGAGTGTCGATGCGATGGATATCCGCGGGCTCAGCTACGCGCGCATCGAGCAACTGGTAGCGGCGGACCTCGTACGCGACACGGCCGATTTTTATGCCGTGACCGTCGAGCAGCTGTTACCGCTGGACCGGATGGCGGAGAAGAGTGCCGAGAAACTGATTGCTGCGATCGATGCATCTCGATCGCAACCACTCGCCCGGTTGCTGAATGCGCTTGGCATCCGCCACGTCGGGGCGATCGCGGCGCAGCTGCTGGCGCGACGCTTCGGCTCCATCGACGCGCTGCAGGCGGCATCGCTCGACGAGATCATGGCGGTGCGCGGCATAGGTGACGTGATTGCAGCGTCGGTGCGCGAATTCCTCGATGATGCCGCAGCGCAGGCGCTGGTCCGGAAGCTGATTGCGGCACGGGTGCAGACGACGCAGCCGGATGTGAGCGGTGGCGACGGCCCCCTGACGGGTCTCACGGTTGTGCTCACCGGCACGCTGCCGACGTTGTCGCGCACCGAGGCCACCACGCTGGTGGAACGAGCCGGTGGTCGCGTGACGAGCAGCGTGTCGAAGAACACGTCGTTCCTCGTGGCAGGCGACGACGCAGGCTCCAAGCTCGACAAGGCGACGGGTCTTGGCGTCGACGTGATTGATGAACCGGAGCTGATCCGGCGGGCGAACGCACACGTCTGAGCGCCGGCACAGCCAGCCACCGACCGACTACGGCGCCAGGAACGGTGCGTAGGCCGGGTTGAGCACCAGCTGCCCGTTCACCAGCAGCTCGCGATCCCATGGAAGGATGATCGCCGCTTCAGTGGTCATCGCGGCGAAGTCCGGGACGAATGGCCCCGTCCGGAACCCGACGGCAGTCTTCACCGTCTGGGCTCCCAGATTGATGATCGCCGCCTTGGCCAGACGGATGGTGTCCCCGGTATCGCAGGTTTCATCCACCAGCAGCACCCGCTTCCCTCGGGCCGCGGCTGGCGCCTCGCCGAAAATGGCCGGCGTCTCTCGCACCTGCGCGTCGGGCCGATATCGGCGACTGACGGTCATCGACACAAAGGGCCGATCAAGGATCGACGCGATGGTCGCGCCGGGAATCACGCCGGCGTTGGCAATGCCGACGACGAGCTCCGGGTCGAACTCCCGAGAGACCTTGAGCGCGAGTGCCCGCGACAGCTCGCCGAACAACTGCCATTCCACTTCCAGCACACCTCTGGCTGGATCGACCGACGTACGGCGCGGGGGCATGGGGAGTACTCCGTGTACGGGTGGGGGCTGCGTGACACGCGTCGCTCCGACGGACGTGTGCGGATGGGCCGAAGCTACCGCGAAACGGGATTGGCTGCTCTCTGACAATCATTGCCCGAAGCAGTGCCGTGCGCATAACTTGCGTACAATCACGAGTCCGAACGACGGGTGCCTCCTGCGGTCCGACCTGCGACGTCTCCTTCCGTCCTCGATCACATGACCTGGTTGCGCCGAGTCTCAGATGGCGTGTCGCGACTGTTCGGTGGTCAGCGTAACGCGCGCGAGCTTGGCGCGACCCGTCCAGACTTCGTGGCGGAAGGGTTGTCACTCGAGAAGTCGAACGACCTCGACGGAGCATTGACATCGTACCGACTGGCACTGCGGACGAGCCCGGATGATGTGAGAATCCTGCTCAACATGGCCATCGTCTTCACCAAGTCGGGCCGGAATGACGAGGCCATCCGGTCTTATCGCAGGATTCTCGAGTCCGAGCCGACGAATCCTGGCGCCAACTATGGCGTGGCGTTCCTGCTGGCAAAGAAGGGCGACGTGGATGGCGCCGTTCAGCACCTCGAGACATTTCTGGTGTCGCCGCCATCCGGAGGCGACAGCTCTCGCTGGATCGGTCACGCACGCGCCACATTGCGTAGTTTGCGGGGCGAGCCAGAAGTGACAGCGTCTGTCGACGATGCCGTCGCCAGAGCGCCGGTTGACACGCCGGTGCGACATGCGGCCGTGCGCGGAATGCACGCTGATTCCGGGCAAGGCGAACTACCGGGCTTGAAGGCCACCGGCACCGACGGACTCCGTCACGGGAATGACGTCTGAACACCCACTCGGCCGCGTCCTCGCGGTCGTCAGTCAGAAGGGCGGCGTTGGCAAGACCACGACAGCGGTGAATCTCGCGGCCGCGTTTGCACGTCGCGGCCTGAAGACGCTGATCGTGGATGTCGATCCCCAGGGCGCCGTGCGCTACGGTATCGGCCTGCGGCGGGGCCACCCCACGCTCGGCTTCGCCGATTTTCTTCGCGGCACCGCGTCGCTGCGGGACATCATTCTCCCGACGCAGCTGCCGTGGCTGAGGGCGATGCTCGTCGGGAGTGTGCACGACGCGGTCGAGCATGACGACTACACCCGCCGGGCGACAGACAGTCAGCAGCTCGCACAGCTCCTGCGCGTCGCGCGGGAGCGGTGTCACGTGGTCGTTGTCGATACGCCGCCGGGCCTCGGTGGGATCGTGCGGTCCGTGCTCAGCCTCAGTCAGCATGTGATCGTGCCCCTGCAATGCGAGCCCCTCGCCCTCCAGACCACCCCGCAGATTCTGCGCGGCATTCAGGACGCGCTGCTCACGAACGATCAATTGGCGCTGGAAGGGGTATTGTTGACCATGTATCAGGCTGGGAACGCCTCCAGCGAGCGCACGGCTCAGTACATCCGTCAGCATCTGCCCCCAACGCTGGTGTACGACATCGCCATCCCTCGTTCAGCCAACGCTGCAGACGCTTTCGCGGCCGGTGTCCCGGTCGTGCTGTGCAATCCGTCGGATCCGGCATCGGTGGCCTACGTCGCGCTGGCGGCGCGCCTCGCGGAGCATTTCGCCTGATGCGCGCCCAGCGTGGCACGGTCGCCGCGCTGCTGTTGGCAGCAGTGGTCGCAGGGTGTACGGCAATCAGCACCGATCCGCAGGCGCCGCTGTCATTGCAGTTCGATTCGCTTCCCGCGCTGGCCGTGGTCGTCGGTGACACCATGCGCGGCGGTGATCTGCTGCCTTCCCGGGTGTCAGTGAAAGCATTCAATGGCACTGGCGGCACCGTCGGCGACGAACAGATTCGGCTGGTCGGGATCGATACGACCTCGGTGAAGGCATTCCGCGTCATCGGGGGCCTGCGGCTGGTCGGCAGCGTTCTCGCCCCGTCCGTGAGACTGGTGGCACAAGTCGGCTCGCTGCAAAGCCAGACACAGACCTTTGCCGTGGTGCAGGCGCCGACGGGCCTGAATCGCTTTGCGGCCGATTCGCTCGACTCGCTCGTGTACAATGCGTCGGACACGGCCGCGCGCTTCAAGGACGCACGGAGTGCGGTCTTCGCCGGCGCCACGTTGCTGAACGGTCTGCGCATCCGATTTCGCGTCGTGAGTTTCACGCAGGCCATCCTCGACTCGGTTCGCATGGTGGACAATGTCTCCGGTCGTCCGATTACCTCGGCGCTGATGACGGGCCAGGGCGCGACTGTACGCATCAAGGCATACCCAAAACTCGGCGCGGCTGGCCGCGGCACGGTCCGCCTCGAGGCCTCCTTCAAATCCCTCGGTGTCGACGTCCCCGGTAGCCCAGGGTCGTTCGACATCCGGCTGGTGCCCCGCACGCCCTGATCGTGCCGGTGGCCCGGCGTTTCCCGGCCGCGTACGACTGGCGGACGGTTGCGTAATCCCATAGCCTCAGCACGGCGGCGTGTCAGCATCGGCCGGGCTCGCCATGCCTCATCGATGGACCTGGATTTCGGAGGAGATATGGCAGGACCAACAGCCGCGGTGACGTCGAGTGATGCGACGGGTGCTGCCACGATCCATCGTGGTCCTGGGCGGCCCAGTCCCGGCACGCTGACACAGCTCTTCTTCGAGGCCCTGGGAAAGTTCTCGCGCTCGGCAGCATTGCGCTACAAGCGTGATGGTGCATGGGTCGATATCTCACACGCCGAACTGCTCGAGCGTGTTCGACGCACGTCGCTGGCGCTGCAGGAACTGGGACTCGCGCGCGGTGATCGCGTCGGTATTTTGTCGGAGAATCGCCCGGAATGGGCCGTTGCCGACTACGCCTGCCTGACGGCGGGGCTGGCCGATGTGCCGATCTATCCGACCCTGCCGGCGGAGCAGATGGTGCACATCCTCAACGACAGTGGGGCGGTGGCGCTGTTCGTCTCGACAGCGGAGCAGGCGGCAAAGATCGCCCGCATCCGGCCCGACCTCCCGGCGCTGCGCATGGTCATCAGCTTCACCGCGCCGGCTCCGCTCGGCTGTGACATCACGTTGAGCGACTTCATCGCGCAGGGCGCCAAGGTTGATTTCCCTGATCGTGCCGCGGCATGGAAGCAGTCCGCGCTCGCCGCACAGCCCGACGATCTGGCAACGTTGATCTACACCTCCGGGACAACCGGGCTGCCCAAGGGTGTCATGCTGTCGCACGACAACCTGTACAGCAATGTGTTTGCGTCGCTATCCGTCCTCGAGCCGAAGGACGACGATGTCGCGCTGAGCTTTCTGCCGCTGTCGCACATCTTCGAACGCATGGTGGGGCACTATCTCCTCTTCGCCGGCGGGTGCACCATCGCCTATGCCGAGTCGATCGAGGCAGTGGCGGCCAATCTCGCAGAGGTGCGGCCGACGATTCTGAGCTCGGTGCCCCGGATCTATGAAAAGCTGTACGCGCGGATCATGGAGGGCGGCAACGCGGGATCGGGGCTGAAGAGATCGATCTTCCACTGGTCGCTTGGCGTCGCCGACGAGTGGGCGGATGCGTACCTCGCGAAACGAGCGCCCGGGGCGCTGCTGGCGTGGAAGTACTCGATCGCGCAGAAGCTGGTCTTCAGCAAGATCAAGGCGCGACTCGGCGGGCGCTTGCGGGTGGCGTGCAGCGGCGGCGCGCCGCTGGCGGCGACCATCAACAAGTTCTTCGTGGCCGCCGGCCTGACGCTGGTCGAAGGGTATGGACTCACCGAGACCAGTCCGGTGATCTCGGTCAATCGCCTGAACAACATCCGGGTCGGCACGGTGGGTGAGCTGGTGGCAGGCGTCGAAGTCGCGATTGCGGCCGACGGCGAGATCCTGACGCGCGGCCCGAGCGTCATGCAGGGCTACTACCGCAATCCCGAGGCGACGCGCGACGCCATCGATGCTGACGGGTGGTTCCACACCGGTGACATCGGCTCGATGCAGGATGGCTTTCTCCGCATCACCGATCGCAAGAAGGACATCATCGTCACGGCCGGCGGCAAGAACATTGCCCCGCAGCCGATCGAGAACACCGTCGTGACGAACGCCTTCGTCAGTCAGGCCGTGATGATCGGCGACAAGCGGAAGTTTCCCGTGATGCTGGTGGTGCCGAGCTGGGACGCGCTGTTGAAGTGGACGGCGCACAAGGGCATCACCTCGAGCGACCGTTCGGCGCTGCTGAAGGATCCACAGGTCATCGCCAAGATGGACCGCGAAGTGCGCAGCGAGATGGCAGGACTGGCGAAATTCGAGTCGCCGAAGAAGCTCGCACTGCTCGAGCACGAGTTCACGATCGAGGGCGGCGAACTGACGCCGTCACTGAAGGTGAAACGGCGCGTGATCAACGAGAAGTACAAGGGCGTCATCGATGCCCTCTACGACGACAACACGACGGGCAGCGAGTAGCGGGAAACGTCAGCAGTCGAAGAGCGGGTTGGACGGGGCGCGCCTGAGCTGGATGGGCGCACTCGCTGATGGCAGACGTTCCGCCACCTGCAGCTCGGCATCGCGCACCAGCGGCTTCCAGCAGAGGGCATCCAGCGTTCGGTCGGCCGGCGCGACCAGGCGTCCGCCGGCGCGAACGATGCGCGCCGCGTCGGTCAGCAGGGCGTCGGTGGCATGATCCGCGTCGAGCGCCACGCCCCGGAGCGAGGCTGACGCCAGCGGGAATCGTTGCCCGGGCAGCGTCAGCAGGCTGACGCGATCATCGAGCGCGATCGGGACGCGGGTGTCGCCCACGAACATCCTGACGGTGGGCGTGATGCGAAGCAGTGCCTCGACGGCGGCAGACCAGGTGCCAGTGAGCAGGATGGGTGCCGGCGCCTCGATCAGGTATAACTGCGCCGCGATTCGAAATGCCTCCTCATCATCGAGCCGTGCAATCGACGGCAGCGCTGGCGGCTCTGCGAACAGCGCCACCGCGTTCCCGATCGCATAACTCGCGCGACACACCGGGCAGCCAAGTCGCCCCTCGATGATGTGCCGGGCCTCACTCCGCGTGCTGGTGGCAACCAGCCAGCTGTCGTCGTGCGGAGTGGAGCAGCGCAAGATGTCGATCAGTTCCGTGAACACGGGCCCTCAGCTCCTCGAGAGGCGCAGCTCATCGATGTTGACGCTTGGTGGCCTCGACATCGCGTACCAGATCGCATCAGCGACGTCATCGGCCGACAACATCGCGGCGCGCGGCGTGAACTCCGGACGCTCGTCCGGATTCACCGGGTCCCAGAGCGACGTATCCACCGGTCCGGGTGACACCAGCGTGGTCCTGACCCCACTGCCGCGAAGCTCCATGCGCATCGCCTCGTGCAGCGCACGAAGTCCGAACTTGCTGGCGGCGTAGGCGCCATTCTCCGGGAACACCTGCCGATCGGCGATCGAACCAACGGTCACGATCGTGCCAGCACCACGCTGGCGCATGGCGGGCAGCATGGCCCGCGTCAGCAGAAATGGCGCGACCAGATTCGTCTGGATCACCTGCGCGAAGTCGTCCGCCGACATCGACTCGACGGTGGCGAGCTGAAAAAGCCCGGCGTTGTTGACGAGCGTGTCGGGCGCGCCAGCAAACGCCCCGGTGATCGCCGCCGCGACGGCGCTGACCGCCGCAGGGTTCGCCAGATCGCAAACGTGCGCGCTGGCCAGGGGGCCAAGCGCAACCGCCAGGGCGTCGAGCGGGCCGCGCGTCCGGGCGATCAGCGCGACGCGCACGCCTTCCGAGACCGCGCGACGCGCGAGGGCGGCGCCGATCCCTCTGGAGGCGCCAGTGATGACGGCGGTGCGGCGAGTGGTCATGCCGGAAATGTACCGCCGCCGGCGCGATCGAATCGGCCGGCGGCACATGGCGCGCGCCGGGCGCCACACAGTCACGCTGCGAACGGTGCTACGAGCGCGGCGAATGGGCCAGTCGGAGAAACTCCTCACGCGTCTTCGCATCGCTGCGGAAGTTGCCGATCAGCGCCGACGTGATGGTCTTCGAGTTCTGCTTCTCGACCCCGCGCATGGCCATGCACATGTGGGCGCACTCCACCACCACGCCGAGTCCCTTCGGCTTGAGCACATCGGCCAGCGCCTGCGCGATCTGTTCGGTCATCCGTTCCTGGACCTGGAGCCGACGTGAAAAGACGTCCACCACGCGCGCCAGCTTGGAGAGCCCCACCACCCGACCGTCCGGGATGTAGGCGATGTGCGCCTTTCCGAAAAACGGCAGCATGTGATGCTCACACATCGAGTACAGCTCGATATCGCGGACCATCACCATACCATCGGCGTTCTCCTCGAAGAGCGCGTCGCCGATCACGTCGGAAGCGTTCATCTCATAGCCGCGCGTCAGCCACGCCATCGCTTTCGCGACCCGGGTCGGCGTCTTCAGCAGGCCTTCACGCTCCGCATCCTCGCCCAGTAATTCCAGCTGGCGGCGCACCAGCGCCTCGTACTCTGCCAGCGCGGAACCGGAGACGGCCGGGCGCACGCCATCGAACGCCTCATCCGACTCGATGGGCCTAATCACCCGCATATTCGACATAGTTGTTCTCGGTTTCCCAGAGTCGGAGCCTGCTCAGCCGCGCCGGTGCCACGTGCGGCGCGATTGCGTGCCAGCACGCCACCACGATGTTTTCCGCGGTCGGATTGATGCCGCGAAGAATCTCGACCTCGAGATTCAGATTCCGGTGATCCATCTGCTCGATCACTTCACGCTCGACCACGGCGCGAAGCAGCCCGAGATCCATCACGTACCCAGTCGTCGGATCGATCGCCCCGGACACCGAGACCTCGAGCGTGTAATTATGCCCGTGCCAGTTCGGATTGTTGCACTTGCCGAACAGCCGGGTGTTTTCGGCGTCGGACAGTTCAGGATTGTGGATGCGATGCGCGGCATTGAAGCGCAGACGTCGCGTCGCAGTTACGATCGGCATTCGCGCTCGGTGATCCCCATGCGGAGTGCCAGGGGATCGGCCAAAGGGTCACATCGGCGCGCAGTCACGCATTGACCGCGCCTGTCGACAAAGCCGCTGCACGAGCGCCACGTTCCCGCGGCGCCCGGGAAACGAATATGGGCGCCCCTGTACCAGGGGTCGCCCATATTCACCAGAGTGGAACGAGAAGGGGTTTTTGAAGCCCGTCGATACGCTACAGCCCTCACCCGCAGCCTTCCGCCTTCCCCGCACTGGGGCATGACGTCAGCACGATTTATCGGACTTCACCGGCAGACTTATCGGCTCAAAAATTATGCCTTCCCGTTCCTGATCTCGTGCTGCAACAACGTTGGTGTCTGTGCGAGCATTCGTCAACTGGACGGTTGGACCGGGCGATCGTCACAGCCCGCGATTGCGCCGCCGTCGGCCGTCGCGGTTTCAGGCGCGGTTCCAGCCCCGGTTCAGATCTCCCAGTTCGACAGCATCACGCCATCGGTCGGTTGCGATGGCTCTCCGTAGTCCGCCATCGTCATCCGAAGATCGGTCCAGCGCACGCGACCGCCGCGGGCAATCAGCATCGCATAAAGCCGTGTCGAGTCACCCTGCACGCGAATCGCAGTTCGGCGTGTTCCGCATCGCCGCGCATACTCCGCCAGGTGTGTCAGCAGTTGCGCCGCGTCGGCGTCCGTCGCAGCCACGAACTTCAGGACACGCACTTCGTCGCGCGAGCGCCCCTCGACCAACGGCGCGGAATGGCAGATCGCGAATGCCGACACGTGGCCGCCGCGGCGGATGAGCACCGTATCGCCGATCGTGAGCGCATCGGTGATCTGGATCTCGCGGGTGAAGTCATACCCGTCGCGCAGTGAGGCAGTCAGCGCCGCACACTCCAGCATCGCGTCGTCGCGCTCCCGGACGGGCAAGCGACCGAGCTGCGTGATCTTGCCGTCGGTCGTGGCCGCGTCGAGCGTGACCGTGATGGTGAGCGGGCCGGGCACAAATCCCAGCTGCGAATAGAACCCGATGTTGTCCATGGTACGCGGCATGGTCTCGAGACCGATGACGCGACAGCCAAGCGCGCGCAGATGATCGACGCCGAAGCTCACGATGGTCTTGCCCACACCGCGCGTCTGGAGCTCCGGTGTGACCGCGAGCGGCCCCATCCACCCTTCGACACCACTCCGGTGCGCAATGTTGAAGGCGGCGATGCCCCCCCGATCCGTGCGCCAGAGCACGGCGCCTGCCCCCGCCCCCTCGATGGCGTAGCGCCAGATGAGTGGATTCAGAAACGGCACGCGCACGCCCACCAGCCCGTCCTTGCGGTAGCGCTCGGAGAACGCATCGCTGAAGACGGTGTTCAATGCCGGAATGTCGCCCGGCTGAATCAGTTCGGGACCGGTGATGACGGGTTCCGAACGCCATGTACGCAGACTCGCCACCGTTACGCCTCCAGGCCCACCAGGGTTGCATCCACCAGCCGGCCGCCGGCGCGCTGCTCGACGATGGCGCGGCCCGACTGCTCATCGATGCTCACTTCGAGAACCCGATCCAGACCGTCCCGGACGCCATCGATATGCGTGATCACGATCACCTGCTCGAACCGATCCTGCAACCGGCGCAGCAACTCGACGACATTGGCGCGCCGCTGCTCGTCCAGTGAACCGAAGACCTCGTCCAGCACCAGCAACGAAAAAGGCTGTCCGCTTCGCTCGGCGATCAATTGCGACACCGCCAGCCGCAGCACCAGATTGGCAAGGTCTTCCTCGCCGCCGGAAATCACCTGCCGAGGCACACCGCCGCCGATGAGAATGATCTCGTAGTTCTCGTCGAGCTCAAACTCATTGTACCGGTCATCGGTCAGGTCGGTCAGAAAGGAACCGGCAATCTCGCCCAGTTCCGGTCGCAGCCGTGCGTTGAGCTCGGTGCGCAGCTCTCCATAGGCGGTGTCGAGCTCGTCGTGCACGCGGCGCTCCGTTTCGAGCAACCGTTGCTGATCACGGACACGGGCGGCCTGCTCGGCGGCGGTCAACGCGCGGGCAAGGGCCGCCACCGCGTTGCTGGCATCACTGTCGGCGCCGGCACGGACCACTGCCGCCGCCTGGCGTTGCTGCGTCGCCAGTTCCCACGCGCCAAGGGCCGCGGTGTGCTGCTCCGCGCTGAATCCATGGACCGTGCGCGCCGCCAACGCGGTGGAGACCGCAGCGCGCGCGGTCGCCAGCATCGCGACGGCCGCGGCGCGCCGTTCGACGCGCCGCGGCAGCTCGTCGGCCACACTCTTCGCCGCGGCATGACGCACTTCGAGCGCGCTCAACGATGCGACCGTAGTCCGGACACTGGCGTGATGCCCGGCATCATACTCGGCTGCCAACTCTGCCACCGCGCGCTCCCGCTCATCACGTTCTGCGGTGAGCTGCCTGAGCTCCCGCTGCTTCTCGCCCTGCTCCTTCAGCGCCTGCTCGATCTTCAGCTCCTTGCGTTCGAGCTGCCTGACGGCGGTTTCGCGCTCGACCCGTGCCGCATCGAGCGCGCGCAGGTCATCCGGCTCGGCGAGCAGCTGCTCGACCCGCTGCTTGAAGTACAGTCCATCCACGCGCAGCAGTTCGAGTTTGTCGCCGAGTTCCTCGAGTAATGCGACGTGGCTGGCCCCGAGCGGTCGAAGGCAGGTGGGGCACGGCGCGTCCGGACCCAGCTCCTTCAGCTTCTCGTGCTGTGCCTTGATCTCGGCGTACTCATCACGCTTCTGCTGTCGACGCGTTTCCGCTTCCTGACGATCGCGGACCCAGTCGGTGCGACGCGCGTTTGCGGCTTCGACGGCGGCGGCATGCACGTGACGCGCCTCGACGAGCGCGGCCTGCACCTCGACATGAAGCGTTGGCGCGGCGGACAGCTGCTCCAGTCGTGCCGCAGCGGCGGCCACACCGGTGTTCAGGCGGGCGATTTCCTCCGTCAGCGCCTGACGGCGTGCCGCCTCCCGCGAGCGCTCCTCCAGTCCCTGCAGTTCAGCACGAAGCGTGGCCAACGGCGCCAGCTCCGCGAGGACTCCGGCGAGACCAGCGACCAGCTGCTGCGCCTCGGCCACCGCCGTCCCGGTTCGTTCGACCTCGGCCTGCGCCGCGTCGATGGCCGCGTCGGCACGGATGACGACGGTCTGCAACTCGACGTCGTGCGCGCGTGCGCGCTCGGCAGCACGCCAGAGCGGCTCGGCCTGCGCGACGCGCTTCTCCATTGCCATCAGCGTCCGTGACGCGGTGGCCAGTGCAAGCTCCGCCATCCGCACCGTCAAATGCGCCGCCGACACCTCGGCCGCCAGCAGCTCCGCGTCGGCCATCGACTGGGAGATGGCGCGCAACGCCGCGATCACTTCCGCGCGCTTCTGGCGCGCCAGCTCCTGCGCCTTCTGCAGTCGATCATAGCCCAGCACGCGCGACAGAAATCGGCCGCGATCGGCCGCACCCATGGCGGCCATAGCGGCCAGATCCTTCTGGCCCGTGAAGTAGGTGGTGAAGAATTCACGGCTGGTCATGCCGAGCCGCTGCTCGATCACCTGCCCCACGGCGCCGATGCTGTTGGCCGCAGGGGTGGTGGCGCCGTCGATGAACAGTTCGGCCGACGTCAGACCGCGCGCAATGCGGTAGCGATGGGGCCCGAGTTCGAAATCCAGCTCGACGCGCACCGCCGCACGCGCGGCCGCCCCATGGAACTTGATCGATTCGCGGGTGCCGCGCGCGACGGTGTTCCCGTAGAGCGCCCAGGCAATGCCTTCCAGAATCGTCGACTTGCCTGCGCCGTTCGGCCCGATGATGCCGGTGAGACCATTCTCGAATTCAATCAGCGTATCGACGTGCTGGCGGAAATTCTGCAGCCGAAGCGCGCGCAGCCTCATGGTGCGTCCGGCATGGTCAGCACGAAGCCGGCTTCGGCACCTGGCTCTGGGGTCATCGGCGACGGTTCACTCACGCGCTGCAGGTAGTCGAGCCCCAGGCTGACGAATCCCTCGCGCTCGACGTCGCCTGGCAGCACGCGCGTCTCGAGCTTCTCGCGGACCAGCATCGGGAGCGACGGACGCGCGCCCCCCGCACCGGATCCGGTTCGGGTGCGCACCAGCTCCGGCTTTCGGGTATCGAGCTGAAAATGCAATGCGCGGCGCTTGTATTCGCGAATCGCCCTGTGATCGAGGTCGCGTGCGATGTGCCGCGGTATCTCGCTGACGACCAGGCGCACGACCGCATCATCGAGCCCGCCGGAAATCTGCGCCAGCCGATCCGCCACCAGTGCGTCGACATCCGACGGCGCGAGCGCATGTGCATCGATCGGATCGAGGTCGATGAAGCGTCGCTCCATCGGGACCGGCACGAAGGTGTGCGCGCCGGTGGCCAGATCGTGGATCGCGAACCCCTTGCCGGGCACCCCATGGTGGCGCTGCTCCGCGATCTCGCCCCAGGCGTTGCTGCTGACGTAGTCGAGCGACCCCGCGTACCAGGCCCGTTCCGCCACCTGACGATGGACATGATAGTGACCAAGGGCGACGTAATCCCACGGCGCCTGCTGCAGTTCCTCGACGGTCACTTCACTGGGGCTCCGATCGACCATCACGGCGCGATCGGGGAGCACCCCTTTCACTTCACCGTGGAGCAGGAGCACGTTCCAGCCCGCGTCGGGGTCGGTGGTCAGCGCCGGCAGCGGTTGGCCGAGCGTGTCCGGCACCGCGAAGAGCGAGAGATCGAGATCGGGAAGGCGGATGCGTTCCGCCGCGTGCTCCACCACGGTGATCCCGATCGTCCGGAAGAGCGCCAGGATGCACCCCGTTTCCGCGGCACGAGGCAGGTCGTGGTTTCCGGCGATCATCACCACCGGCGTGGCTGGCAGCGCGGCGCGCAGGCGCGTCAGTTCGCGGAGGGCGAAGAGGATCATCGGGTTCGACGGTCGCACCTGATGGAACACATCACCGGCGATCAGCACCAGGTCTGGCGCCTGCTCGATGACCGCGTCGATGGCCCGCCGGGTGGATCGGGCAACATCGGCCTCACGCTGGTTGTTTCCAGCCGAACTCAGCCGTTGGTACTGGCGGAATCCGAGGTGGAGATCGGCGAGGTGGGCGATGCGCATGGACCGAAGATATCGAGGGCTGCGAAGCGGGGCGCGGGCAGGAGAGACAGTGCGCCTGGATGGAATCTTGACCTAGGTCAGACCGTGATCTAGATTAGCGGAAACGGAGGCTGAGCATGACAGTGATTTCGATTGCGGAGGCGAAAAAGACTTTCTCCGCGCTCATCAAACGCGCCGCGGCGGGCGAGCGCATCGAGATCGGCGCCTACGGCTACCCGCAGGTTGCGCTGGTGCCGTCGGTGGTCCGCGAGCGCGGCGTGAGGTTTGGCAGCCTGGCCGGCCAGCTCGTCGTACCGCCGGACTTCGATGCGCCGCTGCCCGCTGGTGTGCTGGCGGATTTCGACGGCGCCGATCTCTGATGCGCTTGCTGCTCGACAGTCATGTGGTCCTCTGGCTCCTGCTCGACGACCCCCGTCTCACTGCGCGCGGTCGCGCACTGCTTGGGAGCGTCGATTCGGAGTGTTACGTCAGCAGCGCGACGTGGTGGGAGCTCGTGATCAAGCAGTCGCGCGGGATCACATCGTTCTCACTCGCGATGCCTGAGATTCGCGCGGCCGCGCTCGAGGCTGGGCTTCGCGAACTGTCTGTGACGGCGCCGCATGCGCTCCGTGTGGGTCAGCTGCCGATGCTGCATCGGGATCCGTTCGACCGGATGCTGGTTGCGCAGGCGTTGAGCGAGCCGATGCGGTTGGTGACGGCGGATGACGCGGTGGTGGCGTACGGGCCGGCGTGCGGGGTGCTGGTGGAGCGGATTTGATGGGGGGCGTTGGGCGGATGCGTGAGGCAACTTGCTTACAGTCGTTCAGAAATGCGCCGGATTGCGCGAAGCTCGGCGCAGAGGCGAGGCAGCTTGGGGCGAGGCTCCGTAAGGTGCTCGTCACTACTCGAGAACGTATCCGTACTCTGGGCACTCGTACTCCTACCCCCCCGCCACATACGTCACCGCATGATTCCGCCCCACGTCCGGCAGCACCTGTACGATGACCCACGCCCGATGGAACGGATCATCGAACACTAGACGCCCCGTCTCGCGCACCAGCACCTCACGTCCAACCAGCGCATCGATCGCCTTCGTCACCCGACTCGCGTCACCGAGTGCGAAGGCCCGACGCGTTGCGGCGCGCGCCAGCCCATGTCCATCAGCGGCCACCGCACGCAGCACATTCTGCTGTAACGCCGTCAGTTCGCGCCATGACATCCCATACGACGCCGCTCGCTCGCGGAGGATGTCAACATTGCCGAGACGATGCCCTCCTCGCTCACGCGCGCCGACAGCCGTGCGCACTCGGCGACACTCGCCGCCAGTGTCCGCACGTCGCAGGTCCGTGGCCCGGCAACGTCGATGATGCACCGGCCCTGTCCATCCGCGTCGATCCCCATCGCGCGAAACTGCGCCTCGATCCATCCGGAAAATGCACCGGGTCGATCGGGCCAATCGCGTAGCGGCGCGCCAGGTTGTACAGCGTACCCCGCTCTTTCTCCTCCAGGGCCGCAATCAGCCGCGTATCGGAGCCTGCAAACGCGTACGTGACATGCGACTGCTGCTGTACCACCGCGCGCAGTTGCCGCAGTGGACTGATGGCCGATGCTCCCGACCCGTCCGCGCCAAGGCGCTCGATCTGCTGGAATTCGTCCAGAATGACGCTCAGATGGACCTGCTCGTCGGTCGCGAGCGACTCGAGCCGTTCGAACGTGCTCACCAACCGCGCCCGCTGCGCATCCAGCGGCGCGGCGCGGAACTCGAGCTTCGGCACCGGAATCAGGAGTCCGGACGAGGTCTCCGACACCTCGAACGCGAACTTGAGCCGCTGACCGAACTCACGAATCAGCTGCGTCCAGCTCCGGCCGAGCGCCGCCGCCGCGGCCCGCGCGATGCGCGTGGTCATGTCCTCGAGATTGGATGCGGTCCAGAGGTCCACGTAGAGCACTGCATGCCCCGCCGCGCGCGATTCGTCCTGCACCGCGAGCAGCACGGACGTCTTCCCCATTCGGCGCAGTCCGGAAATCAGCAGGTGCCCCCGCGGCGTGAGCAGGCTGCGTCCGATCTCTCGCCGCTCGACATCGCGGTCGGTGAAGTCGTCTCCCTGTCTCGCAACGCCAGCGCCGACGAATCGATACGGCGCGGTGAGCGGGTCCGGCGGAGGAGGAAGGCGGCGATCAGCCATAGAAAGGGACATTTTACTCCCTTCAATTAGGGAGTTTCGAGGAAGGGCGTAAGTACTCCCCACTGACTGACCCTCTCCAGGAAGGGCCGGATCACGGCATGACCCCGTGCCGACCAGTCCGGCCTCCCGGCGTCAGTCCTCGCACTGCGACTGCACGACACGAAGATCGCGCGAAAAACCTCGGTCGAACCGCCCTGACGCAGCGCGGCAGTCATCGATGTGATCAGCAAGCCCACTGGCATCTGCCAGATCCACACCCGGTTGGCCGCCCTGACCGCGATAGGTCGGCAGCGGCTCAGGAGGCAGGCAAATCGTCGGTGGCGTCATCGTCATGACGATACACTTCTCGCGCAGCGATGTGAGCGATGGCCGGACAGCAGCCCGGCGAAATCCACTATCGCCGCACCCGCATCTCCTGCACCTCGCCCACCCGCTGCTCGACCCGCATCACGAACCGCATCGGCGGCAACGACCCCTGCGCCCCGGTCACCGCGCGCATCGTCATCACCATCCGCGACCGGGTGATCCATCCGCGCCTGCGATCGAGCAACACCCAGCCGACCACGCTCGCGCCGGCGTCGGCACCGGCATCACGCATCACACCCTTCACCGACACCCAGGCAAAGTCCCCATGACGCGTCAGCGAATCGAGCGTGAACTGGGCTTCGATCCCATCGCCGGGCGCACCGGCGAGCACCATGTGCCGAGTCCACTTCTCATGCTCACGCACCGGCAACACCGGCAGCGCGGCGGGCACACGATCGACCAGTGCCGTCAGCGTCGCGACGGTACCGGCGCCCTGCAACGCCGGATCCTCGAGCAGCTGCAACTCTCCGTCAGGCGCGAGCTTCATGCGCAGCGTGCGTCCCTGCAGTGCCATCCCGCTGGCAATCCGCGCGCGTCGGCTCTCTTCGCGGCCGCCGGTAGCGCGCACCGTCACACTCTCGACCTGCGACGTGATCTCGGCACCCAGCGAGTCCACCGCATCCACCTTCGATCGCAACACCACGGTCGTTCGCGTGCTGACGCGCACGGTCGAATCACCCGTCGCCATGGCGATCGTGCCCTGTTCGTCGACATCGTGTTCGACCAGCTGCCGGATCATGTCGCCAGGAAACGGACGCAGCACGAGTGACACACGAGCATCGGCGCTGGCACGCGTGCGCTGTGCCTGCAGTGAGGCACAGGCCACCGCGACCAGCAGCGTGGCCCAAAGCGGATCAGAAGCCGTACGGATCATCACCAACCGGACGGGCGAGAGGCTGAACCAGTGCCTGCGGCGCCGCCAGTTCACGCGGTGCCACCTGGCGCCTGAACTGCGCCGAAAAGAACGATCTTGCGTCGCGAGGTGCCTCGCGTTCCGTCGCGCGCACCGCACGAATGACGTCCGGTTCATCGACCAGTGCGATCACGCTGCGCAGCCAATCGAGCGTCAGCCCGCCGTCGAAACGCCGAAGCCGGCGCAGCATGGCGGCGTCGAACTCCTCGAGCGGGGCAGCCGGAAACCGCTCGACGCCGAGCCGACCGGTGAGCACACTTGGCCTGGGAAAGCGCACGAAGACCGGCTGCGTGAAATGGGGATGACGCACCATCAGCTGACCCTTGTCGAGAGTGGACAACTTCGTCCTTACCGCGGGACTCAGCACCGCATACCCCGGTGTGGCCAATTCGTCGCCATCCATCCGGCCGTAGAGGGCGGTGCCGGCGTTCCCCACCACCCGCTTGTGCACCTGGCTGCGGAACTGCTGGGCCGAAAAGAGCACCATCCCCAGGTACCGCCCCCGCTCGGCGATGTCGAGCAACATCCGTCGGACGTAGGTCTCCGGCCCGTCGCTGGGGGCGTACTTGTTCAGTTCATCGACGAAGACCACCACGTGGTTCACGCCCAGGTCACGCCGCTCGAGGTGTTCCCGCAGCTTGCTCACCACGCGCGCGAAGATCAGCCCCTGCGCATCCTCCTCGAGATTGGCCACGTCGAGCACGTGCACCGAGCGATCCTCGAAGGTGCCGAACGGAAGATCACTCACGTCAGCGCCGTCGGTCACCAGCCCGGCGCACCGCGTGGCGAGGTTCACCAGCCGGTTCCGCACCTTGCGGATCGTTGCCACGTGATGCGTGCGCCAGGTCTGCGAATCCTTCCGCTCGAGGCCATCGAGCAGCGTGCGAAACCACTGATCCAGATCGGCGAAGGTGTGGACGATCATCTCGCCGCCCAGCATCGGATCGCTGAACTTCTGCCCCACCACCCGATCGGTGATGAAATCGATCAGGGCGTCAGCCTTGGCATCGATGTCTTCGCGGTCGAGCAGCGTGACGGCGTACTGCAACACTTCCTTGAGCCCCCACGTGAGCGGCTGGACGTTGTGCTGCAGCGCTTCATTGCTGCGGATGGTTGCCAGGCCGCGGAGTGCTGCATCATACGGGGCGTAGTACTGCACGTTCTGAAATGGCTCGGCTGGCACGCCCAGTTTCTCGTACATCGCCAGATCGTCAGCGGCCAGCGCCGCCGGCTGATCGAGATAGAGGAGGTCGGGCCCCTTGACGTTGAAGCAGACCGCTGCCACCGACCCCTTGTCGGCCGGAAAGTGCGCGAAGATCGACTGCAGCAGCCATTCGACGGCGCTGGTCTTGGTGGCAAGGCCGCTGACACCGGTGATGTTGAGATGCGCCGCCTCGGGACCGAGCAGGAAATCCGCATCGAGATAGACCGGACTCTCCGTCCCGCCGCTGCGATAGAGTCCGACCGGGATGGCCGTGCGACCAACGTAGCCGTCCATGCGCAATGCGAGCGCGATGTCATGATCATCCGCCAGCCAGACCGTACCCATCGGCACCGGTTGCAGCGGTTCGTCAGGGATGTGGCGCAACACGCTGGCCGTGTACAACCGGATTTCGGTGCGCTGGGTTGCAACCAGGCCACCATCCGGCTGCCCATCGCGGCCGAGCACATCATCCAGCGGCGACAACATGTCGGTCCAGCTCTGCCCTTCCATCACGACGCCGTAGATCTGCGGCACATGACCGTTCACCACCACGGTGCCGTCGACGCGCACGATCGTGCCGATACCGACATTGGCATCGAGCGCCGTCCAGAAATGGAACTCGTGCGGCGTATTGGGGCGCCGCTCGGTTGCGACGACGCGCCCGAGCGGGCGGCGGACGTCGTCGGCTGCAATGGCAATCATCGGTGAATCACTCCCGGGCACGGCACGTTCTCAGCGATCACGGTACGGTAATTTCTCGTCATCAGGCCACCGCTCGCAGGTACACTTCACAGTCGCGAATGGCATACGGCATCACATCCCAGCGTGCATCGGGCCGCGCGATCGGCGAGCGCTCGGCCAGCAGCCACGCGCTGGCAGTATCGGCGTGCGACTCCGCCTCGCGTGCGTCCGCGTCACGCACGCCGCACTCCACGCGAATCAGGCCGAAGAACGGATCGCGTCCCGCCGCACTGCGAAGCCGCAGATACCAGGTCAGGAATCGCGGCCGGTCGGCGGCGTCCAGCGCCACGATGACCGATGTGCGCTGCCCTGC
>Ga0163144_10007415_pt1 | contig 24053 bp, 22 predicted proteins | sample OliLak19BULKMAT1_FD_123175 | JGI IMG/M metagenome (GOLD analysis project Ga0163144, IMG submission 123175) | Freshwater microbial mat bacterial communities from Lake Vanda, McMurdo Dry Valleys, Antarctica - Oligotrophic Lake LV.19.BULKMAT1 | ecosystem: Environmental > Aquatic > Freshwater >...
AGCGCGGTGACGATTTTCTGTACCTTCTCCTGCTTGGGAACCTTGCGGAGGAAGAAGTCGAGCCCGCTGACACGGCGCAGCGCCGGAACATAAAAAACCAGCGCCCCCGCAAGTGCTCCGCCGAGGATGACGGCCGAGCCCAGCGCGATTCTGCCGCACTTTTCAGTGGCGTCGTCCTGTTCGCGCGAGGTGAAGTACTGATAAGTCGCCATCGTTCCGCCCAGCACGACCAGTGCGAGCAATCCGATGACGCGGTCAATGATCACACTCAGCCACGCGCGGCTGCGATGCGTGGTCTGCTTCCCGGCATAGTGCATGCGCAGCAGATCTCCGCCGGTCGATCCGGGGAGGAATGAGTTGTAGAACGCCCCCACCATGTTGATGATAAACGCGCGGCTGAAGGTCATCACGATGTCCAGCGCCTTCATGATGGAAACCCATCGAAAAGCGGTGATGAAAAACACGATCGGGAAGACGAAAATTGCCAGCAGCAGATACGTCGGATGACGGTCAAAGGCCTCAATGGTCATGCCCGCAAGACCGCGCTCCACCAGCGGATACGGCACGCGCACTGTATATCCGCCCACGATCTGGCCGGTGGGAATGATGCGGGCGCGGTCGCCGTGGTTTCTACCGAGAAACCGTTGAACAATATCCCGCGGCTTGCCCACCACCAGCGGCCACTGCGCCTGATCCGCACTTGGCGTGACTTTCAGGCCAAGCACTTCAACCCTTTCGCCTCCCGCGTCGTGGCTCTGGATAACGGCTTTATCGAGTTCGGATTTGACGATGAGGTTGGAGCGCGGAACGACGATGCGTTTGTTTGGGTCAGCCGGATCTTCGACGGTGAATTCTGGATCGCCCTCTTTGGATTCCGTTAAAATCTTCACCGGCACCGGACGCCCGGTGATGGGATTCATCACGATCACGCGGTTGTAAAGTGAGATATTGCTGACGATGTACCAGATGCCCGCGACGGCGATCCCCCACCGAAGCACCGCTTTGATGCGTTTTTTCGTGACTGCGTTCATTCGTGTTTCGGATTGTGCGGGAGAAAAGAATGTTACGCAAATGCTTGACGTAGCCGGTTGTTTTCCACTATCACGCTTGCCCCGGCAGCCTGATCGCCGGTGTTGTAGGGTGCAGCTTGTTGCACCGGGATTCGCAATCAATCTGGTGCAACAAGTTGCAACCTGCCAGATGTCTGGAGCCACAATGTCCCTGATCGCGCCACACGGCGGCAAACTCATCAACCGCGTTCTTGCACCACAGGCCGCTGATGCCGCGCGCAAGGAAGCCGCCTCGCTTCCGTCCATCACCTTATCGGCCCGCGAGGCGTTCGATCTGGAGATGATCGCGATCGGTGCGTTCTCCCCCCTGACCGGTTTCCAGGGAGAAGCTGATTTCACCCGCGTCTGCAAGGAAATGCGCCTTGCCAACGGCCCCCAGAACGACACAGTCTGGCCAATCCCCGTGGTGCTCTCTCCGGCGGATGACATCACCGCAAAAATCAACGTGGGTCAGAAGATCGCGCTCAAGGATCACAAAGGCAATCTGCTTGCGACCATGACCGTGGCCGAAAAGTACAAACACGATAAGGCCATCGAAATCCCCAATGTCTATCGCACCGAAGATGAAGCCCATCCGGGTGTGAAGATCGTCAAAGGACAAGGCAGTTTCTGCCTCGGAGGTGATATCGACGTCATCAAGACGACCTACGAGCCTGAGTTCGAAAGCTATCGTCTTCCGCCGGAAAAGACGCGCGAAGCCTTCGCCGAAAAGGGTTGGAGTACGGTCGCGGCGTTTCAGACGCGCAATCCCATTCATCGCAGCCATGAGTATCTCACCAAGTGCGCGCTTGAGATGACAGATGGCTTGCTGATTCATCCGCTGGTGGGCGAAACCAAGTCCGATGACATCCCGGCCGATGTTCGCATGGCGTGCTATCAGACGCTGGTTGACAGCTACTACAACAAAGACAAGACGATGCTCAGCGTCATGCCGCTTGCCATGCGATACGCCGGCCCGCGCGAGGCGATTCTGCACACGCTGATCCGCAAGAACTACGGCATCACCCACTTCATCGTTGGCCGCGACCATGCCGGGGTCGGAAACTATTACGGAACCTACGACGCCCAGAAAATCTTCGATCAGTTCGATCTTCCCAAGGATATTGGCGTAACAATCCTGAAGTTTGAACACACCGCGTGGTGCAATGCCTGCGAGGCCGTCGTCAGCACCAAAACCTGTCCGCATGGAAACGATCAGAAAGTCGCCCCGTCCGGAACAAAAGTGCGTGAGATGCTTAAGGCCGGCGAACGCCCGCCCCAGGAATTCTCACGGCCGGAGGTGGCGGATATTCTGATCAAGTGGGCGCAGTCGGTTGGATAAAGCTCAGTTCAAAACAACTTACCGGTATTCACGAGGATCGACCGTAAGGGAGCGATTGTTCCGGCCGGAGAAACCGCTCCCTGACGGTCGCGGCTCGTTGGCGTACCTAAAGTGAGCGGTGCATCCCGTGACCTCCTGCGCTGCCTGCAAAAGGCGCGGCTCAGGTTGAAAACGATTTGACTGCCTATGGTTTGCGCAGCCATTTTTCAATAAGTCCATTTTTTGAGTTGAGCACGGCATTTGCTTCCGGGATAACTCCGTAGGTTGGTCGAGGCGATTTCGTCGCTTCAACGCGGAGATGACACACACATTCAGGAGAGGTTCAGCAATGTCTACGGTTCGTCAGGAAGCGATTCGAGCAATCGCCAACGCGGAGCGGAATCTTAATCGTGTGGACTTCAAGAAAGTTCACATCAGCGATCTCTTCGGCATCAACGTCTTCAGCGAAGACGAGCAGAAACAGCGGCTGCCCAAGCCGATTTTCAAGGCGCTTCAGCGGACGATCAAGCAAGGCGAAGGCCTTGACCCCGCGATCGCCGACGCGCTGGCATCGGCGATAAAGGATTGGGCGATTGAAAAGGGCGCAACGCACTACACGCATATCTTTCAACCGTTGACCGGCATTACCGCCGAGAAGCACGACAGCTTTGTCAATCCGACTGGCACCGGCGGAGCGATTTGCGAGTTCAGCGGCAAGGAACTCATCAAGGGTGAGCCTGACGCTTCATCGTTCCCATCCGGCGGCTTACGCGCGACTTTCGAAGCGCGCGGCTATACGGCATGGGACCCGACCTCTCCCGCATACATTGTCGAGAATCCGAACGGCTCGACGCTGGTGATCCCCACCGCTTTCTTAAGCTGGACGGGTGAGGCGCTTGATAAGAAGACGCCGCTGCTTCGCTCGATGGAAGCCATCAGTACGCAGGCGCTTCGCGTGCTGCGGCTTTTCGGCAACACCGAAGCATGCAAGGTCTTCACCACTGTCGGTCCTGAGCAGGAATATTTCCTGATCGATACCAACTTCTTTTTCCAGCGGCCCGACCTGCTTTACACAGGTCGCACCCTGTTCGGCGCGAAGCCGCCTAAGGGTCAGGAAATGGAGGATCAATACTTCGGCGCGATCCCCGAGCGCGTGCTTGCGTGCATGGCCGACGCCGAGGCTGAACTTTTCAAACTCGCCGTTCCGGTCAAGACCCGACACAACGAAGTCGCGCCCGCGCAGTATGAAATCGCGCCACTGTTTGAAACCAGCAATCTCGCAACGGATCATCAGAACGTGATCATGGAAGTGATCCGAAAGACCGCGCCCAAGTATGGGCTGGCGGCGCTGCTGCATGAGAAGCCATTTGCCGGAATCAACGGTTCGGGCAAGCACAACAACTGGTCGATGGCGTCGGATCTGGGCGAAAATCTTCTTGAACCCGGTAACACGCCACATGACAACGCGCAGTTCATCGTCTTCTGCACCGCCGTCATTCGCGCGGTGTCGAAGTACAGCGAGATTCTGCGTCTGTCGATCGCATCGGCACACAACGATCATCGCCTCGGTGCCAACGAAGCGCCGCCGGCGATTATCTCGATCTTTCTGGGCGATCAACTCACGGATGTCATCGAACAGGTCGAAAAAGGCGGCGCCAAGACCAGCAAGCAAGGCGGGCTTTTCGAAACCGGCGTAAGCATTCTTCCGAAGCTCCCGCGCGATGCGGGTGATCGCAATCGCACGTCACCCTTCGCATTCACCGGCAACAAGTTTGAGTTCCGCGCAGTGGGATCGAGTCAGAGCATCGCCGGACCCAACACGGTGCTCAATACGATCGTCGCAGAGTCACTTGATTTCATCGCGACCGAACTTGAGAAGGCCGTCAAAGGCGGCAAGAACCTCAACGTCGCGATTCAAGAGCTGCTTCCGTCGATTCTCAAGGAGAACAAAAAGGTTCTCTTCAACGGCGACGGATATTCCGAGAAGTGGCACCAGGAAGCAGAGACGCGCGGACTGCCGAATCTCAAGAGCACGACCGATGTTCTGCCTGTTGTGATGCGCAAGGACACGGTTGAACTTTTTGAGAAGTACAAGGTGTACTCCGCGAAGGAATTGGAAAGCCGCTACAACATCCTCTGCGAGAACTATGTGAAGACCGTGGATATCGAAGGCAAGACCGCGCTGATGATGGCGAGGACGATGATTCTGCCGGCGGCGCTGAAGTATCAGAAGGAAGTCGGTGAATCCATCGCCGCCGCCAAGTCTGCTGGCGCAACCACACCCGCGGGTGTGGAGATGTTCGGCACGCTGGTCAGCACGATCAACACGCTGACAACGGGCATCACCAAGCTTGAAAAAGCTGTCAATCATCACGCCGAGGGCGATCTGCTGGCTCATGCGAAGTACGCAAAGGAAAGCATCCTTCCCGCGATGCTTGAAGTGCGTGAAGCTGCGGACAAACTTGAGACCCAGATTTCCGATGAACTCTGGCCGCTGCCGACGTATCGGGAAATGTTGTTTATCCGCTGATCCAGCGGTGATTCCGTCACTGTCTGACAACGAAAAGGCCTGCGAAGTGCAATCTTCGCGGGCCTTTTGCTTGCGCGATCGCCCCGTCCCAATACGGAGGTTAGAATCAAACGTGGAATTTTGTTGTCAAAAACCTATCGTTGAATACACTGATTGTTGACACTTCTTTAAGGATCTGAAATGAATCAAGAAGCCCTTCGAAAAGCCTGCCTCAGCGCCACCCTTGCCGTTGCATGGGCAGGATCATCCTCTCCCGCAGAAGCCGCTGCGCCTGGCACGACTGAGACGATCTATATCCGCACGAACTTTTACCACTCCATTGCCGCCGCGAAGTTTGTGGCGATTCGGGATCTGACCTGGCTTTCGCTCGACGTCGGTGCGATTGCAGCGGGTGAATCATTTCGCACGATCGGCGTCGGGATCGGTTCAGGCTCCTCGGGTGGTGGGGGCCTTGACTACAACATGGTCGTTGGCGGCGCATTGCCTTCAACGACACCCCCCACGCAGTTCATTGGCATGGGGCTTCACGATCCCAATCAAGGGTTGGGCGTACCCTTCGAGACACTCTTCCCGGGGATTGATGAGTCACTTGCAATCGAGGGTCTCCATGGGGGGCTTGGTTCGGGTGCAATGACTTCGTTTAACCAGGTTCTTGATCGCATTGTGGGCAATCCAAACCTGAATCTCAATATCGATGAGAAAGCGCCCGACACGATGCTGCATTTCAGCGATGGCACCATGCTGGGCACGATTGAGGTCAGCTTTACGCCGATACCCGAGCCTGCGGCAGGCATGTTGTGCGGGGGCGCGCTGGGTTTCGGTATCTTCCGGCCCCGTCGCGTCAATGCCTGATGAAACGCCTGACAAACGGTCCGGATGCTCCTTACAGTAGCCATGATCTCGCGCGATGAGGCATCGCGCATCGGTGCGTCGATTGCTTCAGCAAAGTGCATTGCCGATCAAATCGTGGTTGTCGATTCGGGTTCGACAGATGACACCATTGCAATCGCAAATGCTGCCGGCGCGCACGTTGTCCATCATCAGTGGGACGATGACTTCGCTGCCGCCCGCAATGCGGCGATTCCGCACATCAAGGGTCGCTGGACGCTTTGGCTAGATGCGGATGAGTTTGTTGATCCTTCGACAACTGAGAACTTTCGCGACCTGTTGGCGCGCAATGATGCCTGCGGGTTTGGTGTTGTGCGGCGAGACTATGTTAATGGCTTCAAACCGGGCGTGCCTGCGGGCGACAGTGTTTCCAGCATGATCTTTCGCGTCCTGCGGAATGATCTGGGGTTTCGTTTTACGGGTCGATGCCACGAGCAGCCACACCCGTTTCCAGATGATCTCGCGCGGGAAACGGGGTTGAAGGTCTATGCAAGCACACTCACGCTCGATCACGACTGTCGATACTACTACGAAAGTCGAGTTGAAAAGGCACTGCGCAACGGACGGCTGCTTGACATGGAAGTTCGCGAGCGACCCGGCCGTCTATATTGGATGATTCAATGTGGCGCAACTCTACTCGAAGTGCCAGGCATGGCCGCTCGTGCGAAGGAAGTATTGGCCCAGAGCCTGCAGATGATCGCAGCACTGCGCGGCCAGCCGCGCGCACCATTTCCGCTTGTCGAACTCGCACTGGAGTACGCCGTCTACACTGCGGAGTCGGAGGGGCTTCCGATTTCTCCTGCGGATGCCTATGAACTGGCTCAGAAGTGGTTTCCGAATGCAGTGCCGATCATTTGGATGCGGGCCAGGCGCGCCTACGACGCCGGTGACTTTGAAGCCGCCATCCCGATTCTCAAACGACTCATCAACATCGGACAGACACGGGCATACGATCTCGAAGTTCCATTTGACCATGCGGTCGTCGGAGATGACGCGAGACTGAACCTCGGCGTTTGCCTGCTTCGCCTGGCAAAGTTGGACGAATCGGAGGAAGTACTGCGTCAAATCAATCCAGCAGGCCCGCGTGGAGAAGAAGCGGAAATGAATCTCAAAGCCATCAAGTCGATTCGCGAGCAGTTCATGAAGTAATTGTCAGACAACTCCATGGATTCATAAGAAGATTGCGAAACAGCAGAAGTAAGAAACCCACGACCAGGATCGTGGGTTCGCGCATCCCCGCGCAAAATCGTCAACAGGCGACGCGGTTCACACCGCCGCCGCCTGCTGGAATTCTTTTTTCCGGTCGGCCATTTGCGCTCGCAGGCGAGCAAGGATGCTCGAATGCATCTGGCTGACGCGCGACTCTGAAAGATCCAGCGTCGAGCCGATTTCCTTCATGGTCATTTCTTCAAAGTAATAAAGGACGAGAATAAGACGTTCAGCGCGAGAGAGGCCCTTGGTCATCAGTTCCTTGAGATCCTTGCGCTGAATCTCGCGAACGGGATCGGCCCCGCGTTTGTCCTCGAGGACGTCGATCTCGCGGACATCCTTATTTGAATCCGTCTCATACCACTTGCGTGAAAGTGAAACCAACCCGACGGCTGATGCGTCCTTTGCCATCTTTTCGAATTCGCCCATCGAGACTTTGAGTCTTTTGGCGACTTCATCATTCGTCGGCGACCGTCCGAGCTCGACTTCAAGCGATTTGGACGCCCCATCCAGTTTATGAGCCCGTGAGCGCACGAGCCTGGGCACCCAGTCCATCGAGCGAAGCTCATCGAGAATCGCCCCGCGGATTCGCGGGGCGCAGTAGGTTTCGAATTGCACGCCGCGATCCAGGTCAAAGGCCTCGATCGCGTCCATCAGGCCGAAAATGCCCGATGACATCAGATCGTCAACCTCAACCTCATCGGGCAGCTTGATGTGCACGCGTTCGGCGTTGTAACGCACCAGGTGGAGATAGTTCTCCATCAGCCGGTTGCGCAACGCCTCGGTTTTAGTGCGTTTGTATTCGGTCCAGACGAACTTGATCTCTTCAGGATCAATCTTACGAACATTGGTCAGCACGGTTATCTTGGCCATACGATCCTCCCGGGTCCTTGGGTGGAGCAAAAATCACATGACGAATCGGCGGGATTTGTCATTTACAACTCTTCCCAATGTGACGGCGCAATCCATAGCGGCGCTCATTGGGTTTATCGGTCACTTGACTCAAGGTTCGTTGAGCCTTTTTTTAGTTTTTCCTCTTCAGTTTTCACGTTCTCATCCAGCATCTTCCCGGCCATCGCGCCGACGATCAGCCCGATAACCAGCGTTGCGATCATCGCGCCCAGAGCCCGCAGCACCGTGGTGCTGAAAGAGTTGCTTGCCTCAAACACGCCGATGACCAGACAGGTCATGAACGCGATCAAGGCGAGAATGGCGGCGGCTCGTTGGGGCATGTGCGGTGGCTGGTGGTTGGTGACTGGTGGCTGGTGACTGGTGGCTGGTGACTGGAACATCATGTGTTTCCGGCCACCAGCAACCAACCACCAGTCACCTATCTCCGAAACCATTTACTCATCCTGTTAAAAAATCCGCTTTCATCGACTTTGGCGGCGACGCCTTGTTCGAGCCGCATCGAAAGTTGTGCGATCGCGATAGCGGCCGGGCTTCCAGGGGCACCGATCACGAAGGGCGTGCGACGTCGTACCGCCAGGGAAACTTCCGGATCGGTCGGGATCGATCCGGCATCCAATATGCTTACGCCGAGAAACTGCTTGGCGACTTTCGCAATGCGCTCATGCACCGCACGGCCTTCGGAAATGCTGCGCACCTGATTCACCAGCAGACTCATGCGCCGTTCGGCTCCATCGCGATTGAGCACCTTGATCACCGCATACGCATCGGTGATCGCAGTCGGTTCGGGCGTGGTGACCACAAGCACATGATCCGCACAGCGTGTAAAGCTCAGCACATTCGGGCTGATTCCCGCACCGGTGTCGATGAGAATGATGTCGGCCTGTCTTTCGAGATTTCCGAGGGCATCAATCACATGCTGACGATCCATGTCGGTGAGGTCCGCCATCTTCGCCAGTCCGGATGCTCCCCCGATCAGGAAGAATCCGCCGGGCGCCTTTACCAGGACTTCGTGCAGTTCCTTCTTTCGTCCGATGACGTGCGAGAGATTGTTCGGCAGATCGATGTTGCAAAGCACATCGGCGTTTGCCAGACCAAGATCAGCATCGAGCAGCACTACTTTCTTGCCTGCCGACGCGAGCTTGATCGCCAGATTCACAGCCACGTTGCTCTTGCCCACGCCGCCCTTCCCCGAAGTGACAGCAATAACGCTGGCACCGCGGCGCTGGGACACCATGGTTCGCAAATGCGTGGCTTGGTCCATCATGACCGTCATAGTTTTATCCTTGCGTCGATAGTCGACAGTCTACATTCGTCAGTCGAGGCGAATGAATTCACTGTCGACTGACGACTGTTGACTGTCGACTGATCAAAGACTTCCACCCAAAATCAACTGCGCCAAACGCCGGCCATTGCAGTCTTCGATATCATCCGGCACATCCTGGCCGGTCGTGACATAACTCAGCGCCTTGTTCACCTTGCGCACCACATTCAACATCACGCCCACATGCGCCGCTTCATCCAGCTTGGTGAAGATCATCTTGTCCACGCGCACATCGCTGAAGCGCGAGATCGCGAGCTCGACGCATTGCTCGCTTGCGGTGCTGGAGAGAACCAGATGCACCTCATCCGGATTCGCCGCCGCAAGGAGATTCCGAAGCTCATTGAGTTTCAATTTGTCGTTCGGGCTTCTGCCTGCGGTATCGATGAGGATGAAATCGCACTGCGCCATCGACGCTATCGCCTCGCGAAGATCCTCGGCCGTTCCGACCACTTTCAAGGGAGATCCGATGATGTCCGCATATTTCTTCAACTGGTCGATCGCCGCGATGCGATAGGTGTCCAGCGTGATCAGGCCCACGCGCTGACGCTCCTTCAACTGCAGATTCGCCGCGAGCTTGGCGATGGTCGTCGTCTTGCCCACACCCGTCGGGCCGATGAGCGCGACAACGTGCGGGCCTTCAAGTTTGGTGCGTTTGATCGGGCCGGAGGTCGGAATCAGTTTTTCCAGTTGCTCGGCGATCTTGTTGCGGACAAATTCGGTTTGGGTCGCGTGTTCCGGGCGAATGTTGTTCTTCACGGCGCGGATGATCTCGCACGCGAGCTCATCCGCCACTTGATTCTGTATGAGATTCTGATAGTGCTCGAAGAGATCCTCAGGCACATGCGGCGTCTGATCACGGCGGATCTGCCCGACCAGATCCTTGACCATCGTCTTAAGCCCGTTCATCTCCTGATGGATTCCGTTCATCATCGCCATGTTGGCGGCGGGCGATTCAAGGATTGCCTTGATGCCGGCCTTTGAATCGGCGAGCGACTTGAAAGTTCCCGAACCCGATGACAACCCCGAAGCGGAGGCGCTCTTCGACGCGCCCGCATATGCCAGCGCTTCTTTCCGTACACCCGATGACGCCGCAATGCGCGATGGGGCAACCTGCCGACGATCCGGAACGTTGATCCCCTTGCCGGCGGTGATCTCGACAATCTCACAACGACGCATGCCCAGGCAGTATCGCTTCTGATACGTGCGCGTATGCAGGATCACCGCTTCTCTTCCCAGAGCGGCTTTCATCAGCGCGTACGCTTCAGACATCGTCGGTGCTTTGAACGTGTGCAGATTCATGGAATCCTGAACGGTGCGCGTTTTCGCGCGCAGCGATCACTCCTACCCATTGAGACTGACCAGACCAACCGCCTCAACAGCGATCTCCGGGACAACCTCGTTGTATGCCAGCACTGCCACCATCGGCAGGCTTCCTTCAATCAGTTTGCGAACGACCCCTCGCACCTGCGGGCTGCACAAAACCACCGCGCTTCGGCCGGTCTGTGTCAGCTCGCCCGTTTTGGCTCCGATCTGTGTCACAATCTGCTGCGCTGTCTGCGGCGGCAGTGTGATCAGATTCCCATTCTGCCGATCAACGTGCTGGTTGATCAGATCCTCAATCACCGGATCGAGTGTCACGCACCACAGCTTGTCACGCTCATCCACATACTGTTTGCAGATCGTGCGCGAGAGCGAATTGCGGACGTACTCTGTCAATACATCCAGGTCCTTCGTGCGCGACGCAAAGTCCCCGAGCGTTTCGAGAATGGTTTCAAGATCACGCACAGGCACGCGCTCCCGCAGCAGATTCTGCATGACCTTCTGCAATTCGCCCGGCTTGATCTGCGTCGGGATCACTTCCTCGATCAATGCAGGAACTTTCACCTTCAGATTGTCGATGAGATTCTTCACTTCCTGACGGGTGAGAAGTTCATGCGCGAACCGCTTGATGATTTCAGTCAGATGCGTCGCCAGGACTGCGGTTGCTTCGACAACGGTGTAGTTGAGCAGTTCGGCCTGCGAACGCTGCGGTTCGGTGATCCAGTATGCGGGCAATCCGAACGCAGGCTCAATCGTCTGCGTCGCCCCCGGAATCTCACCAGCAGTGGCTCCGTTGTCCATCGCCAGGAACTGTTCGGGGAAAGTCTCGCCGCGTGCAACCGTCTGACCTTTGATCTTGATCGCATAATCATTCGGACCCAGCTGGATGTTGTCGCGAATCCGAACCGGCGGAACAATGATGCCGAGATCCATCGCGATCTGCCGGCGAATCAAAGAGATTCGATCGAGCAGATCACCGCCCTTTGCAGTATCGACGAGCTTGACCAATCCATAGCCTACTTCGAGTTCCATCGTGTCGACATCAAGCAGCTTCTCGACTTTCTCAGGTTCTTTCGAAGTGAGCTTTTCACGCTCATTTGCCGCAAGGTGCAGCGCGGCTTTCTTTTCGTTGCGAGTGAGGATGAATGCCATTCCGCCGCAGCACAGCCCGATGATCAGAAGCGGCAGTATGGGAAGTCCTGACACGGACATGAGCGCAAGAAACGCCGCCGCGACAATCAGCGCTTTTGGATTTGAGAACACCTGCCCGATCATCTCATTGCCAAGATCCTTGCGGCTGCTGGATCGGGTGACGATCAAGCCTGCGCCCAGCGCCATGATGAACGCCGGCACCTGCGTCACCAGGCCGTCACCGATGGTGAGCTTGGTGTAAACCTGCAGGCTTTCCATGATCTCCATGTTGTGCTCAAACTTGCCTACGTAGAACCCGCCAAGAATGTTGACGAAAGTGATGACGATTCCGGCGATCGCATCGCCGCGGACGAATTTGGATGCACCGTCCATCGCACCATAGAAGTCTGCTTCCTGACCAACATCCTCACGGCGCTTTCGAGCTTCGGTTTCGGTGATCGCGCCGGCATTCAGATCAGCGTCGATCGCCATCTGCTTGCCAGGCATCGCATCCAACGTGAACCGCGCAGCGACTTCGGAGATGCGCGTCGAGCCTTTGGTGATGACGACGAACTGAATCACAAAGATGATCAGAAAGATGATCACGCCAACGACAAGCTGCCCGCGGGTGACGAACTCGGCGAACGTCTGCACCACTTCACCGGCGGCGTGCGTGCCGGGCTCGCCGGTGAGAATTAATCTCGTGGTCGCGACGCTAAGCACCAGCCGAAACAGCGTCACCGCAAGCAGCAGTGAAGGAAGGACCGTGAACTCGAGCGGGCTTTTTACATAGACCGTCGTCACCAGCACGATCACACTGAGCGTAATGTTGATCAGCAACAGAAAATCCAGCGCCGGCGTGGGCAGCGGGATGAGAATCACCACCAGCATCAGAATCAGCGCGAACGGAAACAAGAGCCCGCGATTTTCGCTGAGCGTGTGAAGCAGGCCGGAAGATGGAACGGCGAGAGTGGACATTATCGTCAGTTGTCTGTCGTCAGTCGTCAGTCGTCAGTTGTCGGTCAGTTGTCACGAATGACGAATGACAACTGACCAATGACCTCTTACGCAACCTTCTTCCTCATCTTTCCGCTGAGTTCATACACATACGCCAATATCTCCGCGACCGCGGAGTAAAACTGTTCGGGAATCTCGCCGCCGACTTCGACCAGTTTGTAGAGCGCCCTTGCCAGCGGCTTGCGTTCGAGAATCGGGATGCCGTTGGCGATGGCGAGCTCACGGATTTTCGCGGCGAGGAAACCCTGTCCCTTTGCCACCACTTTCGGGGCGTTCATCGAGTCAGGATCGTATTTAATTGCGATGGCATATTCAGTCGGATTGGTCACGATCACATCCGCCGTCGGGACATCTTTCTGCAGCCGCTTCTGAATCATCTGGATCGCAAGCTGTCGGCGGCGCTGCTTGATCTTGGGATCGCCGTCCATGCTGCGCATCTCTTCCTTCACCTGCTGCTTGGTCATCTTGAGTTGCTGCTCCATCCGCCATTTCTGGTAGGCATAGTCGATGATCGCGAGAATCAGCAGCAGCACCGCGATGCGGAAAACAATCTGATAGATCAGGTCCGCGCCAAGCCCGAAGATCTGCATGTGAGTGAGCTGCTGACAGGAGATGATCGTGTCGATGCGGCCATGAATCGCGGAATAGGCGACCATGCCGACCAGCGAGAGCTTGGCCATGCTCATCAGCAGATGCACCCAACCCTGACCCTTGCCGAAAATCTTCTGAACACCTTTCAGCGGATTGAGCGCTCCGAGATTCGGCTGAAGCCGTTTGGTCGTGAGATTGAAACCCACCTGCATGAGATTGACGATGATCGCGACGACCACCGCGCCCAGCAGAATCGGCGCGACGGCAAGCGCCGCGACTTTGAAGGCATTGAGCAATGATGTCAGCAAGGAACCTGTCGATAGATCCGAAAGTGAATCGCCAAGCGATTTTTGAACGAGTGTGCGCAGGGCGTCGACGACATTGCCGCCCCACCAGTTGAGAGAGAGCAGCGAAGCCAGAATCAGCACCGCCGCGGTGAGATCCTGGCTGCGGGCGATGTTCCCCTGCTCGCGCGCTTCGGCGCGACGCTTGGGTGTCGGGGCTTCGGTTTTGTCTCCGGCTTCGTCTGCCATGCGGACTCATCCTTGAGTCAGGAGAGTTAATACCCGCGACAAGTCGCGGGGCTCTCGTATCCGTTCAAACGTTTCCCGCGTAATACAGATGCACACGATTCATCGCTGTCTTGAGTTGCCCGGTAATCACATCTCCCGTGAGTCCCATCCCGATGATCAGCACGATCACACCGATGATCGCCCGGATCATCAATCCCGCCGACATCACATTGAACTGTGGCATCGTCTTGCTGACACAACCCAGCGCCAGATCCACCACGATCATCGTGATCAGCATCGGCCCGGCCAGACAGATCGCCAGTGTCAGCGCTCCCATCAACAGATCGGTGATGAGATCAACGATCGACTGATCGACTCCGACCGAAAGCAGCGGCAGTGAGTCAAAGCTTGCCCGCACGCCGCGCAAAAGCATGTGATGTCCCTGGATCGACAGGAAAATCACCAGTGCGAACCAGAAGTAGATGTCGCCGATGAGTGATCCGCCCTGCCCGAACTGCGGATCGATCACCTGGGCCATGCTCAGGCCCATCTGCTGTCCGATGATCTCTCCCGCCCACTGGACCGCGATGAAGATCATCGAAAGGATCATTCCCATCGCCAGCCCGAAGCAAATCTCTCCACCGATGCCGAGGGTCGCGCCCCATAGCGTTGTCGGCAGCTGCGCCGGCAGTTGTATGCCCGCTGACACACCCAGCGAGATTGTCAGAGCAAGCAGCACCTTCACGCGCGTGGGAATCCGTCCTGATCCGAAAAGCGGAGCGAATACGAACATCGCCGACACGCGGATGAACACCAGCACAAAGCCCGGTGCGGACTTTGCAAGTGCATCTGCGAAGTTCTGCAACAGCAGTTGCAGCGACATGTGGTCCCCGTCGTTGATTTACAACGTAGTGAACATCCTCGATGTGTATTCAAGCAGATGCTGTCCGATCCACGGCATCAGCATGGTGGCCGCGACGATCATCGCAGTGATCTTCGGGACAAACGTCAGCGTTTGTTCCTGAATCTGCGTGACAGCCTGCACCAGCGAAATCACAATGCCCACCACCAGTCCGATCACCAGCATCGGGGCGGAAATCAGCAATGCGAGAAACAACATCTGCTGCAGAACATCAGTGGCTTGATCGAGAGTCATGACAAGCACCCGTCCGTGAGTACGCCGCAAAGACTGCGGCAGAATTGCCTATTGCGCGGTTCAATCATTCCGTGAGGAACATCACCGCGTCGTCGCCCGGAAATCCATTTCCTGGCGACCCATGATTACTGAATGCTAAAACTACTCATCAACCCCAGCGTAATCAAGTGCCAACCATCCACTAAAACAAAAAGCAGTAACTTAAATGGCAGCGAGATCATCACCGGGGGAAGCATCATCATTCCCATGCTGATGAGAATCGACGAGATTACGATGTCGATGATCAGAAACGGCAGATAGATCTTGAATCCCATGATGAACGCCGTCTTGAGTTCACTGAGGATGTACGCCGGTATCAGCGTGAAGGTTCCGACTTCTTCAAAGCGGATCTGTACGTCTTTTTTCCCGCTTGCGAATTCGTGCATCATGTAGACATCTTCATCGTTGCCGCGTGCGATGATCTGCGCCTGCATGAATTCGCGCATCGATCCGGTCGCTTTCGTCAACGCATCCCGCTGATCCATCGACCCGTTCAGATACGGCTGCAGCGCGCCTTGGTTGATTTTGTTCCACGTCGGCGTCATGACCATGAATGTCATGAACATCGAAAGCCCGATGAGAATCTGGTTCGGCGGCAATTGCTGCGTGCCCAGTGCCTGACGCAACAAAGACAGCACAATCACAATGCGCGTGAAGCTGGTCATCATGATGAGAATCGCGGGTGCCAGCGAAAGCACCGTCAGCAGAATGATCAGTTGCAGAGCGGCACCGAAGTTCTCTCGTTTGGTGATGTCGGGGACGGCAAAGGATGGTGCAGGGGTGACAACGGACGGCGTGCCGGTGGACGGGGAAATTGCTGTATGGCCGCGATCCACGGGACTGTTCTGTGCGGCATCATTCTGTCCGGCGAAATCCGTTGCGGTGGATTCCTGTGCGAGCGCACTCATGCAACAGCACGCACCGAGAAGGATGATAATCAGCCATTTCATATGAGAATCCATTCTCATGTCGATTGCCCCCGTAGCGTGGCGTCCCGCCCACGGCTTCTTTTTCCAGACGCGGGCGGGACGCCCAGGCTACGGGATCTCACTGTTTTCTGAACTGCGTCGACAGATCGCGCACTTTTGAAATCAACCCGTGCAGTTCGGTTTTCGTCGCTTCGATCTCTTCCGGCGAATCATCCGAAACCAGTGAATTCTTTTCACCCGTGCTGACTTCGTCGTCGTCAAAGTCCTGCCGTGCCTTGCCGAAGAGATTCACAAAACTCTTTATTTCAGGGGCGCGATGCTCTTCCGAAAGCGTTCCAAGCAGTTGCGCCACCTCGTCCGGATCGGAGATTTCAGCGATCTGCGAGAGTTGAGTCCCCGAGTTCCCCACCACCACCATCCTCTTGCCCACCTGAATCAACAGTAACTGCTGCTTGGGATTGATCGGCAGCCGGGAGAGCACGCGCATCGCATTGATTGTTTTGGGCGTTGTCACATGCGGGAAGAACCGCTTGAGCAGGAATCGCATGACAACGATCAGCGCCAGCACCGTGCCCAGCGCCAGCACGACTCTTCCAGGGTTGAGATCAAATGTGTTAAGACCCGCAGACGGTTGCGAGATGGATGCCGGCGCGCGGACGGTGCCGGGCGGGCGAACCAGATCGCGCTCGAATCTTCCCGAGGATTGGGTGGCCGGGGTTGCAGTTGTCGAGGTTGTCGCGGTGGGATTTGCCGGGATCGACTGCGAAGGTGCGGTTGCCGGAGTCGCCGCGACGCACAGCATCAGCATCGGAATGCAGAGGATCAAGCGCTTCGGGAGGCGGTGAGGCGCAGTGGGAAAGCAATTCATGTGCTTACGCTCCCTGTTCCTTCACACCTGCAACGATCTCGTTCACGCGCACGCAGAAGTTGTCGTTGAGCACCAGCACTTCGCCCTTGGCGACCAGCCGGTCATTGACAAACACGTCCACCGGATCACCGGCAAGTTTGTCAAGTTCCACAACACTGCCTTCGCCGAGCTTGAGGACATCCTCCACCAGCATCCGGCTGCGGCCAAGTTCGATCTTCACGTTCAGATCGACATCGCGCAGCAGTTCGATACTGCTGACCTGCGCATCGGCCATCACCTGCTGAAAGTTGGGGAGATCCATCTGCGCCGCGCCGGCGGGCATTTCAAAACCGCCCGACAGGTTCGAACCTGCCGCTTCCGCCAGACCAGCCAGCAGATTCGGATCGTCAAAGTTCGCCTGCTTCAGCAGTTCGTCAATCGCCGCCTGATCGGTCAGGGTGCTTTCGCTAGCACCCGGATCGGTGGGCGTTTCAAACGACGTGTTGTCAGGTGTAAGAAAATCCGCGCTGGAAGTCGGATCGAATGGGGATTCGGCTGGAATAAGATCCGAAGGGGGATTTCCAGAACCGGGCACAATTTCATCGGCCATCGCTCACCATCCTTGGCGTGGTGGATGTGCTGCAACATCCTGTTGCAGACCGATTTCCGCGAAACGTCACGGAAGATCAGAAATCCGTCCGGAATGGATTGCAGCGAGGCACCAGCACTTCATCAATTCTGGCCTCACCGATGATTTCGTCGAGCTGATACTTCACCTGCCGACGAAGGGTTTCCAATCCCGGTTCTGATCCGCCACCTAGCTTTTCCGGATCAGACTGTGCAATGATCGTCCGAAGCCGGTCCTGAATCAAGGCTTCGCGCTCGGAGATTGTTTTTTCCACCTCCTCGGCGACTTTGCCCTTCACCATGACGACGATCTTCAAATCATATACATAGGTTCTGCCCGACTGCTTGTTGGGGGCCTTGAGTTCGATGAGTTTGAGCTCGTAATGTTTCTTCGGTTCGTAGGTTTTCTTTGTCGCAGCCTTGGGATCTTTCGCGGCGTCGCCGTGCGCATCTTTGGCGGCACCGTGACCATCCGTTGCGGCTGCATCACCGTGCGCGGCGTCTCCAGCACCATCGCCGTGTTCAGCGCCGTCTTCCGCGGATAACGTAGCGGCGGATGCGGGGGCGGGTGCGGGTGCGGGCATCAGGAATTTCACGCCTCCCAGCACCACCAGCGCCTGCAGCATCATCACACCGCCCAGGAGCACCGGCGTCTTGCTCATCAAGCCGCCGGTCTTCTTTTTTTCCTCTCCGGCCTTCTCTTCTTTTTTTGGGGCTTCTTCTTTTTTTGGTTTGTCTGACATTGCAACCTCGAATCAATCCGATCATCCGCCGCCAGCGGCGGCGCTAAACGACGGTCCGATAAGCGCGATCCGCGCCCGAACCGACTTATCAGGGATATCGGCAGATCGAGGTCACAAGTTTGGGAATAGTGGGCAGTGGGCAGTTGACGGCGGCGCGTTGTCTTGCATTTACTGCCGACTGTCGACTGATGACTGTCGACTGATGACTACTCCGACACCGTCCGTCGAATCACCCTGGCATAGTCGATCGCGCGCCGCATCACTTCAGCGAGCGTTTCCTTCACCATCATCTTGTCGCCGCTGTCGGTGCATATGACCGTGTCAGGGGTGGCTTCGACATACCGTATCTTGTCGACGTTGACGACGAATTGCTGTCCGTTAAGGCGTGTGAGAGCGATCATTGTGATGCGTGGCTGGTGACTGGCGGCTGGTGGCTGGAACTCATTCCAATCACCGGCCGCCAGCCACCAACCACCCTTCTGTATAGTTGCCCCCGCGACAGCAGAATAAACACCTGCCGCGAGGGCTAGTTGGTGTCCGGGGCTCCGCCCCGGACTTTTATTTCAAATCAGATCAACAGATCATCGCGTCGTATTCAGCAACTCGGTCAGCAACTGATCGCTGGTGGAGATCACCCGCGACGCCGCCGAGAAACCGGTGGAGGCGATGATGAGATTGATGAACTCGTTACTCAGATCGACGTTGCTCAATTCGAGTGCGCTGGATCTCACCGAGCCTGAACTGAGCTGTTGCGGCGAAGTGACCTTGGGCGTGCCCGAGTCCGGGCCGGTCTTGTACATGTTGCCGCCTTCGTCGATCAAGCCATTGTTGTTGTCGAATGTCGCCAAAGCGACTTGTCCGAGATTCTGCGTCTGCCCGTTTGAGAATGATCCGGTGATGATGCCATTGGCACCGATGGAGAAACCGTTGAGCACACCGATTTTCAAACCATCCTGGGATGTGCTGATCAGGCTGGACGATTGATCCGCCAGCGCCGTCATGCTGCTGAAATCAAGCCCCAGCGCCAGCGGCGTTCCGGCACCGGTTCCATCGCGCTTGACCTGAATCGGAAGCGTCGCGGCGGTGAGAAGTTTTCCATCGTTGTCGAATGATAAAGTGCCTGACCCGAGCAACTGCCCCGCGCTTCCGGTGTCGGCCGGGTCAAACTCACCGGTGAAATCGGTGTTGTCCGCGCTGGTTGTGTAGTATCGCCACGTTGTCCCGGTGTCGGTTTTGCTTTCGAGCACTGTCGTCACGTTCACTGAGATTGCGTTGCCCAGCGAATCATACGCTTCGAACGACGTAAAGGTTGATTCACCGGCGGCGTTGCTCGTGGCCGATTCACCGAAAGTCAGACCCATGTTCCCATTGGTGCTGGCGAAGCCCGTTCCCGTGATCGCGAGTTTGTTGCCTTCGCCGGCGTTCCCGGTGATCAGCAGTCGCGAGCCGATGGTCGAAGTCGTTTCATCCGCCGCCGCGGTTCCGGGTGCGGTGAAGCCGGTTGGACCGGTTTGTGCGGTGTCGATGTTCAGACCCTGGTTGAAGAACGCATTCAGATCCGCCACCGTAGTGGCAGCGGTGATGTCGAACGTAAGCTCTGACAGATCCCGTGCGCCGCGTTTGCCGGTGAGCGTAAGCGTGTCACCATCTGCAAACAGCGCGGTGGTGTTGGCGGTGTCGGTCGTTGCATCCACCGTTCGCAGATCAGTCAGCAATGTTCCGGCACCCACGCGATCGCCGGTTGCGGTGGTGCCGACATCGGTGAGCACCTGCGATGTCTGCAGGATGCTCGCGCCGGTTGCCGTCGCGCCGCTGGCGTTGAGATTTCCCTGGAATCCGACGGAGGTCGTTGCCTTGGCGATGGTCTTGCCACCCAGCGGGATTTCGATTTTCTCCAGCGATCCCTGGATCACGTTGCCGCTTTCATCCACTCCAAAGCCCTGCACAAAATCACCGGCGGTGTTGACGAGTTGATTCGACGAATTAAGTGTGAACGAACCATCGCGGGTGTAGCGCTGCTCCTTGCCTTTGACAATGAAGAACCCGTCGCCGTCGATTGCCATGTCGGTGGCTCTGCCGGTGGGTTCGATCTGTCCGGGTGAATAGTCCTTCTGAATCGATGACACCTGCGCACCCAGCCCGCGCTGCGATGGATTCTGTCCGCCAAACTCCGCGCTCTCGGGCGCACCGCCCTGGTCGGTCACATAGAACTGCGGCTTGAACAGCGCCCGCGAGGACTTGAACGCCGTCGTGTTGACGTTGGCGATGTTATTGCCGACGACATTGAGCTTGGTCTGATTGACATCAAGTCCGCTTAGTCCGGTGAACAGCGCGCTGGTCAGTGCCATAAACGTCTTTCTCATCAAGTGAAACGCATCGGCAAACTCCGCCCGCCTGATGCGCATCTTTTGCACTCATTCCCGCGTTCAGTCTCCGACTTTCGCAGGTTTACTCGTTGGCAGAGATCAATATGCAAGGGATGTGCCAGAACTGTTCGCCACAGAGGGTGCATTCTCTCTGTGTTCTCTTTGCCTCTGTGGCAAAAATTCTTCACTCTGCGATCGCGGTATCGGGATTCATTTGAGCGATGCTCACCACATTGCTGAGCGACAGTGACTTCCCGTTGTCGAGATCGAGCGAGACTTGATCGTTCTCAACCCGCACCGAGGTTACCACGCCATCGACCTTCGCGCCCCGCGCGTCCAGCCCGTTGATCTTCTTGCCGATGAGATTTCCCGCCGATCCAATGTTGTTCTGGAGCACCAGGGTCTTGAGGCTGGTCTGCAGATCGGTGCTTGCCTGCAACTGGCCGATCTGGCTCATCTGCGCGAGCAACTGCTCGTTCTTGGCCGGTTCCATCGGGTCCTGGTTCTGCAGTTGTGTGACCATCATCCTGATGAAGTCCTCGGCCTTGAGGGCGAATTTGGTTGATGGGGCCTTGTTGGCGTTATTGGTTGCGTTGCTGTTGTCGACGGCGCTGGTTGTCATGATTGTGTCTCCGTGCTGAAAATTCGTACCGCGTTCTGATCTCAGGCAACCCCAGTAGCGTGGACGTCACGGCCACGTTTGTTTCGTTACAGGCCGTGGGCGGGACGCCCACGCTACTGCGGCTACCCGTACTTCTTACGCCACCAGGTCCAGCGGATCTTCCGCGCCGGAAAGTTTTCGCCACATCCGCTGCAGCATCTCGCGTCGCTGCTGCTCCTGTCGTGCGGATTGATTGTCCAGGCTCTGCTGACTCTGATCGCGCGTATCCTGATTCATGCCGCTCTGCTGATCCTTTGGAGCCTGCTGGACCTGCAGTTTCTCGACGTTGATCCCCTGCGATTCGAGCGCGCTTTTTAGCGAGGAAAGACTGTGGCTTAGCATCCGCGTCGCGTCATCATTGCTGGTCTGGAAGGTCGCGGTCATCACGCCGTCGCGCAGATGAACCTGCACCTGCAGCGCGCCAAGTTCCGGCGGATCGAGCTTCAATGTCATCTTTCCGCCATCGGGAAGCAGTTCGCCGCGAATGCCGCTGATGATCTGCGGATGATTGTTGTCGGCGAATCGGATGTCCTGCGCCGCGCTGGGCTGCAGCGGAGGTTGCGGAATATCCGCAGGCTTTGCGTTCGGCGTCGTTCCCGCGGCTTGGATTTGCGGCGATTGATTCTGCGAGAACTCCGCCGAACTCTGCGAACTCTTCTCCGGCAATGGTATTGATGTCGTTGTTGCGGCTTCAGGAGATTTCGATTGCTCAGCAGAACCTGCGTCCGCCTCCGACGCGGTCTTCTCGTCTTCCACAGGAGGCGTTCCATCGGGCGCGATCGGCGGCGAGGTTGTCGCCAAAAAATCGGAATTTTCAGAATCGGTCGATGGCACCGTGATTTGTTCACCAGCCGCGCTCTTTTGCGCTGTGCCGGCGGCAAGAGGTTTCGGATTGAGCTGAACTTGACTGGAGTCACCTATCGCGACAATCAACTCGCTTGCCACCTCAGCGTCGTCCGAAGCAACCTGTGGCTGAGAAACCGAGACCAACAAAGTTGGAGTTTCCGCAGTGTCCGTCTCATTGCCGGAGTCTGATGAATCTTGCTCTCGACTTTCCGATTGACTTTCAGGTTCCGAGGATTCATTGGAGTCTCCCGCAGCATCATCCAGTGTGGGCATTTCAATCGCTTCATCCTCACCACCCTCAATGGATTCGGCGTGTTCCTCCACATGCTCCGCGTCGTCGGACTTCTGAGTGAGTGCAGCGTCCTTTTTCTGCGTTGCATTTGTTTTCTTGGAATCTGTCGCACGGCTTTCTGGCGCCTTGCGAGCGTTCTCAGACGACTTGGGGTCAGCGGCCTTGAGGGCATCGTCAAACCGCATGGAGCGCGACTCGTCAGCGGCGCTCTTCGAGGGCGATGATGGTTTGCCGGAAGCAACCTGAAAATTATATTTCGAATCAATGGTTGTACGCATGTTCACTTCCGTGTTTCAACCGCCGCCGACTGTTCGCCTGTCTTGGAAATCCGCATCTTCTCCAGGATTCTCTGAACGCGCGCCACTTCCTCGGGCAGCTTGAATTCCTTGATGATCTTTGACGCCTGCCGCGGCTGCATCGACTGCAGATAGCGCGTGACCGTGTTATCGTCCAGCGTCAGAAAAACCTGTTTCACCTGCTTGGACGGCATCGACGTATACAGATTCAGACTGTCCTGAAACCCCTTGTCGGATGCGAGTTTGGCCGCCTCCTGTTTTTCGTCGTCCAGTGTTTTTTTCTCGGTGCTGAGCGTGCCGCGATCCTTCGTCAACTGCAGCTGCGCGATCGCGACCTGCCTCTGCAGATCGTCAAGCTCGCGTTGACGTCGATCCAGCTCGGCCTGCTTGGTGCTGAAGGTGCTCTGGATGAACTCAACCGACTCAGCCGCCGAAAGGCCCGCCTGTTTTGTCAGAAGATCTTCGAGCTTGATGATCGGCTGTGTCGTCGGGCCTTCTTCCTCATCGCTGGGTTGCGTGGCGGGCGCAGCGGGCTGGGTTGCGGGAAACACAATCTCCTTGATGGCCTGCGCCCTGGTCCTGTCGAGCTTCTGAGTGCCGATAAGATACGCCACACCCCCACCGATCAGAATGAAATTGATCGCGAAAGTCAGCGTGAGAACCTGGCCGAGCTTTTTGATCAATGCTCATCCTCGGTGAAGTTGCCGTACGCGAGCTTCATGCCGATTTCGTCGAGCTCCATCGACTCTTTGTATGTCTGTTCGCGCTGCCAGATTTCCTGCTGCTTTTCGCGAAGCTTCTCAATCGCCTTACGATTCTTCGCAGCCTCCGCGAGAATCAACCTCGCTTCATCCACCAGCTTTTGTCCCTGCGCGATCTTGTGCGCGATCCCCATCGCCTGCCGCCCCATCGCCATGATGAACCGCCGATGCGCTGAGAGAAACGACAGATTGATTGATCCAATCAAACGGTTGTCGCGCAGGTCGGTCATTGCGGTTTGCGCCTGTCCATTTAACTTCTGAAGATCTTCCTGCAGCGCGACGACCGCCTGCTGACGAATCGCCAGATCGCGCATTTTCTGCTGTTCGATCTGCTTTCGTTGCCGGAGGACCGCTTCGAGTTTGAAGATGAATCGCGCCATAGGATCAGGTTTCCGTGAGATTCCTCGCTCACGCGCAGTGCGTCAGATTTTAAGTGCAATCAGTGTGCCGTGGGTTTACCGACCCGGCTTCTTCGGCAATTTAAGCTGCGCTTCCTTCGCGTCGATGAACGCCAGCAGTTCCATCAGCGCCTTGCGTGATTTAGCAAGATCGCTCGCCTCGCCGGGTTCCTGTTTGAGATATTCGATGATCTTCGGGCGACACTGCACCGCCACGTCATAGTCAAGATTCACGCCCGCCACGTATGCGCCGATGTTTACCAGATCCTCGATTTCCTGATACATCGAAAG
>Ga0163144_10007416_pt1 | contig 24052 bp, 24 predicted proteins | sample OliLak19BULKMAT1_FD_123175 | JGI IMG/M metagenome (GOLD analysis project Ga0163144, IMG submission 123175) | Freshwater microbial mat bacterial communities from Lake Vanda, McMurdo Dry Valleys, Antarctica - Oligotrophic Lake LV.19.BULKMAT1 | ecosystem: Environmental > Aquatic > Freshwater >...
CCGTCGGTCCGGTTCGCGATAAAATGATCCAATACTCGGCGCGAAGCGACGGGGATCAGCTTTGCCGGCAGGCTCGAAATCGCCAATCCGAAGCGCAGCATGCCTTCGCGGTCATAGCCGCCGCCCAGCATCATCTGGTAGTAGGGGACTTCCTTCCCTTCCACCTTGCGGGAGTTGCCATAGAAACCAAGGCTGCCGATCCAGTGCTGTCCGCACGAATTTGGGCATCCCGATATTTTCACCGACAGCCCGCGCACTTGCTTGTCCGTATAATCCGCGACAGCCTGGCTCATTGCCGCCGCGAGATTCATTGACTTGGTCAACGCCAGGTTGCACGAATAAGCACCTGGGCACGAAACCGTATCCACCAGCTCGCCCGCGCCCGATCCCGAGAGATCATGAACTCGCAACGCCGCATAAACGCGACGAAGATTATGCACCGGAATGCAGGCCAAGTGCAGATTCTGATCGATATCGACCCGCACGATCGAATCACCGGCGTCACGCGAAAGCTGTGCAAGTCCGCGCATTTGAGAAGCCACCATGTTGCCCTGGGGGACACGGATTGTCACGATGGAATAGCCCGTCTGCTTCTGCTCGCGAACATTCGTTTCGAGCCAACGGTCAAACTCCGGATCCGCCGGGGTTGCCCCCAGGATCGGCAGTTGCCCGCCATCGCCAAGCGGAGGCGTTACGGTCTGATAGCCGCCAAAATTCTCCGGAACGATTTCCGGCGTACGCGTCCCGCCATTGGCCAGGATCCCCGCGTAATTCGCCTCAACGGTTTCCTTTACCCAATCGAGCCCACGTTCGCGAAGTACGAACTTCAGTCGCGCTTTATTCCGGTTCTTGCGGTTACCATACTGGCTGAACAGCATGATAACGGCCTCAATCCGCGCTACCAGTTTGTCTTCCGGCAGGAACTCATCCAACAGCGCCGCCTCGTTCGGCAAAGGCCCCAAGCCGCCGCCAATAACGGTCCGAAAACCGCGTTGTCCGTCTCGAATCACCGCAGTCGCGCCGAAATCATGAATGGCCAGCGCCATGTCGTCGGACTTGCCACCGCTGAAGAAGGCGATTTTGAACTTTCGCGGTAAGCTATCGGTCAACTCATTGTGCAAAAACGCCAGCGAAACCATGCGCACATGGGGCTGCACATCAAAGGCTTCATCAGCCAAAAGGCCCGAAAGCGGGCTCGCGGTGACGTTTCGAACGGTATTGTAGCAAGCCTCACGCGTCGTCAAGCGCGCGTCGGCCAGTTTGTGCAGCAAATCCGCCACTTGTGGAAGGGGGATGAAGTGGTACTGCATGTTTTGGCGCGTGGTCAGATGCCCCTTGTTGTCGGCGTATAGCTCTGAAACCTCGGCAAGATTGTCCATCTGGGCGGCCGTCAGAATGCCGCCCGGAACCTTTGTCCGGATCATGTGCACGCCTGCCTGCCGCTGCGAATACACCCCGCGGCGCAATCGCTGCGCACGGAATTCGTCGTCGGTCAGTTCCCCGGCCATGAAACTCGTCGCCGCCGCGCGGAATTTTTCAATGTCCTCGCGCACCGTGGCGTCAAACTCAGCCTCTACGGCCTGCCGTGTTACGAGGTTTGGATCTTGCAGCAATTCAAATCTCCCTCTTCTCGATAGAGAATACCATAATTGGCTTTCAAGCCGCATCCGGTGTCTAATACCAGTGATGCTCCGTGTGCTCTTTCTGCTGTCCGCGGCCACCCTTGGGGCGGACCCTCGGTGCGTCAATTGTCACCAGTCTATCGTGGACTCCTACGCCCGTACAGGCAAGGCCCGCAGCATTGCAAAACCTCGTGCGGAAGTGCAGCCGCAGCGGCAGTGGTTTCACGACTTTTCCGGCCGCCGGATGGGCGTTGTTTGGCAACAAGGCAAAATGACGCACTTCATGGAAACCAAGGGTGCGGTGGAGCCTTATGAGGTCGAATGGGCCATCGGTTCGGGCAAGGAAGCGAAAAATTACATCGTTAAAATCGGCGACTCACTGTTCCAGTCTCCACTCGCGTGGTTTGCCAATCGAATGATCTGGGATATGGCGCCGGGCTACGTCATTGACTCCAATCCGACCTTTTACCGTCCGCTCGCCGCCGACTGCCTGCAATGCCACGCCAACCGCGCCGCGCCGATCGCTGGCTCTCAGAACCGTTATGGCGATCCAGCGATTCCGGAACCCGCCATCAGTTGTAACCGTTGTCACGGTGATCCCGGCGCCCATCTGGCGGCTGGCCAAAAAGGTACTATCGTCAATCCCGCCCATCTTCCCTCCGGGAAACGCGACGCGATCTGTGACGCCTGCCATCTCGCCGGGGAATCCCGCGTCACCAATCCGGGAAAACGTATCGAAGACTTTCGCCCCGGAATGGCATTGGAGGATGTGTTCACAATTTACGTCGCTCGAAAAAATGCGGACGACACCATTCTCAGGTCCAATAGTCACGCCGAGGAACTGGCCGCCAGTCGCTGTTCCATCGTTAGCAAGGAAAAACTATGGTGCGGCACCTGTCACGATTCGCACCGTGAGCCTACCGAGAAGACGAAGGCGGCATGGTACCGGGAAAAATGCGTTGAGTGCCACATGGGCGAACCGGCCGAGATGCATAAACGGAAGGTAGGAACGGATTGCGTCAGTTGTCATATGCCCAAGCAGCGCCCCTTTGACGGCAGCCATGCCTCCCGTACCGATCATTGGATTCGCACGAAGAAGAGCGAGGAGAAATTTATTGATCGGGGCGAACTGCTCCGTGCCTGGCGCGAACCTGCTGAGAAGCTCCGGAACCGGAATCTGGCGCTGGCCTATCTGACTAACGCCGAACGGACCCGCAGTTTGCGCCGGCTTCGCGAAGGGCTGGTGGTCCTGAATGAGGCGGTGAAAGAGGGTCACCGCGATGGGGACGTGGCCCTCTCGGCGGGGCTCCAATATCTGCGTCAGAAGACACCCGATTTGGCCCTGCCCTGGTTACAGCGCGCGGTTGAGGACCAGCCCGCGAATTCTATGCGCCGCCTCCATCTGGCCGCGGCGCTGGCCAATCTGAAGAAGACCGAAGAGGCAAAGCGCGAAGTTATGGAGGCAATCAGAATCGAGCCTCTGCTCGAACAGGCCTACAATCTGCTGGCCCAAATTGAACCGGCCCGCGCCTCTTATTGGAAAGATCAATATCGCAAAGCCGCTCCAAAACGGCTGCTTCCGTGATCTACCTGGTACCGCCCTCGTAGCGCAGTACCTTCAACCACGCGTGGCCTTTCGTCCAGCCTAACCCTCCACGAATTTCGTGAACTTCGCAGGATCGGCGTCGCTCAGCACCACCCAACCGAACCCTTCCCGGTTTAACAACTCGTCTTTGCCCACCGCCCGGTTGCCGGCCTTCGTTTTCACAACGACGCTCCGGGCCCGGTAGTCCAAGGAAAAATGGTCCCCCGCGCCAAGGAGTATTGACCTTTCCGACTCAGCCCTTGCCTTGGTCGACAGCTTCGCCAACGCCTCGCCGTATCCGCCCTTGCCTCCGGCACACTCCCGGTCATAGTACTGCGTGCCGTCGTCGAACTTGCCGGGAACAAAACGCTCCTCGGCACAGGCCCGCTCATACCCAATCAGCCGCCCCGTGTACACAACGCCAAGTTCCGTCGCCCCGGCCGCTAATCCCAAAGCCAGACAAATCCGAATTCGCATCGAGCTTCTCACTCCCGCTTCTGAAATATCGCCGCGCGCCAACCATCCCTCTCCCGCAATTCGGTTATCCGGCCGAATAGCTTCTCCACTTCAACCGTCTGTTCGGGTAAAAATCCACTGCACAGCATCCATCCCGATGGCCGCAACAATCGACGCAGTTCTCCCGCCAGCGAATGCAAAACACCCAAATGTATATTGGCGATCACTCCATCAAACCGGGCAGTCGCCAACCCATCCGCTGAGCCAATGAAATCCACGAACGGGCTCGCCGCGGGATCAATGTCACAACCAAAGGCGCGCGCTCCTAACGCCCGTGCAGCCAGCGTCAATACTCCCGTCCCTGCGCCAATATCCGCCACCAGGCATCCCGGTGTAATTGTTCTCTCCAACAGCTCTAAACAAAGCTGCGTCGTCGGGTGATCCCCTCCCCCGAAGACATTGCCCGGAACCATCTCCAACCGGATTCGCCCCTCGGGAGTAACCGTGGAATACCATCCGGGACATAGAAAAAAACGACCACCGATTAGCATTGGCGCCCAACCTGCCTGCCAGGACGCTGCCCAGTTCTGGTCCGGCAGTTCCTCCGGCTCTCCTCCCCGTAAGGCCACCGCTGCTTGCTTCGCCTCAGGGAACGAGCCAAAGAAAACGCTCAGCGAATCGACATGCTCTTCAATTCCCTCCAAGTCGAAATCGGCCAACCGCTCGCATACGAATTCCGGCGAGCGGCCGGCCAACGGAATGGTGACCCGGTAGTACACTACTCGCGGTTCAACGCCTTCACGCGATAATACGGCTTCGCATTTTCATCCGGATCCATTACATAAGTTTCCGATGTCTTGGCAGGATCGTAACCACGCCAAATCCAGGTCAACGCCTCGGGTAGATCGGAGGCGCCCTGTGTCCCGTTGTGCTGGGACGAACCAAAGAAAAAGTGGAAGTCGTATTCCTTCATCTTCAACGAATTCGCGAAGGCAATGTTCTGGAGCGGCCACGAACCATGGTTGTTTTCCAGGTCATTATGACCGTCCGTCATGTAGATCCGAATGTTTTTCCGTTCGGACTTACGAATGAGGAATGGATAGATGTTGCCGCCCTCCTTCTTGTTCGGATCCCATTGAATACTTGTATAGCTGCCGATCCGCGAAAGCACGCGGGTGAAATGCTCATTGTGGAACCACGCCACCGTAAACGCGCAGATTGCGCCCGACGATTCTCCGGCAATGAATCTGGAATACCCGTCTTTGCGGATGTTGTACTTCGACTCCACTTCCTTTAGGATCTCCTCATTTAAGTAACGAGCATACTTATCATCCACCGAGTCATACTGGACCGAACGCAGTCGCCGTTCGCCAATCGTTCCAGGCGAGATCATCACCTGTATCGCAACCGGCATCTTTTTCTCCTGGATGAGATTGTCAACGACTGTCAATAGCCGTGTCGTTCCCGCCCGGTTAGCCGGGCCCTGCCCATCCTGCCAAACCATCAAAGCGGCCGGCTTTGCCGCATCATACTGAGCCGGTACATAAACCCAATAGTCAGCCTTCATTCCGTCGTAGATCTTGCTGGTGTGGACCATTTTTTCCGATATCTTGCCTTGGGGCACTCCCGGGCGTTCGTAGCTCATCGGTCCGTAAGCCGGCACATCGATTGGTAAACGAAGCGGAGCCGCCAGGAGTGGCTTGCCGTCCACTACAAAGTAAAAGTTATGCGACCGCCCCGTCACGCCGGACGCCGTGACAATCCATGTATCGGAGCCCTTTAGCCGCACTGGCTTACCGCCCGGAACTTCGTCAAAGTAGAAAGCCGGCGTCGAAGGCGTATCAACCGCGAACACAAAATCGCCCATGTACCCGGCCCAGCCGCGGCCGGCCTTTCGGTCCGGTTCCTTTGTCAAAGCGAGCAGTTTTTCCTTGAAGGCCGCCGATTGGGGCGACTTCTTAGCCAATTGGACCAATTCCTGCGCCGGTTCTACAGCGAAAATCGCCGCGGCGCTCAATACGAATGTAATTAACTTCATGGTTTCTTTCCCGAGTTCATAAAATACGGATCCGCCTCCGGAATCGCCGCCCCGTCTTTTCGCGGGGAGGACGCTCCGTAGTGCATCCGCGCACTACCATCCAGCATGACCGCCTGCCCTCCGCCCATCTGCGCCGAATACTCCGCGCGCCTGTCCACAAAATGCCCCAGCGATTTCAACTTTTCCATCGCCGCGGAATCCAACCGGCCCTCCATCATCACGCCGCACCCTTCTACTCGCTGCCGGGTGAATCGCGGAGCCTCCAGGGCGGCTTGAATGTTCATGTTGTGGTCCACCACATTGGACACGAACTGAGCATGCGCTTGCGCCTGATTCCCTCCGCGCATGATTCCGAATGCAATCTTCACATCGCCCTTGGTCATGAATCCAGGAATGATGGTATTAAATGGCCGCTTCCGGGCCGCCAGCACATTCGGATGCGCGGGGTCCGACGAAAAATTCCCACCCCGGTCGTGCAAGAGGAACGCATAATCGTCCACTGCGACCCCGGATCCCCACAGATCCGAAATACTCTGGATCCAGCTCACCGTGTTTCCATCCTTGTCGACGACACTCAGATAAATCGTATGGCCTTTCTCCGGTTCGCCTGCCTGGGTATCGCAGGTGGCCCGGTCCTCGCTAATCCCTTTCGCCCGTTCCGCCGCATACTCTTTGGACAACATTCCCGCCACCGGCACCTTCGCCTGCCGCGGATCCGCGACGAATTTGTATAAGTCCTGGTACGCCAGTTTCTGGGCTTCTATCTTTATGTGCATGGCCTCGGCCGACCGTTGCTCCATTTTCGGCAGCCCAAACTTCTCCATTAAGTTCAACATCATTAGCGCGGCGATTCCCTGCCCGTTGGGAGGCATCTCGTAAACCGTCCAACCCCGATAATCAACCGAAATGGGATCGATCCATTCCGAAGTGAACTCGGCAAAATCCGCCGCCTCCAGCGTCCCGCCCAATCGTTTGGAGGTCTTCAATATAGACTGCGAGATCGGGCCTTTATAATACGCATCCCGCCCACCCTTCGCAATCAATTCGAGAGCATTTCCAAGCGCCGGAATTTTGAACAGCTCGCCTACTCGCGGCGCCCGCCCGTCCACTAACCAAAATTTCCGGGCGTTCTCATCGCTACGCAATTTGGATGTCGTACCCGCCCAGTCTTCCTGAATAATCTCCGTCACCGGAAATCCGTTGCGTGCGTAGTAAATCGCCGGTTGGAAGAGCTCCGCCCAAGGCAGCTTTCCAAATTTCTTATGCATCTGCCACCAACCGTCCACCGCTCCGGGAACCGTTGCCGTATGAATGCCCGTCGACGGAATCCCATACAGCCCCTTCGCCTTGTAAGCGGCGAGCGTCTGTCCCTTCCCTGCCCATCCGCTGCCATTGATTCCGCTAAGGGTCCCGGTCTTCGCCTCAAAATGGATCGCAAACAGATCGCCGCCAATCCCGCACATCATGGGCTCCACCACTGACAGGACGGCATTGGCCGCGATCGCCGCATCCACTGCCGACCCGCCTCGTCCCAATATCTGTGCGCCTGCTTGCGAGGCCAGCGTTTGGCTGGTTGCCGCTATGCCGCGCGTGGAGATCACCATCGAACGCGCCTGCCATCTTTCCTGCGCTGACAGCCGCAAGCAAATTACAATCAATAGGAAGAGTTTCGGTATCAATTTTGTGTCCGTGCCGTGATATCGTACCAATTGAACGGACCACAAATGCAGTGACGCCGCATTTTCCGAACCGCCGATGGCGGAAAACCCCACGCCGAAAAGGAAATACTCCATGAAAATTATTCACCTCTCCCTCGTTGCTCTGGCCTGCGCCGGGCTCTCGATGGCCCAGGACGCCGCGAAAAAGGCCGCTCCCGGCCCGCTGAATCCCGCCATGACTCCGGTCGGCGATCCGACCTACAAGAAACCGATGGGTTCCATGGGAACCAAAGGCGATGCCTGGACCCAGACCACCATGGCTGCCGGCGTCGACGGTAAACCTCGTGCTGGCAAGGCGACCACCGTCACGGGTGAAATCGTCGAATTCTCCTGCTACCTCCAACTCGGCAAGCACGGCGAAAAGCATCGCGCCTGTGGACAAAAGTGCATCAACAGCGGCCAGCCCATTGGCCTCCTCACCGCTGACGGCTCGGTCTACATGTTGATGGAAGAAGAGCACGATCCTCGCCGGGACGGCGCTACAAGCGACTTCCGCAAAGCCGCCGCTGAACATACCGCCCATGTAATGGAAGTTTCCGGAACGCTCGCCAGCCTCGGCGGGTACCGTGCGATCTACGTTCAGGGCTACGTGAAGAAGTAGTACGGGGAGCAACGATGCGCAGACGTTTTTGGCTTGGAACGGCGGCTCTCGCCGCCATTCCCTTTATGATTCTCCAGGCGCAGCAGAAACCGGCAGTCTTCGTCGTGCCCCGCGGCCTCCCGCCCCTGGTTTGGCCGAAGGACAATCCCTATACTCCCGCGAAGGCTGAGCTAGGCCGCCTTCTCTATTTCGACAAGCGCATCTCGGCGGACGGTTCTCTCTCTTGCGCTTCCTGCCACCATCCTTCCAAGGGATTTACCGACCAGTCGGCGGTGTCGACGGGCATCAAGGGACAGAAGGGCGGCGTCAGCGCGCCAACGGTCATCAATCGCGCTTACGGCATGCTGCAGTTCTGGGATGGCCGCGCCGCTTCCCTGGAAGCTCAAGCTGTCGGCCCCATGGCTAACCCCATCGAAATGGGTAGTCAGCACCCGGCCGTCGTCAGCACACTCAAGAACATCCCCGGCTATCGGACCCGGTTCAAGGCAGTTTTTGGTACCGAGGAATTCACTCTCGATCATGTAGCAATGGCCATCGCCACATTTGAACGTACGGTTTTGAGCGGCAACGCTCCATACGACAAATACAAGCTTGGTAACAAGACGGCAATGAACGCCTCCCAGATCCGCGGCATGGACGTTTTTTTCAACAAAGCTAAATGTGACCAATGCCACGAAGGCGCCAGCTTCACACTAAGTGCGTTCCACAATCTCGGAGTCGGACAGGATAAGGCCGATCCCCATCCCGGCCGCTTCGCTGTTTCCAAAAAGGCTGAAGACTTCGGCGCTTTCAAAACTCCCACCCTCCGGGAAATCGAACACACGTTTCCCTACATGCACGACGGTAGCCTGAAGACGCTCGAAGAGGTTGTCGACTACTACGACAAGGGCGGCATCCCCAATAAGAACCTTGACGAACGCATCAAGAAACTAAACCTGACGGCCCAGGACAAAACCGACCTCGTGGCCTTCATGAAGGCACTTAGCGGTACCGGCTGGCAACAATTAACGGAACCGAAGGAATTCCCACAGTAATGGAACGGATGACCTTCTTGCGCGGCGCCCTCGCGGCGGCCGCGCTTCCTTTTTCGGGATGCAACAAAGCCACCAAACGTCGCATTGCCGTCGTACCCAAGGGCCTTGCCCACCTTTTTTGGCAGTCCGTTCACGCCGGCGCCGTGAAGGCGTCCCGTGAAACGAATGTCGATATCGTCTGGAAGGGCCCGGCCACCGAAACCGACTACAACGGCCAGATCCAAATAGTTGACGCCATGATCAATCAGCGTGTCGACGCCATCTGTCTTGCGCCAATCGACAAGAAAGTGATGGTCTCCGTCGTTGAACGGGCGGGCAAAGAGAACATCCCCGTCGTAATCTTTGATTCAGGCATCGACACTGAAAATTACGTCTCGATGGTGGCCACCGACAACTATGCCGCCGGCCAACTCGCGGCGGCTCGCATGGGCGAGATTCTCGGGGGAAAAGGTAAAGTCGTCGTTGTCGCCGTTCAGCCCGGCGGAGCCTCCACTATGGCCCGCGAACAGGGCTTCGAGGATGCGATCAAGAAGTTTCCCGGCATCCAAATCGTCGACAAACGCTACGGGATGGCCGATTTCGCCAAGTCGCTCCAAGTCGCCGAGAATATGCTCACCGCTTTCCCTGACGCCGCCGGACTGTTCGCGTCCAACGAATCCAGTGCGGTTGGCGCGGCACGAGCTCTCAAGGGCCGCAAGAACGCCACGGTGAAAATGGTCGGCTTCGATTGGAGCCCTAATCTGCTCGCTGATCTCCGCGCCGGTTTGATTGATTCACTCGTCGCGCAGGATCCTTTTCTGATGGGATTCCAGGCGGTGATGGCGGCCGTCAATAAGCTCGACGCCAAGCCGGTCAACAAGAATCAACCGCTCCCCCCTCGCCTGATCACGAAAGTGAACATCGATTCCCCCGAAGTGAAGGCACAACTCGAACCCGACCTGAAGAAATATCTCGATTAGGAACCCTATCCGTTCCGATAGTCTCACCCTATCCATGGGGTGAGACCGGCAGCCGCTCAATCGAGCTAACCGATTACAATTCAATAACTTACAGATTGGCGCAGGCCTTGCCGTACTTACCGGCAACATGCGCCAGTCTGTTATCGTCCTCTCCCTTCTCTTCGCGGCCAGCGCCGCCGCCCAAGTCCAAGTTATTGTCCAAATCTACAACAACGCCAATTTGTCACATTCGATTCTCGCCAAGACCACGGCGTCTGCCGACCGCGCCTTTGCCGGTGCGTCGATTACCCTCCGATGGCAGTCCTGCGAGCCTCGCTGCGAAGAGGACTCGGATATTCCGACGTTTGTAATGGGCCTCGCCGGTCCACAACTCGCGATTCCAGCCAGGGCTGTGCTCGGCTTTGCGATGCTCGCCGCCGGTAACGGCAACCGTGCGGTCGTAAGCGTACCGCGCATTGAAGATTTCGCCGAATCCACCGCGACACCCCTCCCGGTAGCCCTCGGACATGCGATTGCGCATGAACTCGGACACCTGATCGCCCGATCGAATGGTCACACCGTGGGCATCATGGCCGCCCGATGGGACAATTTCGGCGCCGCACGCATGCGGCAAGGCACGCTTCGCTTTTCGCAGAGCGACATCGGCAAAATGCACAAAAGACTGAAGGCGAGCGCCTCGCTCGCCTCCCAACCCGCGTTGTGACGAAACCGGGTATTCGAAATATCAGATGTTCGCCGCGCCCAACGAAGAATTGACCTTCGAGAAAATCGCACTTATGTTTGGCGCGATGCTCTGCGGGAAAATTGCCGCCACGGCTACGGCGATCGTTGCCGCCATTAAGGCATACTCAATCAAGTCCTGTCCGCCATCATCGCACCACAGCGCTGAAGCGCAATCGGCAGCCCGGCGTGTAACCTGTGTCCATGCTGTGGTGAGTTTGAGCCCCATGTATCTCTTCTCTTTCTGCGGCGTCTTAAGCTACATCTATCTTGCGCCATGCGACATTCTGACTCAACTTGGAAATGATCGTAGTACCCTACTTGATATCCCTTAGTACTCTGATTTCGGTCGTTACCAACGTATTTTCGCGGGAAAAAACTCCGAAACCAAGCCTTCGTAATACGGTTTTAGCGTCGCCAATTCCGGTTTAACTGCCGACTTCGAATATAAATCGTAGGGGTTGAACTTCCGAACCGAGTCCATCATCTGCATGTCGTGGTCGGACATCAGATACTGGTAGTCCATTTCGCGGTGGGCCGAATACCAGGAGTGATACCGGATCATATATTGCGCCTCTTCCGGCAGGTACGGCTTGGTAACGTGATAGAGGTATTCGTCGTGGCCCCAGCTCAGGTTGACGTTCTCCAACCCGCACTGCTCTTCGTAGACGCCGTAGCGAGACATGAGTTCCGGATTCGTCGAATCGGGATTCGCGCTGAAATACTCTGGATAAACAATCTTCTCTGACCAACGGCACCCGACGGGAAAGGTGTCGCCCACCACAGCCCATTGCGGTTCTCCCCACATCGTCAAAACTTTGCCCAAGTCGTGAATAAAACCCGTCAATTGGAACCAGCGCGGATGGCCGTCGGCGCGGATGGCCTCAGCCGTTTGCAAATTGTGTTCAATTTGCGATAAGTCCGTGTCGGGATCGGAGTCGTCCACAAGCTCGTTCAGCCGCTCCATGGCTTCCCAAATACCCATCTCCGTCTTGTTCAACGTTCCGTACTCAGCTCGTTTCGCACGCGCGAACTCCAACGTCTGCAGTGCATGATTCTGCCGATAGAAGTCCCGGACGACCTGCGGCGTCGATTCGTCGTACACCCGAAACTCTTCCTTATTCCGGTCCTTACGGTACCGCGCGCGTACGTCATCATCCCACTGATCCAGCGATTCCAGCGGCCCGTTAGAAAGAGTTCCCATATTCGAAGGCTACACCACCGCGAGAGCTAGTTCAAACTGCCTAACACTGCCAGCGCCAAAGATTCGCTCCCGCCGTATAGCCCGCGCCCACTGCTGCGAAGAGAACCAAATCGCCCTTTACCAGTTGGCCGCTGGCGACGGCGTCCCGCGTTGCCAACGGAATTGTCGCCGCCGTCGTGTTCCCGAAACGGTCGATATTAATAATTACACGGTCCAGCGGCATATCCAACGCCTTCGCCGTCGCTTCAATGATTCGACGGTTTGCCTGATGCGGGATCAGCAGCTTTACATCTTCTCCGCGCAGTCCATTACGCTGCAAAAGTGTCGTCGACATCTCCGCCATTTTGCGCACGGCGTACTTAAATACCTGTTGCCCTTCCTGATGGACAAAGTGCTGCCGCCCGTCTACGGTCTCGTGTGACGCAGGCAACCGGCTTCCTCCCGCCGGCATCCGCAGGAACTGCCCGCCCGACCCGTCAACCTCATTCACAAAGTCGATGAATCCCTCCTCCCCTTCCCCGGCCGTTTCCACCAGAAAGGCTCCCGCGCCATCGCCAAACAGAATACAAGTCGACCGGTCGGTGTAGTCCAGGATCCGCGACATTGTGTCTGCGCCGATAACCAGCACTTTCTTAGGCGGCCCGGACGATACCAGATGCGCCGCTGTCGTCAGACCGTACACAAAGCCTGAGCAGGCCGCGATCAGATCAAAACCCCAGGCCCCATGAGCTCCCAGGCGGTCCTGAACCAGGCACGCCGTTGCTGGGAACAGCATGTCCGGAGTTACCGTGCAAACGATGATTGCGTGCAAGTCGGAAGGCTCGACGCCTTCCTCCGCCAGGGCCGCAAGCGCGGCCTCCACGGCCATGTCCGACGTCGCCATTTCTTTGGGAGCGATATGGCGCTGCCGAATCCCTGTACGCTCCAGAATCCATTGGTCGTTCGTTTCCACAATCTTTTCCAAATCGTGGTTCGTTAAAATACCCGGCGGCACGTAACCGCCTATTGCCGTAATCTTTGCCCGGTACGGATTTGTCGGCTTCCCAGCTATTTCCAAAAAGTCCCCCGTCTCAACGCGGTACGAGAATGATGTCGCAAACTGATATGGTACCGTTCAGGAGACATGCAAGTCGAGAGTCGCCAGTTGAGCCTCCCGGGTTTCGATGATCCCGTTCCCGGTCTTGCCCCGATAGATATTTGCCGCCAGGTCTTCCGGGTCGTTCGTCCCCGCACCCCGCTACCTGAAATCACCGTCGAGTTTTGCCGGTTCGCCAACGCCAACTCCTTCATTCAGTCCAAAGATGGGCGGCTCGCTTTCCGGATCACTGACGCACTCCAATCAGCCCCCTCGCAAGTCCTTGAATCGCTCGCCTGCATTCTCATTTGCAAGCTCTTCCGCAAGCCCGTCCCCGCGGAGCAGCGCGAACGCTACAATCTGTATCTAAATCAGCAGGATGTCCGCCGCGATCTCCACCTCCTCCGCCAAACCCGCGGTCGCAAACATATTTCGGGCCCCCAGGGGGAACGGTTTAATCTCCAGGAGATCTTCAACGAGACGAACGAAAAGTTCTTTGGCGGACTGCTCGCTCAGCCAGCCCTAGGTTGGAGCATGCATGTGTCAAAGACCATCCTCGGTCACTTCGACCCGTCTCATAACGCAATCATCATCTCCCGCCTTCTCGATAAGCCCAATGCCCCCCGCCTCGCCGTCGAGTACGTCATGTACCACGAGATGTTACACGTTCGCTACCCGATCGAAACGAAAGGATCGCGCCGTCGGATCCATCCCAAAATATTCCGCGACGCGGAAAAGCTTTTTCCGCAGCTCAAGGAGGCGAAATTAGCTCTCGATCAGCTCTGTGGATCCGCTCGCCGGCAGGATTTCTGGTAGCGTGATAACTCATCGGCACAAAATGAAACTTTGCTTACTCCCCCTACTCCTACTTCCGATTCTCCGGGCCTCCACTCCAACACTCGCACCCTCCTTTGAAGAAAACGCCGGTCAATTCCACTGCTGTCCAAATTAGCGAGTTAGTTGGACTGTAGCCGGCCCAGCGACCCAGGCGCTGAGAGGGTGAGCCCCTTATAGGCTGGATTAGGGTTCCGGAAGAGAACCAATTCAATTACAGGAGCTCAACTTATGTACAAAGTATGCAGGATCTTTTCGCAGGTGCTCAAGCTATTCTCGCGCGGAGAATTTGAAAAAGCGGTGAAGGAGCACCAGACCGAGCGGCACGCGCGCGGTTTCACCAGTTGGGGCCAGTTCACCGCCATGTTGTTTTGCCAGCTTGGACGAGCACACTGGTTGCGAGAGATTTGCGGCGGTCTGGCGTGCTGCGAAGGGCTGAGGCGATCCAAGCCCAGGACGATTGGGTACATCAGGGCCAGTATCATCTGGGACAAATGATACCGGCTGTTGCGTCTGGGATAGGTGAGGTGGGTGGCCAGAAAATGGCGAAGCTGCAGCACTCGCAGAAATTCGTGGAAAAAGTAGACGCCGCCGTAGTGCGTCAGACCCGCATGATTGCAGGTGATTTTGATATTTCTGGGCGAATATGGCATTTCACGAATTCCTAACCGACGGTTAGGGATTCGTGAAACTCTACAACATGCGTGAACAGCCCGTCAACACAGGCGCCGAGGCCGCTGAAGATAGCAGGAATGCGCCGGATTCAGGTCTTCCGGCTTGCCCGGAATCACCGACGGCCCCGTCTTCCCGCCCTTTATCAACGCCTCTCGCGAGTCCACCCGTAACCCGCCACTGCTGGCGCCGGTGTGGCACTGATAGCAGTTATTGGTCAGAATCGGCCGTACCTTCGACTCGAAAAACTGCTCTGCGTCACGCTCCTGCCCACGCAGGAATCCGGCCGCCAGACAAACCAACAATACAGGAATTCGCATCAGGAAACCGCCCGATATAATGACAGAAATGACACCCCGTCTGATTGTCCTGATTCTCTCCGCTCTTACTCTTCCCGCACAGCAAGTTGATCGCGCCACTATCGATGGCTGGATGAAGGAGTTGTCCAATTGGGGGCGTTGGGGGGCTAAAGATCAACTGGGGACAGTCAACCTAATAACCCCCGAAGTCCGCCGCCAGGCAGCGAAACTCGTCAAGGAGGGTTTCTCTGTCTCCCTTTCCCGCGATACCGATTCCGTTCGCGCCATCGACAACAGCCGCCCCTTCGAACGCAAAATGATTTCGACTGGCATCGACCCCAATCCGATGTTCGCCATGGATACATACACCATCAGCTTCCATGGCGCCTCCCTCACCCACTTCGACGCACTTTCCCACATGGTCTACCAGGGCAAAATATACAATGGCTACTCCCAGGAAGAAATCAACGGCACCGGAGCCCATCAACTCGCCGTCGACGCCTACAAAAGCGGCTTCTTCTCCCGCGGAATTTTAATGGATATCCCCAAACTGAAAGGTGTAAAATACCTCGAGCTCTCCACGCCCATTTACCCTGCGGACCTCGAAGCCTGGGAAAAACATGCCGGTATCAAAATCCGCTCAGGCGATATTGTTTTCATCCGAACCGGACGCTGGGCCCGCCGCGCTGAAAAAGGCCCCTGGAATACCGACCAAGCCTCCGCCGGCCTCCACGTCTCCTGCGCAAAATGGTTCAAACAGCGGGACATAGCCATGCTCGGCAGTGACGTTCACGCCGAACTGATGCCGTCCCCGGTCCCCGGCATCGCGTATCCCGTCCACCAGCTTTTGCTCATTGCCATGGGCGTCCCGATGTTCGACAACTGCGATCTGGAAGCCCTCAGCGAAGCCGCGTCGAAACGTAAGCGCTGGGAGTTCCTCCTCACTGCGGCACCTTTGGCCGTTCCCCTCGGCACAGGCTCTCCCCTGAACCCTATCGCCACATTTTGAAGCAAGTTTCCTGTTGACGCTTCACTCGTCTGGCCGTATTTTTGCACGCAATAACCGAGTACAAGAAAGACAAATCGCATGAGCAAACCTCCAGATCTCGTTCAAGGCACTCTCGAACTTCTGATTTTAAACGTGCTTGCCCTCGGCCCCCTCCACGGCCTCGCCATTAGTCAACGGCTAGTTCAGCGTCAGCGACGGCTCCCCTCCATCGCCTCGAACACCAGGACTGGATCCCCGCGGAATGGAAGACCAGTGAACTCGGCCGCCGCGCCTGGTCCTATTCCCTCACCCGAATTGGCCGCCGACAACTCGATCAGGAGACCGCGTCCTGGGATCGCCTTAGCGGCGCCATTAAACTCGTTCTCCGTACTCAGGAGGAATAGCCACATGCGATCGCTCTGGAATCTGCTAACCCGCAAACAGGCCGAGCAGGACTTGGATGAGGGGCTCCGCTTCCACGTCGAAGGCAAAACCGCTGATGGCGCGGCCCCCGGACTCAGCGAAGCGCTGGCCGCGGTCGCCGCGCTTTCCTGCGCCATACCCGCCATGCGCGCCAGTCGCATCGACCCCCACCAGTCCCTCCGTGTCGAATAATCTACCGAATCTCGTGAAGAACCGCCGCCGGCCCGCAAGAGGCCCGCTCAATCAGCTTGCAAGCATAAGTCTCCGACTTCGGCGAGTACAGCGGATCGTCAATTCGCGCCAACAGCATCGCCGTCAAGCGTTCGCCCAGATTCTCCACAAACACCGACACCGAACTCAACTCCGGCTCAAGAATCGCGAACTCCACCCGGTCTCCCAATCCGATCAGACTCATCTCGCCGGGGATCGATACCCCGCGCCGTACCAACTCCTTCCAAGCCCCCGCCGCCAGTTCGTCGTTTCCAGCCAACAATGCCGTCGGCGGCAGCGCCTCGCGCAACAGTTGCGCCGTCGCTATCTGGCCGTATTCAGTATCGGCAACCTGCCAGTTTTCACTCACCGACACCGGCGCAAGCGCATGCTTCTCCATCGCCGTCAAATAACCCTCATAACGCCGTGCAAACCAAGCCAGCGATACATTCCCAAGAAATGCAATCCGCCGGTGCCCCAACCGGACCAAATAGTCCGCCGCCTCTTCAACCCCTCCCCGATCGTCGTAGAACACACCGTTTTCCGGCGCCGCGCCGGCAAAATTATTCCCCAGCAAACTGTAAGGCATCCCCCGCGTATCCAACACCTGCAAAAGGTTCGGATGATGCACTCCCGCCAGCAAAACGCCATCAATCGCACCCGTCAATTCCAGCATTCGCGGCAGCGCAAGCTCACTCGCGAGCACCCGCCCGGAATACTCGTAGCGGCTGAAAATCAGGTCATAGCCCCTAGCCTGCAAAGCCTTTTCACAGGACGACAGCAGCCGCATCTGAAATGCGTTGAAGGTCTGCCGGTTCCCAAGCAAAAACAGAATCGTCTGCGAGCTCCGGCTCTTCAAACGGCTCCAATTCGCGTTCCGGCGGTAGTTCAACGATGCCGCGGCCTGCTGCACCCGAAGCCGCGTCTCGCTGTCGGCGTACCCGCTTCCATTCAGAACCCGGGACACCGTCGCGACGCCAACTTTCGCTAACGCCGCCACATCGCGAATCGTCGGCATTACCCGCCCCAGAGCTCCTTCACCATATGCTCCCCGCCAATAATCGTCGGCCGCTCCGCCCGTCCATTCTGCTGGTAAGTAAGCCGCATATGGTCCAACCCCAGCAAGTGAAGAATGGACGCATGAATATCATTGACATGCGCCGGCCGCTCTATCGCCCGCAGACCAAGCTCATCCGTCGTCCCAATCGTCTGCCCGCCCTTCACCCCTCCACCCGCAAAGAACATCGTAAATCCCCAAGGATTGTGGTCCCGCCCGTCGCCCTTCTCGTTAAACGGTGTCCGGCCAAACTCCCCGCCCCACACCACCAGCGTATCCTGCAGCATCCCTCGCCGCTCCAAATCTTCGAGCAACGCCGCCACCGGCTGATCTGACGCCTTACACCACTTCGCGTGATTCCCCTCCAGGTTCGAATGCGCGTCCCAACCCGATCCCGACCCGCAATACAATTCCACAAACCGCACTCCGCGCTCCACCAATCGCCGCCCCATCAAACAGTTCCGCCCAAACACCGCCGTCTCCGGCTTATCCAAACCGTACAGCGCCTTCGTCTCCTCTGTCTCGCCCGACAGATCCACCACTTCCGGACCCGACTTCTGCAACGCATAAGCCAACTCAAACGAACGAATTCGCGCCTCCAGCGTCGTGTCATCCTCCCGGCCCGTGGAGTACTCGCGATTTTGCGCTTCCAGATAAGCCAATCGCGCCCGCTGCCGCTCATCCGTCTGCCCCGCCGCCAGCTTCGTATTCAATATTGGGTTCGGACCCGGCCGGAACAACGTCCCCTGGTAAACCGCCGGAAGAAATCCCGACCCCCAGTTCTTCGCATTCCCAAACGGCTCCCGCTCATCGATCATGCTAACGAAAGTCGGCAGGTTCTTATTACCCGTCCCCAGCCCGTAAGTAACCCACGCCCCCAAACTCGGCCGTCCGGACAATATATCGCCGGTGTTCATTTGACTAACACCGCCGGCATGATTCAACCCATTCGACTGGCACGAACGCAATACCGCCAACTTATCGGCATGCTTCGCCACATGGGGATACAACTCGCTCACCCAAATGCCGCCATGCCCATGCTGCTTCCACTTCCGCGGACTCCCCATCAGCGTATTGTTCGCCGTACCCATCGCCGTTATCGGGCGCCCAAAACTCGCCGGCATCGGCTGCCCATGCAACTCATTCAACTTCGGCTTCGGGTCAAATAAATCGATATGGCTCGGCGCGCCCTCCATGAACAGGAAGATCACCGCCTTCGCTTTCGCCGTATGATGCGGTTTCCGCGGAATCGTCGGATCGTGAACAGCCGCCCCTCGCGACTCCTCCGCCAGCATCGCCGCCATCGCCATGGCCCCCAAACCGCTCCCGCCTCCGCGAAGCAGCGCCCGGCGCGTATATTCAACCTGATTTGGCATAACGTTAATCGATATACAGAAATTCACTACTGCTTAACAAACCCAGGCAAAGGTCGTCCAGACTCTTTTCCTTCACCAAAAACTCCCGGCTGCGAATCATTTCACTCGCCGACGGCGCCCGTCCCAACGTCAGCCGAAACGCCCGTTCCACCAACGTCTCATTCGATTGCCCCGCGTCGTTCGCCACTCGCTTCGCCAACGCCCGCGCAAAGTTGGCCGACGCTTCCCCGTTCATCAGTTCCAACGCCTGGTCCGCCGTCACCGTCTCCTGCCGCCGTCCGCAACTCTCAATCGCTAGCGGCGTGTCGAAACTCTGCAACATCGGATACCGCACCAGCCGCCGGGCAAAAATATACACGCTGGCCCGGTACTCGTCCTCCGCCCCGCGCGACTTCCGCCAGTGCCGCCCCTCTTGAATCTCCGTCCCCTCCGGCGCCTTTGGGAAAACACCCGGCCCGCCCATCGTCGGATCCAGCAACCCGGAAACCGCCAGCATCGAATCCCGTATCGCTTCCGACTCCAACCGCCGCCGCGGATACCGCCACAGCAACTTGTTGTCGCTATCAATCGCCGCCGCGTCCGCCCGGAAATCCGAAGCCTGCGCATAAGTCGCGCTCAACACAATCCGCCGGTGTAACTTCTTTAGGCTCCAGTTATCCGTCGTCGTAAACGTCTTCGTCAAATAGTCCAGTAACTCCCGATGGCTCGGCCGTTCCCCCATCAATCCAAAATCATTCGGCGTCCCCGCAATCCCCCGCCCGAAATGCCCCTGCCAAATGCGATTCACAATCACTCGTGTCGTCAGAGGATTATTCGCATCCGCCAGCATATTCGCCAGCGCCGTCCGCCGCCCGCTCGAATTCAATTCCGGCAACGGCAGAACCACCGTAGCGGCCGGATCCAAAATGCTCAGCCCCCCCGGCTGCACTTCCTCCAGCGGAGCCTGATGCGCCCCCGCCTTCAACACATGCGTCGCCGGCGCTTCCACCGCCTGATCCCGCATGATCTGCAATGTCGGCAGCGCCTTCGGCAGCAGTGCCTTGTAAGCGTCAAGCTCCGCCAGCAGCGCCTTATACTTGGCCTTCCCGGCGGCATTCACCCGCTTGTTAACAACTTCGCTATCCGGCACTTCCACCTGCGTAATCGCCTTGTGGTAAACCTGCCAATCCATCGGCGTCCGGTCCGCCGCCGCCTTGCGGATCACAACTTGCACCTCCTCCGGAAACCGCTCCGTATACTCCAGCCGATAAGCCGCCCGCGGCCCCGCAATAAACGCCTCAATCTTACCCAGAACAGGCTTCGCGGCTTCTCGATACTTAGCCAACTGCGAGTTATACGCGGCAATCTCTCCTGCGCCGGCCGTCGTCGCCTCATCGTCTATCTTCATATTGGCGAAGTAAGCTTGCATCCGGTAGTAATCCTTATGCAGCAGCGGATCGAACTTATGATCGTGGCACCGCGCGCAGGCCAAAGTAACGCCCATAAACGCATACGCCGTATTGTCGGTAACATCGTTGAGCAGTTCCTGCCGCCGCAAACGAATATCCGCCTGATTAAACTCATCTTCAAACAGCCGCAGATATCCCAAACCGGGCAGCGCCTTCTTATCGCCGGGATACAGTTCATCCGCCGCAATCTGCTCTTTGATAAACCGGTCAAACGGCTTATCCTCATTCCAACTCTGAATCACCCAATCCCGGTACCGCCACATATTCGGCCGCGTATCGTCCTGCTTGAACCCATCGCTATCCGCATACCGCACCACATCCAGCCATTGCCGCCCCCACCGCTCTCCATACCGCGGATTTGCCAGCAACCGGTCCACCAGCCGCTCCTCCGCCCCCGGCTTCGAGTCGCTCAAATACGCCTGCGCCTCGGCAGGTGTCGGCGGTAACCCCGTCAAATCCAGCGTCACCCGCCGCAGGAAAACCGCCCGGCTAGCCGGCCCCCCAGGCTGCAGATTCTTTGCCTTCAACTTATCGTAAACAAACCGGTCAATCTCGTTCCGAACCCACTTCTCCCCTGCCGCATCCACTGCAGGAGGCTGAACCGCCGCCACTGGCTGTATTGCCCACCACTTCCGCTGAATCGAATTGAACGACGGAGCAGGCTCCGCCGCCAACGGCAGTAGCATCATTACGGTGCCCAAAATGTATCGCATTACGGAGCTATCCCTTTTCAAACCGTCAATGTGGAAATGTTTCCACATTCGCCTGCCCGATGTCAACCGCTACTCCCCGTGAGCCCGTACCCGTATTGCGAACCGTCACCGTCAGGTACTTCGTCTCGCCATCGGCACGCTCCCACAGTCCAAACTCACCGGCGTCCAATCGATCACCGGAACCGGCGTAGGCGTCACCCTCATCGAAGTGCCCGTAAATCGGTTCCCGTCCGTACCCATCGTGAAGGCAATGGTCCCCGTCGATCCCTGGTGCGCCCAGGTTCCGCTCGGCCTAACCCCGGCCAAGTCCGGCGCGCTTTTTTCGAAGACGCCGGCAAGGAGCTGATTTTCGTTATCGAGGCGTGTGTAAGGTTTCATAGCCCTTCCTGTATTGAGAAAAAGCCGAGCCCCCGATAACATCCCCAATTCGGGCAAATTCCATGTAAAATTCGACTCGATTCCTCCGAGACCTACTTTACGCGCGTCGCTTTCCATTCAATCGGATTCGCGCCACCCCCGCCGACCTCGGAAGTCAGCGTCATCGTGTCCGTCCCGGTCAACTTCCCCTTGTAGGAGATCTTCATTTCGTTGTCCTGAAATTTCGCCGTGATCGTAAACGTGAACGTATCCCCTGCCACCTTCCCATCCTCAATCACCGATTTGCCGACGAACGAACTCACCGTCTCGCCCGACAATTTTGCGCCGTCCACCTGCAACGAAAGCGTCCGTTCCATCGCACCATTCGGGCCCTCCGCGGTGGCTTTCCAATTGCCCGCCACGTCCGCCGCCATCACCGCCAGCAGGCTGGCCACGAGTAGAGTTAGTTTCTTCATAGCGAATAGATTGTATCCTGACAGGAAGCATGCCGTTGACCCGTCGCTCTCTCCTTGCCGCACTCGCCCCCGGCCGGCGGCCTAAGGTCGCCTGCATTCTCAACGCCTATTTTCCCAACTCCCATGCCGACGTCTTCATGGGCCGTCTGCTGGAGGGCTACCGCCTGAATGGCGAAAGCCACCGGTCACGTATGCAAACCGTGAGCTTATACGTTGATCAGTTTCCAACCAACGACATGGCCCGCGAACAGGCCGCCGAATACGGCGTAACAATCTACAAGTCGGTCAAGGAAGCACTCTGCCTGGGCGGCGACAAACTCGCCGTCGATGGCGTCGCCGTCATCGGCGAACACGGCGACTATCCCCGCACGCCGCGCGGCAATTTCATGTACCCGCGCAAGAAGCGTTTCGACGAAGTGACCGCCGAATTCCAGCGTGCCGGCCGCGTCCTGCCGCTGATGAATGACAAGTATTTCGCCTACAACTGGGACGACGCAAAGGCCATGTACGACCGCGTCAAGAAGGACAAAATCCCCTTCTTCTGTGGCTCGTCGCTTCCACTAACCTGGCGCCGCCCGGCCCTCGAATTCAAGCCGGGAATCGAGCTGGATGAAGTGCTCGCCGTCTCCTTCTCCGATATCGAAGAGCATGGCTACCACGCCATCGAACTGCTGCAAGCGATGGCCGAGAAACGCAAAGGCGGTGAGACCGGCGTCGCGGAAATCCGGTGCGTCGAAGGCGAACAGATCTGGCAGGATAAGTTCTGGTCCCGCGACTTGCTGGACGCCGCGCTCAAGCATCGAGTCAACCACGTCCCTGGCAACGCGACACCGCCCCAAGCCATCTTCGTTAGGTACCGCGACGGCATGAAAGCCAGCATTCTGAACTTGAACTCCCAGTCGCGCGACTACCTCTTTGCCGCTCGAGAAAAATCGGGACGTGTACACGCTTCCTGTTTCTATATCCAGCTCCACGTTCATAACCATTGGGGCTTCATGGTCAAGCACTTCGAAGACCTGGTGCTGACGAAGAAATCCCCGTATCCGCCGGAACGAACGCTCCTGTCAAACGGCATCCTGCTTAGCGCCCTCGACTCCCGTCTCGACGGGCAGAAATGGCTGCCGACTCCCCACTTGTATATCCGTTATCAATGACCCGACGCGCACTCCTCGTTGCCGCCGCCCTTCCTCAGCGTCCATGGATCATGCCCGCCGAATCGGCGCCACATAAGCGAACCTGGATGGCCTTTGGCGCCCATCAAAATATCTGGGGCGCGAAACTGCTACCGGAAGTGGAGCGGAACCTCATCGCCATCGCCCAGGCCGTCGCCAAATTCGAAGCCGTTTCCATACTCATCCCAGCCGTCTCGGCGCCATCGACAAACCCACAGATCGAATTCGTGGTGACACCGCTCGACGATCTCTGGATACGCGACACCGGCCCCGTCTTCGTCCGCGGCGAACAAGGCCAGCGGTCTGTAATTGATTTAAATTTCGATGTCTGGGGCGATAAACAGGCGCACGACCGCGACGCCACCGTTGCTACTATCGTCGCCCGCAAAGCTGCCCTTCGCCGTATGGAAACTGGCCTCATCCTCGAAGGCGGCGGCATCGAAGTCGACGGCGCCGGTACCGCCATCATTACCGAAAGCAGCGTTCTCAATCGCAATCCCGATGTCCCACGGGCGGAGATCGATCGCGAAATCGGCACACTTCTCGGCCTGGATAAAAAATGGAAAATGGCTCGTCTGGGAAATCTGCGGGCGGTTTTAGTCTCGTCTGAGTCGTTGGGAGCGGAAGCGGTGGAGTTTGCGGCAGGTGGAGTCAAAAGACCGTTGCTGTTCCTCCGAGTCGCGATGATAGAGGAGTGGCCCGTCATACTCTATTAGGGTTTGCATAAGATCGGCGACCGGCTTCTTCCTGAGCTTTGGAGTTTCCTGAAGATCTCGAATGATCTCGCCGCCGAGCAGCCACAGATTGTCGATGTGTTTCTGGACTGTCTTTTTTGACAATCCGGATTGGGTAAGATGAAAAAGGAATGGCGTGAAGCACTCCACCAGTTCCTCGCCGGGCGCGAGATCCCGATCATCACCCATCCAGCTTGACGGCCACTCATGGAGATCGCAGCGGTAGGGCGCAAGTGCGACAAGCAGCGGTGGTGGAGAATAGGAATTTGCAGCCATGCAGG
>Ga0163144_10007417_pt1 | contig 24052 bp, 22 predicted proteins | sample OliLak19BULKMAT1_FD_123175 | JGI IMG/M metagenome (GOLD analysis project Ga0163144, IMG submission 123175) | Freshwater microbial mat bacterial communities from Lake Vanda, McMurdo Dry Valleys, Antarctica - Oligotrophic Lake LV.19.BULKMAT1 | ecosystem: Environmental > Aquatic > Freshwater >...
AAACCCCAAATGATCGCAAATCGGCAATTCGAAATTCAAATCGTGGACACCCATGAATCGCTGGAAACCCGCGTCAACACTGGCTTTGCGGCCGGCGGACATCGAATAAACCGGACACTACTGATGGATTCTAAATGCCGAAGCTGATTGAAATCAAAGTCCCCGACATCGGCGACTACAAGGACATTCCCGTCATCGAGGTGCTGGTAAAGCCGGGTGACACCGTCGCCAAGGAAGACCCGCTCGTCACGCTGGAGTCCGACAAGGCAACGATGGACGTGCCTGCGCCGCAGGCGGGCGTGGTGAAAGACGTGAAGGTCAAGGTCGGCGACAAGCTCTCGCAGGGCGCGCTGATCCTGACGCTGGAGCCTGCCGCCGGTGCCGCACCCACGCCGGCGAAAGCCACCCCGGCTGCGGCGCCCGCACCGTCAGCAGCTCCCGCCGCCCCGAAACTGGTGGCCGCGCCCGCCGCCGGCAGCTACGCGGGCAAGGTCGACCAGGAATGCGAGATGCTGGTCCTCGGCTCAGGCCCCGGCGGCTACTCGGCGGCATTCCGCTCGGCCGATCTCGGCATGCAGACGGTGCTCATCGAACGCTACAAAACCCTCGGCGGCGTCTGCCTCAACGTCGGCTGCATCCCCTCCAAAGCGTTGCTGCACGTCGCGGCAGTGATGGACGAGGCCGCGCACTTCGCCGACCTCGGCGTGGCCTACGGCAAGCCCACGCTCGACCTCGCGAAACTGCGCGCGCACAAGGGCAAGGTCGTCGGCAAACTGACCACCGGTCTCGCCGGCATGGCGAAGATGCGCAAGGTCACCGTCGTGCGCGGTTACGGCCGTTTCCTCGACGCGCACCATGTCGAAGTCGAGGTCACCGCGGGCGACGGCCAGAAGCCGAGCGGCGAAAAGAAGGTCACCAGGTTCGCCAAGGCGATCATCGCGGCGGGCTCGCAGTCCGTGACGCTGCCGTTCGTGCCGGAAGACCCGCGCATCGTGGATTCCACCGGCGCACTGGAGCTGGCCGCCGTGCCCAAACGCCTGCTGGTCATCGGTGGCGGCATCATCGGCCTCGAGATGGCGACGGTCTATTCGACGCTGGGCGCCAGCATCGACGTGGTTGAGATGCTGGACGGCCTCATGCAGGGCGCCGACCGCGACCTCGTCGCCGTCTGGCAAAAGTTCAACGCCAAGCGCTTCGACAAGGTCATGCTGAAGACGAAGACCGTCGCCGTCGAAGCCCTGAAAGAAGGCATCCGCGTGACCTTCGAAGGCGAACAGGCGCCCGCCGAGCCGCAGACCTACGACCTGGTCCTGCTCGGTGTCGGCCGCAGCCCCAACGGCAATAAAATCGCCGCCGACAAGGCCGGCGTCACGGTGGACGAACGCGGCTTCATCCCCGTGGACAAGCAGCTCCGCACCAACGTGCCGCACATTTACGCCATCGGCGACATCGTCGGCCAGCCCATGCTCGCGCACAAGGCGGTGCACGAAGGCCACGTCGCCGCCGAAGCCGCGGCCGGACAAAAGAGCTTCTTTGACGCGCGGGTGATCCCGTCCGTCGCCTACACCGACCCCGAAATCGCGTGGGTCGGCCTCACGCAGGACGAGGCCAAGAAACAGGGCCGCAAGATCGGCGTCGGCAAGTTCCCGTGGGCCGCTTCCGGGCGCGCCATCGCGAACGGCCGCGACGAAGGCTTCACCAAGATTCTCATCGACGAAGAAACGCACCGCGTCGTCGGCGGCGGCATCGTCGGCACGCACGCCGGCGACTTGATCAGCGAACTCGCGCTGGCGATCGAGATGGGCGCGGACGCGGAAGACATCGGCAAGACCATTCACCCGCATCCCACGCTGGGCGAATCGGTCGGCATGGCGGCGGAGCTCTACGAAGGCGTGTGCACCGACCTGCCGCCGGTGAAGAAGTAAGGAAGGGCCGGTTTACCGCCGATGCTGGCGGCGGGCTTCGTCCGCGGCCGCGGCGTCGGGAATGCCGGAGCGGGGTTCCCCGTCTCGATCCGCCGTACGCGTGGCCTGCAGGAACTCGAGGTAGACCGAGGCGTCTTTGCCGGAAACACCGGACTCGCGCAGCTCCCGGAAGGTGGTGCGGTCGCGGCGCCAGTCGGTCAGGTAACGCTTCAGGCTTTCCCACCACATTACGCACGCGCTCCCCAAACCTGGTCCGGCGGTATACCGGTACCTTCAGTGCCGTTGCTGGCAAGGCAAAACGGCTGATCGATGATACGCCGGTCATGCTGATTTGTGGGTGCCACCGCGGTGTGCCGGTCCCTCAGGACCCCCGGCCGACCGGCGGCGCGAGCCGCTCCCAATGCTCGAGAGCCGTCACCCACAACACCCCGTCCCCCAGCCGTCCGGTGGTGGCCGTGCGCCTGATTACCTCCACGATGGCGTTCACCTGCGCGTCCTCCGCGACGATCAGCAGGCAGACCTTGTCGCTGTAGTCGACGAGCTCCTCGCGGAACGAGGTCCCCGACTTGAGTGCCGGCGCGGTGACCCCGCGACAGCTCGTGACCGTCATGCCCGGAAAATCGGGCAATCCCAGCAGCAGCCGGCGCAGCTCGTTCATGCGCGCCGGACGCACGATCGCCTTGATTTCCTTCATGCTTCTATCCTCCTTTCCTCGAACAAGCGGTACAGCACCGGCACCACGACCAGCGTGAGCAGGGTCGAGGTGATCAGCCCCCCGATCACCACGATGGCCAGCGGGCGCTGCACCTCGGAACCGGGGCCGGTCGAAAACAGGAACGGGATCAGCGCCAGCAGCGCCACCGTGGCGGTCATCATCACCGGCCGAAAACGCTGGATGGCGCCTTCCACGATGGCTTCCCGCTGCGGCCTGCCGTCGTCCCGCAGCTTGCGGATGTAGGACACCAGCACGACCCCATTCAGTACGGCAACGCCCCACAGCGCGATGAAGCCGACCGAGGCCGGCACCGACAGGTACTCCCCGCTGACGGCGAGTCCGATGATGCCGCCGATGGACGCAAACGGCAGCACCGTGATGATCAGCCCGGCAAAACGCACGCTGTTGAACAGCAGGAAGAGCAGGAAGAAAATCGCCCCCACCGTGACCGGCACGATGATCATGAGGTGCCCCAGCGCGCGGTCCATGTTCTGGAAGGTGCCGCCCCACTCGAGGTAATAGCCTTCCGGCAGCTTGACCTTGGCGTCGACGGCCTGGCGCAACTCCGCCACGAAGCCCCCCAGGTCGCGGTCCTTCACGTTGATGCCCACCACGATGCGGCGCTTGGCGGTCTCGCGGCTGATCTGCGCCGGCCCGTCCACCACTTCGATCTTCGCGATGCCGGCAAGCGGCACCTGCGCGCCGTTGGGCGCGGACAGTACCACCTGGCTGATGTCCTTGATGCTGTCCCGGAAACGCTCGGGTAGCCGCACGACGGCGGCAAACCGCCGCTCGCCCTCGTAGATCTCGGTCGCGATCTTACCGCCCACAGCGGTCTCGATCACATCCTGCACGTCCGAGACGTTGAGCCCGATGCGGGCGATCGCCTGGCGGTCGATGGTGATCGTCAGATACTGCTGGCCGGTGACCCGCTCGATGCGCAGATCGCGCACGCCGCGCACGCCGTTGGCGACCCTGGCGATCTCCGTGGCTTTGGACTTCAGCGCCTCCATGTCGTCGCCGAAGATCTTGATCGCCACGTCGGAGCGCACGCCGGTAACCATCTCGTCCACGCGGTCCGAAATCGGCTGCGCCATGACCAGTTGCACGCCCGGGATGCTGGCGAGCTTGTCGCGGATGGCCTGCGCGATGTCGTCCTGCGTCCAGCCCGAAGGCCATTCCCCGCGCGGTTTCAGGCTGACGATGGGATCCGCCTCGTTCGGCCCCGCCGGGTCGGCCGCGCTCTCGCCGCGCCCGAGCCGCGACACCACCATCTTCACGCCCGGCACTTCCATCACTCGCCGCATGGCTTCCATCTCCAGCTTGATCGACTCATCGATGGAGATGTTGGGCGCGCGGTCCATCCCGGGGGAGATCGAGCCTTCCCGCATCTCCGGAATGAATGCGGTGCCCAGGAATGGCAGCAACGCGATCGCGCCGGCGAACGCGGCCACCGCCGCGAGCACGGTCCGCTTCTCATTGGCGAGCGCGGCGTCCAGCAGGCGCAGGTACGGCCGCTTCAGGAAAGCGATGAACCGCGTGTCGTGGTCGGCCCCGCCCTTCAGGAGGTAGGTCGCCAGCGCCGGCGTCAGCGTCAGCGACAGCACGAGCGAGATCGCGAGCGCGATCGCGATCGTGTAGGCGAGCGGCGCGAACATCTTGCCCTCCATACCGGTGAGCGTCATCAGGGGCAGGAACACCAGGATGATGATGCCGACGCCGAAGATCACCGGCGTCGCCACTTCGAGGACGGCGTCCAGGATGACGCGCACGCGGCTCTCGTCCTTGCGCTGCCCCAGCCGGGCGAACGCGTTCTCGACGACCACCACGGAGCCATCCACCATGAGGCCGATCGCGATCGCCAGCCCGCCCAGCGACATGAGGTTCGCCGACAGGCCGTAATGGTTCATCACGATGAACGTCGCCAGCGGCGTCAGGATCAGCGTCGCCACCACGATGACACTGGACCGCACATCCCCCAGAAACAGGAACACCACGACGATCACCAGAAACACGCCTTCCAGCAACACCTTGGTGACCGTCCACAGCGCGGCGTCCACCAGCTCGGAGCGGTCGTAGTAAGGAACGATCTTGAGGCCGCCCGGCAGCATGCCCTTCGCGTTGATCTCGGCGACGCGCGCCTTCACGCGACCGACCACCTCCTTCGCGTTGCCGGCACGGATCATCATGACGATGCCGCCGACCGCCTCGGTGTAGCCGTCCTTGATCATGGCGCCGTGGCGCACTTCCTCGCCGAAGGTCACCTGGGCCACGTCGCGGATGTACACCGGCGTCGCCTTGTACTCCTTGAGCACGATGGCGCGGATGTCTTCGAGGTCGCGGATGAGGCCCACGCCGCGCACGAGATACTGCTCGGCGCGCTGGGGCAGAACGCCGCCGCCGGAGTTCGCGTTGTTGCGCGCGAGCGCCTGCCACACGTCATGCACGGTCAGGCCGTACACGCGCAGACGGTCCGGGTTCACCAGCACCTGATACTGCTTGACGTAGCCGCCCGTGGAATTGATCTCCGCGACGCCCGGAATAGAACGCAACAGCGGCCGCACCACCCAGTCCTGGGCCGTCCGCCGCTCGGTCAGTTCCTCCTTCTTCAGCGCGCGCTTGCCATCATCCGACCGCTCCAGGGTGTACTGGTAGACCTCGCCCAGCGCCGTGGACACGGGACCCAGCACCGGTGTCACGCCCGCGGGCATGCGCGCGGCGACCTCGATGATGCGCTCCAACACGAGCTGGCGCGCGAAGTAGACGTCCGTCTTGTCGGTGAAGACCAGCGTGATGAGCGAGAGTCCCGGCTTGTTGAGCGAGCGCATCTCGATCAGACCCGGCAGCCCCGTGGTGGCGATCTCCAGCGGCACGGTGACGAAGCGCTCCACTTCCTCGGGCGAGCGCCCGGGCGCCTCGGTGGCGATCTGCACCTGCACGTTCGTCACGTCGGGGAAGGCGTCCACCGACAGCTTGCGCGCGGCGTTGAGCCCGAACGCCAGCACGATCAGCGCGATCACCACGACGATCAGGCGCTGATGCAGGGACGCGCGAACCAGTCCGTCGATCATGCTAGCGGCCCTGCTCGCGGCGCTTGCGTTCGTTGTTCAGGTGAAAGCTGCCCTCCGCGACGATGGTCTCGCCTTCGCGCAGCCCTTCCACCACGGCGCGATTGCCCTCGTACTCCGTCCCCAGCTGCACTTCGCGCAGCCGGAAGCTTCGGGGGTCCTGCGCGGACTGCACGTAGACGTAGTCCCGGGTCCCGTTGCGGACCACCGCGGCGACCGGCACGCCCGGCATCGCCGTTGGCGTGGAACGGATCAGCATGGTCGCCAGCATGGCGGGCTTCAGCGCGCGGTCCGCGTTCCTGACCTGCGTCCGGATGGTGATGGTGCGCGTCTCTGGATTCACGATGTCACTGATGAAGATCAGAAGCCCCACGATGTCGCGGGTTGGCAGCGCGGGCAGCTCGACCTGCACCTGCTCGCCTACGCGGATCAGGCCCGACTGCTGTTCCGGCACTTCCGCCACCACCCACACGGTCGACAGATCGGCCACCGTAAACAGGGCATCGGCCGGCTGCACCACCTGCCCGGGCGTGACCTTGCGCTCGATCACCGTGCCGGTGAGCGTCGCGGTGATCGGCGTCACCGAGCTGATCTGGCGGGTCGCCGCGAGCTTGTCCAGCGCGGCGCGCGACATGCCGAGCACGCGCAACTGGTCCGCGGCGGCGCGCATCTCGGCCTCCGCCGACTGCAGCTCGGCCTCGCGCCGCTGGAGTTCGGCGGTGCCGATCACATCGGCGGCGAGCAGCGCCTTCGCGCGCTCCACCGCGCGCGTCTGGAGCTGCATCTGCGACGCGGACTTGAGGAAACCGAGCTGCGCCTGTCCCAGCTCGGTGCTGTTGATCGTGGCCAGCACTTCGCCCGCCTGCACGCGGCTCCCCAGCTGCGCCCGGATGTCCGTGATGCGACCGGTGACGGGCGCGCCGATGCGGGTCACGCGCTCTTCGTCCACCTTGACCTGGCTCGCCACGCGCAGGGTTGCGCGGATTTCCACCTTTGCGACGGTGGCAAGGGTCAGCTGCGCGGCGAGTTCCGGCGCGACGACGATCGTGTCGGGATCGGTCGGCGCCGCGACTGGTGGCGGGGGTTCGCCGCACCCGGCGAGACCCAACGCAAGCCCGCAGGCCAGGGCCGCGGTTCGGATCGTGACAGTACGCAACATCAGAAGCTCCGGAGTCATGGTCGGCAATCAGGGCTCAACGGCGCGCAGGCGGTCGATGTCGATGCGCGCGTATTGCAACTCGTAGCGGGCGTTCAGGTAATCGGCGCGCACCGAACGGAAGGTGCGTTGCGCATCGAGGTAATCGAGGATGCCGCGCTCGCCGAAGCGATACGCGGCCTCGGCGACCTTGAGCGCGGCTTCCGCCTGTCTCAGCAGGCCGCTCTCGAAGACCGTCACCTGGCGCTGGTTGATGAGGTAGTGCTGGAAAGCGATCTCGAGATCCTGCGTGAGCGCGAGCCGCAGGTCTTCAACGCGCGCGCGGGCGCCGGCCACGGCTGCGACCGCCTCGGCGATCGGCCCTTCGCGGCGATTCCACAACGGCAAGGGCACTGACAGTCCCAGCATCAGGTTGCGCCGGTCCGGATCCTGGTCCCCGCCTGCCACCAGCGTCACCGGCGGCAGCCGGAGTTCGCGCTCCAGCCCAAGCCGCGCTTCGGCCTGTCTGAGTTCCGCCCGCGCGCGAGCGAAGTCCGGGCTCGTGGCCAGCAGTTGCTCCAGCATGGCGGTCAGGGACGGTAGCGGACGGTCCGGCGCCAGTTCGCCCTTGACCTCGAAGTTGCGGGGTAGTGCGCCGGCGAGCCGCGCCAGCGCGGCCTTCGCCTGCTGCACGCGAAGCACGGCGCTTTCCTGCGCTTTCGTGGCGTTCAGCAGTTCGGTGTCGGCCCGGATCAGATCGAAGCGGGGAGCCTCCCCGGTTTGCACGCGCACCTCAATGCGGGTGCGCACGCTGCGCAGCAGTTCAGTGTCCTCTCCCGCCAGCGCCGCCTCGGCCTGGCGCCTGAGCACATCGTAGAAAGCACTGCGCACAGCCGCCGTCAGGTTCACGCGAAAGACGTCGATGCCCGCGTTCGCTGACGCGACGCCGGCCTCCGCCGCGAGGCTGCGTGCGCCGCGCAGGCCCGGATACTCCAGCGGTTGCGCGAGCCCGAACGCCCAGGCGTTGCCGTTGATGACACCGGTCTGCCGGCCGCGCGAGGAACCGCCGCCCATTTCTATCGAGGGATTCGGATAGGCGCGTGCGGTCACGCGCCCGGCCTCGGCCGCCTCGCGCTGCGCGGCGGCGACGGCGATGCCCGGATTGCGCTCCAGCGCCATCTTCAGTACCTCGGGGAGCGTATAGACGGGCAGCCCCGCGTGCGCGTCGCGGGGAGCCGCATCCGCCGCCAGAACGGGTGTGGCCGACACTGCGCACGTGGCGAGTGCGCACGCGATCGCCGCATTACAAAGGCGCGTTCGCACCGGCCGCGTCCGCGCGGCCAGCCATCGGCGAGTCGCGCTCACGCACGTCCAGCTTGTCTTTGCGGTATTCACTTACGGGTCTCCCGAGCCTGACGATGAACGAAAAAAAAGCCCTGCGCCGTCGCTGGGCGAAAGGCTTCCCGTCCTCGGTCCGACTCGGGGACGACCTTCGCCATTGCGGCAAAGGTCTTGCTCGCCGCCATCAGATCATGGCGGCCCGGAATACCGGAAGCGCTTCAGCGCAAAGCACTTCGTATTGACGGCAATCCGACGGAGAGCTACTCCCCCTTGGTGCCAGCGATTGTATCGACGCGCTGCACTGCGTCAATTGCGCTTTTGGTGCCCTGTCATTACGTTCGGCAATGCCATGCTCGCCATGGCCTCCGCGCGCAGGTATTCGAGAAACGTCCGCGCGACCACCGAGAGCTGCTTGCCGCGGCGGTGCACGGCGTACCAGCGCCGCCGGATGGGAAACCCGGTCACGTCGAGGATGCGCAGCGGGCCGCGCAACTCCGCCGCGGTCAGCGTGTGCAGCGACAGCACCGAAATGCCGAGGCCGCCCGCCACTGCCTGCTTGACCGCTTCGTTGCTGCCGAGCGCCATCCGGATCACGCGTTCGATGCCGTGGGCGCGGAAATGCCGGTCGGCGGCCATGCGCGTCCCCGAGCCGGGTTCCCGGGCGACAAAGCGCTCGCCAGCGAGCTGCGCCAGCGGGATGCGTCGCGCGCGGGCGAGCGGATGATCGCGGGCGGCCAGCACCACCAGCGGGTTGTCGAGCACGGCGATCTTCTCGATATCCAGATGCTCCGGCGGCGCGCCCATGATGTAGAGGTCATCGCGGTTCGCCGCGAGGCGCTCGATCACCGCGTCGCGGTTGGCGATCTCGAGCGCGATGTCCACCTGGGGATAGCGGCGCGAGAAGGGGCCGAGCAGCCGCGGCACGAAATAGCTGGCGGTCGTCACGGCCGCCAGCGCGAGGCGGCCGCGCTTCAAACCCTGCAGATCCGCAACGGCGGATTCGAAACGCGCCCAGGCTTCGAAAACGTCGACTACCGTGCGCCGCAGCTCCAGTCCGGCCGCGGTCAGCGACACCTTTTTGCCGATCTGCTCGAACAACGGCAGACCCGCCGCCGAGGTGAGCTCGCGCATCTGCACGGACACCGTCGGTTGCGTGAGGTGCAGCTCTTCGGCCGCGCGCGTGAACGACAAATGGCGCGCCACGGTCTCGAAGACGGCCAGCTGCCGGAGCGTGGCGCGCGGCCGGCGCACACGGCCTGCGGCTCCCGGAACAACGGACGGCGGCGGAGCGGGGAGACGGCTGGGCATGGGCACGACGCGGGGTTTATATATATAGATAAAATACTATCATATCAATGATAACAATTTACTTTTAATAACCGTTTGAATCATCGAAGATCGCGGCCGTCCCCACCGCCACCACTCCCAAGGAACGACCATGCACATGCAACCGCCCCCGGCCCCCACGCTCGTCACCACGCGCACGCGCGTCGCCGTCGCTCACGGCGACGGCATCGGCCCCGAGATCATGGATGCGACGCTGCGCGTGCTCGCGGCAGCGGGCGCGCCGCTGGATCTGGTCCCGATCGCGATCGGTGAGGCGGTCTACCGCGCCGGACACACCTCTGGAATCACGCCGGCGGCGTGGGAAACCCTGCGCAATACGCGCGTGCTGCTCAAGGCGCCGATCACCACGCCCCAGGGCGGCGGCTACAAGAGCCTCAACGTCTCGATCCGCAAGACGCTGGGCCTCTACGCCAACGTGCGCCCGTGCACGACCTACCATCCGTTCGTGGCCACCCGCCACCCGGGCATGGACGTCGTGATCGTGCGCGAGAACGAGGAGGACCTGTACGCCGGCATCGAGCACCGCCAGACGGACGAGGTTTACCAGTGCCTGAAGCTCATCACCCGCCCGGGCTGCGAGCGCATCGTGCGCTACGCCTTCGAATACGCGCGGGCCCACGGGCGCCGCAAGGTGACCTGCTTCACCAAAGACAACATCATGAAGATGACCGACGGCCTGTTCCACAAGGTGTTCGACGACATCGCCACCGAATACCCCGACCTTCAGCACGAGCACAAGATCGTCGACATCGGCGCCGCGCTGCTGGCCGACCGGCCGGGCCAATTCGACGTGCTGGTCATGCCGAATCTCTACGGCGACATTCTGTCGGACGTGGCGGCCCAGATCGCGGGATCGGTCGGGATTGCGGGTTCCGCCAACATCGGCGATCACGTCGCGATGTTCGAAGCGGTCCACGGCAGCGCGCCCGACCTCGCGGGCAAAGACGCCGCCAATCCGTCGGCCCTGCTCAACGGCGCCATGATGATGCTGGTCCACATCGGCCAGGGCGCCCTTGCGGCGCAAATCAGGAACGCCTGGCTGCGCACCCTGGAGGATGGGGTGCACACCGCGGACATCCAGGGTCCCGAAACGCGCACCGCGGTCGGCACGCGTGCGTTCGCCGATGCCGTCATCGCACGGCTGGGCGAGAAGCCTGCGCGCCTGCCCGTTGCGATCGCGGACAGCAGACACGGGCCGCTGCGGCTCGCGGCAGCGCCCCGCCCCGCCCCGGCCGTGAAGGCCATCGTCGGCGTGGACGTCTTCCTGCACTGGCGCGGCGAACCCGCCGCGCTCGGCGCCGCACTGGCGCCGTCGCAAGGCGCGGATTTCCGGCTCGCGATGATCACCAATCGCGGCGTCAAGGTGTGGCCGGATGGTTTCCCCGAGACCTTCTGCACCGACCACTGGCGCTGCCGGTTTCTCGCGCCGGAAGGCACGCCGTCCAGCCACGGCCAGGTCGTGCAGTTGCTGGAGCGCGTGCAGCGCGCCGGCTTCGACTTCATCAAGACCGAGAATCTGTGCACCTTCGACGGCGAGGCGGGCTACTCGCTCGGCCAGGGCCAGTAGGCTGGCGCCCGTGCCGGCGGCCGTTCAGCTCTCGAAGATCAGCAACAGGTAAGTGACGAACAGCAGGAGGTGCACCACGCCCAGCAGCACGTTGGTGCGCGTGCTGGCGAACGTCAGCACGCTCACCGCCAGCGTCAGCACCAGCATCACCATGCTGACGGCGTCGAGACCCAGAACGATGGTGTTCCCGGTCCACGCCCCGATGGCAAGCACCGCCGGGATGGTGAGGCTGATGCTGGCCAGCACCGAGCCGAGCGCGATGTTGACCGAGCGCTGGAGCTGGTTGCCGGCCGCCGCCCGGGCCGCGGCCACCACCTCCGGCAGCAGCACGAGGGAGGCCACCAGAAAGCCGGAGAGCGCAACGGGCGCGCCGACCACGTGGATGGCGTAGTCGATCGGAATCGCGATCTGTTTCGCCAGCAGCACCAGCGGCACCAGGTAAGCCAGCAGCAGGCACGCGTGGCCGGCGCGGCTGCCGTTGGGGGAAGCGCTCACCGCTGCGCCCGCGTCCAGAGGCCGGCCATCGTGCACAAAGTAGTCGCGGTGGCGTGCCGTCTGGATGCCGAGGAACACGCCGTACATCACCAGCGAGGCCACCCCCAGGAAGATTGCCTGGGCCGTCGATAGCGTGGGCCCGGCGGTGGCCTGCGTGAAATTAGGCAGCACCAGGCTGATGACGGCGAGCGGGATGATGACGGCAAGGTAGGAGACCGCGCCCTGCAGGTTGTAGGTCTGCTCGTGGTGGCGCAGTCCACCCACCAGCAGGCACAGACCCACCATACCGTTCAACACGATCATCACCACGGCGAACATGGTGTCGCGGGCCAGCACCGGGCTGCCCTTGCCGGTCAGCATGACCGCCGAGATCATCAGCACCTCGATCGCGATGACCGAGAGGGTGAGGATCAGGGTGCCGAAGGGCTCGCCGACGAGCTCTGCAAGGCCTTCCGCGTGGCGCACGATGGCACCGGCGCTCGCGACGATCACGCAGAACAGCCACACGAACATCAGCAGGAACCACGTCGTGTTCGACAGGTCGGCAAGCCAGTCTTTGCCGAAGACGAAGAACAGCAGCGCCGTCGCGTAGACGACGGCGAGCGTCCATTCCCGTTTCAGTGCGGTGAGTGCGGGCATGCCGCCATGATAAGCGGAAACGGTTTCGGGTCAGGGAATCTGGGCGGCGTTCATGCGGCCGAGGATGATCGCGGTGCGCTCGGCAAGGTACGGCGTCTCGCGCACCCGGTCGTAACGGCGTGGACTCGGCACCATGGCCGCCAGCCGCGCCGATTGCTCGGGCGAGAGTTGCGCCGCGGTGATGCCGAAGTAACGGCGCGCCGCCGCCTCCGCGCCGAACACGCCGTTGCCCCACTCGATCACGTTGAGATAGACCTCGAGGATGCGGCGCTTGGACCAGACGAGCTCGATCATCAGCGTGATGGCCGCCTCCTGTCCCTTGCGCCACCAGGTGCGCTCGCCGGACAGAAACAGGTTCTTGGCCAGTTGCTGCGTGATGGTGGAGCCGCCGGCGACGATTTTGCCGCGCTTGCGGTTCTTCTCCAGCGCCTTCTGGATGCCGTCCCAGTCGAAGCCCTCATGGTCGAGGAACTTCATGTCCTCGGCCGCCACGATGGCGCGCTTGAGCGAGGGCGCGATCCGCGCGTACGGCACCCACTGGTGTTCGAGCTTCGCCGCCGGATTCTTCTCGCGCAGCCCGTCGAGGCGCATGACCATGAACGCCGTCTCGCCGGGATTGTACTTCGCCCACCACAGCACCTGCGCGAAAAACCAGATCTGGACGAGCAGCACCGCGCCGATGAGGGCGACGAGTGTCCACTTCACGGCGCGCAGTAAGGGCTTCATGGGAGCGCGGACCGCAAGGGCCCGGGGCAAACCTTACCCGGTTTGCAGGACGCTGCGGCTGGCGATCAGCTCGCGCGTCTCGGGACGCACGCCGCGCCAGACAAAAAAAGATTCCGCTGCCTGTTCCATCAGCATGCCGAAGCCGTCCACCGCGTGCGCGGCGCCCTGCGTCTGCGCGTAGCGGAGGAAGGGGGTCGGCGCCGCGCCGTAGAACATGTCGTAGGCGTACGCCGACGGCGCAAACAGCCCTGGGGGCAGCGGCGGCACCTTGCCGTCCACACCGGCCGAGGTGGCGTTGATCACGAGGTCGAACTGGCGACCCGCCAGTTCCGGGTAAGCGCAGGCGAGCAGCCCGCGTCGTAGCACACTCGCCGCCGGCTCGAAGCGGGCGACCAGTGCGGCCGCTTTTTCCGGTGTGCGGTTGGCGACCACCAGCTGCCCCGGTCCCGCGCGCATCAGCGGCTCCATGACGCCGTAGCTCGCGCCGCCGGCGCCCATCAGGAGGATGCGGCTGCTGCGCAGCGCAAAGCCGAGGTTGACCTGCAGGTCGCGCACCAGGCCCGCGCCGTCGGTGTTATCGCCGTAGGCCGCGCCGCCGGGCTCGAACTTGAGCGTGTTGACCGCCCCTGCGGCTTCGGCGCGCGGGCTGCGGCGTGACGCCAGTGCAAACGCTTCATGTTTGAAGGGCAAGGTGACGTTGAGCCCCCTGCCGCCATCCGCGATGAAGCGCGCCACCGTGGCCGCGAAGCCGTCGAGCGGTGCGGGCAGGCGCTCGTAAACGAGGTCGTGGCCGGTCTGCTGCGCGAACGCCGCGTGGATCGCGGGCGACACGCTGTGCGCGACGGGATTGCCGATGACGGCGTAACGGTCTGGCATAAAGAATGCGCCGGGAGGCGCGGCCTTACTCGGACGCGAACCGGTCCGAGCGCGTGAAGGTCCAGGTGCGGGTGATCGACAGCACGTCGGTGTCGCGCGCGATGTCAGCCGAGAAACGGCCGTAGGGCCCGGCGTTCTGCACGATGGCGACCGCCGCCTCGTCGAGCAGCCGCTTGCCCGAGGACTTGTTGACTTCGATCCTGTCCACGGTGCCATCGGCGCGGATCGAGACCGTCATCACCAATACGCCGTACACGCCGCGCGCGGCCTGCGGGTAGTTGATGGTGCCGTAGCGCTCGACCTTCAGGCGCCAGTCCTCGATGTATTGCGCGAAACGGAATTCCTGCGTGCGGGCGCCAACGAAACGCTGGCGCGGCCGTTTCTGGTAGCTGTCCCAGTCCTTGGAGATCTGCGCTTCCAGCCGCGCGATCTCGAGGCTTTTCTGCATGATGTCGGCCGCGTTCGGCGCCGGGACGGTTTCCGCCTGCGGCGTCGGGTTCGGCGGCGCCGCGTCCACGCGGGACGGCGACTTGGTCTGCGTCATGAGCCGGCGCTGCTCGGCTTCGAGCTGCTGGATGCGGCTGGCGGCCAGCGTGGCCTCACTCACGCTCTTGTCCTGACGGACCACCGGCAGTGGGCTTTTCGCGCGGCGGTCGGCGTCGGTGGTGCCGCCACCGTCGAGGTTCGCCTGCGCCATCGCATCGGCCTTGAACGGCGCGGTCTTCGAGCGCGCGTTCACCAGCACCACCTCCAGCGGCGGCGTCATGCTGGATTCCTTGAGCGCATCGAAGGGCTTGAAGGTGATGCAGAAGATCACGAAGGCGTGGATGGCGATCGACACCACCAGCGCAAACTGCATGCGCTCGACCGGGTCCATCACGGCGAACCAGCGCATCGCCGGGCGCAGGACGGCCGGGACCGGGACCGCCGCGTTTCCGCGCTTCCGGTTAAAGCCGGGCCAGCCGTTTGCGCTCATAACACTCATTGAAGCTCATTCTAGGCCTAGCTTGCAAAAAAGTATAGAAAATCCTTTAAACCCATTGAGTTGCCATACTATCTTAATGTTGATTCAAGAGATGGGAGCCGCTGCCGACACCCCTTCCGGGACGACCTCAAAGGTCAGGTCCAGCAGGTCGATCGCCCCCACCCGCACCGTCAGCGCCGTCCCGGGCGCCGTGGGCGGCAAGGCGGAAGACCGAGCCGTCATCGGTAAATTATTGAATCGAATGATATTTTCTCTGACGACGGTAGCCGGCTGCACCCATGCGGCTTCCTGCTCCAGCCAGCGCAGGCACCAATAACGCTCCATGCGATCCTGGAAGTCCCCATAGGCTTCGTAAGTGACTTCGAAGTCCCGCATCGCCGCCAGCAGTCCCTCATCATTGACCGCGTAGGACGGCGGCTGGTTGCCGGCCATGGCAATCAATTGCCGCTGATTGGCGAGGTCCACATAGCGCCGCAGCGGGGAACTGGCCCAAAGGTAAGTCTTCACTCCCAAGCCTTCATGAACGCCGGGCGCCGTGGACATGCGCACACCGCCGGCACCCTGATTGCGGTAAATCGCCGTCAGTCCTGCTTCCGCGAGCGCGCCGCCCCAGGTCGCGTTGACCAGAATCATCATCTCCGCGACCACCGTGTCGAGCGGCGAGCCGCGTTCGCGCGGGACGATACGCACGCGGCCGTCTTCCACGTTGAAGCTGTATTCCACGCGCTCGAAGATCGGCGTCTTGCCACGCGCCGCCTGCAGCGAGACCGCGATGCGGTGCAGCGTGAGGAGCGCTTCGCCGTGAGGATGGTCGATGCGACCGGAGGCGATGGCCGCGGTGTCGAACACCGGCGCCAGCGCATCCAGGCTCAGGTTCGCCGCGATCGGCACACGCTCGACCACCGTGCGCGCGGGACCGCGTTTCAGATCGGCGTCGAAATCGATGTAACAGGACAGCGCCGGGCGCGGCGCACCCGCCGCCAGCGTATAGGCGGCCACCGCCGCGGCCGGCAGCATGGTGATCTTGTCGCCCGGGAAGTACACCGTGGACAGGCGTTCGCGCGCGCCCGCATCGAGCGGGCTGTCGAGCGGGATGCCCAGCGCAGGCGCGGCGATGTGGATGCCGACGCGCACACCACCGTCCGGGAGCGGGGTCACCGACAGCGCGTCGTCGATCTCGGTGGTCGTCGCGTCGTCGATGCTGAACGCCGCCACCTCGGCCAGCGGCAATTCCGGCGGGGCGGCCAGCGCGTCCGCCGTGCCGGCCGGAAAGGCGATGCCGCGCGGGAAGTAGTCGAACAGGAAACGGCCGTAGTGGTAATCGAAGGGCGAACCGAGTGCACCGCAGCGTTCAAACAGGCGCGCCGGCGTCAGCTTGAGACTGTCGCAGGCGGCCTCGAGGGCCTTCCACTCCAGCGTGTTCTTGTCGGGCTTGTAGAGCAGCGTCTGCTTGAGCGGTTCGAAAGCGGCCGGGAAGCGCCCCGCAATCAGTTCGGCGACCCAGGTGTCCTTCTGTTCGGCCTGCAGGCGCTTCTTCTCGACGCTCGCGAGCGCCGCCTTCAGCGCGGCCTCGGGTGCCGCCTTGTAACGGCCCTTGCCGCGCTTGTAGAAGTACATGGGCGCGCCGTGCAGCCGGAACAGCAGTGCCGCCGACTCCAGCGCGTTCGCCGGATGCCCGTAGTAGTCGCGGGCCAGCGTGTCGAAGTTGAATTCTTCCGCGCCACAGCACTCCCAGAGGAAGTCCACATCAATCGCCGCGGCGCCCGCCTGCGCCCGCGCGAGAAACTCGCCCGCCGCGGGTGCATCGAAGCGCAGCAACGCGTTCGCCGCCTTGATCTTGGAGCGCTTGCCATGCGGCGACTCGACGTGCAGCGACGCGGTCTGGTCGGCAAGGATGCTGCCGGCCTTGAAGTCGCCGTCTTCTTCGTAGAACACATTCATGGGGCGGAAACGGCACGCCGCACGAAGGGCGCGAACCGGGGTTGGAGCGGGACGCGGATTATAGCTGCGGGGACGGCGCCAGACCGCAGAAGCCGAACACCGCCGGCAGGTGCGCGCCGAAGTCGCGGAAGGCGTGATCACCGCCCTCGATCACGAGCTGCGGCGATCCCCGGTACCTGGCGACCGCCTGCCGGTAATCCAGCACTTCGTCGCCGGTGGTGGCCAGCAGAAAGTAGCGTTCCGGCCGCGTGAGCGTGGCGACGTCCAGCGTACGCAGCGCATCGACATCCGCCTGCGTGAGTTCGTAGGCGTCCCCGGTATGGAAGTTCTGCTGCGGCCCGAGGTGGTCCGCCAGCAGTTCGTACGGCCGCACCGCGGGATTCACCAGTACCGCCGTCAGCCCGAAGCGCTCCGCGAGGTGTGTCGCGTAGTAGCCGCCGAGCGAGCTGCCGATCAGCGCCGTCGCGCCCAGTTGTTCGATCGCGGCGGTCGCCAGCGCGATCGCCGCCGCCGGCTGAGGCGGCAGCGCGGGGCAGGCGTAATCGGCGGCGTTTCCACTCGCGGCCATTGCGTCCGCCACCAGACGCGCCTTGAAGGACTGCGGTGAACTGTTGAAGCCGTGGAGATAGACGATGCGTGCGCCCATGGCGGTCACAGCCGGTCCAGGCGGGCGCCGCATTTGACGAACACCGTGATGCCGTCCGCGCGCATGGTGGCCGCCAGTTTGGCGATGCCGCCGCGCTTCCAGGCGTCGGCATGGTCGCTGCTGACGTTCAGCACGATGTCCTTGCCGCCGTTGGTGGTATCGATCACCACCCGCGAGAGGTCAGGCCGCAGTTCGGGCGGCAGCGGATTGGCGCCGCTCTGGGTCTGCAGCCACACGCAGGAGAAGGTCCGGCACGACTGCGGGCGCGTGTCGTAGATGCGGCAGCCGGCGCCGACGGTGCAGTGCGGGCACCAGGCGTTGTCCGGCTTGTCCAGCTCGCGCACCTGCATGATCTTGCAGCAGGCCGTGCAGCCGTCACAGCCCGCCATGGCGTCCGTCCTGTCGTCGTCCGGGTTTCATCGCTCGAAAACGCTTCCGCCGCCGCACGCGGCACTTGAAGGAAAGTGCCGCGAGAGTACATCATCCGCCCACCCCCGCGCCCGACGACGCCCATCCGGCGGCGGCGTCCCGCGGTCCGCACCGGAAACCGATGCACCACCGCCGTCACCGCCCGTCGTTCGCCCGGGAAATCCTCGCCGCCGGCGCCCTTGCGTCCGTGCTCTCCGCGGGTCCCGCCGCGGCGCAGACCGAGTCCACGCCAAAGTATCCCGTCCGGGCGCTGCGCATGATCGTGGCGACGCCGTCCGGCACGGCGACGGACTTCTTCGCCCGCGTGCTGGGCGAGGAACTCGCTGCCGTCTACCAGAAGCGCATCATCGTCAACAACCGCTCGGGGGCCGGAGGCCTCATCGGCAATACCCTGTTATCGCAGGCGCCGCCGGACGGTTACACGCTCGGCATGGTCAGCATCACGCGGCTGGTCACCGAAATCATCCGCGACGTTCCGCCCTACCGGGCGCTGGACGACGCCGCGGCCGTCATGCAGGTCGCCTCCATCGGCAACGTGCTCGCCGTGCCGCCCGCGGTGCAGTCGCGCAAGGTGTCCGAGCTCATCGCCTACGCGCGGGGCCGCCCCGGCGAGCTCAATTACGCCTCCATCGGCATCGGCCATTCCACGCACATTTCCGCCGCGCTATTCTCCCGCGCGACCGGCATCAATGCCGTCCACGTGCCGTTCCGGGCGCTCAATGAGGCCTTCATCGAGATGCTGCTCGGACGAGTGCATTACTGCCTGTTCACGCTGCCGTCGGCCATGCCCATGCTGCGCGAAGGCAAGCTGCGGCCGCTCGCCATCACCAGCGCCACGCGCAGCGCCGTGTTGCCGGACGTGCCGACGATGGTAGAGGCCGGCGTCCCGGAAGCGCAGTTCGACAACTGGTCAGGCGTCATCGTGCCGGCGGGCACGCCGCGACGCCTGATCGAACAACTGCACGGCGATCTGTCGCGCGCGCTGCAGCGGCCCAACGTGCGCGAACTGTTCGCCCGGCAGGGCGCCACGCCGACACCGGACAGCACGCCGGGCGAATTCAGCGCGCTGATGCAGTACGACTACGCGCGCTACCGGACGATCATCCAAAAGGCGCAGATCAAGGTGGAGTAAACGCCGCGGCCGCTTCCTGAACGGAAGCAGCACGCATCAACGAATACGGGTCTGGAGGTACTTTCATGCGATCGATACTGTTTTCTCTGATGCTGGCCGGCACGCTGGCGGCCGGGCAGGCCCACGCACAAGGGCGTCCGGTGCGCCTGATCGTGCCTTTCCCGCCGGGACCGGGCGTCGATCTCATCGCACGGTCGGTGTCGGGAAAACTCTCCGAAATCCTCGGGCAGCAGGTGGTCGTCGACAACCGGCCCGGCGCCGGCTCCGTCATCGGGGCCGACCTCGCGGCGAAGGCGCCGCCGGACGGCAACACGCTCCTGTTCGTCAATCTCGGCTACGCCATCAACGCGGCGATCATGCCCAAGCTGCCCTTCGACCCGCTGCGCGACCTCGCACCCGTCACCGTGGTGGCGACGCAGCCGCACATCCTCGTCGTCAACCCGGCAGTGCCGGTCAAGACGGTGCGCGACCTGATCACGCTGGCCGGCGCCAAGCCGGGCCAGATCACCTACGCGTCGGCCGGCACTGGCACCGGCCCGCAGCTCATCGCCGAAATGTTCTCCAACATGACCGGCGTGCGCATGAACCACATTCCCTACAAGGGCGCGAACCCCGCATTGGTCGACGTGATCGGCGGCCACGCGCAGATCATGTTCGCCACGCTGGTGTCGGCGCTGCCGCACGTGCAGTCGGCGCGGCTGCGCGCCGTCGCCGTCACCTCGGCCAAGCGCAGCCGTCACGTGCCCGACGTGCCGACCATGATCGAGTCCGGCGTGCCCAACTTCGAGGCCCTGGGCTGGTACATGGTACTGGCGCCGGCGCGCACGCCCGCGCCCATCATGGCGCGCATCCAGGCCGCGGTGGCCGGCGCGCTGGCGGACCCGACCGTGCGCGAGCGCCTGAGCGGCGACGGCGCCGAGATTGTCGCCAATCGCCCGGACGAAGCGGCACGCTTCCTGCAGGCCGAAATCGCGCGCTGGGGAGCGGTCGTGAAAGCGGCCGGCCTCAAGCTACAGTAAGGCCACGATGCACGGGAAGATCCTGTCGCAGGTCACGGTCATCGACATGACCGAAGGCGTGGCCGGGCCGTACGCCGCCACGCTGCTGGGCGACATGGGCGCGCGCGTCATCAAGGTCGAGCGGCAGGAAGGCGACTGGCAGCGCAGCGCTGGCAAGGGCGGCGCGCAGTTCATCGCGCTCAACCGCAACAAGCGCGACATCGGCGTCGACCTCGGCACAGCGGACGGCCGCCGCATCGTCGAGCGGCTCGTGTCCAGAGCCGACGTCGTGTTGTCGAACTATCGCGCCGGGGTCATGGCGAAGCTGGGCTTCGGCTACGCGCGCTGCAAGGAACTGCGGCCCGACATCATCTACTGCACGATCTCCGGCTTCGGGCAGGACGGCGCCTACGCGCAACTGCCCGCGAGCGACACCATCCTGCAGGCGATCAGCGGCGTGATGAACGTGGTGGGCGAGGCCGATGGTCCGCCGCTGCGCGTCGGCTTCCCGCTGATCGACATGACGGCTGCCAACTACGCCGTACAGTCTGTGCTGCTCGCGCTCTACGGGCGGTTAAGCGGACAGGGCGGTGCCAACATCGACGTGAGCCTGATGGCCGCAGCGGCAGCGCTGATGCCCGGCAGCTTCACCGACTACCTGGCGAGCGGCGCGCTGCCGGCGCGTCAGGGCAACCAGAACACCCTGCTGGCACCCGCGGGTGCGTATCAAGTCGCCGGCGGGCGCTTCATTGCCATCGCCGTGCTGCGCGATTCGCACTGGAAGAAGTTCTGCACGGCCATCGCCCGCGACGATCTGGCCGCTGACGTGCGCTTTGCCACCAACGGGCAACGCCTGCAGCACCGCGCCGAACTCGACGCCATCATCGTGCCGCTGCTGGCGGCACAGCCGGCGGATGTCTGGATCGAAAAGCTGCGCGCGGCGGACATCCTGTGCGGGCCGATCAACTCGGTGGCCGACGTCCTCGCCGACCCCGCGCTCGCCGCCTGCCTGCCGTTGATCGACACCGGACTCCCCGGCGCGCCGCGGACCCTGGGTGCGCCCATCCGCTACAACGGCGAGTTCTTCACGGCCGACCGGCCGCCGCCCGCCAAGGGGCAGCACACGCGCGAAGTACTCGCCGAGTTCGGCTTTACGGCGGAAGAGATCGAAGCGTTTCTGGGTGCGGGCAGTGCGTTCACGACGAAGGCCGGCTAACCACAAGCGGACGCTCAGTCCGGCAGTTGCAGCAGCTTCAGGCGGGCCGACGCGCCGCTCTTGATCGTCACCTCGGCACGGCGCACCCCGAAGTGCTGCGCCACCAGCCGGATCAGTTCTTCGTTCGCCTTGCCGTCCACCGGCGGCGCTTTCAGGCGGGCAAGCCAGGTGCCGTCCGGTTGCGCTTCCAGCACAGATATCCGCGCGTTGGGTTTGACCTTGACCCGCACCGTTCTCACGCAGTCACTTTCCTCCTTCCCCTGCCTTCTGCGGGCAAAGGACGGGATGGGCAATCTCGTATCACGCAGTCATTTCTCACCTTCCCCTGTTTACGGGGGAAGGCTGGGATGGGGGCACCAACAGCGACCCTCAGCCTCTGACCGCCGTCACCGTGATCTCCACCAGCGCGCCACCTTCGAGCGCCACGCCGAGACAAGCGCGCTGCGGCCAGTGCTCGGGATCGTCGCCCAGCCACTCGTTCCACACGGCGTCCATCGCGGCCTTGTATTTCAGGTCCGCGACGTAGACCTGCGCCGACACGATGCGGTGCTTGTGTGCACCCATCCTGACGAGGTTCTTCTCGATGGTGGCGAGCGTCTGTCGCGTCTGCCCGGTGATGTCGAGCGTAACGTCATCCGCCGTGGCCACGGCCCAGACGAGATCCTTGTACGCGGATGCACGGTTGCGGCCGCGGGCCTTGCCTCTGAGACGTTCGATCATGGCGGGTCCTGTAGGAGGGGGATGAACTACTTTTTGATCTTGAGACTCTCGATGCGCAGCTTCTCTTCCGTCCGGATCCGGGTCAGCATCGCCGCATCCGGATCCTTCCAGGCGCCTCCCGCCGCACGCGCCATGAAGGCGGCCGCGCGCGAGAATTCCTCTAGCGTGAGCGCGGCGTTGCCGCCCTTCGGCGGCATGGCGCGCACCCCCACCCACGCGTGCGCCGTCAGCACGTGCTGGCCTTCCTTGATCAGTGGCCCCCAGATGGTCTTGTCGCCGAACTTTGGCGCGTTCGCCACTCCGGTCGCGTGGCAAACCGAGCACGTCTCCTTGTAGACATTCTCACCGGACTTCGGCGTCTGCGCGTGGAGTCCGCCGGTACTCAGCGCGAACACGGACGACAGGGCCACCGTCAACAACGGCGAGCAGGCGCGGGCAGCAAATCGCATGGGGAAACCTTCAGTGTGGGTCAACGTTCCGATCGCCCCACTTTACTTGAACGGCCGGCGCCGGAGTAGCTTGGCGTCGCGCCGCCTCACGACAACCGCCTTCAGCGCGACACTGCGCCGACGGGTACGCTCCACGCTCATTCCGGCTGGATGCCCGCGTCCTTGACGATGCGCCGGAACTTGGCGATGTCATCCGCAATCGCGCGGCCGAACGCCGGCGGCGTCGAGCCGACCGGGATGAAGCCCTGGCGGCCATAACTGTCCCGGATCTCGGCCGACTGCATCATGCGCGCCAGCTCGGCGCTGAGTATGGCGACGATCGGTCGCGGCGTTTGCGCCGGCGCCAGCACGCCGTACCAGGCGGCCATGTCGTAGCCCGGCAGGCTCTCGGTGATCGCCGGGACGTCGGGCAATTGAGCCACCCGCCGCGTGGTGGTGACGCCCATGGCCCGCAGCCGGCCGTCCTTGAGATACGGCAACGCGACGCCGACCGAAAACAGCATCATGTTGACGCGGCCCGCCATCAGATCGACCAGCGCCGGGCCGACGCCCTTATACGGCACGCGCAGGATGTCGGCGCCCGCCATGCTCTTCAACTGCTCCATCATCAGCTCGTTGAAGCCACCCACCGTGCCGTAGTTGAGCGCGCCCGGTTTGGTTTTGGCCAGCGCGAGCAGCTCGCGCAGCGTGGCCGCCGGCACCTTCGGACTCATCGTCAGCACGAAAGGGGCGTGGATCAACTGGGTCACCGGTGCGAAATCCTTCTGCAGGTCGAACGGCAGCCGCGCTCCCATGGCGACGTTCGCCGCGTTGCTGGTGGTGGCGAGCAGCAGGGTGTAGCCATCGGGCGCCGCCTTCGCCACCAGCTCCGTGCCGATGGTGCCGCCCGCGCCACCGCGGTTGTCGATCACCACCGGCTGACCCCAGGCTTCGGTCAGCTTCTGCGCCACGGAGCGGGCGACGATGTCAGTCGCCCCGCCCGGGCCGAAGGGAACGATGAACCGTATCGGCCGCTCTGGGTACTCCGCCAGCGCGGCGCCGGTGGAGAGCAGGCAGGAGAGCGCGCAGCCGACGAACGACAATAGTCCGGGCGCGCGATGCACGCGCGTTTCAGCCTGCCGGCGTTTCAGCATCATCACAGTCCGGTTCCTCTCACAGCCACCGCAGCACCGCCTCCGGCCACAGGCCCAGCAGCAACAGCGCCGCCCCGGCGGAGACCGCGGAGGCGAAGAACATCCAGAACTGGACGGGTTGGGTGGTTCGACCTATATGGTCGATCTGACCGTCGTCCGTCCTTGAAGACACCCCGGAGCAGGCACAACAGCGCGTAGCCGAGAAAGCCCGTCCCGACGACAAAGGCAATGATTCTGAACGCGGTCATGTTCTCAGGTCATTCCTCGCCGGCAATAAGTAAGCGCGTGTCTGACACGAATGGCGCTTACTTAGAACTTTTTCGCAAATCCCCTCCCTTGCGCGCTGCGCGGGGGAGAGTTAGGGAGGGGGGCAAAATCGCACGCCCCCATCCTAGCCTTCCCTCGCTTGCGTGGGGAAGGCCAGGATGGGCAGTCGATCATCACGCAGTCATCTTTCTCCTTCCCCTGCTTGCGGGGGAAGGTTGGGATGGGGGCAAAGCATTGACTACACGAGCGCCCGCCTGCCCCCTCCCCAGCCCTCCCCCGCAGCACTGCTGCAAGGGAGGGTG
>Ga0163144_10007418_pt1 | contig 24052 bp, 22 predicted proteins | sample OliLak19BULKMAT1_FD_123175 | JGI IMG/M metagenome (GOLD analysis project Ga0163144, IMG submission 123175) | Freshwater microbial mat bacterial communities from Lake Vanda, McMurdo Dry Valleys, Antarctica - Oligotrophic Lake LV.19.BULKMAT1 | ecosystem: Environmental > Aquatic > Freshwater >...
ATCTTGGGTCCAGGAGTAAACTAAATTCGGGCTCCGGCAGGACACGCCCTGTAACTTCGGGTTTTTCACCGCCCACTAACTGTGGGTCGGCCCGCCAAGTATTAGCCCACCAAGTATTACGATTCACAGGCAAGAGAATTCTCAGGCGTCAATAGTTTTCGGACCATGACGACAAGCGTTGTGCCCCACGATCACTCCGGGGGACGAATGGGCGGCCTGCGAGCATTCCAAGGCGCTGTAGCCATCGTGACGGGCGGCGGCTCCGGCATCGGCAAGGCGCTGTCCCGCGAGCTGGCGAAACGTGGTTGCGAGGTCGTGCTGGCCGATATCGAACTGGCCGACGCGCAAGCCGCGGCGGACGAAATACGGACGGCCGGCGCGGCGGACGAAATACCGGCAAGGCGACGGCCGCACACCTCGACGTAACCGAAGCCGAGGCGGTCCTGGCCTTGGTCGGGCAAATATTTGCGGATCAGGGCCGCCTCGACTATCTGTTCAACAATGCCGGCATCGCCGCGACCGGCGACGCCGCGCACTACACGCTGGAATCATGGCGCAAGGTGGTTGAGGTCAATGTCATGGGGGTGGTGCACGGCGCGCAGGCCGCCTACCCGGCCATACTCCGACAGGGTTTCGGCCACATCGTCAACATCGCCTCGACCGCCGGTCTGCTGCCTACGCCATCGCTGGTGAGCTACGCGGCGAGCAAGCACGCCGTGGTCGGCCTATCGCGGGCGCTGCGCGCCGAAGCGCAGTCGCGCGGCGTTCGCGTCAGCGTCGTCTGCCCCGGCGTGATCCGCACGCCGATGCTTCAGGGCGGCAAGGTACTACCCGGCGTGGTTCCGGTGTCGGAAGACCACGAGCGGTTCGCGATCCCGACGTTGATCGTCCTGGCTATCCTCGCTGCCGGTTATGTGCGCAGCTTCGTGGTGGCATCGTTCTTGCGCAGACAGCAATTCACCCTGTGCGCGGCGGTGTTGCTACTGTCGACGGTTATGGCGGCGGCGTGTTCGCACCTCCTGCGCGCATGGTTTGACGCGGCGGCCCTGTTTCTGATCTCGGTGCACACGCTCAACGCCTACGGCATCCTGCGCATGCGTTTTCCCTGGGCCTGCGGTGCCGGCTGGGGCACGGCGGCCATCTACCTGGGATACATGGGCAATGACGGGATGCTGGCAGGGGACCAGCTGCAGGTGCAGGCCGTCGCGCTCTTGTTCGTCAACCTGTTCGGCATGATCGTCGCCTACCAGTTCGAGCAGTCCATGCGGCGGGAATTCCTCGCCTTGCGTCTGCTCGGGCAAGAGCGTGAGCGCTCCGAGCGGCGGCTGCTCAATGTCCTGCCTGCGGCCATCGCGGAACGGTTAAAAACATCCTCCGATTCGATCGCCGACCACAGTGCCGAGGTAACCGTGCTGTTTGCCGACATCGTCGGCTTCACGCCGCTGTCGGCCAAGACGTCGCCGCAGGAACTGGTGCGCCTGCTCGATATCATTTTTTCGGAATTCGATGCATTGGCCTCAACTCGGGTCCGGTTGTTGCCGGTGTGATCGGACGCAAGAAATTCATCTACGACATGTGGGGCGACACCGTGACCACCGCAAGCCGCATGGAGTCGCACGGTGTGCCGGGCGAGGTGCATGTGACAGAAGCGACCGCGGCCCACCTGAGCCCCGCTTTTGCCCTGACGCCACGTGGCGCGATTCAAGTCAGTGGCAAGGGCGCGATGCACACATTTTTTCTTGGCCGCTAATCACTCGTGTCCTTGTCTACCAGTCCCTCGGATGTTCGAGCAGGGCGGAGTCGTTCCGTTTCGAAACATGGAACCGCCGGTTTGCAGTTGCCGCATGTGGCGCACTGGCAGCATGCACGGGAAAAATCGCCGGGCCTCGGCATGCCGAAGTGCGCACCACACGGCAGCGCTCGGGACGGCGTAATCCGTTCATGTTGATGCAGATTCCAGCGTGGAGATGGTCTTGAGCCGCAAGCCGATCATGGATGCGTGGACCTGCTGTCCAGCTGCTTCAAATGATGAATTCGTTGACGTGGCCTCTCCCGTCGGGTGCTTTGAAAGTTTGGGCGCCGCCATTTGAGTGTCCCCGTGCGTGGCATCTATGAACCCATGAAAGAAAATCTAAACAAGAAGGTTTTATCCGGTGCCCGGTCGTATCTGCCGACTCCTTTCGCCGGGAGGGTAAGCTACACGCATCTGTGAAGCGGGCAATGAAAATGCTGGAGCGAGTGGCGGTCATCGATTTTGAAACTACGGGTCTTTCGCCAGGACAAAATGGGCGGGCAACTGAAATTGCCGCAGTTATTTTGGAAAACGGGAAAATAGTGGGCCGCTACCAAAGCCTGATGAATGCAGGTGCATGGGTTTCGCCCTTCATAGAACAGCTGACCGGCATCTCCAACAAAATGCTGCGCACAGCGCCCTCTGCAGCAAAAGTCATGGCCGAAGTTGCGGACTTCGTGGGTTGGACGCCCTTGGTTGCACACAATGCCTCGTTCGACCAGAAGTTTTGGGATGCTGAGCTGGCATTGATCAACCGCCAACGAGTGCAGCCCTTCGCTTGCTCATTGCTGCTTGCGCGCAGGCTACTGCCACAGGCGCCCGATCACAAACTCGGCACGCTCAATGCTTGGGCGCGGCTGCCGCCTGCAGGCAAGGCACATCGTGCGTTGGCAGATGCCGAGATGGCAGCAAATCTTACTGGCTATCTGGCAAATTTCATTCATGCAAAGCACGGCTTGAAGCACATCAGCCATGACTTCCTGTGCAAATTACAGAAAACCCCAGCTTCTAAAGTGGCTGATGCGTTGGAGCGAGAGAGTTGCAATCCTTGCCGCTAAAAAAATTGTTTCCGCAGGAAAGTCCACGCCCGGAAATATCGTTTTCGAGTCAAACGGTTGCCCTGAAGGTTTCGTGTTTCTTGCGGCCTCGATGTGTGCGAACTGCAGCCGTTGACGCGCACATCGTGGTCAGGCGCTTGCGCACGATAACCAGGCTTTCGCACTGTCGGCTGGTATTGGCGCAAGCCCATTAACGCAACACGCGTCGCGACCATCAACCCGGTGCTGGCCAACGTGACGCGGCTTACGCCGCATCATCCGTCTTGCCCAGCTTGTCCAGCAGCTTCTTGCCTTCGCCGGATTGGGCCATGCCTTCGAGCATGCCGGCCACGGCGGTGCTGATGACTTTCACGTCGGCGCTCTTGAGCGCTTCGGCCTGGGCGACGTCGAGGGCTTGCGCGGCTTTGATCTTGCGGATGCCCAGCTGGCAGTCCCGGTAGCCCTTGTCGCTGCCGATTTTTGGCCAGCTTGATCTGCGCATCGACCGGCGCCATCAGGGTGGCGGTCTCGGCCGGGCCTTGGCCGAGCCTTCCTCCGCGATGCCTTTGGCGTTGCGCCGGGCGGCTTCGAGCTTGCCTTCGGCGGTGAGCACGGTCTGTTGCTTGTAGCCCTCAGCCTCGACGATGCCTATTCCAGCGGGAAGGGAGCGGTAGCCCATGCGTGACGGATGGTATCGCTGGCGCGCTCGTCCGGCGCCGTGTCCGTGGGCGGTTGCTTGAACCCCGATCCATGCCAGACAATATCGATCTGAAACGCGCGCTTCCGTCCTGACCAGCCCCGGATTCCAGTGCTGTCGCGACGGCCTTGCCCTGCCGTCGCCGGGCCCGCGGCCAAAGGTCAAGCGCACTCCGCGCCATCGGTCTGTGCGCCAGCACACAGACGGCTGTCCGAGCCTGTCGCCATTGTCGTCGGTCAGCCGGACTTGCGTTTCCCGCGCGCCTGATGGCAACCGTGGTGTCGTCCCCAGGCACGATGGTTTGCGGATCGCTGCCCGCCCACACGGAAACCCGCCATGCCCGAAACCGACAACATCCTGCAGGCCGACGACGGCGAAAAACCCGGCGAAAGCATAGAATCGCGCCGCCAGAACGCCTTGCTCAAGGCCGGCGCGCTGCAGAACGCGATCCTGACCAGCGCCAATTTCTCGATCATCGCCACCGACGAGAAGGGCATCATCCAGCTGTTCAACGTCGGTGCCGAGCGCATGCTCGGCTACAAGGCCGCCGAAGTGGTCAACAAGATCAGCCCCAGCGACATCCATGACCCGCATGAAGTGATGGCGCGGGCCCGGGCCCTGAGCACGGAGCTGGCCACCAGCATCGCGCCCGGCTTCGAGGCGCTGGCGTTCAAGGCCTCGCGAGGCATCGAGGACATCTACGATCTGACCTATATCTGCAAGGACGGCAGCTGTTTCCCGGCCATCGTCTCGATCACCGCGCTGCGCGACGACTACGGTGACATCATCGGCTACCTGCTGATCGGCACCGACAATTCGGTGCGCAAGCGCGTCGAGCTGGAATTGAACGAAGCGGTGACCGCTGCCGACAAGGCCAGCCGGGCGAAATCGGACTTCCTGTCCAGCATGAGCCACGAGCTGCGCACCCCGCTCAACGCCATTCTCGGCTTTGCGCAACTGGTGGAATCGGGGGCACCGGCGCCGACCATTTCGCAGAAGCGCAACATCGACCAGATCCTCAAGGCCGGCTGGTATTTGCTGGAATTGATCAACGAGATCCTCGACCTTTCCCTGATCGAATCGGGCAAGCTGACGTTGTCGCGGGAGCCGGTGTCGCTGGTCGAGGTGATGCTCGAATGCCGGGCGATGATCGAGCCGCAGGCGCTCAAGCGCGGCATCGGCATGACCTTCCCGAGCTTCGAAGTGCCGCATTTCGTCGAGGCCGACCGCACCCGGGTCAAGCAGGTGCTGATCAACCTGCTGTTCAACGCCATCAAGTACAACAAGCCCGGCGGCACGGTGGTGATTGAGTACAGCGTGTCGCGAGCCGAGACCATCCATATAAGCGTGCGCGACACCGGCGTCGGGCTGGCCCCGGAACAGATGGAGCAACTTTTCCAGCCGTTCAACCGGCTTGGAAAGGAAACCGGCGCCGAGGAGGGCACCGGCATCGGGCTGGTGGTCACCAAGCGCTTGGTCGAGCTGATGGGCGGCCGCATCGGCGCCGACAGCACGGTCGGCATCGGCAGCGTGTTCTGGTTTGAATTGAACCTGACCGACGCGCCAAAACTGACGGCCGTGGACATCGGCGCGGCCGCATTGGCGCGGCCGGAGATCACCAATGGCGCGCCGCTGCGTACGCTGCTGTACGTCGAAGACAACCCGGCCAACCTCGAGCTGGTGGAACAACTCGTCGCCCGCCGCCCCGACCTGCGCCTGCTGACCGCCGCCGACGGCAACCTCGGCGTCGAATTCGCGCGCACCTATTTGCCCGAAGTGATCCTGATGGACATCAACCTGCCCGGCATCAGCGGCATCGAGGCGATGAAGATCCTGCACGCCGATCCGGCCACAGCCCATATCCCGATCATCGCGCTGAGCGCCAACGCGGTGCCGCGCGACATCGAGCGCGGCCTCGAAGCCGGGTTCTTCGACTACATCACCAAGCCGATAAAAGTGAACCAGTTCATGGACGCGCTGGATGTAGCGCTGACGTTTGCACAGACCGCACCGGGCCGTACCGCCAACAAGGAGCCAGGATGAAAATCGACGAAACCGACATTCTCAACGCCCGTATCCTGATCGTCGACGATCAGGAATCCAACGTCGCCCTCCTGGAGCAGATGCTCAAGGACATCGGTTACGCCTGCGTCACCAGCACGATGAATCCGACCGATGTTTGCGCCCTGCACCGGCGCAACCACTACGACCTGATCCTGCTGGATTTGCAGATGCCCGGCATGGATGGCTTCCAGGTCATGGAGGGCCTGAAAACCAACCCTGCAGAGGCCTATCTTTCTGTCCTGGTGGTCACCGCCCAGCCCGGCCACAAGCTGCGCGCGCTGCAGGCCGGCGCCAGGGATTTCATCAGCAAGCCGTTCGATCTGATCGAAGTCCGGACGCGTATCCGCAACCTGCTGGAAGTGCGCCTGCTGTACAAGCAACTCGAAAACTACAGCAAGGAGCTGGAGCAGGCCGTGTCGGAGCGCACCGCCGAGCTGCGCGAAAGTGAAGCCCGCTATCGCAGCCTGACCGAGCTGGCTTCGGACTGGTACTGGGAGCAGGACGAGCACGGCAATTTCACCAAGGTCTCGGGCCCGGTGCTGGAGATGCTGGGAATCCGGGTCAGCCCTCTGGCAGGAGAGAATGAAACCGCCGAGGAAACAGGCTGGAACAAGGCCGAGCGCGACGTGCTGCACGAGCGCATCGCCGCCCGTGTGCCCTTCCTCGATTTTGCCTTCAGCCGGATCAATGTCGATGGCTCGCAGCAGCAGTTTCGGGTCAGCGGCGAGCCGATGTTCAACGAAGCCTGCCGCTTCATCGGCTATCGCGGCATCGGCATCGAAACCAACATGAAGAAATAAGCGCCGATGTCGCCACGACCGCCGATGCCATCCGCCCACAGCCCCAACCACAATTACCTGCTCGCTGCCCTGCCCGCGGAGGAATTCGCACGCCTGGCCCCGCACCTGGAGCTGGTGCCGCTGCTGCTGGGCGAAATCCTCTACGAGCCCGGCGGACAGCTGCGCCATGCCTACTTTCCCACTACCGCCATCGTCTCCCTGCACTACGTCACCGAGTCCGGGGCATCGTCGGAGATTGCCGGCGTCGGCCACGAAGGCGTGGTCGGTATCTCGCTGTTCCTCGGCGGCGACACCACGCCCAGCTCGGCCGTGGTGCTCATTGCCGGGCATGGCTATCGGCTGGAACGCCGCCTGTTGAAGCAGGAGTTTGATCGTGCCGGCGTGACCCAGCGCCTGTTGCTGCGCTACACGCAGGCGCTGATGACGCAGATGTGCCAAACCGCCGTGTGCAATCGCCACCACTCCATCGAGCAGCGGCTCAGCCGCTGGCTGCTGGTCACTCTGGACCGAATCCAGTCGAACGACCTGACCCTCACCCAGGAACTGGTGGCCAGCATGCTGGGCGTGCGCAGGGAAGGCATCACCGAAGCGGCCGGCCATCTGCAGCATGCCGGCTTGATCAGCTATCGCCGCGGTCATATCGCCGTACTTGGCCGCGCCGAGCTGGAGACCCGCGCCTGCGAGTGTTACGGCGCCGTCAAGCGGGAGTTTGAGCGCCTGTTGTCCGATGTCCGCTACCGACAGGAAGCCCTGCCCTCATGAAAGCGCAGGGACGACATTGTTGTCTGGCGTAAGGCCGGCACTCCCTGATCGTGCAATGCCGTCTTGCGACGAAAAAAAACGCGGCACCAGGCCGCGTCTTTCTTGAACATCAAGCGAGGGACAATATCGTTGAAACAGATACGCGGCCTTGCGCCGCGTACCCAGTTGCCATCAGTTGGCGGCGTCTTTCAACTTCTTGAGCGGACGCACCTTGACCTTGGTGGTGGCCGGCTTGGCGGCGAACATCTGCTCTTCCTTGGTGAACGGGTTGATGCCCTTGCGCTTGGGCTTGGCCGGCACGTGCACGGCGTTGATCTTCAGCAGGCCGGGCAGGGTGAAGGAGCCTGCGCCCTTCTTGCCGATCGAACTGGTGACGGCGCTTTCCAGCGCGGCGAGCACGGCGCGGATGTCCTTGGCGATCACGCCGCTGGCTTCAGCGAGGTGGGCGACGAGGCCGGTCTTGTTCAGGGCAGCCTTGATCGGCTTGGCGGCGGCCGGCTTGGCAGCCTTCGGGGCGGGTTTCTTGGCAGCGGCTTTCTTGGTAGCCATTATTATTTTTCCTGTTTGGACGACTAACGATGGTGGAATTGATTGCCGATATAGCGCTTGGCGTTGCGACTGTAGGACAAGCGAACGAAGACGCCAAGCGGGAAAAGCGGTTTTTTGAGCAAAAACCCCAATTTTTTGCCCAAACCCGCCTTTTTGCTGGCAACCGTGGCCGTCTCGGGCCCTGCGACGGCGTTTCTACACAGTGACAACCTGCCCATTCCCGCCGGACCCGCATGGATACCCACGACCTGCCGCGCCTGATTGCCGCCCTGCACTACGCCGCCCACCAGCACCGCGACCAGCGGCGCAATGACGAAGACGAAACGCCCTACATCAACCACCCGATCTCGCTGCTGCACGTCCTCAACGTCGAGGCCGGCATCACCGATCGCGACGTGCTGATCGCCGCCGTCCTGCACGACATCATCGAGGACTGCTCCGGCCCGCACCAGATGTACATCGAGGATCGCCGCAGCGAAATCCGCGAGCAGTTCGGCGACACGGTCTTGTTGCTGGTCGACGGCGTCACCGACGACAAGTCGCTGTCGAAGGAAGCACGCAAGCAGCGGCAAATTGAAAAAGGCCCTCACCTCCCACTCGGCGCAAAACTGGTCAAGCTCGCCGACAAAACCGTCAACCTGCGCGACATCACCGCCACGCCCCCCGCCGACTGGTCACCCGAACGCCGCACCGCCTATTTCGACTGGGCCGCGAAAGTCGTCGAGGGCCTGCGCGGCAGCCATGCGGGGCTGGAGGAGTTGTTTGATGAGGCTTGGGTGGGGCGGGGGTGAATATATGTTCACCCTGCAGTTCACCCCGCCCGCGTAGCCTGACGCTCCTCACCCCAACAAAGCCGGCACGCCATGCTTCCTACACTCTTGTTGTTGTCCGCGCTGTCAGCATCTCCCGCATCTCCCGCATCTCCCGCATCCCACGCGCCTATCGCCAACATGCCCGTGGCCGAGCTCGACCTGCAGCGCTATAGCGGGCAGTGGCACGAGATCGCCCGGCTGCCGATGTTTTTCCAGCGTCAGTGCAAGGATCGGATCACGGCCACGTACAGGCTGTTGGCCGATGGCAGCATCGAGGTAAAAAATGTTTGTCGCCGGGCTGACGGCAAATTCGACTCCGTGCTGGGGGAAGCCCGTGCGGTTGCAGGGAAACCGGGTGCGCTGGAAGTACGCTTCGCGCCGCGCTGGCTGTCGTGGCTGCCGATGGTCTGGGCCGATTACTGGGTGGTGGATCTGGATCCGGAGTATCAGTGGGCCGTGGTGGGCGGGCCGAGCCGCGACTATCTGTGGATCCTGTCGCGCAAGCCGGCGATGGACGCCGGGCAGTTGCAGCAGATCAAACAGCGCGCCGCCGCGCGTGGTTATCCGGTGGCCAAGCTGATCGTGAATTGAGGCTGGGTGGGGCGGCTTGCACAGTGCGGTCGCGGCTTGCGCCGCTCCTACACGGGCGCCGCGCGGGCGTAGGATGGCGGGATGAAGACACGATCGAACGGAAAGCCCGACGCCGACGACGGCCAGCATCGACTGGCAGTGTTGATCGATGCCGACAACGCGCAGCCGTTGGTGATCGAGGGACTGCTGGCCGAAGTGGCGAAATACGGCGTGGCCAGCGTCAAGCGGATCTACGGTGATTTCACTTCGCCGCAGCAGACGCAGTGGAAAAAAGCGCTGCTCAAGCATTCGATCCAGCCGCAACAGCAGTTCGCCTACACCAGCGGCAAGAACGCCACCGACAGCACGCTGATCATCGACGCCATGGACCTGATGTACACCGGGCGCTTCGATGGCTTTTGCCTGGTGTCCAGCGACAGCGATTTCACCCGCTTGGCGCAGCGCCTTCGCGAGGAAGGCCTGACCGTGTACGGTTTTGGCGAGCGCAAGACGCCGGATGCTTTCGTGCAGGCCTGCGACAAGTTCATTTATACCGAAGTGCTGCGCGCCACAGCGCCCGCCATGGTGACGGCGGCGGCCGCCACGCCGGTCATTGCGCCGAAGCCGATGGCCGCGAAAAAAACGCCGGTGCCAGCGAAGGCGGCAACAGCGACAAAACCGGCCACGCCCGATGCCGCGACGTCACCTCCGGGTGGTGCGAAGAACACTGAACCGCTGCCGCTGGCGCTGATCCTGCAGGCCATCGAGGAAGCCTCCGACGACAGCGGCTGGGCCTTCCTCGGCACGGTTGGCAGCTACCTCAACAAGGTCCGCCCGGATTTTGATCCGCGCCTGCATGGCTATCGCAAGCTGAGCGATCTGTTCAAGCAAAACCCGAAACGATTTGCGGTGGAAGAGCGCGGCATCGGCACTGCCGCCAAGGCCGTCTACGTCCGCGCCCTCCTGTAGGAGCGGCGCAAGCTGCGACCCGTCCGGCTCATGTAGGAGCGGCGCAAGCCGCGACCGCCCCAGGCATGCGATTGCAAGAGCAGCGCATCAGCCGCCCTCGCCTGATGTTGAATGGGATGGAGCAGTATTGCGCAGAGAGCGACCGCGGCTTGCGCCGCTGCCACAGGGTCACGGTGAAACTGGCGGCGGCGACGATGTTGCTGTTCACCCGCGCTTGCACGCGATGCGCGCCCGGACAATAGACGCGGGTGGTGATCGGCTTCATCGAGTGATTTTTTTCCAGCGCGCGTTTTTCGCCGCTGGCGATATCCACAGTCCAGCCCTTGAACACTTTCGGCGAGGTGCTGCCTTTGGCCTTGACGTGATGGACGAGGTAGTCGATGGCGAGGCGCTGCGGTTTGCGGCTGCTGGAATGCAGCGACAGTTTTAGTTGCAGCGACGCACCGCCGCGCATGCGTTTGGGTGTGATGGCTAGCGTGGTTTCGCCCTTGAAACTGTCGCCCAGTCCCCCACGCCAGCAGCGCGATCCAAATTTTCCGGCAGCGTGGCTTCCAGCGCATCGGCGACCTGCATGGCGCGGGCCTTGAGTTCGAGCGTTTCCAAGCCGTGCAGCGATTGTTTTTCGAAGGATCGATGGTCAAAGCCGGGCCAGACGCGCTGCAGATGCACGCCGGCTTTACGGATGCGCTCGCGGTTGATCAGCAGCTTGAAGGGTTCGGGCATGGGCGATGCACAGGATGTGGCGTTGTTGAAGGCTGCTTGATGGTGCACAGCGAACGTGGAAAACATGATGGAACCACGGATCTGTCCTGATCCTGAAACCGCCATCGCATGATGGCATCTGCATGGTTGCGTGGCTTTCTGCGTTTGTGGGGTGATGTCGATTCGCTATGGGGACGACACAATGCCGCAGGCCACGAGTTGACTGCGGACTTCCCTTTGCCAACGCCGCTGTTCGGGTGCGTTGTTGCGCAATTCGGTCACCAGCGCCTTGGCAGCAGCGCCGGCCGCCGCTGTGCCAATGCTCTTGCTGCGGCAGTCGGCGGCGACCAGCATGCTGCGAGCGCGCCAGCGCTGCCAGGCGTCCATGGCGTCCGGCCCGGACGGCTGGTCGATCAGTGCCTTCAACCTGGCCCGGGTCGGGTCGCGTTCGCCGATCAGCAGCAGGCGCTGTGATTGCAGCAAAGCCAGTTCGGTCGCCAGCGCCGCATCATTGCCGCCGCTGTCGATCAGTTGTTGCCTGGCCGCGTCGGCATGGACGGCCGCTTGTGCGGGATCGCGTTCGCGCAGGGCGATATTACCCAGCATCACTTCGGCCCGGGCCTGCATGTCGGTCGCGCCTGCACGCATGAGGCAGATCCGCGCTTGCTGCCGTGTGGCGGAAAAACTGCCGGCGGACAGTTCCACTTCGGCCAGTTCGCAGTGGATTTGCGCCGGCGCCATCTCGTCGACGGCAATCGCCTGGGCATAGGCAGCGCGGGCATCGGCTAGCTGGTCGCGGGCATAGGCGATGCGCGCCAGCAGCAGCCAGGACTGCCGCAGCAGTGAGTTCGCCATGTCGCTGCCGAGGGTGTGTTCATGCGCCAACCGCTGCAGGCGTTCGGCCTCGTCGAGCTTGCCGGCATCGACCAGGACTTCGGCCAGTGCCGACTGCACGTCCGCGGTCTTGTCATGGCGCACGCCATAGCGGCCCAAGGCGATTTCCAGCGATTGCCGATAGGCGGCCTCGGCTTCGATGGCATTGCCCAGGTGGCGGTACTGCTGGCCGATTGCGCGCCAGATGGCCACGCCCAGCGCGTTGCGCTCGCCGGCGCTGGCGCGCAGCCGTGACAGTGCATCGCGCAGGGCGCTCATGGCCTCGACATGTTTGCCTTCATCGGCCAGCACCAGGGCCAGGTCGGTCTGGCTTTCGGCTTCCAGTGGACCGGCACCATCGCGGCTGCGACGCAGGCCCAGGGCCTGCCCGAACAGGTCGCGCGCCACGGAACGACCACCGAGCTTGCGGTGGCAGCGCGCCATTTGGGAAAGGAATTCCGCCGCATCGAGCGGATAACTTTCCGCCAGCCGCTGCGCGTCCGGAAGGCGCTTGGCCATCGTGCGCAGGCATTGCTGGGGTTGTTCCAGCTCCAGCAGGCTCAGACCGCGCAGCGCGCTGGCGGCTACGCGCATGCGCTCGGGCATCGCCATTCCGGCCGACTGCAGGACATCCTGTTGGCGATCGAGCAGGTCAATCACGGTGGTATGGTCGCCGAGCCCGGAGCGCAGACGGGCGATCAGGCCGAACAGCTCTGCGCGCGCCTGCGGCTGCGCGGTGAGCTCGTTGTCGGCGCGGCGGACGCCAGCGTCGAGCAGGGCGCGCACGTCCAGGCCACGTTCGTCGCTGGCGCTGCCGGTGTTCTCGAACAGCGCCGCCACGAAATCCTGCATGGCTTCGGCGCGCGTGGCGGCTTCCAGCGCGCGCTGCGCCTGCCAGGATACGAAAGCCAAGGCGACCGCCAGCACGCCACTGATGAGAATGCCGACGCCGATAGCCACGGCGTGCCGGTGCAGGTATTTGCCCAGGCGATAGCCCAGGCTTTGCGGTCTGGCCAGCACCGGCCGGCCGTCGCGGAACAGGCGCAGGTCATGGGCGAGCGCATCAGCCGAAGCGTAGCGATCTTCTGGCTGCTTGTTCAGCGCCTTGAGCACGATGGTATCGAGGTCGCCGGAAATCTGCCGCGCGATGCGCCGCGGATTCGGCCGTCCGGTTTCCTTCGCGTGGCGCAGCGCCGACAGCGACGGACGCACCGGTTCGCCGGAAACGATGGCCTCTTCCCAGGCCGCATCACTGGCGCGGGTGAGCTCGTAGGGCTTGCGACCGGTGAGCAGCTCGTACAGCACCACGCCGAGCGCATAAACGTCGGTCATGGTGGTGATCACGCCGTTGCGCAGCTGCTCGGGCGAGGCGTAGTGCAGGGTGAAGGCGCGCGCACCGGTCTGGGTAAGTTCGCCGGATTCCTCAGGCTGCAGGTCGAGTAGCTTGGCGATGCCGAAATCGAGCAAGCATACGTCGCCGGCCGGCGTCACCATGATGTTGGTCGGCTTGAGGTCCCGGTGCACCACCAGGTTGGCGTGAGCATGGCTGACCGCGGCGCAGACCTGGTCGAACAGCTGCAGGCGTTCGTTGAGGTAGAGCCCGTGGCGGACGGCGTAGCTGGTGATCGGCTCGCCTTGCACGTATTCCAGCGCCAGGTAGGGCTGGCCGTCCTGGCTGATGCCGGCGTCGAGCAGGCGCGCGATGTGCGCGTGCGCGAGTCGGGCGAGGATCTGCCGTTCACGCGAGAAGCGCGTGCGCAGCCGGGCATCACCCAGGCCTGGGCGCAGCAGCTTGAGCGCCACCCGGCGCTCGAACAGGCCGTCGGCGCGCAGCGCCAGCCAGACCTGGCCCATGCCGCCTTCGCCCAGCAGTGAGATCAGCCGGTACGGGCCAATCAGCTGCTCGGGCTGCGGCGAGAATGTGGAGGTATCCAGGATGGGCTCGGACAGGAAGTCCGGGTTCTCCTCGTCCAGGCTGATCATGTCCCGGAGTTCGATCGCCAGGACGGGGTCGTCGCGCTCGATTTCGGCGAGGCGGATGCTGCGCGCCACCGCCGACAGCTCCAGCAGCTCGTCCAGCAGCGGCGACAGGCGCGACCAGCGTTCGCTGTCCATGGCCGGAAGCCCGCTCAGCCCTGCAGCGACGCCAGCAGGAACAGCCGCGCCTTTTTCCAGTCGCGGCGCACGCTGCGCTCGGACCGCTTGAGCATCTCGGCGATCTCCAGCTCCGAGAGGCCGGCGAAATAACGCAGTTCCACCACCTGGGCGAGTCGTTCATCGACATCGGCGAGGCGGTTCAGGGCCACATCCAGGCCGAGCATGTCCTCGTCCAGGCGCAGGCCGCCGCCGACGTCCTCGGGCAGGTCGGTGACCCGGCACAGGTCGCCGCCGCGCTTCACCGCCAGACGCTGGCGCGCGTAATCGACCACCACGCTGCGCATCGCAGAGGCGGCATAGGCGAAGAAGTGCGCGCGATCCTCGAATTCGGTGGAGGCGCGGCCAATCAGTTTGATGTAGGCCTCATGCACCAGGCCGGTAGCGTCGAGGGTCAGTCCGTTCTGGGCGCCAAGCTGGCGCCGCGCCATGCCGTGCAGCTCGCTGTAAAGCGTCGACAGCACGCGGTCGAGCGCGCCGCGGTCGCCGCCGCGGGCATCGCTCAACCACTGGGTGATTTCATCGACCTGCTGTTCCATCGAGCCCCTGTCCCGTCTTCGCGGGATGAGCGGCACTATAGCCAAATGCGCTGCGACCAACATGAAGGCGGCACATTCCGTCGCGGCTCGCGCCGCTCCTGCCGGCAAAGCCGCTTTTCAACGCTGGCAGTGCCCGCACCAGGCCGTGGCACGATTGCCCAGCCGAGTGCCGCGCAGGCGTCGGCCGCAGCTCTTGCAGGGTTCGCCCTCGCGGCCGTAGACAAATAATTCCTGTTCAAAGTAGCCCGGCTCGCTGTCGGGATTGATGAAATCGCGCAGCGTGGTGCCACCGCGCTCGATGGCGTGGGCAAGAATGCTCTTGACCGCCTCGGCCAGCCGCAAATAGCGTTCACGGGAGACTTTCCCGGCTTCACGTGCCGGCGCGATGCCGGCGTGGAACAGGCTCTCGGCAGCGTAGATGTTGCCGACACCGACCACGATGGCCTGGTCCATCAGGAAGGTTTTCACCGAGGCCTTGCGCCCGCGGCTGCGCTCGAACAGGTAGTCGCCACTGAAATCGTCCGAGAGCGGCTCCGGCCCCAGGCGTGCGAGCAGGTTGTGCGTGCTGCCGGCTGGTTGCCAGAGCAGGCAGCCGAAGCGGCGTGGATCGGTGAAACGGAGCACACGCCTGGAGTCGAGGGTGATATCGACATGGTCGTGCGTGCCGATGGTCGTTGCAGGCGTCAGGACACGCAGGCAGCCGCTCATGCCCAGGTGCAGCAGGGCACTGCCCGGTGCCGTGTCGATCAGCAGGTATTTGGCGCGCCGGCGCACGGCGGTAATGCGCTGTCCGGGCAGCAGGGCGGTGATTTCTGGAGGAATCGGCCAGCGCAGATCGGGCCGGCGCAAGACCACGCCGGTGATGCGGCGGCCATCAAGATGTGGCGCAAGGCCGCGACGGGTGGTTTCCACTTCGGGGAGTTCGGGCATGGGCATAGCCTAACGCGACCGCGTGCCCCGATCAGGCCGGATGGAGTTTGTTGCCGGACCGATGGCGCCACGCGCTTGCAGCAACCTGCCAGCGCCCCCATACATGCGTGGAGGGTGACTCCGAGACTTCGCGCGGGCATCATTCCCTCCATCCCCTTGTGCCATGGCCCCTTCAGGATCACTTCATGCCCCCCGCACTGCTTGATTTTCTGGCCCGCGGCCTCTCCCAGGCCAGCTATGGCCAGATGGCCATTTGGTTGCTGGTGGTCACCCAGCTGACCATCTTCACCGTCACGCTCTACTACCACCGCAGTCAGGCCCATCGCGGCGTTGATTTCCATCCGGCGCTGGCGAATTTCTTCCGCTTCTGGGGCTGGCTGACCACCTCGATGATCGTGCGCGAGTGGGCGGCGATCCATCGCAAGCACCACGCCAAGTGCGAAACCGCCGAGGATCCGCACAGTCCGCAGGTGCTGGGCATCAACGCGGTGATGTGGAGCGGCGTCGAGCTGTACCGCGCCGCCCGCGATGACCGCGAATCGATCGACAAATACGGCAAGGGCTTCGTCGATGACGGGCTCGACAGGCATCTCTACACGCCATATGCCACGCTGGGCCCGGTGCTGATGCTGCTGGTCAGCGTGGTGCTTTTCGGCGTGCCCGGCCTGGTGATGTGGGCGGTGCAGATGGTGTGGATGCCGTTCTGGGCTGCCGGCGTCATCAACGGCCTCGGCCACTGGTGGGGCTATCGAAATTTCGACACCGCCGACGCCGCCACCAACCTGGTGCCCTGGGCGTTCTGGGTCGGCGGCGAGGAGCTGCACAATAATCACCACGCGTTTCCAAGCTCCTCGAAATTCGCCCTGCGCAAGTTCGAGTTCGACATCGGCTGGTCGGTGATCTGGACGCTGGAAAAATTCCATCTGGCGAAAGTGCTGCGGGTCGCGCCACAGCTTGACGTGCGCCCGAACATCGTCGTGCCCGATGCCGAAACCCTGCGCGCGATGATGGCGCACCGCTGGCAGGTGGTCACCGATTATTTTTCCACGGTGCTCAAGCCGCAGTTCAAGGTGGATGCGAAAGACCTGCCGCGCCGCCTGCGCAAGGCCTTCCGCAGCGACGGCCGCTGGCTCGACCAAGCCCAGCGCGAAAAACTGCACAGCTTCGTGGCCGCCCGCCCGCAGTTGGCAACCCTGATCGAATACCGCCAGCGCCTGCTGGCCATCTACGAGATCAAAAGCGCCGAAGCCGAAGCCAAGATGGACGCCCTGCGCGTCTGGTGCGCCGAAGCAGAAGCCTCGGGCAATGCTGCGCTGGCGGAGTTTTCGGCGCGCTTGAAAGGGTATGCGCTGGTGCCGGCACGGGGCTGACACGCCGTGCCGCGTTCGCGCGGATGCAAGGCGACGGCACAGCCCAGCACCGAGAGCGCGATGCCGGGCACATCGTTCCAGTGCCGAGCGCCGTCATCGTTGCGTAACATCGCGTTGTGGTGCTGCGCATACTGAACATGGGCATCAAAACGACGCCCGTCTGGCCCGTTAAAATCGAACATGCCACTGGCGCCGAGCATCCAGCTCTCGCCACTGCCATCGCGGCGCCATACGCCACCTGTGGAGATGGCCACGCTCACCCCCAGCGGTTGCCGAAAACACGGCTGTTTCGCACGACAGCGTCGGCCCGCCGCAACTCGCCAATGGGCAGGAAAATCCGCCGGTGAATTTGCCCTGCCGCCCGCACGCACATGCGAAAATGAGCGTCTGTACCCCGTCACTGTTGGCAACCGATGAGCCTGCCGCTGCAACTCCCTGTCCTTTACCTCGACGAGCGATTGGCCGTGGTCAACAAACCGGCTGGCCTGATGGTGCACGACAGCGCACTGGCGCGTGGCGAAACCGAGTTCGCCGCTGATATTTTGCGTGAGCAGTTCGGCAAGCCGATTTTCCTGATCCATCGTCTGGACCGCGCCACCAGCGGCTGCCTGCTGCTGGCATTTGATCGCGAAATGGCCTCGCTGCTGGGCAAGCTGTTGATGGCCGGCGAAGTTGAAAAGGACTATCTGGCCATTTGCCGCGGCTGGCCGGAGCCGGCCGCGGGCGTGATCGACTATCCGCTCGATGGCGGACCGGGAAAACCCCTGAAAAAACCGGCTATCACGCGCTACCAACGACTGGCCACCGCCGAGCTGCAACAGGCCGACGCCCGCCATGAAAGTTCGCGCTATGCGTTGCTGTGCTGTTCGCCGGAGACCGGTCGCTTCCGGCAGATCCGTCGGCATCTCAAGCATGTCTCGCATCACATGATCGGCGACAGCAGCCACGGCGATGGCCGGCATAATCGCGCTTTCCGGATGCTCGGTGTGCACCGGATGCTGCTGCATGCCCGGCGCTTGTCATTCCAACATCCCGTCGGCTTTCAACGCATTGAATGCCTGGCGCCACCTGACGAGGAGTGGCTACGTGCCATGGTGTTGCTCGGATGGCAATTTCAAGCCTGCGTTGCCACAATTACCAAAATAAGCCATTAGTGGACTGCATGAGTGCCAGAAGATGAATGACATGATTTTCCGTACACGGTTACTGCTGCTGTCCATGCTGCTGTGCGCGTGGGCTGCCTCTGCCAAGCCCGCCGAAAATGATGATGCGCTCAGGGCGAGCAGCGATCGCAAGATCACTGCCACAGACGCCTTCCTCAATCATCATCCCGACATTAAATATCGCCTGCTGGGGCTGCATGCCTACGGACATGGCGACCCTGGCACTGCGCTTTCGCATTTTCGTCATGCCGCGCACTATGCCGACAAACCGGCGCAATCAATGCTCGCGGAGATGCTCTGGAACGGTGAGGGTGTGGCCATGGACCGGCCATTGGCGTACGCATGGATGGACATCGCTGCCGAACGTGGTTACCCGACCATGGTGGCATTTCGTGAACGCTATTGGGCCCAATTGGATGCAGCGCAACGTCAGGATGCATTGACCCGCGGCGCCGCGCTCTTGCGTGACTATGGCGATGATATAGCCAAGCAGCGACTGGAGCGCCTGTTGCGGCAGGCCAAGCGCAATGTCACCGGTAGCCGCACTGGTTTTGTCGGGTTTCTGCAAATCCAGATACCGACACCAAGCGGCATGGTCACTGTCGATGGCGAACAGTTTTATGCTGATCGTTACTGGAAGCCGGAGCAATACTGGCGTTGGCAGGATCAGGACTGGAAAAAGCCCGGCAAGGGCACGGTCGAGCTCGGCCCCTTGCAGCCGCTGCGCGAAGATGACGTTCCTGCGGACCAGCCTTGATTGCTCTTCAGGTGGCTGGCGCGGGAAAAATCACGACAAGCGGAGATCGAATTGGCCAAACTTTTCTACTATTACTCGGCAATGAACGCCGGCAAGACCACGACTTTGCTGCAGAGTGCGCACAATTATCACGAGCGCGGCATGCGAACGCTGATCATGACACCACATCTGGACAAACGAGCCGGTGCCGGCGTGGTCGCATCGAGGATCGGATTGAGAGCGAAGGCGCGTATTTTTGACCGCGATGACGATCTGGAAACCATTGTCCGCATGGATATTGGCGCACATGGTCGACTCGACTGCGTGCTGCTCGACGAGGCGCAATTTCTGAGCAAAGCGCAGGTTTGGCAGCTGAGCGAAGTGGTTGATCGCCTCGGTATCCCGGTGCTGGCCTATGGTTTGCGTACGGATTTTCGAGGTGAATTGTTCGAGGGCAGCCAATATTTGCTGGCTTGGGCCGATAGCCTCAGCGAGATCAAGACCATCTGCCACAGTGGTCGCAAGGCAACGATGGTGGTGCGCGTGGATGAAAATGGTCGTGTCGTCACCGACGGGCCGCAGGTGGAAATCGGTGGCAACGAGCGCTATGTGTCGGTGTCACGCGCCGAATTCAAGAAGATCATGGCGGGTGAAAGCACGATTGAACTGCAACAAGCGGTGCTGCCTCTGGAAGCGGCAGATTGAGTCGATTGCTTTCATCGGGAACCCCGGGTAACCCGGGAGCCTCGTTGCCGCACAGGGTCGGCCACCAACACCCGCGTCGAGCTTGGCCTGAACCACAAGGGCTTGTCAGCACGCCCGCGACTGCTGCTCGTAGCCGGCCAACGGACTGTGGCTGTACAGGCTGAGGCTGGAAGATCCGAAGGAAGTCGATGCCGAGCTGTTTGGCTGGCTGCGCGCAGCGTTTGACGCCGCCGCGGGAGCGCATCCTGTTGATTGAATGCCTGCTGGCCGCTTCAGCGCCGAAATGACGTGATGTGATGCGGTGGATGAGTGCAAATCAAGCGGCGCCGGGGTTGAAAACAGCCTGCTGGCGCCGGCGGTAGCCATACGCCGACCGGCGGCGGGTAGTGATAACGTGATGCTCACTCTCGGTCGGATGGTTTCTGGCACCGTGGCCGGGTGGGTTAAAGTTGACGGCTGGGTGGCTGGTTTTCCCTTGCCGTACGGGCGCATTGGCGGCCCGATGGCACTTGGAAACCATGCGACCGGCGGCAATGACAGGATGTTCGGATGGTGCGGGTGACTGGAATTTCGCAGGTGCTGCGCTCGCTGATTCTGGTGGGCGGGCTTTTGCTTGCGTCAGTCCCGGCGCTGGCGGTGGACAGCAAGGCCGCCCAGTCGGATGGCGAAGCGCCAGCGGCCACGGCCAAAACCGCAGAGCGCCACGACCGCTTCATCATCAAGTTCCGCGACGGCAGCGCCGAGCAGCGCGATGCCAGCGCCCGCCAGCGCTCTCTGGATAACGCCGCCAGTCGCGTACAGCAGCGGTTCGATGCGACACGGCAGCGGCGTGGCCTTTCACCAGTCGGCAATCCGTTCGGTTTGCGCCAGCTGCGGCGCATGTCGCTGGGCGCCGACGTGATCGCCAGCTCCCGCAAGCTTGATGCCGGCGACGGCGAGCAGCTACTGCGCGTGCTGAGCGCCCAAGCCAACGTCGAATACGTCGAAATCGACCGCATGCTGCAGCCGCTGCTGACGCCCAATGACCCGAATTACGCCAATTCGCCCGGGCCGCAGTGGGGACTGCAGGATGCCGACGCCGGCATCCGCGCCAATACGGCCTGGGATGTAGCCACCGGCACCGGCATCATCGTCGCGGTGATCGACACGGGCGTGGTTTCACACAGCGATCTCAATGCCAACCTGGTCGCCGGTTATGACTTCATCAGCGATGGCACCACTGCCAATGACGGCGGTGGCCGCGATGCCGATCCTTCCGACCCGGGCGACTGGACCAGTGGCCAGTGCGGCACGCGCAACTCCAGCTGGCACGGCACCCATGTCGCCGGCACCGTGGCGGCGCGCACCAACAATGGCATCGGCGTGGCCGGCGTGGCCTTCAATGCCCGGGTAATGCCGGTGCGCGCACTGGGCACCTGCGGCGGCGCCACCTCGGATATCGCCGACGCCGTGGTCTGGTCTTCCGGCGGCAGCGTGCCCGGCGTGACCACCCTGCTGACGGCCGAGGTCGCCAAGGTCATCAACATGTCGCTGGGCGATGCCGGTGCCTGCGGCAGCGCCCTGCAAAACGCCATCAACGATGCGGTCGGTCGCGGCACCACCGTGGTGGTGGCGGCCGGCAACGACAGCACCGATGCCGCCAGCTTCAGCCCGGCCAACTGCAGCAACGTGGTCACGGTGGCAGCCGTCACCATCAGCAGCCAGTTCGCCGGGTTTTCCAACTTCGGCCCGACCGTGGACGTGGCCGCACCCGGCAACAGCATCCTGTCCACGGGCAACGGCGGCAGCACGGTGCCGGCGACAGAAAGCTACGTCAACCTCAGCGGCACCTCGATGGCGGCGCCGCACGTGGCTGGCGCGGTGGCGCTGGCGCAGAGCCGGCGACTGGCCTTGAGTTTGCCGCTGTATACGCCAGTCGAAATGGAAGCCCTGCTCAAGGCCACCGCCTATGCCCCGGCATTCGGCTGCATCTGCGGCTGCGGATTTGGTCTGATCGACGCCCGTTCGCTGGTCGATGCGGCCGGCGCCCAAACTTTGTCCAATGGCATCGCCGCGACCGGTCTGTCGGCCACGGCCGGCAATGGCCTCAGCTTTGCGTTGGCAGTACCGCGTGGCGTCGGCAGCCTCTCCTTCGCCACCAGCGGCGGCAGCGGCAACCCGGATATTTTCGTGAAGTACGGTTCGGCGCCGACCGTCTCCGACTTCGACTGCAGTTCAACCGCGGCCGGCAGCATCGAAAGTTGTCCCATCCCGACTTCGAAGAGTGGCACCTGGCATGTGCTGGTGCAGGCGACCAGCGGTTTTTCCAATGTGGCGTTGACCGGCAGCCACAGCGCCAATGCCGCGCCCAACGCCGGCTTCAGCGTCAGCAACAGCCTGTTGACTGCCAACTTCACCAGCACCGCCAGTGACAGCGACGGCAGCATCGCTGTTTATGACTGGGTTTTTGGCGATGGTGGCACTTCGGCCGTGGCCAACCCCAGCCGCAGCTACACCTACTCGGGCGCCTACATGGTGCGCCAGGCGGTGCAGGACAACGGCGGCGCCACCGCCTGCGCGGTGCAGTCGGTGACCGTGGTCCCGGCCACCATCGTCCTCACCAATGGTGTGGCGCTACCGAGCCAGCGCGCCAATGTCGGCGGCGAGCTGCGCTACACGCTGGCCGTGCCTGCCGGTGGCTCCGGCCTGAATTTCGTGACTACCGGCGCCAATGGCGATGCCGACCTGTTCGTGAAGTTCGGCGCACCGCCCAGCATCAGCGACTACGACTGCAAGTCCGACTCATCGACCAGCATCGAACGCTGCGATATCCCTACTTCGGCCGCCGGAACATGGCATGTGCTAGTGCGCGCTTTTGCCTCGTTCAGCGCCCTGACCCTGACCGGCAGCTACAACGTGGCCGGCACGCCTTACGCCGATTTCAGCTTCATCAGTAGCCCGATGTCGGCGGTCTTCACCGATGCCTCGATTGACAGCGACGGCAGCATCGCCACGCGCAGCTGGAACTTCGGTGACAGCAGCAGCTCCACCGCCACCAACCCGACCAAGACCTGGACCACGCCCGGCGGCTACGACGTCACGCTTACCGTCACCGACAACCTCGGCAACAGCCACAGCAAGACCCGCGCAGTGCCCGCCAACCCGGTGTCGGTAGCTCTGGCCAATGCCGTGCCGATGAGCGTGCCGGCAGCCAACAAGGACGCCCTGCTGCGCTACACCTTCGTGGTGCCGGTCGGCGCCACGGCGCTCACCTTCACCACGGCAGGAATCGCCGGTGGTGCCGGTGCGAACGATGCCGACCTGTTCGTGCGCTTCGGTTCCGATCCGCAGATCACCAGCTTTGACTGTAGCTCGACCTCGTCGACACCGAACGAAACCTGCCGCGTCGTGGTGTCGCAACCCGGCACCTACCATGTGCTGGTGCATGCGTACAACGCGATCTCGGGCATCACCCTGACCGCCAGCTATGCGCCACCTGGTTTCCCGGTCGCCAACTTCACCTTCAGCACCACTGGCCTCACCGCCAACTTCACCGACACCTCCAGCGACAGTGACGGCAGCGTTGTTGCGCGCAGCTGGAATTTCGGCGACAGCAGCAGCTCCACCGCCACCAATCCCAGCCGCGCCTATGCCGCGCCCGGCACTTACAGCGTGCAGCTGACCGCCACCGACAACAGTGGCAACAGCCATTCAGTCACCAAACCGGTCACGGTGTCGGCGCCAACCGTGTCCATCTCGCTGGCCGGTGCCACGGTCCCCGAAGGCGACAGCGGCACCAGTGTCGCGACCTTCGTGGTCAGCCTTTCGGCGGCGACCTTCTCCGCGGTGGGCTTCAGGATACGCACCAACGATGGCACCGCCACCACGGCCGATGCCGACTACGTGGCCATCGACCTGTTGAACCAGAGCATTCCTGCAGGGCAGACCAGCGTCAGTTTCGCCGTGGTCATCAATGGCGATACCAAGGTCGAGGCGAACGAGACTTTCAGCGTCAGCCTGAGCAGCATCACCGGGGCAAGCTCGGGCACCAGTTCGGTGACCGGCAGCATCACCAACGATGACCTTCCGCTGCTCTCGATTGCCGATGCTTCGATCACTGAGGGCAACAGCGGCAGCAAGAGCCTGACCTTCACCGCCAGCCTGTCGCAGGCCTCGGTGGGGCCAGTGCAGTTCTCGGTGGACACGGCCGACGGTACCGCGACCTCGGGTAGCGACTATTCTTCGGTGTCGAACAACCAGACGATCACCGCCGGCTCGACCAGCAAGACCTTCAACGTGACGATTAGCGGCGATACCACCGTGGAGGCCGACGAGACCTTCCTGGTCAACATCAGTGGTGTCACCACGGCCATCGTCAGCGACGGCCAGGCCATCGGCACCATCCTCAACGACGACCAGCCATCGCTGTCGATTGCCGACGTCAGCGTCACCGAGGGCAACAGCGAAAGCAAAAACGCCACCTTCACCGTCAGCCTGTCGCAGCCATCATTGTCGTCTGTGACCTTCAACATCGCGACAGCCAATGCCAGCGCCACGGCCGGCAGCGATTACCAGTCGCTCAGCCTCACTGGCCAATCGATCCCGGCAGGTCAGACCAGCAAGACCTTCGATGTCGTCATCATCGGCGACACCGTCGTCGAGGCCAACGAGACCTATACGGTGGCCGTCAGCAGCGTCACCGGCGCCACAGTGTTGCGTGGCAGCGCCATCGGCACCATCAGCAATGACGACCTGCCGGCGTTGACCATTGCCGACGCATCGATCAGCGAAGGCAACAGCGGCAGCCAGACGTTGAGCTTCACCGTCAGCCTCGACCAGCCTGGCACCA
>Ga0163144_10007421_pt1 | contig 24045 bp, 18 predicted proteins | sample OliLak19BULKMAT1_FD_123175 | JGI IMG/M metagenome (GOLD analysis project Ga0163144, IMG submission 123175) | Freshwater microbial mat bacterial communities from Lake Vanda, McMurdo Dry Valleys, Antarctica - Oligotrophic Lake LV.19.BULKMAT1 | ecosystem: Environmental > Aquatic > Freshwater >...
ACCGGGCACACCATGATGGTGGTCGGCTATGACGACCAGTCGAAGACCTGGCTCGCACAAAACAGCTGGGGCGCTCAATGGGGGGAGCGCGGCTACGTCCATATGCCCTATGACGTCGTCAGCAAGTATGCGTGGAACGACGAGCTCTGGGCGATCGGCGCGCTGGAGAAAGTCGGCCGTGCGAAACTCGTCGGACCAAGCGTTGCGAAGACGGTCGCCGATACGCAGCAGAACGCTGTGAATCAGGTGAACGAGGCGATGGCCAAGCTCGGCAAGGAGATCCGGCAGGACCTCGACAAGCGCGTCGACCACGCGAAGCTGTCGATCCGCGAACGCCTTGAGGCGCAGGAGCGCGAACTTGAGGAGAAGCGCAAGCATGACAATGGCGGCTGATTCTGGCCGCCGCGATACTGGTTGAACGTGCTAGTAGAAAGCGCCACAAGTGTTTCCGAAACAGCCCCTGGTGTTAATCAGTTGTTCACGGCCTTCGGTTCTACTCACTCATGAGCGACGGATAATTCTGCTTCTCCTGCCGAACCCGCCGCAGATGGTAAGTGTCGCGACGTCCCCCTCCCGCGCACTTGCCCTGCAAAGGCCGCGACCGTTCCCCCCGGTCGCGGCCGCTTTGCTGTTTGGGGGAGGCGTTTCACGGAGCGGCTTTCCCAGGGCGCAGATACTGAAACGCCGTCCACGCCGAGAGCGCCGCGGTGATCGCCAGCGTGATCACCCACACCCATTCGAAGGCTTGCGCATAGAACGGGATCATGAAGTATCCCGGATTGTCGATGCTGAACTGAACCTGCAGGTGCGCGCCGATCGCGCTCACGCCCAGCAGCGAGCCTACAAGGATCAGCTCGAGCGTCGTCTTGATCTTCGCCAGCGATGACACGCGCGCGCCTTCGCCATCGGGCGAAGTCAGGCGGATCAGCGTCATCGATACATCGCGCAGCACAATCACAGCCGTCGCGATGGCAACCACAGGCCAGAGCGGATAACCGCTGCGCCACATGGCGATCGCGATGACGATCAGCGGCAGACCGACAATCGCCTTGTCCGCGATCGGATCGATCAGCCGGCCGAATTTCGAATGCGCGTTGAACGCCCGCGCGGCCATGCCGTCGAAAAGATCGGTAAGCGCGGCCACCACGAAGAGGACCGCAGCAAGCGTGAGGTTGAACGCGATAGCCTTGAGGTATTGCGTGAAGGCCAGCGCCCTTGGGTCGTCAGGGCTGAACGCCTGTGGCCCATCGCCCGGCGCGACGGCGCCCATCCAGAAAAACAACGCCACGACGGGCGCGAGCACCAGGCGCAGCAGCGTCAGCGCGTTGGGCAGATGCTTCATGCGTGGGCGTGCTCCGGGCAAGGCGCCTAGTTAGCGGCAAAGCTCAACCAAGGGCAGAGCCTTCGACCAGATCCCGCTTGCGGACCGTTACGGTATATCGTACCGTTATAGTATAACATATGGAGCGTGACGATGCGATCATCGAAACATCTGCTGCTGGGCGCAGCCGTCGCGGCGCTTTCGGCCCCTACCGCCCTTGCGCAGGTCCAGCCCTCCGTCGAGCAGCATGAGGACCCCGGCGACGTGGTCGTGATCACCGGTGTGGGCCCAGCGCGCACCGGCGACGAGATGATCGCCTCCACGACCGTGCTCCGCAGCGACGACATCGCGGAGCGCATTTCAGGCGGCCTGGGCGACACGCTGGAGGGCCTGCCGGGCGTGTCCACCACTGCTTTCGGACCGGGGGCGAGCCGGCCGGTCATCCGCGGGCTTGGCGCAGAGCGCGTGCAGGTCCTCACCAACGGCATCGGCGTGATCGACGCGTCCGCCGCCAGTCCCGACCACGCCGTGACGGGAGACCCTCTGGGCGCCGAACGCATCGAAATCCTGCGCGGCCCCGCCACGCTGGCCTATGGCGGCGGCGCTGCGGGCGGTGTCGTCAACGTGATCGACGGGCTGATCGCCGAACAGCTCCCCGACGCTGCGCTGAGCGCCATGGGTTATGCTGGCTACACCAGCGCCGACGAGGGCAAGACACTCGCCGCGCGCGCCACGGGTAGTAGCGGACCGCTCGTGGGCACGTTGAGCGCGACCTGGCGCGAGGGCGACGATCTCGACATTCCCGGCTTTGCGGAATCCGCACGCCTGCGCGCGCAGGAAGTGGCAGAGGGCGAAGTCCATGACGAAGTCTCCGGCACGCTCGAAAACGCCGGCGTCAAATCCCAGGCGATCAGCGGGGGCCTCTCGCTGGTCGGCGACGATGGATTCGTGGGCATTGCCGTTCGCCAGCTTGAATCGAAGTACGGCCTTGTCGGCGGTCACGAGGAAGAAGTGGCGGCACCGGTCGAGTTGGGCACGCTGGCGATCGGCGTCGCCGCTGTCGGCGACACACCCGGCCAGCCCTTCATCGACATGGAGCAGACGCGCATCGACCTTCGCGGCGGATGGAATTTCGCACAGGGACCGTTGAAGCGCATCACCGGCGCTGCATCGGTGGTCGACTACCAGCATACGGAGTTCGAAGGGCCGGGAGAGCCGGGCACCGTCTTCACAAATGAAGGCCACGAATTGCGCCTCGAAGGCCAGCACGCCAGTTTCCTCGGCATCGAGGGCAGCATCGGTCTGCAATCCTCGCGTCGCGATTTCCGCGCAGTTGGCGACGAGGCCTTCGTTACGCCGACCATCACGGAATCTACCGGCGTCTTCGTCTTCGAAACCTTCGAACGGGACCAGTGGGGCCTCGAAGGCGGGCTGCGCCTTGACGAGGTCAAGCTCGACAACGCTGCCGCTGGCGAACAGACGTTCGACACGCTTAACGCGTCCTTCGGCCTGCACGGACATGCAACCGAGCAGCTCTTCCTGGGCCTGACCGCCAGCCGCACGGAACGCGCGCCGACCGATGTCGAACTCTTCGCCGATGGCCCACACCTCGCCACGCAACAGTACGAGATCGGCGACGCCACGCTCGACACCGAACGCGGCGTCAGCATCGAGGCCAGCGCGCGCTGGGAGGCGGGGCCGCTCCGCCTCGACGGCAGCCTGTATCGCGTCGACTTCGAACGCTTCATCTATCTCGCTCCCACCGGCGCCGAGCTAGACGGTCTCCCCGTCTTCGCCGCCACGCAAGCGGACGCAAACTTCACCGGCGCCGAGATCAGTGCAACGCTCGAACTCGGCGAGGCCTTCGGCGTGCACTGGCATGTCGATGGCGGCGCAGACATCGTGCGGGCGAAGCTCGAATCCGGCGGCAATCTTCCGCGTATTCCCCCTATGTCCGCCAGCGCCGGCATCGAGGCCGAGACGGATCTCGTGAAGGCCCGTCTCGAAGCGCGCTGGGCTGACGATCAGGACCGCGTCACGCTGGGCGAACTGCCGACCGATGGCTGGACGGCGATCGACCTGCGCACCACCTGGCATTTGACGCCCGAGATCAATCTCATCCTCGAAGGGACCAACCTCACCGACGAGGAGATCCGCCACCACGCCTCACCGCTGAAGGACCTTGCTCCCATGGCAGGGAGAGGCTTCCGCGTCGGCCTTCGTGCGGATTTCTGAAAGGCGTGTTTGGCTTGGCGTTGCTGACGCAACGTCGGGCGAACCGCTGACGCCCCCTTCAGCGCGGGCCGGCGACGATCTTGTCGTCGTGCAGCGCCGCGACTTCCGTGTTCGAAAAGCCGATCTCGGCCAGCAACTCATCCGTGTGCTCGCCCAGGCTCGGCCCGCGTGTCGGCGGCACGCGCTCGGCGTCCGAGAACGCAATTGGATTTCCGGGCGTCAGGTACGAGCCGATGCCGGGATGTTCGAGCATGGAGAACATCGGATTGTCGATTGATATGTCCGGGTCCTGCTCGACTGCCTCCTTGAACGACCGATAGCGGCTCCACGTCACGCCGCGGCTGTCGAAGGCCTGTGCGAAATCCTCCACACGACGGCTGTCGAAGAACGGCTTCAGCACTGCCGTGATGGCGTGACGGTGCTTGAAGCGCTCTCCCTCGAGGCTGAGATTTGCGCCAAGCCTGGTCGCCAATTCGTCGAACGCGGCCTGGGTGTGGGTCACGGCCTTCAGATTGTCCCACTGGCGCACCGTAAGCGCCACGACGATGACCCGGCCACCGCCCTTGCAGACGAAATCCTGAGCGTAGGCACCGTAGAGTGAATTTCCCATCTTGGGCCTGTCATAGCCGTTGATCGTCACCTCGCCGATGATGCCGAGATTGCCCAGCATCGCCAGCGCCATGTCCTTCAGCGCCAGTTCCACCAACTGTCCACGCCCTGTGAGGCGACGGTGGCGCTCCGCCGCAAGAATGCCCAGCGCTGCCTGCTGCCCCGTGATGCAGTCCCACGCCGGCAAGACATGTCCCGTCGGCTCGGTCGAGCCCTCCGGCCCATTCGCGTTCGGGAAGCCAACGGCGGGGTTCACCGTGTAGTCAACCTGAGGCCCGCCGCTGCGATCGCCCATCACGGACATCATGATGAGGTCCTCGCGATGCTTGCGCAGCGAGTCATAATCCATCCATCCGCGTACGCGCAGGTTGGTGAGGAAGATCCCGGCCTGTTCCCCCGGCGCGCAGATCAGGCGTGTCACCACTACCTGTCCACGCGGCGTCGCCATGTCGACGGCGATGCTGCGTTTGCCCTTGTTGAGCCCCGCCCAGAACAGGCTGCGCCCCTTGTCGGTCACGGGCCACCGCTCATAGTCGAGCCCGCCGCGGATGCGGTCGAACCGGATAACATCTGCGCCCATCTGCGCCAGCGTCATCCCCGCCAGCGGCGCCGCTACGAAGGCCGAGCCCTCCACGATACGCAGACCCTCAAGAATCTTGACCATTGCTTCCCCACCTTGCGCCGTGTGTCATTATCCAGCGATTGGACGCGGCTTGGTTTTTCAATCAGTCGTCCATGTGATGCGCGCCTGCATGCCGATCAGATCCTCGCCATTTGCCGTATAGAGGTGGAGCTCCCCATTCTCGTCGGTGCGCCCATTCAACGTAATGACGTCGAAGTCGAACAATGGCCGCATCCCGCGAAACTGCAGGCGGGCAGGCCGCGCCCCCGCCGGCGCGCGGCGCAGTGCGGCGTCGAACAGCAGGATCGCCTGCAGCGGACCGTGCACAACCAGCCCCGGATAACGTTCCACCTCAGTGGTGTAGCTGCGGTCGTAGTGGATGCGATGGCCGTTGAACGTCAGTGCTGAAAAGCGGAACAGCATCACCGGATCGATCGCAACCGCCTCGCGCCAGTCGCAGGCCGGCAGCGGAGCGGGCGCAGGCGGCATGAATCGGTCGGCGATGGCGATGAAGGCGAGATCCTGTTCTTCGCGCATGGCGACCAGCCCATTTGCTCTCACTTCGTGCGCCATCGTCAGCAATACCATCGCGCCGGCCGCGCCGGATTTTTCCGCTATCTTCGTGATGGTCGACGTGCGCTCGATGCTGTCCCCTATGCGCACCGGCGTCTCGAACACGCAGCGGCTGCCCGCCCACATGCGGCGCGGCAATTCGATCGGCGGGAGGAATCCTCCGCGCCGCGGATGCCCATCGGAGCCAACCTCCGATGTCAGCGACAGCGGCAGGAAGTTCAGCCAGGTCCAGATCGCGGGAAGCGCGTCGCCCTCGGCCAGCGCGTGACCGTTGGCTTGGTTCAGCGTCAGCGCCAGCGCGCGCGCCGGATAGGCGGCGAGGGTTTCGTGCAGCGTCTGGCTGCGCCCCACCCAATCCTGCCAGACTCCGTTGGCCATGCGTCCTCCAGCCAATGGCGGAAGTTTCGATCACTATGACGCGGGCCCGGCGTCAACGAAAGTCGAAATCGCCAGATTTGCAGCGACGTCGAAGTCGCCCAGGGCATTGCATGCGCGTAAGGCCAGGCTCAGCTATGCGCCTAGACCGGGGATGGTGCGATGCCGTTGAGTCGGGGCGAGTTCAATGCGTTCTGCGGCCGCTTGCCCGCGACCAGTTTCGTCACCCAGTGGGGGGGCGCGCAGGTGTGGAAGGTGGGAGGCAAGGTGTTCGCGATGGCGTGGTTCCAGAAGGGCCGCGAGCCCGAGATAACCTTCAAGGTATCCGACATCGGGTGGGAGGTGCTGCGCGAGGCGTCGGGGTGCAGGCCCGCCCCGTATATGGCCTCGCGCGGGCTCAAGTGGATACAGAGCTACGCCGCGCCCGGCCTCGGCAAGCCCGAGGTCAGGTCCCACCTGCGGGCGTCATACGAGATGATTGTTTCTGCGCTATCCCCGAAGATGCGCAGGGAGCTCGGGCTCGAGGAAACACGCAATGGCTGACTTCACGAATGTCCGGGCTTTGGCGTTTGATGTGTTCGGCACAGTGGTGGATTGGCGTAGCGGCATCGCCCGCGAGGCGGAGGCGACCCTGTTCTCCAGGGGGCACGCACTCGACTGGGGCGCGTTCACAAACGCCTGGCGCAGGCCAATCCTGCAGGCAATGGCGCCCGTCCGTTCGGGCGAACGGAGCTATGTGACGATGGATGACCTCCATCGGGAGATGCTGGACGTCGCACTGGCCGAGTTTGGCATCACTAGTCTCGACGAGACAGAGAAGCGCCGGCTGGCCATGGGGTGGCGGCGCCTCGATCCGTGGCCGGATTCGATCACGGGGATGAACCTTCTCAAGGCGAAGCGCGCCGTCGTGGCGCTGTCGAACGGGAACGTCGCCCTTGTCCTGGCGATGGCGAAGCGTGCAGGCATTCCGTGGGACACGATCCTCGGCGCGGACCTCGTGCGCACCTATAAGCCTGACGCCGCCATCTACGACAGCGCCTCGCGCTTCCTCGACGTCGCACCGAGCCAGGTGATGATGGTAGCGTGTCATCCGGGCGACCTCGACGCTGCAAAGTCACGCGGCCTGATGACCGCCTATGTGCATCGTCCGATGGAGTGGGGACCGGGCACTGAGCGCCCGTTGCCCGACGCGGGAACGTATGATGTGATCGTCCACAGCTTCACCGAGCTGGCGGAGGTGTTGGGGGCCTGATAGCAAAAGGCCCGGCGGTTTCGCCGGGCCTTTGTTCGTTATCGGTATCGCGCGACTACCCCAGCCTGCTCACCAACTGGCTGTGCTGGTCCCACAGCGCCTTTGGCAGCCGGTCGCCGAACTTCTCGAAGAAGGGCGGGATCAGGCCGGCTTCTTCGCGCCAGACGTCGTGGTCGACGCCGAGCAGCGTGTCCATCTGCGCGTCGCTCAGGTTGAGACCCGAAATGTCGATCGACGACTTCGTCGGCACGCGGCCGATGGCGGTGTCGTTCGCGGCGGCGGTGCCTTCGAGGCGGTCGACGATCCACTTCAGCACGCGAGTGTTCTCGCCAAAGCCGGGCCAGATGAACTTGCCCTGCTTGTCCTTCCGGAACCAGTTGACGAAGAAGATCTTCGGCAGCTTCGCGCCAGACTTCTGGCCGATCTTCAGCCAGTGCGCGAAGTAGTCGGCCATGTTGTAGCCGGCGAAGGGTAGCATCGCGAACGGATCGCGGCGCAGTTCGCCGACCTTGTTCTCCGCCGCAGCCGTGCCTTCGGAGGCGACCGTCGAGCCCATGAACACGCCGTGCTCCCAGTCGTAGGCTTCAGTGACAAGGGGAACGGCCGAGGCGCGGCGACCGCCGAACAGGATAGCAGAGATCGGCACGCCTTTGGGATCTTCCCATTCGGCGGCGATCACCGGGCATTGCTCGGCCGGGCAGGCGAAGCGGGCGTTGGGGTGAGCTGCAGGCTCGCCCATGGCCGGCGACCAGGCGCGTCCACGCCAGTCGGTCAGACCTTCCGGCGGCTCCTTGGTCATGCCTTCCCACCAGATGTCGCCGTCAGCGGTCAGCGCCACGTTCGTGAAGACGGTGTTGCGCGCGCAGGAATCCAGCGCGTTCCGGTTGGTCGCGGCCGATGTGCCCGGCGCGACGCCAAAGAAGCCTGCTTCCGGGTTGATGGCGTAGAGCTGGCCATCCTCGCCAAAACGCATCCAGCAGATATCGTCGCCGATCGTCTCAGCCTTCCAGCCCTTAAGCGTCGGCTCCAGCATCGCAAGGTTGGTCTTGCCGCAGGCCGAAGGGAAGGCGGCGGCGACATACTTCACCACGCCTTCGGGATTGGTGAGCTTAAGGATCAGCATGTGCTCGGCCAGCCAGCCCTCGTCGCGCGCCATCACCGAGGCGATGCGCAGCGCGTAGCATTTCTTGCCAAGCAACGCGTTGCCGCCATAGCCAGAGCCATAAGACCAGATCTCGCGGGTCTCGGGATAGTGGACGATGTACTTGTCCTCGTTGCAGGGCCACGGCACGTCCTTCTGGCTGGCGGCCAGCGGCGCGCCCAGCGTATGAACGGCGGGAACAAAAAAACCATCCTCGCCCATCGCTTCAAGGGCGGCGCGGCCCATCCGGGTCATCACCCTCATCGAGATGGCGACATAGCCGCTGTCGGTGATCTCGACGCCGAGCGCGGAAATCCTCGAACCGATCGGCCCCATGCAGAACGGCACGACATACATCGTGCGGCCGCGCATGCAGCCGTCGAAAAGCCCGGCCAGCTTCGCGCGCATCTCGGCGGGGTCAGCCCAGTTGTTCGTCGGGCCTGCGTCGATCTCTTTTTCCGAGCAGATGAAGGTGCGCGATTCAACGCGGGCAACATCCTTCGGGTCTGACGCGGCATAGAACGAGTTGGGGCGCTTCGCCGCGTTGAGCCGTTTCAGCGTGCCCAGCGCGATCAGTTCCTGCGTAAGCTGGTCGAACTCTGCATCCGAGCCATCGCACCAGTGAACGCGGTCGGGCTTGGTCAGCGCCGCGATCTCGCGAACCCAGGCAACCAGCTTTGCATGACGCGTAGGGGCCGGATCGAGACCCGGTACGGCTCCGCTTGCCGACATTGTCGCCTTGGACTTCGCGACGGCCGCTTCTGTCATGCTCATCTCAACTCAATCCCACATCAACCCATCCGAGGCGGAGGCCGGGTCTGAGTCCCCGATAGTCCGCCAGGATTCCCAAAAGACAGCAGGAGACGCTGCCCGGACCTACCCTCATCCGAGAAGCACGGCCTGTGCCTTCGAGCCGCCCTTCGCCGATGCCGGAGCAATATCGCCCGGACCGGAAACTGGCGGGCCGGTTCACGCCTTCAAGGCGCCACCAGCGAATCCTCTATAACGACTCGGCCTGCTTCCACCGCAGCCTTCTGGCGCGACGCGCTTGGGGTGAACGGTTACTAACAAATTACCCAGCAGAGTGACACGGCGTCGAGTGAAATCTTGGCGCCGTGCGTCGCCGCGCCGCAGCACGATTTCGCTCTCCGCAAAGGCGATTAGAGCTGTGCCGAAACAACTCGCACGATTCCGGAACATATCTCTGCCCTCGCGCGAAAAGCGCCAGCCGGTTCGCCTGCTGCAACGCAGCAGGCGGCTGCAATCTGGTGACAGGGTCTATGCCAGGTAGCAACGGTCACGCGGAATAACCACCCGGCAGGCGCAGCGGTGCGCAAAACGCGCGAAACCGGAAGCATGGCAGAACGGGCAAATCGCCCGGCCCAATCCGGAGTTCGCCCTCATGTCCCTGACCATCCTCCGCTCCTCTTCGGCTGCGCTCGTCGCCATTGCCGCCCTGGCTGGTGTGCCCGCCTTGGCCCAGACCTCCGACACGTGGACCGCGCCACGCGCCGGTGACCTGATCGTCACCGCCCGGGCGACAGTCGTCGCCCCGACCACGGAAGATCGCGTCCTGACACGGGCTGGTGCTGACTCAGGGCTTCGGGTCGATGTGTCCGATGACTATATGCCCACTCTGGGCTTCACGTATTTCCTGACCGAAAATCTGGCCGTTGAAGCCATTCTGGGCGCGACCCAGCACGAGATCCGCGCCGTCGGCGGAGCCACAAATGTGGCGGTCCACGAAACCTGGGTCCTGCCCCCGGTCGTCACCCTGCAATACCGCCCGATCACGACAGGGAGTTTCAGCCCCTATGTTGGTGCGGGCATCAACGGCATGATCTTCTTCGAAGGCAACGACCAGAACGGCTTCAATGTCGATCTCGAGAATGGCGTGGGCTATGCGCTGCAAGCCGGGGCCGACATCGGCATTAGCGGGCCGTGGAGTGCGAACATCGACGTCAAGAAGGTCTTCTTCAATACCAATGCGGAGATCAATGGCGGCGCCCTGCGCTCCTCGGTTGACCTCGATCCCTGGGTGATCTCCATCGGTCTGGGCCGCAAATTCTAGTTCTAGACCCCGGGTCCAGCTCCCCCCCTGCTGGACAATCAGAACACAGACTGGCCAGGGGTCAGGCGCCGGCGTCTCGCCCATGGTGCGTTGATGTCGCTGACCTGACCCCTACCGCCCTGACGACCGGGGGAGGAAGGATCACTTGCCGATACAGAAGGTCGAGCAGGCCTCTCTCCGGATATCCTCGACACCGATGGAGCCTGTGATGTGGGACAGGGCGCGGGACAGGACGTCAGCAGACCGACGCAGATCGTCCCCGGCAATCTAGGGCGCGACAGAAAGGGCGGAAAGCCTCCCTCTACCGCCGCCAGTCCCCCTCTGAGGTGGAGGGGATGCGGTTCAATCCAGGCATGGAGACAAAGACGCGCGCCTCGACACGTGGCGATCGTCGCAATTTCCGATGACACCGGTTTCCGCGAATCGCACCCCTACAAGCCGCATGCCTCCGCCTTGCGGATTTCGGCTGCGACCTGGTTCCCCGTCTTGTCCGTCAGGCTGGTGACCAGGATGTGCAGGCCATCAGCGGCCAGCTTGTTGAACTCCGATCCGTCGTCGTCATCCCAGTAGCGATAGTCGAGCCCTTCGGCGCGCGAACCATTGGTTCCGAAAATGCTCTCCACTCCACGCGACGCCAGCGCCGACCACAGTTCCGGACGCGGCTCGACATTGCCGGTCCACGCAAGGAAGCGGTCCGGTTTTACGCCGCGCGCGACCAGGTCATCAAACTGTGCAATCGAATTCACCGTGGCGGTGATCATCAGCTCGGGCGCGAGCGTGTGTATCTCCACAGCCTGGTCGTCTGTGTACGTGATGACGAACACATTGTTCTCGGCCTTCGCCGCGCGCACCGCGGCGATGATGGGCGGGTAGGTAGCGGCGCGCTTCTTGTCGAGTTCAAGAATAGCGTTGTTCTTCACCGCCCATTCCAGCGCGGCCTCAAGCGTCGGCGGCGCGAACTCCGTCACCTTGCTGCCGGATTCCAGTTTCAGCGCCTGAATCTGGGCCAGCGTATTGTCGGCGACGAGGCCTTCGCCCGTGCTTGTCCGCTCCAGATCGTCATCGTGCATCAGCACGAGCTTGCCGTCCTTCGTCTCGGCAATGTCGATCTCCATCGCCCGCGTCCCCGCCTTCAGCGTCCGCTCCAGCGTCTCGATCGCGTTCTCCGGATAGTCGCGCGTCGGCCCGCCGCGATGCCCGATCAGCAGCAAACCCCCGGACGTGCGCAGGCAATCGAGCCGCTTATTCAAGGGTCCCGTCGCTTGGGCTGGGGCAACCGCGGCTTCCGCCGGACCCGAGGCGTTGTCGACTGCAGGGGTATCGGGAGAAGCGCCCGCCGTAGGGTCCGCCGGCGGGGAACAGGCGGCTAGGGTCAAGGCCGCGGAGCAGAAAAGGGCAAAGCGCATGGAGGTCCCCGACATCTTGGTGAACCCTCGATAGCGTGAACCCGATCTCTGTGAAACGCCAATCGCCGCTTTCCTGAACCGCGGAACCCGCCACGACATCAACAGAGGCGCCGCAGAAGACGCGTTACACACGCCGCTCTCAACCTTCTGACCGCGAAAGAATTGCCCCCCACCGTGACGGCGTCTAGAAGGAGCGGCAAAGCCGCAGAACAGGCGCTTACGGGAGGTTGTCAGATGTTTGGAATGGGCAAGAAGAAGCCAGAGCCGGCGAAAGCCTCGGCGCCCGCCGCGAAACCCGCAGCTCCAGCAGCCCCGGCGGCCCCCGGCGTTGCGACAGCCATGCCCGCCGCCAGCACCATCAAGCGCGGGCCGATGAACGGCATGATGCAGGACTGGAAGCTGACCGTCGACAAGGTGATCGAGCACGCCTACCTGAACCACGGCCAGCAGGAAATCGTCACGCGCACGGTCGAGGGACCGATCGTCCGCTCCACCTATACCGACCTCTACCAGCGCGCCCGGCAATGCTCGAACGCGCTCCTGGCCGACGGCGTCCAGAAGGGCGACCGGATCGCCACCCTGGCCTGGAACACCACGCGCCACATCGAGACCTGGTATGGCACGATGTGCATTGGCGCCGTGCTGCACACGCTGAACCCGCGCCTGTTCCCCGAGCAGATCGCCTGGATCATCAACCACGCCGAAGACACGCACGTCTTCTACGACATCACCTTCCAGCCGATCATCGAGGCCATCAAGGACAAGGTGCCGACGGTCAAGCACTTCATCGTGCTGACCGACGCCGCGCACAGGCCTCAGTCCGCCATGACAAACCTGCGCACGTACGAGGAATACATCGCGGGCAAGTCGACCGACGTCACGTGGGGCGATTTCGACGAGAACACCGCCTGCGGCCTCTGCTACACGTCCGGCACGACGGGCGATCCCAAAGGCGTGCTCTACTCGCACCGCTCGAACGTGCTGCACACCCTGATCGGCATGCAGTATGACGCCATCGGGATCGGCGCGCGCGACACGGTGCTGCCTGTGGTCCCCATGTTCCACGCCAACGCATGGGGTATTGCCTTCTCCGCGCCGGCGGTCGGCGCCAAGCTTGTCCTGCCGGGCGCAAAGATGGACGGCGAGTCGATTTACGAACTGCTCGACGGTGAAAAGGTATCGTTCACTGCGGCCGTGCCGACCGTATGGCTGATGCTGCTGCAGTACCTCGAATCGACAGGCAAGCAGTTGCCGATCCTCAATAAGGTCGTCATCGGCGGCTCGGCCGTTCCCGAACGCATTCTCCGCGCCTTCGAGGAAAACTATGGCGTCGAGGTCATCCACGCCTGGGGCATGACCGAGATGAGCCCGCTGGGGTCGCTCGGTGCGATGACCTCTCCTGTGCTGTCCAAGGACCGCGAGACCATCGTGAAATACAAGCTGAAGCAGGGTCGGACCCCCTTCGGCGTCGAGATGAAGGTCGTCGACGACGAGGGCAAGACGGTGCCGCGTGACGGCAAGTCCGCTGGCCGCCTCGTGGTGCGCGGCCCCGCCGTGGCCAAGGCCTACTTCAAGAACGCCGGCGGTGATATTCTCGACAAGGACGGATTCTTCGACACGGGCGACGTCGCCCACCTCGACGAGCTTGGCTACATGCAGATCACCGACCGCGCGAAGGACGTCATCAAGTCGGGCGGCGAGTGGATCTCCTCGATCGACATCGAGAACTTCGCTGTCGGCCATCCGGCCGTCGCCAACGCCGCCGCCATCGGCCTGCCGCACCCGAAGTGGGACGAACGCCCGCTTCTGATCGTGCAGCTGAAGCCCGGCGCCACGGCTACGAAGGAAGACATGCTCGACTACCTCAATGGCAAGATCGCCAAATGGTGGATGCCGGACGATGTGGCCTTCGTGGACAACATCCCGCTCGGCGCTACCGGCAAGATCAACAAGCTGGCCCTGCGCGCGACGTTCAAGGACCACAAGCTGCCCACCATCCAGGCGGCTGAATGACCGAAGCCTCCAGGGCGCGCCAGCGTGAGAGATCAGGGCGGATGCTTCGTATCGCCATCCTGACGCTCGCCGTGGTCCTGCTCGCGATTGGCGGCGCCATGCTGATCGCAGGGCCGATGCTGTTCAGAATGGGACTCGTCGACCTGCCGACGGCGCGCGGCTCCTTCATGCTGATGACCATGTGGGTGATGCTCGGTGCCGTTGCGCTCGGCGTCCTCGGCCTGGTGCTCGCCTTCGTCAGCGGCCGCCACCGCTCCGGCATCGTTGCCATCCTGGTCACGGCTGCAGCCGGCATGTCGGCCGGCGGCATCTACAGCCGCGCCGTCGTCAGTCACGATGACCTCCCGCCGATTCACGACGCGCAGACTGACTGGAACCTGCCTATCGCCTTCACCGAAGCGACACTCAAGAGCCGCACAGCATCAGGCGCTGTCCGCGTCCGTGATGACGCCGTCGTGCCCGAAGGCAATGGCCGCTGGACCGGCATGACCTTCGCCGCGGCGCAGGAAGGTTTCTACGACGACATCAAACCACTGATGCTTGATGCAAAACCGGAAGCCGTGACGCAGGCTGCCGCGCGCGCGATCGAGCGTCTCGGCTGGCGCGTCACGCACACTGACGTCGAAGCAGGCGTGGTCGAAGCCGTCTACCGGTCGCCCTGGTACGAACTCGTCCACGACGTCGCCGTGCGCGTCGTACTGGCGGGGCATGGCTCCCGCGTCGACATCCGCGCCACCAGTCGCCTCCCAGGCCACGACACCGGCGAGAATGCGGGGCTCTTAAAACAGCTGCGCAATGAGATCGTGTTGGCCCTGTAAGCACGCGCTCGTCCTTCGCGATGGCCTCCTCGAAGGACGAAGGCGTCCTACCAACGCCAGATCGACGCCTACTTCCTGCACATATACCGCGTGCGGTGGATGTCTTCCGGATTGTCCTCATAGCCGGTGATGTTCGGGGAGACGATGTCCTGTGTGACGCGCGTCAGCAGCGGCAGCACCGCCGTTTCACTCAGCATCAGCGCCTCGGCAGACTTCAGCAGCTCCGCGCGTTTCGCGCCGTCTACCTCTTGCGTCGCCTGATCAAGGATCGCGTCATACGCGGGGTTCACGTAGTTCCCGTAATTCATCGGCCCGGTGCGCGAGTCCAGCAGGTAAAGGAAATTGTACGCGTCGTTGTAGTCCGCGACCCAGCCCGTATCGCTGATCAGGAAGTTCTTCGCCTTCAGCATGTCGTAGAGCGCCTGTGTCTCCACGCGGCGGATCTCCGCCTGCACCCACGGCGCAATCTCCTTGAAGTTCTGCTGCAGCACCGGCGCCATGCGCGGATTGTCACCCGTCGAGCGGTAGAGATACTCGAACGACAACGGCTTGCCCGGCCCATAGCCCGCCTCTTCAAGCAACGCCTTGGCCTGCGCCAGCCGCTCGGGCCGCGGCATGGATTTCCACTCGAACTCCGCCGGCGTGTAGTTGGCGATGGCGCCCGGCACAAAGCTGTAGGCCGGAAGCTGCCCGCCTTTCAGCACGTTCTGCGTGATGTGCTCGCGGTCCATCGCCAGGGCGATGGCCTTGCGCACGCGCGCGTCGTTGAAAGGCGCCTTCTGCGTGTTGGTCACCACATAGGTCGTCGCCATCATGGGCGAGATACGCGGCCAACCCGGCAGGTTCTTCTGCGTGACTTCCAGCTGTCCCGACGGAAAGGAGTTGTTCATGTCGATCTCGCCCGCCATCGCGCGGCGCACCATCGCGTCATGGTCGTTGACGGGAAGGTAGATGACCTCGGCAAAACAGAGGTCTTCCGTTCCCACGAACGTCTCGTTCTTCACGACGCGGATGAAATCGTTCTGTCGCATCTCGGCCAGCTTGTACGGCCCGTTGACGACATAGTTCTCGGGTGTCGTCCACTTGTCGCCGAACTTCTCCACCACATGCCGCGGCAGCGGGAAAACGGTGTAGTGCTTAAGCAACCCAGGCAAGTGGGGCATCGGATACTCGAGCTGGATCTCCAGCGTGTAGTCATCCACCGCACGCACGCCGACCTGCTCCTTCGGAACCTGTCCCTCTTTCGCGGCGCGGCCATTCTTGATGCCGTACTGGATCGACGCGTAAGCGATCTCGGCCTCGTTCGGGTCGAACAGGCGCTGGATGCTGAACACGAAATCGTCGGCCGTCAGCGGCTCGCCATCCGACCAGGTCGTCTGCTTCAGCTTGATCGTCCAGGTCAGCCCGTCCGCGGACACCGTCCAGGTCTCGGCGACGCCCGGCACGGGCAGCGCTTTCGCATCTTCGGTGAACAAGCCGATGAACATGTCCCCGATCACGTCATTGGCCCAGGTGCCCTCAACTTTCTGTGGGTCGAGCGATTTCGGCTGCGCGCCGATACCGCGCGTGAACCGCTCCGATGTCGCTTGGTCCGATTCCCCTCCGCAGGCCGTCAACGCAAGCGCAGCCGCGAAAACACTCGCCAGCACGGGGAATTTCAGGCGCATACAGAACTCCTCTTTCGTCGACGCATGACGCACGACCGTGCGCGCCGGCGACTTTTCCGATTGCGAAACTAACGTCAGACGGGCGACAATTGGAAGAGCTTTGCGTCAGTCTATGCCTGCGAGCCTCCGGTCGTCGGAGTGCAGCGATGCTCTGGTTTTCAGCACAAACCAGAAGTCTGTGAAGAAAATGCTGCCCCTACCGATCCTTCGGGTCAAACGCATCCCGCAATCCGTCGCCGATGAAGTTCAGGGAAAAAAGCGTCACCACCATCAGCACCGCCGGCGCAAACAGCAGCCACGGATACGCAAACTCCTTCTGTCCCACCGAGATCAGCTGCCCCAGCGACGTCAGCGGCTCGTTCACGCCAAGTCCGATAAACGAGAGAAAGCTCTCCTGCAGGATCACCACCGGCATTGTCAGCGTCACATAGACCGCCACCGGCCCCAGCAGGTTCGGCAGAATATGCCGCACGATGATGCCCAGCGGCTTCACGCCTGCCGCCCGCGCCGCCTCGACGAATTCCTTCTGCTTCAGCGCCAGCGTCTGCCCGCGCACGATCCGCGCCATCGTCATCCACTCCACCGCGCCGATGGCGAGGAAGATCAGGAAGATGTGCCGCCCGAACACCACCGTCACCAGGATCACGAAGAAGATGAACGGCACGGCGTAGAGCACGTCGACGATGCGCATCATGAACTGGTCCACGCGCCCCCCTGCGAAGCCCGCCACAGCGCCCCAAGCCACGCCGATCACCAGCGACACGAAGGTCGCGATGAACCCCACCGCCAGCGAGATCTGCAGCCCGATCAGCAGCCGCGCCACCATGTCCCGCCCGAGAATGTCGGTGCCCAGCCAGTGCATGTTCTCCGAGGTCGGTGCGATATTCAGCCGGTCCTGATACTGGTATTCGTAAGAATGCGGCCACACCAGAGGCCCGATGAAGGCGATCAGCGTCAGCAACGCGAGCACGATCATCCCCGCCACCGCCGCCTTGTTCGCGAACAGGCGCCGCCGGGAATCGTCCCACAGGGACCGTCCCTTTACGGCGGACTTGTTCAGCACATCGGCCGTGGAGCCGGGGACGACAGCCATCATCATGAGTAGCGCACCCTCATGTGTAACGAACTCTGGGGTCGAGGATCGCATAAAGCACGTCGGCGATCAGGTTCAGCACGATGATCAGTCCGCCATACAGGATCACGGCGCCCATCACGCGGGTGTAGTCGCGCGTCATCGCGCCCTCGATGAAGGACGCGCCAACGCCGGGCAGGGTGAACACCGTCTCGATCACCACCGATCCGGTGATCACGCCCACGATGGCCGGCCCGAGATAGCTCACCACCGGCAGGATCGCCGCCGGCGCCGCATGACGCAGCAGGATGCGTGTTTCACTTATCCCCTTCGCCCGCGCCGTGCGAATAAAGTTCGAGCGCAGCACCTCCACCATCGACGCGCGCATGAGTCGCGAGATGATCGCCACCTGCGGCAGCGACAGCGTCAGCACCGGCAGGAACAGGTTGTGGAAATTCATGCGTCCCAGGTCGAGCCCGCCCGCCGCAAACCAGTTGAGATAGACCCCGAACACCATGGCGAGCAGCGGCCCCGTCACGAAGGTCGGGATCGAGATGCCGACCATCGCGATGCTCATGACGGAGTAATCAGCCAGCGAATTCTGCCGTATCGCAGCCAGCACGCCGAGCAGCACGCCGAAGAACAGCGCGATGGTGATGGAAAGCAGCCCGATGGTCAGCGACACCGGCAGGCCTTCGCCCAGCAGATCGCTTACATCCTTGTCGTAGAAGACCATGGAGGGCCCGAGATCGCCCTGCACCACCTTGCCAACATATTCGAAGTACTGCTCGTGCAGCGGCTTATCGAGGCCGAGACTGGCCTTGAGGTTCGCCTCAACCGCCGGGGTCAGCATGCGCTCGGCCGAATACGGGTTCCCCGGCGCCGCGCGCAGCATGAAGAACACCACGGTGATGATCACCAGCATGGTGGGGATGGCGGCCAGAAGGCGACGCCCCACATAGGCCCAGGGGATCCGGGAGGCGAGGCGCGTCAATGCTGAAGATTCCGGAGACCGGGACGGGTCAGTCGACAGGGGTTACGTCCTCCGCATGCTCCAGCTTATAAGAGGCGAAGTCCGTGCCCGGAAGCAAGCGGGCATTTGTCGCGGATCAAAGGGAGCTTGGAACGACATGGCTGACATCAGGCAGGTATCTCATCGGTTTGCCGTCGCGCCGCAGATCGCCCTGGGCGATATCCCCGCCATCTCCACAATGGGCTACCGCCACATTATCAACAATCGGCCCGACGGCGAGGAGCCTGACCAGCCGACATCCCACGAGATCGAACTCGCCGCACGGAAGGAAGGCATCACCTACGTTCATGCCCCCTTCGTGGGCCCACCACCCGCCAACGCGGTGAAGGCCGTCATGACCGCCAGCGCGAAGACGCTCGCATATTGCCGCTCCGGCACACGCTCGATCACTGCATGGGCGTTGGCGGAGGCGTCTGAAGGCGTCGACCCGCAGGACATTATCGATAGAGCGCAGGAAGTCGGCTACAATCTGGGCGCCATGCGCGGTCAACTGCGCCAGCTCGGCGGGAAGTAGACGTGGCCGCCATTCCCTTCGTCCGCGATCTCGACTTCGCCTATGGCCGTTCCGATCAGGCCAGCCCGCTGATCCGCCGCGTGATCGCCCAGAACCCAGGCCCCTTCACCTTCCTCGGCACCGGCGTCTACATCGTGGGCAAGGGAGACGTCGCGGTCATCGACCCCGGCCCGCCCATCGATGCACATTTCGAAGCGCTGAAAGCAGCCCTCGCTGGCGAGCGCATCACCCACGTCTTTACCACCCACACCCATCTCGATCACTCGCCGCTCGCTCATCCGCTTGCGCGATGGGCCGGCTGCAAGGTTTACGGACTGCCCGATCCCTCGGGCTCCATCCCTCACGCTTCGCTCGAAGAAGACGGCGAGGAGGGCTTCATGCCCGATGACCTTGTGAAGGATGGTGATACCTTCTCGGGATCCGGCTGGACGCTCGAGGCCGTCACCACGCCCGGTCACATGTCCAACCATGTCTGCTATGCGCTCAAGGAGGAGAACGCGCTTTTTTCCGGCGACCACATCATGGGCTGGTCCACCACCGTCATCTCGCCGCCCGACGGCAACATGGGTGACTACTATCGCAGCCTCGCCAAGATCCGCGCACGTGATTTCGGCACGCTGTGGCCCACGCACGGCCCGCCCGTGAAAGACGTGAACGCCTTCATCGACGCCTACGTCGCACACCGCCGCGCGCGTGAGGAGGCCATCGTCGCGCGCCTCAAGGCCGGCGACACGCTGATCCCGGACATGGTGAAAGTGATCTACAAGGACGTCGACGCGCGGCTGCACGCACCAGCCGCCCATTCCGTGCTGGCGCACATGATTCATCTCGTGGAAGCGGGCAGGGCCATAGCCGATGGGCCGTTCGATCTCGCCACACGCTATCACGCATTATGATCTGGCTTGTCAGGCACGGGCAGACGGTCTTCAACGCCGAAGGACGCATCCAGGGCGCGAAGGATTCCGCGCTCACCGCGCTTGGCGAAGAGCAGGGCCGCCGCCTCGGGCAGGTGCTCGGCCGCATCGCGCCGAAAGACGCACGCATTGTCGCCTCCCCGCTCGGCCGTACGCAGAATACCGCCCGCATCATCCGCGAGCATGGCGGCTTCGCGGCTCCAATCGAAACCGACGCCCGCCTCGCCGAGATCAGCCTCGGCGAATGGGACGGCATGCTGAAGCACGACATCCGCCAACGCGTCCCGGACTACGACGCCGGCCCCAACCGCTGGAGCTGGTTTTTCAACGCCCCCGGCGGCGACAGCTGGGATGCTCTCAATGCCCGCCTCCAAAGCTGGCTCACCGACGCAGTCGCAGCGAGGCACCCCCTCATCGCCATCTCCCACGGTGTCTCCGGCCGCATCCTCCGCGGCCTCTTCGCCGAGCTCACCCGCGATCAGACACTCATGCTCGACATCCCCCAGGACGCGTGCTTCCACCTGCGTGACGGAAGGATCGAACGCATCGATTGCTGAAGCGAGGGGAAGTCCTCCCTCGCCGAAGGCCGGGGGAAGCGCCCCGAAGGGGCGCAGGGGGCTGCCTGCAAGGCAGCCGGATGTCCCAATGCCCACCGCCAGAACCAGCGGATTCTGGACGCCCGCTTTCGGCGTCGATCCGAACCATTCCAAATCGCTGCACGGACGAAACCAGCCGATCCCGGACACGCGCGTCCCCCGCGTCCAGACATGTGAGATACTGCTCGCATCGATCTCGCATGGAGGGTGGCCCTGCACCGTTCAACGGCGCGGGATGGATGCAGTCGAGCGTGAAGAGCCTCGCGAGAAATGGATCAGTGGGTCACAAGACGCGGCGTGCTTCCGGGGACTGGCCCTGAACAGTCCGGCCCGCACGCCGGCAGCTGAATGGCACCATGCGGATGAAATCAGGCAGCGGTGCGTGCGCTGCCGCACAAAACCTGCTCGGGACGCGGGATCCGCCCACCTTTTACTACCGGTAGCACTGGCGACAGCCTCGCCAAACAGGCGGGGCATCAGGCGTCCCCGGATCCTTCATCGGGCTCGCGCAACGGCATAACAGGCGGTTCACACAGGCCTGAATATGGACGCATGTCTCACGCCCGCGAGCGTGGGTTCATTAAGACCGCAAAGAGCGAAAGCCGCCTCTACCGCTCCACAACCGGTGCCATCCACACCTTCGCACCCGGCGCCTGGCCCATCACGCGCAGTTGCGACATCAGCGCCTCAGCACGCTGGCGGCCGATCACGCCGGCGAGTGCGCCGAGCACCTTGCCCTCCGATGCGCCCGATTGCGCGGCAGTCATCGTGCTGGCAATCAGGTCGAACGGCGTCGCGGTGTGGATGTTGATGCGAAGGTCAACGCCGTCGGCCTCTGTGAAGCCCGCGAGATTGCGCGCCTCCTCGATCGCCGTGATCAGGTCGCCGGTCTTGTTGATCAGCCCCTGCGTCAGCGCATCCTCGCCAGACCAGACGCGCCCGCGCGCAATCTCCTGCACCTTCTGCAGCGGCAGTTTGCGCCCCTCCGACACGAGCCGCGTGAAGCGGTCATACGTGCCCTGCAGCGATTGCTGCAGCTTTGCCTTCTGCGCCGGCGTGAAGTCCTCCGTCGAATACGCTCCGGCAAAGTCGCCGCCAACACCGACCGACGCCGGGTTGATCCCGAGCTCGCGCAACCCATCTGCAATGGCGAACTTGCCGCCGAAGACGCCGATCGATCCGGTGATGGTCGAGCGCGTCGCGATGATGCTGTCTGCGCTCGCCGCCACATAGTACCCGCCCGACGCCGCCGCCGATCCCATCGAGACAACGACCTTCTTGCCTGATGCCTGCACTTTCTTCACGGCGTTCCAGATCTGATCCGAAGCCGTTGCCGATCCGCCGCCCGAGTCGACGCGGAACACGACGGCATTGATCTCCTCGTTTTCTGCAATTTCCATAAGCTCGGCCGCGACGCGATCCGACGCGAACACCGGCGTTCCGATCGCGAACACGTCGCCCGAACCTCCGCCTCCCGTGACGATATCGCCTTCGCCGCCGACGATGGCGATCACGGCTTTCCCATCGCGCGGTCGTCCCCGATAATCCGAAATGGCGACGAACTCGCCTTCCGTCCGCTCGCGCGCGGCTGCCGCCGCGTCCTCTGGATAGCCGAGCTTGTCGACGAGCTTGAGCTCAACCGCCCGCTCCGACGAATACGGGCTCGCCTCCATCAGCGTGCGCAGCGCGGCAGGCTGCATGTTCCGGTCTGCCGCGATGTCGGCGATCGAATGGCCCCAGACGCTCTCCGCCAGTGCGGTCATCGCCAGCGCGTGCGGCTCGGAATAGCTCGTGCGCTTGTATGTATCGGCAGCATTCTTGAACTCGTAGAACTGCTCGATCTGTGGATCGACCTTGAATTTTTCGAACGCCCCGCCAAGGAACAGCGTCTCGAACGTGATGCCCGGCGTCTCGAACGACGTACCCGGCTGCATCCAGATCTCGTTCGCAGCCGAGATCGCGCGATAGGATGAGGGCCCCGTGGCAAGGAATCCCTGGGTGTGGGCGACGATGAACTTGTCAGCCGCCCGCAGGCGCAGGAAGGCCGAACGCAACTCCTCCGCGCGCGACGACCCAAGGTCCATCTCCGGGGCGCGCACGAACACGCCCTTCACATTCGGATCGCTAGCCGCCGAATTCAGACGCAGCAGGATCTCGACGAAGGAGACATCACTGAAGGCCGCGCTCAGCGCATCCGCCGCCGGCTGGTCAGGCCACGACCTGCGCAGGTCGAGCTCGATGACGGCATTCGGCACGCGCTGTGGCTCGCCCGATGGCAGGAAAGACATCAGCAGCATCAGCGGGATCAGCACAAAGAACACAACCAGCGCCGCAAGGCCGCCAAGGAAGGTGAGCAGGAAAGTACGCATGAAAGTCTCCGGGCGCTCGCCCTGCTTACCCGCAAACACACGCCCACGTCACCGCCGGAAAGCGGCCGACACGAACGATTTGGCTGGGCGGGAGCTGTCTTGGTCGGAGTAGCTGGATTCGAACCAACGACCTCTTGCTCCCGAAGCAAGCGCTCTACCAGGCTGAGCTATACTCCGACGGAGCGGGGCCTATAGCGGCTTTCGGAAAGCCGCGCAACGCCGGAAAAACCGCCGCGAATCCGTCGGATCCGCGCCGGCCAAACGGGCGAAACTACGTCAAAACAGGGCCGATCCGGGCAGTTGCTTTCCGCGCGCGAATTGCATAACTCTCCGCCCTCTCCCTGCTGGGGCGTCGCCAAGTGGTAAGGCAGCGGTTTTTGGTACCGCCATTCCGGGGTTCGAATCCCTGCGCCCCAGCCAGGGAGGTTTCCGGGTCACCTATCCCCGTGCGCTGCCTGCGCCGGGCTCGATCTTCATGAGCACGCTATCGGCACCTTCATCGGTGATCACGTAAAGATAGCCGTCGGGGCTCTGTTCGACGTCGCGGATGCGCTGGTGAAGGTCGAACAGTAGCATCTCGCTGCGGACGACCTCCCATTTCTCATTGAACACGATCCGCTCGAGATGGCCCGTGCGAGGGGAGTTGCTCATGCGCATAGCGCCGACAAACAAGTTGCCTTTCCACCCCGGAAACTTGTCGCCTGTGTAGAACAGCATCCCGCCCGGGGCGATCGACGGCACATAGGAAATGTGCGGCCGCGTCAGCCCTTCCTTGTAGGGGACGGGCGAGACCTTTGTGCCGGAGTAGTAGCGTCCGTCGCTGACGAGCGGCCAGCCATAATTCTGGCCCGACTTCAGCACGTTGATCTCGTCGCCGCCCTGCGGGCCGTGTTCGGAAACCCAGAAATCCTTCGTCCACGGGTTGAGCGTCATGCCGAGGTTGACCCGGTGGCCGATCGTGAACAGTTCGGGATTGTAGCCTGCCTGGCCCGCGAAAGGATTGTCCTTCGGGATCGTACCATCGTCATTCAGGCGCAGCGTCTTGCCGGCATAGTCATCCGGCTTCTGGGCGCGGCCGATCGACTCGTCCGTGCCGACACCAGGGCACCCGATGGTGAAATAGAGTTTCCCGTCCGGCCCGAACGCCATTTTGGTGTAGAGCGCATCGACGTCGTCGCCGACGAAGATGTCCTTGCCGTCGACGATCGCTGTGCCATTCCATCGGCCTCGGAAGATGGCGTTGTTGCCGTACTCCCCGTATGCTGGCTTGTGGTAAGACAGGTAGATCAGTCCGTTGGTCCCGAAGTCGGGATGCCGGATGACATCCATGAAACCGGTCGCCGTACCGAGCACCGCCACCTTGGGCGTGCCGGCAACGGGCGCGGGGTCGAGCTTGCCGTTCCGGATGATGCGGAGACTCCCGGCGCGTTCGGCGACCAGCACA
>Ga0163144_10007422_pt1 | contig 24041 bp, 52 predicted proteins | sample OliLak19BULKMAT1_FD_123175 | JGI IMG/M metagenome (GOLD analysis project Ga0163144, IMG submission 123175) | Freshwater microbial mat bacterial communities from Lake Vanda, McMurdo Dry Valleys, Antarctica - Oligotrophic Lake LV.19.BULKMAT1 | ecosystem: Environmental > Aquatic > Freshwater >...
GACACCTCGAGCGCCAAAGTCGTGCAGCTTGAAGTCGATGAGGGCTGGGTCGCCAGTCTTCTCGAGGAACTCAAGAATGATCTTCTTGGATTCATAGCTGTTGGTGGCAACCGTCGTTGGATACCAGATGGCACGAAGGATGGCAGTCTCGAGAAACGAGGTGAGCCAAGCACAGTTGGGATCTGTGTTCTCGATGGTGGCCAGCACGTTCTTGGTCGGGATGAGGAGGCCCTCGGGCGCAGCCTTGATGACCACTGGCAGCCGGCCACCCAGTTTGGTGACGATGTATTCCCAGCCGGCACGGTTGAACGGCTCGCCGTGCGCAGTGATGATCTCCTCGGCCTCGTCGATGTCGGCCATGGTGACCGGCTCCAGCAGGTATTCCTTGATGAAGGCCTGCAGTCCAAAGAAGACTGTCTTGTCCCACTGGCCGCCACGTGACTCGATGTAGGAGTAGACGTACTCGGTGCCAGCCGGGTACTGGTTGAACTGCGAGTACTTGTAGCTGTCGCTGTTGAGGATGATGTTGCGCCCGGCTCGTCGCTGGACTGGTGCCGTGTATGTCGGGGCGGCATAGGCCTTGGCTTGGGCCGCATAGGCCCCGGCTTCTGCAATGTCGCGGGCAGACCGGCCGTCGTACTCTTCGTTCGTGATGACCTTGATGTCGCCGCTCTCGATGGCAGCCAGACTTGAGACGAACGTCGAGCCACCTTTCAAGGCGATTTTGAACGTGGTTCCATTGATGTCGTAATCAATGATCACACCCAGCGGGTCGTGCATGACCGTGTCACGGTCTCCCCAGACGACCTTGACCTTGGTACCGTTTTGAATTGTCTTCATGATAGTAAGCTCCTTACTAGGTTGAGAAGGCTCGGCTTCGATGCTTTGCCAGTTGTTGGTGTATTATACACCAGATTTTACGATGCGTGTTGAACTGTTACAGTCTAGTCGTCGAGCTGTGACACTGCCCATTCAAGGATCTGAATGTGGTCTTCGAACCAGAGCGCGGGATTCTCGAGCGCTCGGTCGAGGGGCATCCAGAAGGCTTCGAGTGTTTCGACGGTATCCTTGCCGTCGGCTTCGTAGAAGGGAACGTTCTGACCCTTGACAGCCGGCAGGGGACGCTCATCGTCCAGTCGCATGAGGTAGGCGACAGTGATGATGCGACCGCGTTCGCTGCGCTTGGGATCATCGAAGACCTCTTGAGCACGAATCGAGCCCTTGAGCATTCGCATCGTGATCTCTTCAGCGTTCTTGCCAGTCGTCAGTCGAATGCCCGTCTCTTCGATCGCTTCACGAACTGCGGCGTCCTTGATCCGCTCGTGTTGATTGACGTAGCCGCCTGGCAGGGCAAGCAGCCCCAAGCCCGGCTGATTGCCGCGACGCACCACCAGCACGTGACCGGATTGAATGATGACGGCGTCAGCGGTGTTGAAGGTGACTGGATAGGGGGCAACCGACCAGGCCTCCTTGCCGCTCAGAATGAAGTCGTACTCGGCACGGAGCCGCGACAGCTCCGCCAGATTCGAATCCATAAACCGGCGGATGAACTGGCGGGTGGTGAATGGCAGCTTCTTGTCAAGGCTCTCGATGTCGCTCTCGTATAGCTGTGACGTGTACAAGACTTTGCGCACACTGGTGGCGCTCAAGTCATCTGTTTCGCCTGGGCGAGCTTGACCCATCGCCGGCTTGAAGTCCTTCTTCCACTGCGGAAAGGCATTGAGGTACCAGGTGCTGTCGTCACGGTCTGAGCCAGTGACGTACACATCGGTCAAGATCGTTTCACGTTCACGGCAGAACTTCGTCATCGCTGACTTCACCGTGTTCTGAACGGACTTGATCCACATGTTGTTCGACGCCATGTCACGCAACGGGAGGATGACGAGGTTGTTTCGTCCTTCACCGGTCATACCATTGGCGTTGCTGAATTCAAAACCAACTCCAGCGCTTCGTTGCCAGGACTCGATCATCTCTTTGCGTTCAGCAAAGGTGAACGGGTTCTTTGGCGTGCGGGCTTGATGAGCCGAGCCAACGAGAACAATGACCAGCCTGTGGGTTTTGAGAGCCTGTTCCAGCACGTAGGCATGACCTAGGTGGAAAGGGTTGAAACGCCCTACGTATACGGCGCAGTCTTTGATTGCCATTTCGAGCTCCTCGATTAGCGGGTTGCGACTTGATCTTCGTCGATCTTGTCTGTGAGTATTTATAGCATTATACACCAGTTTTGAGCCGGTGTATAACACTACGTCAGGTCAGGGGTACTTGGCTGCAAATTTGTCATCGGACATACAGAGCAAGAAGATTGCTTCAATGAACGCGATGATGGCGGGAATGAATGTCCAGCAAAAGAGTAGGTAGAAAATTCCCGAAACAATCTTGCCGAGATAGAAACGATGAATGCCAAATCCGCCCAAAAGAAGAGCCAGGATTGCCGCAACCATTCGCGACCTACCCGAGGCTGTGGTAGAAAATCCTGAGTTGTTGGTGGAGGGCTGTCGCACACCACATTTTGGGCAGATTTCTGCTTTGATGTTGATGGTCTCGCCACACTCGTGGCAGTACTTCTGTTCAGCAGTTTTCATATTCTCTTCAGGTTACTTGATGGCAGCGGCTGCCATCACAGCTTCAGCGAACTCGCTGATGAGAGCGTCAAGTGCCTCTTGGCTCAGTTGATTGAGCTTGAGGGTGGGCAACTTCTGCATGCCGTCTTGACGGTTGCCACTGCCGGGAAAATTCACTGTGACTTCACTGGGAACGTCAAAGGGCTTGAGGTTGAGGGAGATGCTTGCCATGATCTGTTACCAAGTTATTTTGTAGTAGTCTTCGGGGCCAACGTCGACACCTGGCGCCGCGTATTCCACACCAAAGCCACGCTGTCGCAGGAGTGCAGCAACTTTTGAGTGATGCTTGCCGAAGTAGTCACTGACGCCAAGCGTCTTTGCCGTTTGGCCCTCTTCGGCGGTCATCTTGATGATTGCCAAAATGGTGCTGAGAGATCTGAGCGAATCTGCACTGCCTTGCTGCTCAGACAGTTTGACTGCCGCCCGAGCCTGTTTGGCGTCGTATCCTGAATGCGTGCCGGCAGGTGCAAACTCACTGAGATCTGGTGGCCAGGGCGTGGGGCTTTGACTCATGACATTTCTTCTGAGAGGTAGAAGCCCATGATCCACTGCTTGCGGTTCCAGCCGCGCTTCTTGACCTGGCCGTCACCAGCCCTCCGAGATCTGGCCTGTCGCTGCTGCCGCGAGGGCTTCACGCCCGCACCACTGAGACGCGGCGGACGGTGGCACCGCTCGAGGTCTTGATGATCTCGACGTTGGGCTCAGGGCGCTTGACGGCGGTGCGCTTGACGCCACCTGTTGCTGAGGCGATGGCTGCGCGGGCCTTGGCAACGATGTCGCTGGCACCATCAGCTGGGGTGTTGTTGCCGCGGTTGGCCTTGGTGCGGTTGCCCTCCTTGCTTGTCAGGCGGCCACCAACGATCCAGGACAGTTCAATGAGTTCCTTCTTGACAGAGCGGAAGTTGCTGTTGGGCTTGACGGCCTGGGCTGCTGCCACCAAGAGCGCCTCGTTGGGCTTGATGAAGTCGGGATTGACGAAGTTGTAGAGGCGCGGAACCTTGAAGTCGGCGGCGCCTAGTTGGTCACCCTCGCTGACGAGGATTTCGACATCGGACCACTGGGTTGCATGATCGGCCGGGCGATGGGTTTTCCAGAAGCCGTCCTTCATTTGGGGAATGAGGACGTTGGACAAGAGTGCTGCCTGGACTGCCGATGAAACGTACATGCGCTTGGTGGACATTGTGATTTGATCTCAGGGGAAAGTTGCTAAAAGTTATTGTATCACAGGTTGTGCAGCAAGTACACAGCAAACCTGTAACAAGTGTAACCTGTCAGGACAGGCGTGCGGCAATCACCGCAGTCTTCTGCGAGCTCTTGATGGTTGTGTAGCCGTCGGGTTCGATGTTGATGTTGATCCACTTGCCGTTGGCGACGACGTCACCGTCGATAACCTCCTGCAGCAGGATTTCAAGGATCTGCTCCTGGCCATTCAGTGCCACTGAGACGGCAGCCACCTTTAGGGGGTCCCGGCCAACGTTTACGGAATGCTTGTCAAGTTGACCAATGGCGCCGTGTTGGCGAATACCTGCGCCAAGGAACTCAGCCTCTTTACTTACGAATTCCCAGACCTCTGCGGCGCTCTTCAGCTTGGTGCTCATTTGCGAAAACTCATGGCTTGGTGTCCTTTGATTTGGTAGAACCATTATACAACGCTTTGTCAGGTTAGTACACCTCTAAGCGCAGGTTGACAGCCCGCGTTTACACTGGTTCCAGGTGAATCTGGTGATGTGTCTCGCCATCAAAGTAGTTGTGGACTGTCTCAACGGCACCAACGCGAAATGTCTGGTCGTAGTGCCTGGACAAGGTAAACAGCTCGTTGGTCAGGGGAATCCTATCCAGATCGATTACATTGCCGTGAAAGTCTTCTGGGCCGTGCAGAATAACCTTCATTTCGACTCCTTGAATAGCCATGACGCCGCATAGCTCTCATTGTAGCCTGGCCTGTCGTAGGTTACCGTCCAGCCCTCTTGGCGATAGAGCGGCTCAAAGTCCAGCCAGCTGTTCTCGTAGATCATGCCCTTGGTGATCTCGTGGTTCACGCCCCGAATCTCAACGGTCGCGCCCTTGCTCAGGATGCGCGCAACAAGCTCATCTTGCGTGATACTGGCGTGGCCTTGGGCGCTTATATCCAATGCCAGCAGCTCGTTCACGCACTCAAGGACTACTGGTGGGATGTTGGCGATCTTGTGGCCACGAGCTTCAGCTGGCGAGAATGGTTTTACGATTGCGTTCATGATTAGAGGACGTTGTCGTCGTCAAAGGCGTAGAGGCGTACAGCCAACAGAGTGTGAAAAGTATCTGCGGCAACGGTGTTGATGAGGTTGTGGTAGGCAATATCCGCAACATACACGCTGTCAAACTCCAGTACCTGTGACTGTGACGTGATGTTTGGATTTTGCATGGCCATGGCCGTCCGCGAAATCATTACCAGGATTTTGTACATGGTTAGACGTAGAGTTTGATGACTTGCAAGACGCCGCCTACGCGCACTGAGCGAAGACTGTCAGCAACGGCTTCAGCCTGCGACCGGGTTGAGAAAGACTTCAGCTGGCTGGTAACGCCATATCCGCCAGCCATGTCACTGGCACTCACAACCAACATGAGGGTAAAGTCTGTCGGTGAGCTCATCATTGTGCTGGCCGCAGCTGAATGACGCTGTCACGCTTGGTTTCAAAGGTCTGCACCGCCCGGTCGGTCGTGACGATGGTGCACATTTTGTCAATGTCCATTTTCGGATAGCCGGTGATGCTGAGCCACATGCCAGACCAGACGTTGCCGCGTGTCGTCTCGTATGAGCGGCACTGGTCAAGAATGGCAGTCTGCGCGTTCTGGAACTCGTTGCGAAAGCTCTCGATGACCTGCTGGATCTTGGTGTACATGGAGGCGTCAATGGCAATGCCCGCCTCTTGGATCCACTGGAACGTTGCCTGCGAGCCGTTGGGGCCATAGCGTCCCTGAATGGCAGCAGTCACCACCTCTTTCAAATCCGCGGCAAACATACCTGGCACCTGAGCTACTTCCATGACCTTCTGCGTGCCATTAGCGTAGACGTTTTCGTTGTCAGCGTACTTTGCCTTGATGGCAACTTCAGTGCGGTTGCCGTAGTTGGCATAGGAAATGTAGCTGCCGATTGCACCAGCAATGATGACGCCAACGACTGCCGCTACTACGACGAAGATTTTAGATGCAGTTGGCATGTGTGATTCCTTGATGAGGTAAATTGATTATAGCCTATCCGCGCAGGTTAGTACAACAGTCTTTGCAGGTCAACCCTGCTCAATGAGTTTTTTCAGAGCCCCGAAGCCGTCACCGAGATTGTCAAAAACTGGAATGCCCTCGCGGCGACAAAGGACGTCAACGTTGCCCTTGCGCCAGAAGCCGGGCTCACAGACCACCACAGCGTTCATGTCGACGCTGACAAGTTTCGAGACAATGCCCAGCTCCATGAGGGTGATAGGGGACATTGTCCCCGCCTGGAAGTAGAAGAACACGATCTCGGCGCGCTGCTCAATGGCGTCAAGTTCCCAGTTGACCTGCTCTACGAAGTCCGGGTTGTCCAGTGTCTGGGACCATGTGGAGTCCCAGGCTGTCCGACGTGGGTTGAGAATGGTGACCTGCCCGCCGTGCAGGCGCCCGATGACGTCTTGCTGCCAGTCAACGGCCTTGCCCTGCTCAATGCTGCCAGCAAGAAAGACGGTAGGCCAAAGGTCAAAGTCAAAAGGCACCTGCTCGGGGGCTGTGAAGAGTTTCATCGAGGACCTCTGTATTTGGTGGCTGGGCGGAAACTTCGTGATGGCCTGGCGCGGTTGTAGAAGAAGACGGTGGCATAGGATCCTGCGCCCATCAACACCAGGAGGGTCAAGAGTACCCAGTTTGGCGGGTCGATCTCTGCCTCGAGGTATGCGAACTCAGACATCTGTCGACGAACAAAGTTTGTGCTGATTTGCGATGCCAAGATGTTGATGACCGCCTCGCGCTCAATGACACCAAGTGCCATGACCTCGTCACGAAGCTGCACCTTGAAGAGCTCATGCTTGGTCCAGCTAATGACGTCGACAAAGTCAATCTTGGGCCAGACAGCTGAGCCAATCACCAGCACCACATCATTCTTGTTGGCACCCTGCCAGGCGTCACGCAGGGCGTAGACGTAGTTGGGGTCGTCTGTCTTGGCAATGACCACAATGGCATTCACCTGCTTGCGCGGACCCAGCACTTTCAGCATCTCGGCAATGCTGTCGTTCCAGGCCCTGGCATCCGTTGCGGGGTGGCCTGGCGTAAGAAACTTGTCATTGCGGTAGAAGTCATACACCACGTCAGGGTAGGAGGGCGTAAGCTTGGCAAAGTTCAGGCGCAGCGCCTCGTTTGATGGAGAGAAGAGGCTGCTGGGAACTGCCTGGACAAAGTTGGTGTAGGAGTTGCGTCGCGAAACCGGATCACCGGGGTTGATGACGGTCCAGCGAGCTGGATTGGGCTCGTTGTATACCGATCGAAACGTCGTATCGCGGCTGTCGATTGTGAAGCCACCAACGGTCGTCTCGCAGTTCCAGTTGACAGTGTAGCGCGTCTCGTAGCAGGTATCGCAGACCTGGCTGCTTGAGCAGCTGCGGGTGGTTCCGGACCCCAAGCAAGACTCTACTTGGCGGCAGCGGCAGTCATAGGACCGTTCGTAGGTGCCATGCAGGCGCTCCTTACTGGTGACCTGCCCGTTCCAGATCTCAACGTCAGCCGTCGCGGACCCTTTGGATGCCCAAAATGCCAGAGCAACCACAAGGCAAAACACCACAAGGTAGCCGGCGGCAACGAAGATGCCATCCCGGCGGTGACCGGTAAACCACCATATAGCCGCCGCCCAGATGATGGGAAACAGCAGGAACCAGATGAGGGTGGAGTTGATCATTTACTGGCCGTCTTTTTGGTTGATGTCCAGGGTAAGACAGGCAAGCTTGTAGCCAATCACCATGTAGGCAATGCCCACGAGGTAGATGCCAACAAGCAGAACTCGGTAGTAGTCCATGTCAGCTGGCGCTGTTTACGTAGAGCGCGTAGAGCGGCTGGGCCGCAATGGCAATGATCAGCAGGACAGCTGCCACAACTTCGACGCTCAGCGAGCGGCTCAACCATTTGAAAAATTTCACAGTAGTCCCGTCCAAAGTAGATAGATGAGTGAGCCGCAGGCGGCCCCAATGGTGAAGATGGTCACTGCGCCAGCTATAACCGCAATACGGCTTGTTGGCCTGTGGCATTGCAGCCAGCTGGCCGCCTTCATACGTTCCTCCCGAGCTTTTTGTCGATGATCTTGACCTTTTTCGCCAGGTTGGTGAGGTCTTCCAGGCGGCCTTGTGCGGCGGCCTGCGTCTTCGAGCGCAGGGGTTGCAGGCTGAGCTGTTCGATCTGGGTGACGATGACGGCGCGCTTTGCCAGGAGTTGGTCACGAGCATCGCCAACGGGGCGTCCTTCGGTTTGTTCTGCGTGCCAGGTCATTTTGTGTCCTTGAGGAGTTGATAGATGTATTGTATCACACCGGTGCAGGTTGTACACATCTAAAGTGTAACACTACGCGGCCTGTAGCAGGCCGCGGATCCCTCGTGCACCCATCTCGACTGCTACGGCAACAAGCACCAGGCCCATCAACCGCTCGACCGCAATGACAACCCTTGGGCCAAGCAGTCGTTGAGCGTACGAAGCAGTCAAGAGCACAGCTGCACTAAAAGTAATGGCGGTGACCAACACCCCTGACCAGACAATCAGCCGATCTGGTGCTTGACTTGACAGCAGCATCACAGTCGCCAGGGTGCTTGGGCCAGCAATGAGCGGAACTGCTAGGGGCACGATGAGCGGCTCGAGTCCGTCGTCAACCACCTCTGCTTCCGGCTGTGGGAAAATCATGCGCAGCGCAATCAAGAACAGGACCACGCCACCTGCCAACTGCAGTGAGCTGCCACTTAGACCGAGTGCCTTCAGGAGATGGTCACCTGCCATCATGAAGCCAAACAGGATGCCAAGGGCGATGAGGTGCTCTCGCACGATGATCAGTGCCCTCTTTCTGGCATCGTACCTCTTCAGCGCGTTGGCAAACAGCGAGATATTGCCAAAGGGATCTGCCACCAAGATCAGCAGCAGGGTCGCTGAGAGGAACGTGTACTCCACGATCAGTCCTTTTCCTTTGCCAGGAACAGGTCGTTGATGGCCTTGAAGCTGAACAGGCTGAACTCACCGTCAATCCGCGTGAACACCAGGCCCTCGCGAACAGGGTGCCGGATGCTTGGGCCCTCGGCAAACTTCAGCGCGCTGGGGATGTCAACGATGCCCAGTTCGTCCAGGGTGGCACCACAGTGCAGCACAGGAACATGCTGCACGTCAGCACCCAGGGCCTGCAGCTGCTTCACCACCTCCCGACGGGCAGATGGCGACAGGTACTGACCGCGTCGGATGTCAAAGATGGCAAAGATGAACATCTGAAAGGTCTTGAGCTCTTCGCGGTTGCCCTGGATGCCAGGACCCATCAGCTCGCCTTGAACAGCCAGATCTCGCCCACCTTCAGCCAGCTTCTCCAGCGCAGTCAGCAGCCCGCTCTCAGTGGCAACCTTGACAAAGCTGTTGCCGCTGTTCTCCTCGCTGACCTTGAGCTGCAGGTTTCGGCTGCATACGCCCGTCTCGATGGGGTTCTGGATGCCGTCCTCAGACATCACTGGCTCGACGAAGCGTGCACGGGCAAAGACCGTCATGCTGCTGCCGTCCACCTTGAGGCTGACCTCGTAGCGGGCCTTGCGATCGGCTTGAGCCTTGAGGACCTTGAAAGCCTTGCCGCCCTCGGCCCCATCTTCTACCAGAAGCAGGCCGCGGGCCATCATTGCGACAATGGCCTCGGTCGTCATGCCCGTGACGTCGAAGGGTTCGATCACATCATCGTAGCCAAAGACCTGGGCGCGCAGGTTCTGCACGCGTTCCTGGTCAGTCTTGCGAATGAAGCTTGGGAACAGGCCTTGGGCTTGGCCAGCCAGGCAGGCCGGCAGTGCAGCTTCCCACTTGACAATGCCAAGAACATCGCTGAAGTCGACATCACGAATACCACCACCGGCGTGCGGCGCCTCCAGGCACAGGCGGTCCCATTCGGCTCGGACTTGCGGAAACGCTGGCAGCGGCATCACAAAGCCCTGGCTGATCTGTCCGCGCAGCTTGATGGTGCGCAGCTTGTGGCCCTTGACGCCTTCAAAGATGCGAGGGCTCTTGTCGACCAGGAACTGCCAGGCAGGGTTGCCGTCGGGCAAGAAGCTGTCAATCTCGAAGTAGACGCAGTGGTCGCCCACGTTGAACTCGCCCTTCTTGACAACGACCCGCCAGCCCTCGACAGTGGCTACCTCGATTGCATCGGCACCCTCGATTGGGGTGAGTGCGTTGATGTGGCGGACAGTGACGAGCTTGCGCTTGTTGACAGTTTCTGCTACCATGAATGTTCTCCTTGCGTTAGTGCTATTGTATCACAACCACACAGGTTGTACACAGGATAAGTGTAACTTGTTGCAGGTCAGATGAAAGGTTCCCAGTCCTCTTCAGTCATCGGAGCGGGTGGGGCTAGGTCGCGGCCACAGGCGGGGCACTGGCTTTCTTCAGCAAGGACCTCCTGAAAGCAGTCCGGACAGTCCTTGATCATGATGCCTCGGGGACAGAGAACCTGGATTGGGCTATCACGTCCATCAGCTTGCAGGCAGCCAGTGGGTTGGGACTGTAACAGACAGTGGTAGCGGCATCGCGGAAGTCGTTGACCAAGAGGCGCAACATCACGACTTCGTCAACCAGTTCCATCGAGGTGGCCCGGCTTGGCCGCTCAAAGACCTCGATTTCGTACTTTGCCTTGGCGACAAGTTCAGTGGGCCAGCTCATGCTGTTTGCCTGATGGTGTAGGTGACTTGGGTCTTCTTGGCGGTGGAACTGAGACCTGAACCGGGGCGCGTTGGCCGCCAGTATGAGGTGGTTTCGCTTGTGGCCGTCAGGGTGCCGTCCTTGATGAGGCGGTAGATGACAGCCTTTGCGGTGGCAGCGGTGATGTTGAGCATTCCCCTGATCTGGCGACCGTCTGTCTGCTTGAGACCTGTTTCCACGAAGGCATCCCGTGCACGCTGCAGGATGGGTGCGTAGAGATCAGGTTGGTTGTTCATGTGTCTATTGTATCACCGCTGCGCAGGTTGTACACAAAAAGAGTGTAACAGTTACGCGTACTCTAACGCACCTCTAGGTCGCTTTCACCAAGGTTTCTTGATAGATAAGCCATTCAATGTTTGCCCAAACACTGCCACCGGCCTTGGTGATGGCTGCCCAGTTACCGAGACTGCTGCGGCGGCCATACGGTGCCTCGTCAGTGCGGTACATCAACAGCAGCAGGTCACCCACATTGTACGCTGTCGCGCCCTTGAAGTTGACGTTGTACGGCTTGGCAAATATGTAAACATCATCCTCAACCGGCAAGACGTCTGAACATTCTACGTCTATTGTAGATCCGCCAAGATCAATGGTGTAGTACGTGATGAACTGTGGTTGTGCCGGCATCACCGGTCCCGGGTGAAGGGCAAGAGGATGAGGGCGATGAGTGACCCCAGAACAAGGGCCACGAATGTTAAAAGACCGCGAAGCCAGCTCATAGATATCCCATTGTTTTGAAAGGTTTTTCAAGACGAGCAATCTCATCTTGAGTAGTCTTGAGGACCTTGTTTAGAGGTGCCAGGGACCTCCCCAGGTTCGCCAAACCGCGCTCAATGCGTGCCCTATCCACAAGTTCGGGGTGTGCCTTGGTGAACCTCAGGGTCTCGTCGTCAATCTCGTTTCCACGGTCGCCGTTGCAGTCAGTGCAGCCAGGCCGCAGGTTGCCCACATCGTCCACTCCGCCCAGGCTTTTTGGGATGATGTGATCACGGGTCATCAAGAGCAGGCCAGAGTACATGTTCAGGTCTGGGTGGCCGACCCGGTCACGTGGCCCCTTCTCTGCGATCCAGCGGTCGGCTTGCCGCCCACAGTTCCAGCACTTGATGGGCTGTCCACAAAGCCGCTGGAACATGGCCCAGCCACTTGGCCTGTTGACACGCTGCCCGTTTACCAGACGATCATGTCTGATCTCAGATGCAAGGGCATGGTAGCCCTGGCCAAGAGAAACCTCGCTGTAGTAGATCTGCATCAAACCGCCGCCTTGGTAATGGCATCTAGCTCAGCAACAATCAAGTCGCGGTCTGCCTCTGCAGACCGCCGTGCAAGATCTTGCGCAGGGTCCTTGCCAGCCACAAAAGCGATGATGTGGTGTGTGATCATGGTGTTGACCGTGCGCAGCACACTCAGCAGCTCGGCCTTGCGGGCTGCCTTGCCGGGCAGCGCGCGGCGCTGGCGGTATTCGTCAGTGTGGCTCACCACGATACCTTGAGTTCGGTGGCTTCGCGCTCCAGCCGCGCCCACGTACCGCGCCTGCTTCGGGTGGTGTCCGCCAGGTCGGCCTCAGTGGCAAGACGGGTGCGAAAGCACTCGACGCTGCTGCCGTCTTCCAGCATGCGGTAGGCGAGGTGAGTGGTGTGGTCGTGCACGGCGACGCACTGTGCAGTGCCGACCTTGAGGCCTGACTTGAATGGCTTGCCAGAGACCTTGACGACCTTTTTGCCGACAGTGTCGTGCCAGGCTTGCATTTGTTCCGGTGTAAAGATTTGCACTTTAGTTTCCTCAGAAGGGTGTGGTAAGACGGTAGGTTCTTGTGCCAGCCTGGACGAGTTGCACGTTGTGCAGGGATAGCACAGACAGGACTTCTGCTTTATTGTTTACTGACATGTACAATGAGCCATCAGGATCTGTGACTTCGTTTTCTGATCTGTAACCAATTGACCAGAATTCATTGGGTGCCGCCGGGCCAACAACGGTACCATTCGTACCGAACTTGGCGCGTGGCGCGCACTTGGTGATGTCGGTCAAGTCCCCAAGGTTACCGCGCGACTTGCTCCAAACTTCGATCGTGTAGCCGGCTTCCCGGAACTTGCTGACCAGCGGGATCAAGATGGGGATGTCGATGTCGTCTTCTTGCATAGATGCATTATACACCAGCCTGCAGAAAAGTGTAGACTGTTACATCTACGTGTGGGCCGCAATAAATTCACGCTTGATCTTCTGGAAGATTAGAATGTTACAGCATCGGGCATAGGCCTCAGAGGCCATATCAGGCGTCTCAACCAGAACCTCGCCAAAGCGGAAACTTGCCCTCCACCCAAACTGGGCACCGCCGGTGACGCCAGGCGCCCATACTCCCGGGCTCAGGCCAATCTTCTGCTCGATGATGCCAATCTCAGTGAGATTGTTGAGGTAGGCGGTAAACGGCTTGACATGCGGGCCAAGGCTGCTGTTGACAAATTCAGACAGCTTGTTGCTTTTTGCAAATCGCTCCCACTCAGCCATAACAGAGGTGACACTGAATGCTGCAATTTCGGACGCAGAAGGCTGGGGCTTCTTCTCTCTACGAAAGTCAGCAATGTTGACGATGTCAGCCATCATTGCCAAGAAGCGAGTCAGCGATACTGTTGCCCCCTGTCCACTCGATCCACTCGCCTGGCTTTTGACCCCACATCAAGTTTACAGGGTCATCCCGGCGACCTCCATCAAACCAAATGGCAAGCTCATCAGGCCCACTCATCTTGAAGCCTGGCTCGCAGCTGCTAAAGACGTAGACCTTGGAGAATTTCACTCTGGCACCACGATGGTCCAGACGCCGGCCACGAGCAGGCTCTTTGAGCCGTCAGCGTGCAGCCAGTAGTGCAGCTCGCCTTCCAAGGCTGGGCGAATGAGGCGCGGTACCACGGTACCTGAATAGATAAAGACCTTGGGTTCTGTCATGGTGATTCTCCTGAGATGTTTGCGATTTCGACAAACTTTGGTTGGACTACTGCCTTCTTGGTGCCATCCGAGCGGGGCTCGGACGACATAAAGGTATTGAATTGAGATGACCACTCGCCACGGTAACCCGCTGGGTTGGCAACAATTCGTGTCCGCCAAAGTCGCGTGTCAACGGTGTCGTGCGTGTGACCGTGTATCCACAGGTCGGGAGCATGGTCACCAGCCAGGAGACTGTCGCAGTCGCCTACAAATCCACCATTGGCGCCGTCTGAGCCGTCACCTGGCCAAAAGCGAGGGGACACCAGCCGTCGACTTGGCAGGTGGTGCGTGACAACTACGGTCCGCCCGCCATACGACTGCTTGAGGTACTCCTCGATCTTTGCCTTCTGCTGGCCGTGCTCATAGATCATGTCAGGGACCCCAAACTTGCGGGGGTTCTCATGCTCTAGATCGTTGTAGGTGATCAGGCGGAAGTCATTTAGATAGAAGCCAACCTGCCCCCTATCTTGCAGGGTTGGGCCGCCGTCAGCCCAAAGAGTGGAGAAGATGATGCGTAGATCCACTGCCTCGTCCCAGTATCCAACTGACCCAAGGGCATAGACCAGCCCTGGGCAGTACATTCTCAAGCGATCTGACATCTCAGCATTCCACGCCTGGTAGTTGTGCTTGTAGTACTCGTGGTTTCCGGGAATGAACAGCACTCGTGGAAAGCGTTGCTGGCAGGCTTGGATGAACCCTACTAACTGATGAGGATGCGACGTGATGTCACCAGCCAGGATCAACAGGGACTCAGCATCCCGGTCATCATGCGGCAAGAAGTCAATGACCAGCGTCCCAGGATCGCGTCCCGAGAAGCCTTCAAGGTGAAGATCACTTGCGATGCGTAGGTGTTTGATCATTGTCTATTCTACACCATCTGGGGCGGTCTGTGTATGTGGAAAGCAGGTCAGGCCTGCTTGCGGACGACTTCTCTGTGCAGGTCAAGCCAGGTAGAAACCTTCTGCTTTAGTTCAATGACCGAACCGGGCCGATCAATGCGCGAAACAGTCTCAGCCACAGCCCTTGCGGCATTGCGGCGCTTTACGTAGAGACTGAAGTTGAGTATTGTCATGCATCTATTTACGTGCCTGGCACATCCTTGTAGATCCGGATGTGCCAGGCGTCCACTGATGACTGGGCACGGGTCATGTACCACGCGTAGTGCCGGACGATCTCGGGGACCGACTGCATCTTGCGAATGGAAACGCCAAGGTCAATCAGGTCATAGGAGAAGCCAAGGACGGCATTCTTCTTCTGTTTCAACCTCTTTATCATGCGGGTGGCATGGTGCAAAGAGATGACGTACTCAAGGATCAGAGTGCGAGCCATAGGATTCCCATTAGTAGGTAGATGCCGACCATTGGCAGTGTGGTCGCCGCAACTAAGAAGATTGTGAACCTTATTGGCCCCGGAAGCGGCAGGTCTGCCGCCTCGTTATTGGGATCCATAAAGCGCCTGACAGCCCAGGTAAGAAAAGCATAGCCAGCAACCACCGAGACAATGTAGAATGCAAGTCCGGCATAAACCATGATTTCAGGGGTCATGACTTTACTCGGCACACGGGAAGGTCGGAACCTTGTGCGCCATTGGCCTGCATCTTCTCGATGGTCTCAAGACACTTGATGGCAAGATCGGCCTTGAGGTGATTTGAGTACATGCCCTGGGCTGTGATGCAGGCTACTACCACCATGAAGAACAGGTAGGTCCATTTGGTGTTTAGCATTTGATGTAGTCTCCCTGGCGTCCAAAGCTGCCAGACGAAACAGTCCCGATCTTGGGCGAGATGCCGCCCTGGCCGGTAACCAAGTACTCAAACCCAGAGATGCATTGGGTTGAAATGGGAATGGTTGTGTGGCCGCTGCCAACGGGTACGTTGACCCGTTCGGACTTTGTTGCGCTGGCGCTCACTCCAGCGCTGGCGTTCACCAGCACAATAACAAGCAGGCCTGCCGCCGCAAGGGTAGTCACAGCCAAAATTTTCGTGTTGTTCATGATTAGATCTCCAGAGCCGGCACTGCCTTGTCGTCGCGCAGCAGTTGTTTGACGGTCGGAAAGCGCAAGGCGTAGACCGTGGCGCCCTTGGCCAGCGACATTTCTTGGAAGGTCACTACCATGGTGGAACCCTCATAGAGCGGCCAGTTGTCGCGGATGTGATCTCGTTGGGCATCACTGAAGCCGCTGCCGACGTTGGTGCGGAAGGGCTTGCCCTGCTCGTCGCGGCCTTCGACCGACAGCCCGCCGACCGTGTTTTCCAGGCGGCTCTTCTTGCGGCCGGGATACCAAGCCATCACGCGAGCATCGACGTCGTAGAAGCGCTTGACCTTGCACCAGTCCATGGAGCGGTCCCACTGATAGACGGACTCCCAGTTCTTGAGGATGAGGCCTTCCTGATTGTGGATGTCGATGACCTCGTTGCAGTAGTCCACCATGTCTGCATAGTCCTTGACCTCGCGGCCCATGGACAACTCGATGCGCGTGCAGTTTGCGTGACCAATGAGGTAGCCCAGTTGGTCGCGGTTCTGACGCATCGTGATGTCTGTCCGCTGGTTCATCCAGTCAGTGAGCGGCATCAGGAAGAAGGCACGCAGGCGAAGGGCGTCCTTGGCCGCCTGGTTGCCCTCTTTCTTGGCGTTGATGGTCTCAGTGAAGTTGCCGCCAAACGATTCGCCGTCCATGACGAAGTCGTAGCCAAGGTTGTATCTGATGTTGGCCAGGTCTGTGTCGTAGGTGCCGACAAGGTGGTCCATGGGCTTGCCGCTGCGAGCGCGATACTCGACTGGATGACCTTGGCGGACGATGCAGATGGTGCGCTGGCCGTCGTACTTCCAGTCGCCTTGGCAGGGAAAGGTGACCCGGTCAAGGAACTCTTCCGGGCTCTCGCACTTGTCGGCCAGCATGACCTCGAAGGTTGGGATGCGATTGAAGTAATCCTGCTCAGTGCCGACTTTGGCCCAAACCTTGTTGAACGTCTCGGCCGAGAAGCCGGCATGCAGGTCTTTCTCGATGACGTACTCGAGGAACTGTGCCTCTTCGGCTGTGAACATCTCGAGAGTGCGGGTGACTGCTGTCTGGGCGTCGCCGCCAGTCAGGCTGCGGCTTGACAGTGCCTGCAGGAGGTCCAAGAAGTGGCCGCTGCCAGAGAAGCCCGGCTTCTGGAAACTTGCTGGAGCCTCCCACTGACGAACTCCGTAGGTGAGGTAGGGATTGAGCGCGTGCCAGATGAGTTCACGTGCATGTCGATCGGCTGTTGACAGCACGGCCTGAATGACAGCCTTCGAACCGGCTCCACCAGCAGCCTGGCAGGCTTTGATGATGCTGACGAAGTTTGCAATTTGCGAGGTGGCCATTAGTGCTCCGTGTTGATAGGATCATTATACACCAACCTGCGCACATGTACACAGGAGAAGTGTAACAAATTGCAGGTCAAAACGGAGTGAACTCCCAGCAGTCCTGCCCAGTTGGGCTCGAGACCTCATAGAGACCACCAAAGGTGCGGCTGTCGATGGCATCCCAGGTCTCTTGGGCTGTCTCGCACTCGACCACTCGCCGGCCGGCCCAGTCGTGGATAAGGACAATGTAGTTGACGGTCATGCTTTCTTTCTTATCCAACGAACGATGGGTTTGTACACGCCAGTCAAGAGCGCGATGAAGATGACGACGAAGAATGGCACGCGGTAGTGGCGCCAGACAAAGGTGTAGGTGCTGTTGATGAGGTCTGCTGCCTCGGTGACGGTGTGCAGCCGGCTGCCCTGCTTGTGAGCATCCCGCATTTCAGCAAGTTCCTCGGAGCACTTGTCGATGGTGCCGCGGGGATACTTGCGAATGACCGCCTTGTGCCGGAAGCGCGGAAACAGCCTCAGGCATTTTTGGAACAAGGTCATTTGAGGATTGCCCCGACGATGAGGGCGCCCAGGAAGGCAGCAGTGCCTGAGAGCACCATTGCTGCGTAGATGATTTGGTCGGCGTTCAAGGAACTCCAGAGGGTATATCGCCCGATGTTGCCACGCATGACCTCGAGAGTATATCCCCAGAAACCAATGACCGCCACCACGGCGCCCAGGACCATGATCCAGTTGATGAAGACGTCCATTAGAGCACCGCGCAGAGTAGGATGGCGATGCCGGCAATGGGCTTGCCGTCCCCGAAGAGGTGGATGCAAACCACCAACAGGATGAGGGTTTCCAGGGTCATATGGCCGCCGATGTCGACTTCAGGAGGGCGGCCATCAAGATGGCGTCGTACTTGAAGAGCTTCTTGTTGACCGCCTCGGCGATTGCAAACTTGCCCTGCATTCCGACAAACCGCAAGGAGCCGTGGCTGGTGCGAATCATCTTGCCGATGTCCGAGACGCTCAAGCCGTAGCGGAAGCCGGTGCGAGCAAGGGTGCGGTGAAATGCGGGGTTGAGTTCGCCAGTGGTTGACTTGTCACCGAACTCCACCGTCATCTTCATGGTGCTGCCGTCTTGGGCGTAGGAGATGCGCTGGTTGCCACGAGTGAGGTTGTGTTTGGCGGCGAAGACGTCCAGCAGTGCTGCCAGTTCGGCGTTCATGTCCCTGACGGAGAGTTCGTTGATCATCTGGGGCCCTAGTGTCGCTTGTTGATAAGGTCATTATACATCAACCGGGGTCCTTGTACACAGTAGAAGTGTAACAAATGCCTCTTGCCGCCACGTAAATACCTCATCGATAATCAAGGACTGCTGCTATCATGGCCAAGAGAAAAATTCCATCGCTCATCGTCGAGCGAGCCGAAGATCAAGGAAACTACTTCTACCTCTCAGTATTGGAGTATCGCCGACAGAACTACCTGGTCATTGTCGACAATATCACCGAGGAAGAGGTTGGTGCCTACGTTCTCGACTATGCCCAGTCGGAGGGCCTGAACATGCAGCAACTGATGACAGTGATCACACGCTGGTTCTACAGCGCATCTGAACGCTATCCGCTGTCCTTTGAGTTCTCACGACTGGGTCTCGCCAGCCGCACCACCAAGATCTACAAGACGTTTGAGCTGGCACACGTCACGCGCCTTATTGGCAAGGACTTCACCTACGATCTGAATTCGGCACCAAAGGTCAAGCGTCGCCGCGTCAACAAGATCCCGGCTGGCATCGAGATCAAGCTGCGCAGATCAGTCGTCTTGCCAGCGATCAGTCAAGCCGTAGAGAACGTGTAACTGCTCCAGCAGCCAGTCGTCAAACTCTGCCTGAAGTTCAGGCGTCTTGGCCTGCAGCAGTGTGCTGGTCTTCTGCAGTTGCTCCACCTCGTCCTCAAGCGCCAGCAGTCGTACCTTGACGTCCTCTGCTGGCAGCTGCCCAAGTTTGACAGCCAAGAGGTATTCTGGGTTGGGCCGCGGAAACGTCATGGTGCCCTGTGACAGTAGTTCTGCCGCCTGCTCATAGACCCGCACAGCATGACCAAGTGACTTCAAGTCGACATCTGTCTCGGCGGCGCGGCTGCTGCGGTCACCGTAGGAGTCAACCATTTTCCCTACGGCAGTGTAGAGGTGGCTGATCGCCGACGTCTCCAGGTACTCACGCCCATTCAACTTGAGCGTACGCATGGTCTTGCCGTAGTTGACCGACGTTCCCAGCTCGCAATCTGTCACCCACTGCAGGCGGCTGAGGATGTCCACACCCTTTACCACGGTGTCCAGGCGCGGGTTGTCAATGTACAAGTCCTGTGCCAGGCGGCTCAACGCCTCCAGCGCGCGCAGCATTGCTCGTGCACTCTCCAGCCGACGGCCACGGTGGATGTAGTCAAAGGTCTGCTTCTTGGCAAATCCAGCCATGCTGGCAACGTTGGCTGTGGTGAACCGTTCCCGAAGGTCCGTCATCCAGGGCGGTGCAACATCGTCAGGTGTAGCAAAGACGATCTCGAGGGCATAGGTCTGACCGTTGAGGAAGTCACGGCAGAATGTCTGGAAAGGAACGTACTCGGTCTCCACCCCATTGTCGGGCATTGGGGCGCCGTCAGGCACCGGCCGGCCATCCACATCGACGCGCCGCTTGGTAGTGGCCAGCCGGGTTCCCAGCAAGACGTCTCGGAAGTCGGGCAGGTAGATTGCCTTGAAGTCCTCGTCAGAGGTGGGGGTGGCAGTTCCGTAGAGGTGACTGCCGTATGGGGTGCCGAAGAGAACGTTCATTGGATTTCCAGCTCCTCAATCTCGTATGTCGCGTCCTCGAAGCCCGGGTAGTCGTGTAAGAAGATGGAGTCCAGATCTTCTTCGGTGAGTCCGAGGTTTCGTCCCTCCTGGCAGGCTGCTTCACCTGCCAGCAGCACCGTGACACGGTGCTGCTGCTCATTCGTCAAGGTGATTTGTTTGCAGACCTGCTGCCACTCAAGGAGTGAGGCGGCATGGAGAGCTGCGCTCTCAGGTGTGTGCGCTGACCTGACAGCTGGCCGGTCAGGTGTGTGCAAGAACGCAGATGCGGACCGCAGCGTATCACGGAAGACGGCGTACACGCCTGGATAAGCCTCGACAAGCCGCGCGTTGCTGGCTGCGCAGGCCTCCACGAGGGCCTGGGCATCTTCTTGCGTGTGGCGTGCGCCGACGTTGCGGGTCCAGTGGTCTTCATACTGTCCACCACTGGCGACGACGAGGTAGATTGTGGTCATTGCAGAGTCTCGTGTTGGCAGAAAACGATCTTGCCGGGCGTTGCCAGCATCTTGGCAGCAATGGCCTTGAAGACGCGCTTCTCAAGCCACTTCACTTCCTTCTTGGTGAGGTCGTCGTCAGTAACCTTGCCGTCGAGCCAGTCTTGAATTCGTTGTTCATTCATACATTCACCATGATGCGGTTAAAAACGACCATTTCGGCAGTGCCCAGCCGGGTAGCATTCGGGTAGCCCGTCGAGCACCGACTCCTGAGAAACATCTCGTGCTTGACGTTGTTGTGTATGTCCATGGATTCCTTCAGGCCAAGCCCAAAGACATTTCGGATGTGCTTGATTGAGTCGACGCGCCCATCTTTTTCGATGTGGCCGATGATTGTGCGGCAATCATCAGACCTTGATACGTACTTGGTGGCCAGGCGCATGAATGTGTTGGGTTCCGCGGTTGCCAGCTTGGCAACAAGACCCATGGCATCGCCACCGCCGAGGATTTTCAAGAAGCCCAGCGGGTCAGTCATGACAAAGTCCTGCATGAGCTTCACGAGATTGAGGGTTTCCTCGTTCTCCATGATGTAGCCGACAGCTTCTGCGGTGGTGTATGTCTTGGTTTCTGCGTCCATAATGCATTATACACAGGTTGCGGGCAACGTGTTGACTGTTACACTAACCAATCACCGTTTCGTATGGCCCACCGCACACAGCAGATGGCAAGGAGTTCCAGCAGGACGACGCCGACAGCGGCGGTCAGGAGTATCACAGTGTGAACCTGTAGGGCTGGTAGGCGGCCTTGACCTTCTTGACGCGCTTGGTGACGTTCTTGCTACGACCAAAGTTATCAAATTCCATGTTGTACTTTTCGCTCATTTCACGCATCATCTTGAACTCGGAACTAAAGCCCGGGGCGGGAATCATAATGACCGAGACCCAACCACCCTGCGCAAGGACACGTTCATGCATCTTCCTGGCAGTTGGCAGATCCTTGCGACCGGTGTTGACGCCCGATGAGAGGCCGTCAAGGCGCTGTTCGTAAAGATTGTCGCCCTTGACCTCTCCACCCTTCCACAGCGTAAAGCCATCGTGGCGGTTGAAGACATCCACAGACTGCAGAAATGCTAGAAAGGTCTGGCAGGCTGAGAAGGCAAGCCGCGCCAGCGCCTCCTTGGACTGGCTGTGCGCAAACAGGGAGATGTAGGTGCCGCCCTCGGCTGGCGCCCTGAGGTCCTCGTCGGCCTTGAGAACCATGGTGACTGTGTGGTGTGGGATATTCATAGGCCCATTATACATCAACTGCGCCGAATGTACACCTTATTGTGCGCTGTCTGGAAAGGCGTTCCATGACCACTGCAGCAGGGTCTGGCGTTGGCGTGCCCGCTTTAGGGGGTCACCAGCGCCGTGCTTTTTGACCTGGCCAGAGTGACGCGCAATGCCCCGCCAGCGCCGGACCTGGCGAGCATCATCGTCTGTGCGCCGGCCCATCCAGAAGCGGCAGTACCACTCAAACCAACCGCGCGGATCCTGTGGGTTGATGAGGCCCTTTTCGTGCCACCACGTGGTTGACAGACGAGACTTCAGCTTGAAGCGGTTGACGCCCTCATCTGGAATGCCAGAGAGCCTGGCGTGCGTGAACCAGCTGGCTGGATACTCGTCACGGCAGCTGTTGAGGTACTTGCCCTCGAACACCCCCAGCGACAGCATCTCCTGCGGTGAGTAGAACGGCTTGAAGTCGGGGTAATCCCACATGTCGCCAGTGGGCTTGGTGAGCTCATAGCTTCCCGAGGCCATGAGGTTGGAGTACTGCACGAGCATTAGGTTTCCTCGGTGGCGTGGATTGCGCTGATGTCGTCCAGCGTCAGAGAGAGCAGCGCCGGCTTGAAACCGACGTGCCATTCAATGGAGTACGAAGCGAACCCGCCCTCGGCAGCCTTTGAGACAGTCAGCTTCTTGACGCCGTGGACGCTGACGATTTGCCCGCCTTTCATGTAGAACTGGACGCAGAGCGAATCTCTTGGCAGCGGCGTGGGACCCGCGAAGATGTTGCTGAGAAATTTCATCATGGTCAGGTTCCTGAGTTGATGGTTTGGTGCATGATGCATTGTATCACGGGGGCCCAAGACGTACACACCCCGGGTGTAACAGTCAGCAGAATGCCTCTACGATCGCGTCGCGCCGTGCCTCATCCGCCTTGCTGGCCAGGCGCGCGTTGGCGGCTGGCGGGGCCCAGCCTGTGCGATTGGGTAGTTTGCCCATTGAAACAAGTGTGTCGCGTGCGGAGACGATGATGTCCTTGGCGCTCTTCAGATCTATCTTGGTGTCTTCACGAAGCAACTTGATTGCATTCACCAGGGCGTCCTGCTTTAGGGCGGCTGTGATCTTCTTGATCTGCACAATCCCAGACATCTGCTGGCGCGCCAGCACCATGAACGTGTACGGCATTTCGGAGATCATGGACTTCACAAACCCATCAATGTCCGGCTTCATGAGATCTACCACAGCCGACGGATCAGACATCATCATGTCGATCAACAGCTTGCGGTAGTCGATGTCGTTGTCGAGGGCGATCTCGAGGGCTTCTTGCTTGTGCGTTGTCATAGGTCCATTATACATCGACCTGCACAAATGTACACATCTCAAGTGTAACAGTTCTATTTGCTGCGCAGCGCTACCCAGCGGTCTGCAACGTCTGCCCACTTCTCTTGGTGCCACTTGCTGCCAAAGACCGTGTGGTCGGCAATCGTCAAGAGCAGCCAGTCGCCCCCGTGTTTGGCATAGAACAGGAGGCGGTCGCTTAGGCGGTTACACTTGGCGCGCGTAAAGCGCGGGTCGCTGTAGTTCCACTTGGTCAGCCAGTCCCCGTACTTGGGGGTGTTGAGTGGTGGCGTGAGATGGGTGTGCCAGAGAACGTCAAAGTCCCGCCAGACTGGCATCTTCTCGGGCGTGGTGCGACCAAACTCAAAGTGCGTGCAGGGGTCAGACAGCCCCTGCCACTCAGTGAAGTGCCTCTTGAGAGCCGGTGCATCGGCTCCAACAGCGGCGTTTAGATCTCGGGTGAAGAAGACGTTCACTGCACCTCGATGAAATCTTCATCCGTCATCTCGTCAGCCGGCGTGCTGGGCAGCGTCATGGCGATAGAGGCGATGCGCTGCGAGAAGGCCAGCAGCTCGGGGCTGACGCCGACGGGGGTGTCAGGCTGGGTGGTGGCGAGTTCGTTGAGTTTCATGGTAGAGTATTTATGGTCGATAAGGCCATTATACATCAATCTGGCGGCTTGTACACATCCCGAGTGTAACAGTTACAGGCGTGTCCACAGGTGCTGTTCACGTAGCCCAGCACTCGAACCATAGGACTTCTCGGATGGACCTGGCTCCCCAATAAGGGTCTTGCCTTTTTGTTTCAGGCTGGCGTTGACTGCCTCGACAAGTTCGTCGTGACTGCATTCCCAGACGCTGCCGTCATATGGGGACTTGCACTGGATCTTCAGCCCCTTGCCAATCCATTCGGCCTTTACTCCCCAGCCACCGCCCTTGCTGTCGATCTTGGCAGGCTTGGCTGGCTTTTCGGGCTTGGGTGCAGAGGCGTTCACTGGCTTGGGTTGAGGTGGGCTGGCGACCTTTGGCGCCTTCGGGGCCTTTACTGGAGCTTGAGCCAAAGCCTTTGTCTTCCTACGGCTTTGGTCTGGTGTACCAATAGGTTGGACCAAATCGCCACCAAACATGGTGGGCGCTGTCGCAATAGCCTTTACCCGATTGTAGACTCGATTCAGCAGATCAAGCAGCTTTAGCGAATAGCTGTTCTTGCCCCATCTCTGCCGCATCTCTGCCGCAAGCTCTTGCCTGAATTCATCCAAGGACCATTCAGGTGGCATGCTTGCAAGCGCCTCGGCAACTGCCTTTGGATTGTCTTCGCAGGTTATAAA
>Ga0163144_10007423_pt1 | contig 24040 bp, 26 predicted proteins | sample OliLak19BULKMAT1_FD_123175 | JGI IMG/M metagenome (GOLD analysis project Ga0163144, IMG submission 123175) | Freshwater microbial mat bacterial communities from Lake Vanda, McMurdo Dry Valleys, Antarctica - Oligotrophic Lake LV.19.BULKMAT1 | ecosystem: Environmental > Aquatic > Freshwater >...
GACCGTCATCTTCAGTTCGCCTTGCGGAGTCGTTCGATAGACCAGTTCTTCGCGGGTGACGCCCCACCCAATTGCAACCACGCAGAGAAAACACCAGAGACGGATCATCCCGATACTCTACACTGAAGGATCGAATGGCAGAACCGGTATGGTCCAAATACATTAGCCCGGAGACGATTCTTGAACAAGTTCAAAACACGGCTCCTTTCCTTGCTCCGTTCGTTGCTCCCTTGCGGCACGCCCTTCCCGGTCCACTAATCGCGATGGGCGCGCCGCCCGACGGGTTCCTCAACGTCCTCGCCTCGGCCAAGGATGTCGGGACCGTCGATGACTATTTCGCTCTCTGTTGCTCAGCCCATCAAGCAACGGTCGCCACGTTTGTCCCTACGGATGTTGACAGCAAGATTCGCGGGATTCTGTGGAATGAGACGCGGGACCCCGAGGTGTTAGGAAGAATGGCGAAATTCGCCATGGAGATGCAGCATTGGACGCTCGACGGGATCTCGCAGCGAGTAACAATCGATCCCGAACTGGGCCGAGTCTCCGGCCATAACGGGGAGTGGTTTTCCGTGGCCAGCGGTGGACTGGGCCGGTTTCTGCAACTGGGAAGGGACGAGCCGTTTACCGACCTGATCGAGGCGGAACTCAAGCGCGAAGCCCAAGCGTTTCTCAATGCTCTACGCACCCCCGGCCGGGAGATCGACACCATGCTGCTGGCCGTCTCGATCACCCACAATGTCGGCGACCTGGACCAGGGAATTGGGTTTTGGGAGGGTGCCGCCCAACACTCCGAACAGAAGCAGCGCTTCCATCGCCTCGCCCACGAAAACAAATTGGCCTACGGCGGCATTTTCCAGCACATCGCCGGCCTGTACAAGGATTGCCTGAGCGCCGAGGGCCACCGCCACTACCCGCTGCGGCCGATTAAGCCGCTTCGCCAATCCCCAACGCTTTTGTTGCCGTTGGGCCCATTTTTCGACGAGTGGGGAGGGGTCGTCGGCGGGAGTCCTCTGCTCACCGACAGCGATCGAGCCGAGATCATGGATGCATTGCTCAAGGGCTGCAAGAAGGTCGATAACCAGTTCGGCTACTTCCGCGCGATGGCCGGTTGGCAGAACACGCAAGCGAACAGTTTCCAGCGGGCCGCCGATCGGCTCCCCGCCGGCAGCAAGAAGTTATTGAAGGATCCGCTCATGCGTCAGAAGCTGGCGGTTCCAAGGCGGAGTTTCGAATCGAGTTACGTCAAACGGGTGGAGGCCTTGCGCGCCAAGCTCCGTTGAGGCGCTAGACGAGCCTTCTCGGCTGGCTCCAGATACCGCCAGTTCCCGACGGTCAACTCGCCGATGCCGAGGGGGCCAATCGCTACCCGAACCAGCTTCAGCACCACGGAACCGAGGGCTTCCACCATGCGACGGACCTGGCGATTGCGGCCCTCGGTGATCGTGATTTCGAAATGCGTGTACTTCTCGCTGTCGCGCACGCGCTTGACGAAGGCGGGCCTGGTCGGCCCGTCGTCCAGCGCCAGGCCGTTCCGCAGGCGGCCGAGTTCGTCATCGGTCAGCAGCCGGTTTGCCTTTACGAGGTAGCGCTTGGCGACGTGGAACTCCGGGTTCATGATCCGTTCGGCGAACTGGGTATCGTTCGTCAATAGAAGCAAGCCACTGGTATCAAGATCGAGCCGCCCGACCGGGACCACGAACGTTCCCACGTTCTGTAAGAGGTCGTATACGGTCGGGCGGCGCTCCGGATCCTTATAAGTCGTCAAGTAGCCCTTGGGCTTATAAAGCATGAGATAGATGTGTTCTTTCTTTTCGAGCGGTTTGCCGTCGAACTGTACCTTATCGAGCTCCATATCGACCCAATGGTCCGGATTTTGGATCACTCTTTTGTTGACCGAAACCCGCCCGGCACCAATCCAACTCCGCGCCTCGGTCCTCGATCCCAAGCCTGCTTTCGAGATCACGCGCTCAAGTGTTTTTAACGGTCGCTTCAACCCTCTAGTGTATCTTTAAGAGTGTATCTTTAAGAACGATGCCCCTCCGCGTTGCCGTTGTGCAAGCTGGCTCGGTCCCCTGGGACACCCCGGCCACCCTCTTGAAACTTGATCATTGGACTGGTGCCGCGGCGGCGGCTGGCGCCCAACTCGTGGTATTTCCTGAAGCGTTCGTCGGGGGCTATCCAAAGGGCCTCGATTTCGGGGTTACGGTGGGACGTCGCAGGGCCGAAGGCCGCCAGATGTTCGCTCGCTACGCGGAGGGCGCGATCGAAGCCCCCGCGCCGCTGGCCGCCGTCGCCGCTACGCATAACGTGTGGCTGGTGGTCGGGGCAATCGAGCGCGCGGGTGGCACTCTGTATTGCACGGTGTATTATCTGGCACCCGATGGAACGGTCGCCGGTAAACATCGCAAGGTGATGCCAACCGCGATGGAGCGGCTCATCTGGGGTTTCGGCGATGGCAGTACGCTCGCCGTGATCGACACGCCCTACGGCCGTCTTGGCTCGGCAATCTGTTGGGAAAACTACATGCCTCAGCTCCGGTTGGCGCTCTACAGCCAAGGTATTCAGCTCTACTGCGCCCCGACAGTGGACGATCGAGAGACGTGGATGGCTACGATGCGCCACATTGCGATGGAAGGCCGTTGCTTCGTATTCAGCGCCAACCAATGGCAGGTCCAGGGCGAATGGGCGGCGATTCAGGGCGGCAGCGCGATCATCGGGCCCCTCGGCGAGATTCTCGCCGGACCCAAGCGCGACGGAGAGGGCCTCCTTCTGGCCGATATCGAGCTAGCGTCGATTACTGAAGCCCAGTTCGATCTCGATGTGACCGGCCACTACGGTCGACCTGACCTGTTCCAACTCCATGTGAACACCACGCCGCAAATTGCGGTAGTGATCGGCGAACCTTAGGGCCGAAGCAAAAGCAGGAGTTCCCGGGGCGAAAACGGCTTCTGGAGGATCGCCACCCGACCACGCTCGCTCGCCGGCAGCATATCCAAAGCCAAGGGATAACCGCTACAGAGCACCCCCCGAAGTTTTGGATCGGCTCGAAGAAATGATCCGAGCAGGTCCAGCCCCGAGCCATCGGGGAGGGTCAAATCAGCCAATACGATAGTGTAAACGCCCGGTGTGAAGCTCTTGACGGCAAGTGCCGCCGTTTCCACCCCATCCGTTTCCAGCCCAGCGCGTTGTAGATAGCGAACCAGCAGGCGTAAGAGTTGAGGATCGTCTTCGACCACTAAGGCGCGATCGAGATTATCCTGTTCCATCACGACCGCCTGTTCCGTCACCGCCGAGGCGCCCTCTATTTCCCAAACGGAAGCGAGGTCGGGTTGTAATTCAAACCGAAGGTAACCCGGCTCCCTCGACGATCCAGCGCCGACCCGGCGACCTTAAACTGGCGATACTCCGTACCCCCCGCAATTCCGATTTCGCGGGTAATCATGCGCGAAACCCCAACCATGACGCCGTCGTTGGAAAACGTCCCCAAGGTACCCGTTCCCAAGTTACTCATCATCATGCGGCTCGCCGAAGCATTCAGGCTCCACTTATCCTTCAGTTGATAACTGGTTCCGGCGATATACGATGTCGCTATAGACGTCAGATACAGCCCGTTTCCCGGTTGCACACTCCGATCTACTCCGAGACTAATCGTGTTCCGTCGGAAGCGCTTTTCCATATTCGCGCCATACCCCGGTGTCTTGGTAGTGCTTTGGAACGCCTCAGCGCCTTGATTGGTCCCGAGCAGGGCCGCGATGACCGGATCCAAGGCCACTTGGCGAACGCCAACTGTCCGAGCGTCATAACCCGTTACGTGAGCGGAACCCGTCCAGCCGCGGCCAAACTGACGCGAATAGTTGGCCGATACCCCGTAGATATCGGACTCTCCAAACTGCTTCCCAAAGTTGAAATGGGAGTAGGTGACGTTGAATCCAATCGTCGATCGTCGATTGATGCGGTAGCTTGCGCCGCTCGTCCCACCGTATAGATTTACGTCGGCCAGCGCGCGCGCCTGCCTCCGAACGATTCCGCCGTTGCCCACAAATTGAAGCTGCCACCGATTATTCAATAGGTAGCTCACGGCCAGATTGGACTGAAGGAAATAGAGCCGCGAGTCAAAAAGTTCGTTCACCGGCGCAACAATCAGCTCCAGGCCATCAGTTTGCCGATTCAGCGGATTCCCGATGACGCGATTTGTGATACTTCCAGCAGTGGTCCAGGTCAATTCGGTCCGTTTGGTGATCCGCCGCGAGTACGCCAAATTCACGGACTGATTGGTTCCATTGAAGCTCGAAACGTTAAAGAAGTGGCTGTAGTTGGCGAAGTAGGAGATTCCGAAGACCGAGCGCCGAAGCTTTTTCTGGCCAGCGAGGGAAAACCCGCCATCGACGCCATACGATCCGGTACCCGGGGTCAAATTCCCCTTGCTGTCGGTCCGAAACGCCCCTAGAAGTGAGTCGTAAGAACCATTTACGCTGATCGAGATCGTGATAGGCACCGACTCAGCGCCCGCTAATCCGATCCGCACAGGCGATCGACCCGTAAAGCCCGCGCCTTCATAGGGATTCGACAAGGTCGAAGAGCTCCCTCCGGCGGGATCCTGCGCCCAGAGAGAAACAGCCATGGCACAGACGCAGCAAAATCGGACAGAAACTTTCAAAACGTACGCTCCCTTTGGTAGGTATCGGCTGACTCGGGCATTTCCTTTACTCGGATCTCGGCCATTCGCCTAATTGCGAACATTCCATATAAGCTACCAAGAAAGTACCCTATAGCGCTAAAAAGGTACAGTACTCCTTTCCTATTTCCGCGAAACGCGTCATCATCAAGGCGAATCCCATCATGGCGAAACGTGAAATTCCCTCGAAAGGATCTCCCCCCCGGCGAAATCCCCCTCTGAACGGAGAAAACATGAAAAATCGAATCGTCCCCGCCGTCCTCGCTGCCACTTCCCTGGTCGCCGCCGAACTGCCCGTAAAACGCGTCGTGCTATACAAGCATGGCGTTGGCTATTTTGAACGCTCAGGCGAGGTTCCCAGCGGCCAGACCGCCCGCCTCGAATTCAAGCCCAACGAGATGAACGACGTGCTTAAGTCGCTGGTCCTTGACGAACAGGGCGGCGGCCGGGTTACGGGAGTCCGCTACGACTCCGCTAAGCCAGCCCGCAGTTCGCTCACCGTCGATAACGAAGTGGCTCTCGCCAAATTCCTCGACGGCCTCCGCGGTGCCAAAGTCGACGTCGAACTCGTCTCCGGCAAACTTTCCGGCGCGATTCTCAGCGGACGAGTCGTCCCCGCCACTGATCAGAAGGTACAACAGGAACTGCTCGTCCTCCTCACCGACGCGGGCGACCTCCGCACGCTCGACCTGGCAAGTGCCAACTCGGTCCGCCTCACCGATCCGCTGCTCCAACTCAAACTCCGCGAATATCTCCAGTCCATGGCCGGCCTGCGGACGCAGGAACAGCGAGCCGTTTACATTGACGGCGAGTCCACCCGCTCCCGGCAGATCCGCGCGAGCTATCTGCTCCCCACCCCGATCTGGAAATCCAGCTATCGGCTCATCCTTGGCGCTACCCCCATGCTCGAAGGCTGGGCGATCGTCGACAACACCACCGATAGCGACTGGACCGGTATCAGCCTTTCCCTCGTCTCCGGTAAGCCGGTCAGTTTCCAGAGCCGTCTCTACGACCCCAAATTCATCGAACGCCCGTTCGCCGAACTCGCCGAAGAACGCGCCGCGGCCCCGGAACTCTATAGTGCCGCCATGGCCGGCAGCGGCGGCGGTTTTGCCGGCCCTCCGGCACCACCCATGGCCGCACCGATGGCCAAACGCTCCATGGCGCGTTCCGAAATGATGGCGGAGGCTCTCGTCGCCCCGGCCCAGAGTAACGTCGTCGTCAACACGGCCGGTCGCGACCTCGGCGAACTCTTTGAATACGCCTTCTCGACCCCGGTCACGGTGAAGAAGAACGAGTCCGCCATGCTGCCGTTTTTGCAGCAAAAGCTGGAGACCCGCAAGCTCCTCATCTACAACGACGAGTCCCAGGCCAATCCCCGCACCGCCTCGGAAATCACGAACAACACCGGCAAGACGCTCGACGGTGGCCCCATCACGGTCTTCGACAACGGGGCCTACGCCGGCGAAGCACTCGTCGAAACAGTGAAGGCCGGAGACAAAAGGCTCATCTCCTACGGCATCGATCTCGGCACCCGCATCACCACCAACTTCGACAGCGAACAGCGCCAAATTCGCGAAATCCGGGCCAATCGTGGCATCCTTATCGCCAAGGCCAGCACGGAAGAAACCAAGACCTACACCATCAAAAACGTCGACCCGCGCGCCAAAACGCTCATCATCGAACACCCGATCCGCGGCGGTTACAAGCTGATGGGCTTGGTTGCGACGGAGAAAACGGCCACGGCCTACCGCTTCTCGTTGAGCTTGAAGCCGAACGCCGAGGAGAAGTTCGTCGTTAAAGAAGAATACGTTTACGATCAGTCGTACCTCCTGTCCTCCAGCACACCGGACCAGATCAACATCTTTCTGCGGAACCCGACGCTGTCGCCCGCCGGCAAGTTGGCTCTCGAAAAAATCCAGTCGCTGAAGAGCCAGATCGCCGAGTCCGACCGTCGGCTCCGCTCGACCGAAGCGCAGTCGGCCAGTCTCGAAAAGGACCAGGAGCGGTTGCGCGAAAACATCCGTTCGCTGAACTCGGTTAGCGGCCAGGCACAGCAAGTCCAGCGGTACGCCAGCGACCTGTCGGCCCGCGAAACCAAGATCGTAGAACTCCGCGATCAAGCCCAAGCCGAACGGCAAAAGAAGGGTGGGTTAGAATCAGAGCTGAATGGTTTTCTGGCTACCGTCACTTTTTAAGGAATGCGCGCACAACGGACTCGCTTCGGCGCAGCCGAGCGGCCCGTGCGCTTTTGAGGTTCCCCGTTGCGCATTGCGCTAATCGGATACGGCAGCGTAGGGAAAGCGTTTGCACGGCTTCTCGAAAACCAGCGCAAACGCTTTCCGTTCCGCATCACTGCGATCCAAACCCGTAAGGCCACCGCGTACGACGCCAAAGGACTCCCCGTCAGCCCGGAGTGGGGTCCCGCTTCGACCGTCGATGAATTTCTCGATATCGCTCAGCCGGAGGTCGTGATCGAAATCACGTCCCTCAATCCGGTCGACGGCGAACCGGCCATCAGCCACATCCGTTCCGCGTTCGCCCGCAACATCCCTGTCATCACGGCCAACAAAGGGCCCATCGCTCACGCCTACTCCGCTCTCCGCGCCGAAGCCGCCGCCCGCCACATCCTCTTCCGTTTTGAGTCGACCGTGATGGACGGCTCGCCCGTTTTCAACATGGTGCAACAGAACCTGCCCGGCGTCACGATCAACGGCTTCAGCGGCGTCCTGAACTCCACCACCAAAGTCGTTCTCGCTGAAATGGCCAAAGGCAACTCGCTCGCTTCCGGCATTGCCCTGGCGCAAGAAATGGGTATTGCCGAAACAGACCCCGCCTACGATGTCGACGGCTGGGACGCCGCCGCAAAAACAGCCGCCCTTGCCAACGTCCTGATGGGCGCCGACGTGACGCCGCAGATGGTCGAGCGAACCGGCATTGCTGATATCACCCCCGAGCAGGTGCAAGAAGCCGCCGCCACCGGCTTCGTCATCACCCTCGTCAGCCGCGCGACCCGCCGACCCGATGGCACCATCCGGCTCAGCACCCAACCGGAGCGCCTGCCCGAAGACGACCTGCTCGCCAACGTCGACGGCACCTCCAACGTCTTGCTCCTCCACACCGACTTAATGGGCACCCAAGGCATCGTCTCCGTCTCGCCCGGCGTTGAGCAAACCGCTTATGGGCTCTTTTCCGATCTCGTCGATATCGCCAAACAGTTATGAAACTTCTTCGCTTCCGCCACAACAACCAGATCCACGTCGGGGCCCTCACCCCGGAGGGCGTCCTTCCCTTCCCTTCGAACGACCTCCTTGCGCTGATCCAAGCGGGAGCCCACCCGGTACAGGCGGGAACACCCATCCCGCTGGCTGATGTGACTCCGATTCTGCCCTACGACGTCCCGCCAAAGATTTGGTGCATCGGCCTCAACTACCACTCCCACGCCCTCGACATCAATGCCGTGCAGCCCGAACAACCCGGCAGCTTCATGAAACCGGCCTCCTGCATGTTCTCACCCGAAGGCGAGATCATGCTGCCGCCACAGGCCGTCTCTGACGACGTCGACGCCGAAGGCGAACTCGCGATCATTATCGGCAAAACCGTGAAGGGTCTCGGGTCTCTCGACGAAGCTCATGACGCCATTTTCGGCTACACCACCACCCTCGACCTAACCGCCCTCGACGTACTCGCCAAGAACCCGCGCTATCTCACTCGCGCCAAGTCGATGGATACCTTCTTCTCCTTCGGCCCGGTCATCGTCACGAAGGACGAAATTGCCGACGTCGACGACCTCGAAGTGATTACCGAGCACAACGGCGCGGTTTGGTCCAGGGATTTCGTCCGCAACATGAAACACCGGCCCCTTGAACTGGTTCGTTTTCACAGCCAGGCGATGACGCTCTACCCCGGAGACATCATTTCGACCGGTTGCCCCAAAGGTGCCCGCATTAAGTCGGGCGACACCGTCCGGGCTCGTATTGAAGGAATCGGCACGCTCGGCGCCTCGGTTCGCTAAACTACTCAACATGGCCTCGGCTTTCCAACGTTTCATCTTGTGGGACTACCCGCGCGCCTCCTGGCAATACGACGTGATGGTGCTGCTCATCGTGGCCTTCATCTTTTTTACGCCTCGAGACTTTTTTAAAGATCAGCCTCGCGCCGCATCGATCGCCCATGTCCATAGCGAGGACGCCGGCGAAGTGTTCTACCTCGAACCCAAACTTCTGGCTGACCTCGACGATGCCGGCCGGCTGGCCAAAGCCGCTGATCTGCTCAAGAATAAAGACGGCAAGAAGCTCGATCTCCAGCGACTGCTCCCGCTCTACGATAGCGAGAAAGAGCTCAAAGGGTTCATGGCTTATACCCGGATTCGGAAGTAAGTAACCGCTACCGCGCCTGAAACATCTAAGAAAGTGACATGCGACCGATTCTGCTCATTTGCCTCGCCGCCGCCAGCCTCACGGCGGCCGAAACGCTGGACCAGGTACGGGCGCGTATGGACGCCTCGGCGACCGCTTTTCAGTCGCTCACAGCCAAAGTCCGCAAGGTGACCTTTACCGCGATCATCAAGGACACGCAGTCGGAAAGCGGCACGTTCACGCTCAAGAAAGTGAAGACCGGTGATCTGCGCGTTCGTATGGACATCACCCAGCCGGATACGAAGGCGATCGCCCTCACCCGCAACAAATATGAACTCTATCTGCCGAAAATCGCTACGGTTCAGGAGTTCGACCTCGGCAAATATCGCAGTTTGGTTGATCAGTTTTTGCTCCTCGGTTTCGGCACCCCGTCGCGCGAACTCCTGAAGAGCTATGACATGAAAGTGCTCAGCGCCGAGACCCTTGATGGCAAAGCGACAACGCGGATTGAACTCATCCCCAGGACTGCCAGTATGCGGGAGCACCTCAAGCGCGTCGAAATGTGGATCCCGCTGACCGACGGAAACCCCATTCAGCAAAAGTTCTACCAGCCCAGCGGCGACTACTTCCTGTCGGCCTACACCGAAGTCAAAATCAACCCGGCCGTCCGCGACTCCGAACTCGGCCTGAATTTGCCCAAGGGCACCAAGCGCGAATTTCCTCAGAAATAACCGTCCCCTTGCGAGAAGCCGCCCGGGAACGATACCGTGTCAGATATATGAAACGTCGGCACTTGCTGCAAACCCTTGCGGCTACCCCAGCCCTGCTCCCCGCCCAGCAGACGAGTCCGTCGCCGGATGAGAATGCCGTCCTCGCCGTCGACTCGCCGGAATCGGCCGGTCTCCCGGTTCGCCGCTTCTTCACCCCCGACCAGTTCTCGACGCTCCAGTCGCTCGCTGATCTGATCGCACCCTCCATCGACGGTCGTCCCGGCGCCAAGCAAGCCGAAGCCGCCAGTTTCCTCGACTTCCTGCTCGCTAAGTCGCCCCGCGATCGCCAGGCGCTTTACCAGCGCGGCCTCGACACCCTGATCCGCACCTCCCGCACCCGGCACCAAAAAGAGTTCTCTGAACTGCCGTCTGCGGAGGCCAACGCGCTGCTGACGCCCCTCACGGCCAAATGGACCTACGCCGCGCCCAAGGAGCCCGTGGCGGCGTTCCTCCGCGCCGTTAAGGCCGACATCATCCGCGCCACCGCCAACTCGCGCGCCGTCGCCGAAGCCAACGTCGCCGGTCGCCGCCGTGCCACCGGATTGAACCCGTATTGGCAAGTCATCGAATAACCCAACGAACCCATGCCAAACTTCAACCACGACGTCGTCATTATCGGCTCTGGCGCCTCCGGCGGCATGGCCGCCTACACCCTCGCCCAAGCCGGGGTAAAGTGCCTCATGCTGGAAGCCGGCCCGATGGTCGACTTCAACCGCCACCGTTCCCTGAAAGCGGTTTACGATCTGCCCTTCCGCGGTTTTGGCGAACCCGGTCGTTTTCCCCACATCACCCAAGCTTCCGAGTTCGACGCCAACCTGTGGATCGACGAAAAGAAAAACCCCTATTCCCACCCGGAAAGCGACCCCTACTACTGGGTTCGCATTCGCCTGCTCGGCGGTAAGACGCTACGCTGGGGCCGCGCGTCCTGGCGGCTCTCCGACTACGAATTCAAGGGTAAAGATCACGACGGCTGGGGCGAAAACTGGCCGCTATCCCTCGCCGACCTCGCTCCCTTTTACGACCGCGTCGAACCACTCTTCCGCGTCTCCGGTCGTAACGAAGGTTGGGCCCAGTTGCCGGACGGCAAACTCCTCGCCGACGAATCGATCGAATCCCTGAGCATGGAGCGATTCCTGGCCAGCGCAAAAAAGCTGGGGGTTCCCACCACCAAGCCGCGCCGCGCTACCGGCACGCTCGCCAGTTCAGTCAATCTACTTCTGCCCGCCGCACAAGCCACCGGCAATCTCACGATCGTCCCCAACGCGATCGTCCGGGAAATTGGCGTCGACCCCAAAACCGGATTGGTCAACGCCGTTCATTACGTGGACCGGCGCTCGAAACGCGAATTCACCGTCCCCACGAAAACTCTCCTCCTCGGTGCCTCTACGCTCGAATCCACCCGCCTGCTGCTCAACAGCCGGAGCCGCCAATACCCGAACGGACTCGCCAATTCGAGCGGCGTCCTGGGGCATTACCTGTTCGATCAGTTCTACGTCAAGAACACCGTGACGGCGCTGGTCCCGGAAGCCCGCGGCGGCAAGGGGCCGCGCAACCTCATGGGCGGCAGCGGCTACGTTCCCCGGTTCACCAACCTCAAGCCCGGCAAGCCGGAGAAAAACTATCTGCGCGGCTGGGCCTGGGACTTCGGCAGCGGTGGAACCCCCTCGCCCGAACTATTTCCGCAGTGGGGCACCGAACTCGCCGCGACCATGGCGGACGTCCAAGGCGCCGGTTTCTCCATGACCACCATGGGCGAAAGCCTGCCGCGCTTTGAGCACAAACTAACCATCCATCCAACGCTCCGGGACGAATGGGGCATCCCGGCCCCCTACCTCGAACAGCGCTACACCGACAACGAACACAACATGGCCAAGGACGCCATGGAAACCGGCGTGGCGATGTGCGAAGGGGCCGGCTTTGAAGTCCTCGCCGCCCACTCCCAGATGGTCCCCCCAGGCGAATCCATTCACGAACTGGGTACTTGCCGGATGGGCAGCGATCCCCAGAAGTCAGTCCTCAACGCCTTCAACCAAGCCCACGACGTCAAGAATCTGTTCGTCCTTGATGGCAGTGCTTTCCCCAGCGGAGGCGTCCAAAATCCGACGCTCACCATCCTCGCCCTCACGGTCAGAGCCAGCGAGTACCTCCTCGCCCAAAAGAAACAGGGCAAAATATAATCATGCGGTTTCTTTTACTTTTATTCCCGGCCCTGCTCTTGGCGGTCCTGCTCCTGGCCGAAGCCCCCGCCTCGGCCCCCGTCCAGCCCATTCCCTATAGTCACGCCCTCCATGCCGGCAAATTACAGCTCAAATGCGCCATGTGTCATGAGAACAAGGACCCCGGCGAAATCATGGGCCTTCCAGCCGCCGCCAAGTGCATGAACTGTCACCGGGCGGTCAAAACTGACGCCGAACCGATCCAAAAGCTCCGCACCTTCTTCGAATCGAAGCGCGAGGTCCCTTGGGTACCCGTCTACCAGATTCCAAGTTACGTTTTCTTCTCCCACCGCCAACACACAGAAACCGGCACCACTTGCCAGGAGTGCCATGGGTCAGTCACGACTAGCGAAGTTCTCAAGCGGGAAACCGATATCTCGATGGGTGGTTGCATGACCTGCCACCGGCAGAAAAAAGCCGCGCTCGGCTGCACCTCTTGCCATGAACAGCGAAACTAGGTTACTCTCCGAATTCGGCTCACGATGCTACCTAACACTTACACACTGACGCTCCTCGCCCTGCTTTTGTCCATCGTGTGTTGGGGCTCCTGGGCGAGTACCCAAAAAGCTGCGGGCAAATGGCGGTTCGAGCTTTACTATTTCGACTTCGCCCTGGGTACCGTGCTCACGGCTTTACTCCTGGCCCTAACTTTCGGTACGTTTGGCGACAATCTCACTTTTGAAGACAATCTCGCCATCTCCGGCAAACGACAGATGGCGATCGCCTTCGCCGCCGGAGCAATCTTCAATCTTGGGAACATGCTGCTTTTGGCGGCATCGTCGATCGCTGGCCTATCGGTTGCCTTCCCGATTGCGATGGGCTTTGCCCTCATCGTCACGTCCGTAATCGGCTATGACGCTAAGACATCCACCAACCCCGCCCTTCTGTTTGGCGGGGTTGCGCTGATCCTCGGCGCGGTCATCGCCGACGCCTTGGCTCATCGCCGTCACTCGATCGAAACCGCTGTGACCAAGAAGCACGGCGGCGGTGTGAAAGGAATTCTGCTCAGCCTCGCCAGCGGACTCCTGCTGAGCGCCTTCGTCCCCGTTCTTGCTTCCAGCCGCGTCGGCGACATCGGCCTCGGCGTTTACGCCGCAACGATGTTCATGACCCTTGGGATCTTCGCCAGCAGCTTTCTCTACAGTCTCTACTTCATGAATTTGCCCGTCCAGGGCGAAGCGCTCTCGCTCAAACAGTACGTCAAGGGGACGATGGGCCAACATGCCTTGGGATTGCTCGGCGGCGCGATCTGGTGCATCGGCACCGTCGCAAACTTTGCCGCCTCCAGCGCTACCAAAGAGGCAAATTTCAGCTCCTCGGCCTGCGTCGCACTGGGCAACTCGGCAGCGATCGTGGCCGCCGTTTGGGGTTTGCTCGGCTGGCGGGAGTTCGCCGGGGCATCGAGCGGAGTGAAGACGCTGCTGGCGGCGATGTTCCTGCTCTTCTGCGCCGGCTTGGCGCTGATTTCCCGCGCCTGAGACGCTGTCTTCAGGCACCGCTTCCCTGGGGCGGGATGCTACAATACGAATAATCCCTTAGATCACCTTTTTCGAATCTAAGGAGTCTCGACGCCTTCGGGCGCTAGGACGTTTATGGATAAACTGGCGCAAAACATACAAGAAGCATTTCTCAACAACGCGCGCAAAGACAAAACCTTCCTCACAATTTACTTGATGAGTGGAGTGAAGCTTTCCGGTCGGATCAAGAGTTTCGATAAATACTCGGTGGTGCTCGAATCCAATAATCAGGAACAACTGATTTTCAAGCACGCGATTTCCACGGTCGTCGTTTCCCGACCCGTCCACTCCCATGCCGCCTCCGCCCAGGCGGCCGCCGCCACGGTCGGAGCCCCCGGCTCCCCCGGAGAACCTGGCGAAGCTTGAGCCGCACTGTAGAGCTTACGCGGTCCGGCCCTGAGAAGACGATTCTGGTGTCGGTCGAAATTCGCCGAAGGGCCAAACGGGATTTCACCCCGGAAGAATCGCTCGAAGAGCTACGCACCCTCGCCTCCAGCGCCGGGGCGGAAGTCGTGGACGTATACACCCAGGTGCGCGACGTGGCCGACCGCGCCCACTTCGTCGGCGAAGGCAAGCTCGAAGAACTCGCCGCCGCCGTCGAAGCTTGCCAGGCTGATCTGGTCGTCTTCGACAATGAACTCAGCCCTACCCAACTGCGCAACATCGAAGCCAAGCTCGATACCCGGGTCGTGGACCGAACCCAGCTTATACTCGATATCTTCGCCAAGCGAGCCCGGACGCGCGAGGGTCAGCTTCAGGTCGAGCACGCCCAGCTCAAATACCTCCTCCCCCGCCTCTCGGGAAAAGGTATCGCCATGTCCCGCCTGGGGGGTGGAATCGGCACCCGGGGACCCGGAGAAACCAAGCTCGAAATCGACCGGCGCAAGATCAGCCTCCGCATTACCAAAATCGAAAAGAACCTCGAAACCGTCCGGAACACGCGCCTCGTGCAACGCAGTCAGCGGCAGAGCGTTCCCCTCGCTACCGTAGCCCTCGTCGGCTATACGAACGCCGGCAAGTCGTCGCTTTTCAATCGGCTCACAAGCGCCGCCGTTTTCGCTGACGCCCGCATGTTCGCCACTCTCGATCCCACCGTTCGCGCCGTCCAACTGCCCTCCCGCCGCACCGTCCTCCTCAGTGACACCGTCGGCTTCATCCGCAACCTCCCGACCACCTTAATCCGCGCCTTCCGCGCCACCCTCGAAGAGGTTGCCGAAGCCTCGCTCCTGATCCATGTCGTCGATTCTAGCGCCGAAGGCGCCGAGCATCAAATGGCCCATGTCCAGGCTGTGCTCGAAGAGATCAAAGCGCACGAAACGCCCCAAATCCTCGTCTGGAATAAGCAAGACCGCGAAGGCTCCGCCCAACTGCCCGAAGGGGCCATCGGCGTCTCTGCCCTCACCGGAGCAGGTATTGACAAACTGCTGACTCGGATCGACGACGCGCTGACTCTCGATCCCGTTGCCCCTTGCGTTCTCCGCATTCCCGTCGGCGACGGAGCCGCCCTCAGCGTCCTGCACGAAACCAGCCGTATCCTGTCGAAAACCTACGAAGACGAAACCGTCGTCATCGACGCCGTGGCCCCGGAATCAGCCCGTCGCCGTTTGGCCAAATATCTGGTATCGTAAGCTCGCGATATAGTGAATAGACAGGGATGAATCTCCCCAACCTGCTGACGATCCTTCGCATCTTTTTTGTACCGCTGCTCGTCGCCGCGCTGGTACAGGAAGACCTGCGTATCGAACTCTTCGGCTTCCGTATCGCCCAGGAGTTCCTGGCCCTCGCCACCTTCCTCGCCGCGGCACTCACCGACCTCCTCGACGGCTACCTCGCCCGGCGCTGGAAACAGGTCACCACCGTCGGCACCCTGCTCGATCCAGTCGCCGACAAACTCCTCATCTCCGCCGCTCTCATCTCCCTCGTCCAAATCCGGCTCATCCCGGGCTGGCTCGCCATCCTCATTATCGCCCGCGAATTCGCCGTCTCCGGCCTCCGTTCCATCGCGGCCGCCGAAGGCTATACCATCCAGGCCTCCGACCTCGGCAAGACGAAAATGGCCACCCAAGTCATCGCCATCTCGCTCATGCTCATCTCGATCCGCTACAAAGACTGGTACAGCTTCGCCATGCTTTGGATGTATGGAGTCGTCTTCTTCGCCCTCGTCAGCGCCATCCAATACTTCGCCAAGTTTTGGACCCACATCGACGGCCACACCAAGCTCCGCCGCCGCCGGGAACTCATCAAGCTAGAACGGCACGACAAGCTGGAACATCGACGTCAGCGCCGCCAGAATCGCGCTAAGGCGCCAGATAGTCCATCCGGCCCCCATCGACCGCCATCACCTGTCCGGTGATAAACCCGGCCCGGTCTCCAGCCAGAAACGCCACCACGTCCGCGATATCTTCCGGAGTGCCAACCCGTCTCACCATCGCCTTGCCAGCCATCGTCCGCAGCAATTCCTCGCCTTCTTCCCGGCTCCGTCCGCTGAACACCATATCGGTCGCAATAAACCCAGGCGCCACGGCATTCACCGTAATCCCCTGCGGCCCCAACTCCATCGCAAATCTCTTCGTCAATACCATCACGGCGGCCTTGGTAGCCGCATAGAACGTCGTCCCCGCCATCGCCGTTCCGAACGCCGCAATCGAAGCCAAATTCACGATCCGCCCATATCCCGCCGCTTGCATCCCCGGCAACACCGCCCTCGTCATGTGCACCAAACCGTCCACGTTGATCCGCCGCATCGGCTCCATCTGCGCGAAGTCGAAATCCCCCAAATCGCCCCGTTTCAAAACGCCCGCGTTGTTCACGAGAATCGTCACCGGCCCCAGTCGATCTGCGACCTCGTCCACCAGTCGCGGCCCACACGCCGGGTCGCCGACATCGCCCCGTACCGCAATCGCCCGGCCGCCAGCCCGCAGGATCAAGTCCGCCGTCTCCGTCGCCGCTCCCTCGTTCTCGCGGTAGTTCACGGCCACCGCCACCCCGTCCATCGCCAGGCGCAGCGCCGTGGCGCGCCCAATGCCCCGCGACGCCCCCGTCACAATGGCGACGGACACTTAGTCGGCCCCTTGCGTCGCCGGTTCCACCACCGCCGTCATCGAGCCCTTCGAATTCGCCATCCGCGGATCCGCCCCGTAGCCATGAATCATTTCCTTCGACACCGTCGCCTCTTCAATCTCCCCCGTCAGCACAATCGTCCGCCCCATCGTATCCACTTCGACGGTATGCCGCAGCGCCTGCGCCTCGCCCAACGAAAACAAACGCATCAGCATCTCGATCACATAGTCGTAAGTGTGCTCGTCGTCATCAAGCAGGACGACGTTGTAAAGCGCCGCTCGCTCGTCCTGATTCTCCTCGCCCGTCTCTCGCTCAATTGTCGTTCGCGTCAACGTTCCCGGCATAAAAGAGAAACGCCTATCCGTGGCCTAGCTTCATCAGCCAACCCAACCCGAAAATGGTTCCCACGAAACAGGCAAAGCAGTACAGGCCGTACTGCAAACGGTCTTTATCCGTCTTCTTCGTCACCACGCCGAGCACAACTGAAATCAGCAGCGCAAACAGAATCGCGGTCTCCAAATGCGTCAAAGCAATCTTAGGCATATTTGCGTTAATCCTTCTGCCCCGTCGCAATCTCGTAAGCATCCACCAGCGACAGAACGTTCAACATCCCGGCGCCAGCCAAAAACTTGGTCCCGTAGTCGTGCACATGCCCCGCCACATCCGCTTGATTGTAACCAAGCCAAGTCGCCAGAAAATACGGTATACCCACCATCTTGTTGGCCACGTTGCCGCCCGTATAAATCAGCGTCGTCAACAGGTCCCCCGTCTGCGGTTCAAAAAAAGCCCCCCGCATCAACAGCCCGAAAACGAAACAGATAATCGTCGCGATGCCCACCAGCAAGCCCCGCTGCATCCGGCCCTGGTAGATGTGCCCGCCACCCGGCACCAGCCATCCAATGATTATCGGAGTCACCCATTTCATAATCGGGACGCTCTTCTTCGGATTCAACGCCGCCGCTACGCTTTTGTCTGCCATAAGGTATCAGCCTCAATTTTCGCATAGAACCCCCTCGCATAGAACCCCCTCGCATAGAACCCCCCGAACCGAACCCCGGATGACGATGCGGGCCTCCAGTGTTCTATACGGCACCGTTACTTCTGCTTCGCGATGATTTTGTCCTTGATCTTGTCGTAGACGCCCTGCGGCACCCCCGCCTTCTTCACAATCTCGTCCTTGCCCTTGTACGGGCGGTTGGCGATGATCTTTGCCGAATAAGCGTCGCCGATTCCAGGAATCGTCTTCAAGGTGGCGGAATCCGCGGAGTTGAGGTCGATCAATCCCCCGGCAGCCGGCACGGCGGCCTTCATCTCTTTTTTCGCGTCGGCAGCCGGCGCTTTTTTGGCGGCTCCCTGGGTGAACGCGGGCGCAACGGTCAAGCAGAGCGCCGCAAGCAAAGCAAGCAAGGTTTGTTGTAGTTTCATAGTGCGTATTGTACGCAATTCATCGCCCCTGGCGGGATGCCTTCCGTCGGCCCGGCCACCAAGCCCGCACTCGATGAATTCGGGGGCTGTCTCCCAGCCATTTCGTGATAGCGTAAAACCGATATGCCGAGTCTACCTCGCGCGCTCGCTCTCCTCGCCGCGCTCCTCCCCCTCTACGCCCAGCCCCCCGTCTCCCCCCCCAAACCCCCGGCCTTCCGCCGTCCCCCCGCCTTTCCGGAACGGCCTCCCGCCGATCCCGCCTCACTCGAACGCGGCAAGGCCGTCTATGGCGTTCACTGCACCTTTTGCCACGGCGTCGATGCCCGCGGCGGCTCCGGCGGACCCAACCTCATCCGTACCTCCCTCGTCCTCAACGACAGAAACGGCGAACTCATCGGCCCCGTCATCCGCGAAGGCCGCGAAGGCATGCCGAAGTTCGATCTCACCCCCACCCAGATCTCCGACATCGCCGCCTTCATCCACAATTTCAAAGTCGGCGGCTACGACATCTCCCGCAACCCGCCCCCCTCCATCGTCACCGGTAACGCCGCTGCCGGCCAAGCCTACTTCGCCAAAACCTGCGCCGGCTGCCATGCCAGTTTGAACGGCATCGCCTCCCGCATCACCGACCCTAAACAGCTCCAACAAACCTGGCTCATGCCCGGCTCCGGAGGCGGTCGCGGCGGCGGCACCTCCCGTGTCTCCCCCACCACCGTCACCGTCGCGACCACCTCCGCGAAAGTCACCGGCCGCCTCCTCCGCATCGACGATTTCTTCGTCTCTCTCGTCGATGCCGAAGGCACCCCCGTCACCTTCACCCGCTCGGGCGACGTCCCCAAAGTTGAACTCCACGATCCCCTCATCGGTCACCGCAAGCTCCTATCCACTTACTCCGATACCGACATCCACAACCTGACGGCCTACCTGGTGACCCTAAAATGAAACTCGCCCTCTGCCTCTCCTTCTCGGCCGCGCTCTACTCCCAAACCCTCGACCCCGCGCTCCTCACGAAACCCCTCGCCAACGATTGGCCCACCTACAACGGCGACTACTCCGGCCAGCGCTATAGCCGTCTCACCCAAATCAATCAGACCAACGTCAAAAACCTCACCCTCGCCTGGACCACCCGCATCACCGGCGGCATGGGCTCCGCCGCCCCCGGCGGACGCCCAGGCTTCGGCGGCCCCCCCACCATCGTCGGCGGCGAAGGCAGCGCCGAACTCGCCGCCAGCTTCGGCGGCAACACCAACATCCGCGCCTCCATCCTCATGGTCGATGGCCGCCTCTACTTCTCGACGCCTGACAACGCCTGGGCCGTCGACGCCCGCGACGGCCGCGTCCTCTGGCACTACTTCTGGAAAACCAAAGGCGGCACCCACATCGGCAACCGCGGCCTCGGCATGTGGGGCAAATGGCTCTACATGGAAACCCCCGACGACTACCTCGTCTGCCTCGACGCCCTCACCGGCAAAGAACGCTGGCACAAGCCCATCGCCGACTACAATCAGCAATACTTCTCCACCATGGCCCCCATCGTCGTCGGCAATCACATCCTCATCGGCACCGGCAACGACCTCGACGCCCCCGGCTACGTCCAAGCCCGCGACCCCGAAACCGGCGATGTCCAATGGACCACATACACCGTCCCCATGAAGAAGGGCGACCCCGGCGTCGAATCCTGGGGCAGCCTCGAAGGTGCCCGCGTCGGCGCCGGCAACGTCTGGATCCCCGGAGCCTACGACCCCGAAACCAAGCTCTACATCTTCGGCACCGGCAACCCCTCTCCCAGTTACACAAACCCGAAATCCCGCGACGGCGATAACCTCTACACCTGCTCCCTCGTCGCCCTCAACGTCGACACCGGCAAAATGGCCTGGTACTACCAACTCAACCCCCACGACACCCACGACTGGGATTCGAGCGAAACCCCCATCCTCGTCAACGGCGAGTTCCAAGGCAAGCCCCGCAAAATGGCCCTCCACGCCGATCGCAACGGCTACTTCTACGTCGTCGATCGCCTCACCGGCGAGCACCTCCTCACCAGCAAATTCTCCGACACCGTCAACTGGGTCAAACAGATCAACGCCAAAGGCCAAACCATGCGCGACCCGTTAAAAGACTCCTCCGTCCCCGGCGCCCTCGTCTCCCCTAACAACTACGGAGCCACCAACTGGCCCCCGGCGGCTTTCTCTCCCGGCACCGGCCTCTTCTACGTCCCCCAAAGCGACACTTACGCGATGTACTACCTCACCGAAACCGACCCCCGTGGCGCCATGGGCCTCGGCGGTAAGGACGAGCAACAAGTCGCCTCCATGGGCAGCTATCTAACAGCCATCGACTATAAAACCGGCAAAATTGCCTGGCGTCATCGCTACCCCGGCGTCGGCGGCGGCTTCGGCGGCGGCAACGGAATTCTCGCGACTGCCAGCAAACTCGTCTTCGCCGGAGACATCAGCGGCAACCTCGTTTCGTATGACGCCGCCAACGGCAAAATCCTTTGGCACTCGCGCATCGGCCAAGTCTCCAACGCGCCGCAAACCTACATGGTCGACGGCCATCAATATCTGCTCGTCGCCGCCGGCGATCAACTCTTCAGCTTCTACTTACAATAGGATGGTGACGAACTTTTTCTCGGGGGTCCTCTGGCCAGCAGCGACCCTCCGCTTCGCCGCTCTCACTGCGGGCTCCCTTTTTCTCCAATGGCTGCTCTTCAAGGGTGCCCACGTTTTGCAATGGGGTTTCAACAGCCCTCGAACCATGGAGGGCGATATCGAACTGTATTTCCAGTGGGTCGAAGCCGTCCTCTCCGGCCGCGCGCCCTATATCGATTTCCTCGTCCCTTACCCCCCGGTCGCCCTCCTCGTCACGCTTCTCCCCGGGGTCATCGCCCGCAGTTACATCGTCTACTTACTCGCCTACAGCCTGCTGATGTTCGTCGCCGTCGGCGTCCTCTTCGCTCTAACCGAAAGCTACGCCCGGCTCACGAACCAGAACCCCAAGCAGGCCCTCGGCTGGCTCACCGCCTTCTTAACGCCTCTTGCCGGCCTGGTCATCTGGCGCTTCGACGTCCTGGTGGCCGTCACCATCCTCGGTGCCCTCGTACTGCTCCTCCGCGGTCGCTCCGGGGCCGCCGGTGCGGTCGCCGCGCTCGGCGCGCTCGTCAAACTCGTCCCCGCCCTGGTCCTGGCCGTCCCAATCCTCCGCTTCCATCGCGAACCCCTCCCCGCCCTTCGCTCGGTGCTCAGCTTCGTCCTGACCGTGTCGGTAGCCTTCGCCGGCTGGTACGCCTACGCCGGCCCCGCCCTCGCCGCCTCCTTCCGGATTCACTCGCAGCGCGGCCTCGAATTCGGCTCGCTCCCCGCCGGCTTGCTCCTCCTCCTCGGCCAGTTCGTTCCGCAATCCACCCGCCTTATCAGCACTAATCCTTGCATCTGCCTCGAGGTCGACCACGCCTGGGCCCCCGCCTTAGCCGCCGCGGCGTTGCCCCTCCAAGCCCTCGCCCTCTCGCTCGCTGCCCTCTGGGTCGTCTTCCAAAAACAACGCAACGATGCCCGAGACCTCGCCGTACTCCTATTCGCCTATATCCTCACCGGCAAAGTCTTCTCCCCCCAATACCTCATCTGGACCGCCCCCTTCGTCGCCTTCCTCCCTCGCCTCCGTTGGCCTTTCCTCGTCGCGTCCATCCTCACTACCGCCGTCTTCCCCATCGCCTTCGGCCTCATCGCCTCTCAGGTCGCCTGGCCCATCGTCGCCCTTAATGTTCGTAACGCCATCCTCGTCTACTGCGTCTGGCTTATCGTGAAGCCCTCTTCCCCGCGAGTAAACTGAAGAAATGCCCCTCCTGGCGCTCCTATTCCTGTTCTGGCAATCCGACCCCGCCGCCCTCGGCATGAAAGCGCTCGAAGACCAAAAATTCGACCAAGCCGTCTCCCACTTCGCCGCCGCCCTCAAAGCCGACCCCGAAGACCTCAGCGCCAACTTCCACCACGGCCTCGCCCTCAGCATGGTCAACCGCGACCCCGAAGCCATCCTCGCCTACGAAAAGGTCCTCGCCAAACAAGCCGATCTCTTCGAAGCGCAACTCAACCTCGGCGTCCTCCTCCTCCGCTCCAAACGCCCCGCCGACGCGCTCGTCCTGCTCGAAAAGGCCCAAGCCCAGCAGCCCAAACAGTTCCGCCCCAACTACTACCTCGGCGAAGCCCACCTCGATTCCAGCCACTGGGAATCCGCCGAAATCGCCCTCCAAGCCGCCCTCGCCGCCGACGCCAAAAGCGCCCCCGCCATGGCCTCCCTCGCCAAAGCCATCGCCAAACAAGGCCGCCTGAAAGAATCCGCCACCTGGTACCACAGCGCCGCACAAGCCGACCCCAGCTTCAAGGACGCCCTCCTCGAACTCGCCAGCTTCCACGAAGCCGCCGGCCAAAAAACCGAAGCCGCCGCCCTTTACCGCCTCTTCCCCGATAACGGCCCCGCCCGCGAACGCCTCGGCGTCCTGCTCATCCAGGAAGGCCAAGCCGAAGACGCCATCACCCAACTCGAAAAATCGGTCAAAGACTCCCCCACCACCGCCAACCGCCTCGCCCTGGCGACCGCCTACCTCAAGGCCAAACAAAACTCGAAGGCCGCCCCACTTCTCCAACAAGCCGCCGCCGCCGAACCCGGCAACCCCGAACTCCGCCTCACCCTCGGCCGCATCTACCGCGAAGATAAACGCCTCCCCGACTCCGCCCGCGAGTTCCTCGCCGCCGCCCAAATCGACGCCAAACTCAAGCCCGCCTGGAGCGAACTCGGCGCGACGCTTTTCCTCCTCGGCGATTATCCTCAATCCCTCAAGGCTTTCGCGCGTCTGAAAGCTTTAGGAGAAGACCAAAACCCTTCCGTGCTCTACCTCGAGGCCCTTTGCTACGACCGCCAACAGTTGTATAAAGAAGCTCTGCCCGCCTACGAAAAATTCCTCGCCGCCGCCGGTGGCAAAATGCCCGAAGAGGAATTCAAGGGTCGGCAACGTCTCCGCATCGTCAAAAGGATGGTCGAAAAAAGATGAAGTGGCTCCTCGTCCTCGCCGTTAGCCTCCCCCTCGCTTCGTCAGCGGATCTGAAGTCCGTCCAAGCCGAACCCAACCTCGAACGCCGCAGCGAACGCGCCCTCGACTACGCCGGCGAAGTCCTCTCGACGCTCCGCACCGACCTGGAATCCAAAGATTGGAACAAGGTAGCCACCGAACTCGCCGACTTCCGCGCCGGCGTCGATCTCTGCGTCGAATCCCTCAAATCCACCGGCAAAACAGCCCGCCGCAACCCCAAATACTTCAAAAAAGCTGAAGTTCGCCTCCGCGAACTCGGCCGCCGCCTCAAAGGACTCCAACAGCTCCTCCCCGTCGACGACCGCACAAAAATGGATGATCTAATGGACTACGTCGATAAACTCCAGGACGATCTCGTTAATCTCACGATGGGGGTCCGATGAAACTTCTCATTCTTCTGCTCTGTTCCATCCTGCCTCTCGCCGCTCAAAAAGACTTTCTCACCGGCGACGAGATCGACCAGATCCGTCTTATCCAGGAACCAAACGAACGGCTCAAACTCTACATGCTCTTCGCCAAGCAAAGAGTCGATCAAATCGATAGTCTGCTCAAACGCGAAAAGCCCGGCCGCAGCGCCCTGCTCCACGACCTCCTCGACGATTTCACGAAGATCATCGAAGCCGCCGACACCGTCGCCGACGACGCCATCCGCCGCAAAATCGCTCTCGACGAAGGGCTCATGGCGGTGATCAAATCGGAACGCGCCTTCGCCGATCGCCTCGGCCAAGTCAAAGCCGCCGCTCCGAAGGATCTCGTCCGCTACGAACTCGTCCTTGATACCGCCGTCGATGCCCTCACCGATTCCATCGAAATCGCCCAAGCCGACATCAAGGATCGCAGCACCAAAATCGCCACCCGCGAAGAGAACGAAAAGAAGGAACGCGAAACGCTCATGGGCGATAAAGAGCTCGCTGCGAAAAAAGTAGAGGAGAAAAA